>Ga0207952_1000035_pt1 | contig 176757 bp, 167 predicted proteins | sample SubbioR12Aug_8Ca_FD_184831 | JGI IMG/M metagenome (GOLD analysis project Ga0207952, IMG submission 184831) | Serpentinite rock and fluid subsurface biosphere microbial communities from McLaughlin Reserve, California, USA - CR12Aug_8Ca (SPAdes) | ecosystem: Environmental > Terrestrial > Deep...
GTCAGGACAAAGCTGACCTTGTCATCCCAGGTCAGGGCCAGCTTGGTACATTGCTTGCCTGCGCTGATATGTTTCTGGATATCGTCCGGTTCCAGGGTGTAGCGCACATAGCGTACGGTAGCCTTGTCTTCAGTAGAAGACTTGAGTTCGGTATCCTGGTCGATAGTGAAACCCTTGGGGGCTTCATTACCTGCCAGCCAGCCTGTCATGGCTGCCTGTGGTGAAGTCTTGGTACGCAGGCCTTCGAGTGGCAGCTTGTCGCAGCACTTCAGCAAAAGCTTGATGACTTCATCGGCCTTGGAGGGGCTGGAGGCATCAATGACCAGCCAGCGGTTAACCGGGTCTATCCAGACATTGGTATTACGCTTGACGCCAAAGGCGCGTGGCAGCAATTCTTCAGTGATGCGCTCTTTCAGGTCTTTCATGGCCTTGCGGCCAGGTGCGAAACCTTGCTCTTCTTCTATTTCCAGTGCACGTGCCTTGGTGACCTGATTGATAACGCTGGAGGGCAGCAGTTTCTTTTCTGTTGCCAGCGAAATCAGGAATTGCTGATTCACGCTATGCACCAGCTGGTCATTATTGCGTGGCGATGCCCAGCCCTGGCTCTGCATCTCGTTAGAGGCACATTGTGAAAACGCAATGCGTGACAATTGGGCATGCAACTCCTCGGCAGTGATCTTCCAGGGAGTTGTCAGACGAAAAACTTGTAGATTCTTGAACCACATAGCATATCCAGACGAAGAAAACCTAGCATTCTACACGTCTGCGCTGGGCCACTCACGACCAAAAACACAGCTTTCGCGGCAAGAAGCGAGGCTTCGTCGCTTTCCGGCATACAGGCCCGATGGACTTTGCAATACTTCTTCCATCGCAGCAGAACAAACAAACCGAAACGACATCAGCAGCATCAACAGCATCCAAGGAGATCATCATGTTTAGCCAAATCATCAGCAACACACCAATCTATGTATGGGCAATTCTGGGCTTTCTGGCATTTCGCGGTTACAAAGCCAGCGTAGACCGTGAATTGACGCTCAGGTCTGTAGTGATCATCCCACTGGTCATGCTGGGTTTGTCTGCCCACGGTATCTTGTCAGGTTTTGGTACTGAACCATTGGTCATTGCTACCTGGATTGCAACGATGGTAGCAGGTGCAGCAGTGTCCTGGAATATGGTCAGCGACAAGAATGTCCGCATCCTGGCAGATAAGGGCGCAGTGTTCTACCGTGGTAGCTGGGGCCCGCTGGTCATGATGATGGCTATCTTTGTCATGAAATACATCGTGAACGTCGCCTTGCATGTCAATCCGGCTCTGCACATGAATATGCAATTTGTCTTGATCAGTACTGCTTTGTTCGGTTTGTTTAACGGTTTGTTCATGGGCAAAATGCTGCGGGTCCTGGTCATGTACAAACAGGCAATGTCTTCTGGCCCGGTATTTACCAGCTCGGCTGCCGTATAAAACACGATGGACTGGTTAAAGAAAGAGGATGGGTAGTGGATGGGTAGTAATTGGTAACAAGAAGATGCAAGATTAGCTTGTAGCATCTCAGACAGAGGACAGGGTAGACAGTATAATGTCCCCTGTCCTTATTTTATTTATTGTCAAAATACAATAAAAATTCTGTGCCATGCTAGCTGAACAAAAACAAGAATTATTGAAATTATTCCAGAACGCGGTTGAACCCATGTTGGTCGGTTCCGAGCTTAAGCCCGTCATAGCGCTGGAACGTCCACGTGACCCTTCCCATGGCGACGCTGCCTGCAATATTGCCATGCAGATTGCCAAACCGCTGCGCAAGAATCCGCGCGAACTGGCACAGGCTATCGTGGCTGCAGTCGAAGCACAACATAGTCCGTTGGTTGCCAGTGTGGAAATCGCTGGTCCCGGCTTTATCAATATCCGTCTTGCTACCGCTGCCAAACAGGCTGTGGTTACCACTGTTTTGCAAAAGGGTGCTGAATTCGGCAAAAGCCAGCGCGGTAATGGCGAAAAAGTGGTGGTGGAATTTGTTTCTGCCAACCCTACCGGCCCCCTGCACGTAGGCCATGGTCGCCAGGGAGCACTGGGTGATGCCTTGTCGGCCTTGCTGGATGCACAAGGTTATGCCGTCAGCCGCGAGTTTTACTATAACGATGCTGGTGTACAGATCAATAACCTGGCTTTGTCAGTACAGGCCCGCGCCAAAGGCTTTGCGCCTGGTGATACTGGCTGGCCAGAGTCTGCCTATAACGGCGATTATATTGCCGATATCGCACAAGACTTTTTGGCGAAAAAGACAGTCTCTGCCGGTGACTGCGCGCCAGTGACTGCCAGTGGCGATGCCGATGATATTGAATCCATACGCCATTTCAGCGTGACTTACCTGCGCCGTGAGCAGGATGCAGACTTGCTGGCTTTTGGTGTCAAATTCGATAATTACTATCTCGAATCTTCGCTCTACAAAGACAACAAGGTAGAGACGACCGTGGCTGCTCTGAATGCTGCTGGCAAGACCTATGAGCAAGATGGTGCCCTGTGGCTGCGTACTACCGACTATGGCGACGATAAAGACCGCGTCATGAAAAAATCGGATGGTACTTACACTTATTTCGTGCCGGACGTCGCCTATCACGTCACCAAATGGGAGCGCGGATACCGCAAGGCCATCAATATCCAGGGTAGTGATCATCACGGCACCATTGCCCGTGTGCGTGGCGGCCTGCAGGCGTTGAATGTAGGCATACCGCAAGGCTATCCTGACTACATTCTGCACAAGATGGTTACCGTCATGAAAGATGGTGCCGAGGTCAAGATTTCCAAACGTGCCGGTTCTTATGTCACCGTGCGCGACCTGATCGAATGGTCGGCTGGCGGCGATGAACAGCGCGGCCGTGATGCCGTGCGTTTCTTCCTGATTTCCCGCAAGGCAGATACTGAATTCGTGTTTGACGTCGACGTTGCCCTGGCACGTTCAGATGAAAATCCTGTGTATTACGTACAGTATGCCCATGCACGTATCTGCTCGGTACTGGCGCAATATGCGACAGACGAAGCCGCTTTTGCACCGCTGGCCAATGTAGACCTTTCCCCATTGGTAGCACCACGCGAAGCCAGTCTACTGGCCAAGCTGGCAGAATATCCTGAGGCTTTGGAAAAAGCCCTGGAAGAACTTGGCCCTCATCAGGTGGCTTTCTACCTGCGCGATCTGGCAGGTGAATTGCACAGCTATTACAATGCTGAACGGGTTTTGGTTGATGATGAAGCAACCAAACTGGCCAGGTTGGCATTGATGCTGGCAACCCGTCAGGTCTTGCGTAATGGCCTGGCATTGTTGGGCGTATCTGCACCAAACAAGATGTAAGCCAGCAAATTCAAGTCAAGAAACCAGCTGAAAACAAGCTCACAAAACACGTCGGAGACGCATGAAAGCTCAACAGAACGCCCCAAAACAACAGCATAGCCAGCGCGGTAGCACCCTGACTGGCATCATTATTGGCCTGGTAGTTGGCCTGGCTATCGCCGTTGGGGTGGCGATGGTCATTACCAAGACATCGACCCCATTTACCAATAAAAATGGCAAATCGGACAAGGCTGACATTCCTCTGACGCAATTACAAGATCCAAACAAGCCTCTGTATGGCAATAAGGATGCGGTCAAGGAAGCCAATAAGGAATTAGTTGCCAGCAAGCCTGCAGAAACTGTTGCGCCGCCTCCTCCAAAACCGGTAGAAGCCAAACCGCCAGAAAAAACGGCAGCTGAAAAAGCTGCTGAAAAAGCCGAGAAAGCGGCAGAAGCTGCCAAGCATGACAATGGCGAAGAAAAATATATTTACTTTTTGCAGGTTGGCGCGTTTAAGGAACAGGCCGCAGCAGAAAACAGCCGTGCCAAACTGGCACTGATAGGTTTTGAAGCACGTGTGCTGGAAAAAACCTCTGACTCAGGCACCATGTACCATGTGCGTCTGGGCCCGTATTCACAACTGGAAGCAATGAACCGTACCCGCTCCAGGTTGTCTGAGAATAGTGTGGATGTCGCTGTCGTACGTACTGTCAAGTAATCGTCTGGCGTTGGTCTGGTAATTTCAGTAATCGAGTAAAGGAATCGTGATGCAATTTTTCAGTCATATCAAACGCCGCATGTTCATGCTGGCCGGTTTGTCCCTGGTGACTGCTGCAGTCAGTGCCTCTCCTGCGGCGCCACAGGCAGGCGTCGAATACCAGGTGCTGAAACGCCCGCAGCCTGTAGAAGGCGGCAAGAAAATTGAAGTCATAGAATTTTTTGGCTATTTCTGCCCGCATTGCTATGCACTTGAGCCTTTGCTGGCTGAGTGGGTCAAAAAGCAGGGTGATAATATCTCCTTTAAACGCATCCACGTCAATTTTCATGAGCTGATCCCGCAGCAAAAACTCTACTTCAGTATGGAAGCCATGGGTAAGGCGGACGAGTATCACATGAAAGCTTTCCAGGCTTTCCATGTCAATCGCAATCGCCTGCAAACCGATGCAGATATCATGGAGTTTGTCAGCAAGTCTGGCCTGGACAAACAAAAATTTGCTGATGTGTATAACTCCTTTTCCATCAATAGCAAATTGAGCCGCGCCACCCAGTTGGCGAATGCTTATCAGATTGATGGCGTACCTTCAATTGCCATTGATGGCCGCTATGTGACATCTCCTGTGATGGCGGCAGCGACCATGACGCGCGTGACGGAAGAATCACAAAATCGTGCAGCCATAGAGGTACTGGACTATATTATTGCCAAGGTGCAGCAAGGCAGAAATGCCCCGGCTGCAACGGCTCCGGCGGCACCAGCCGCGCCAGCCAGTACGCCAGCCAAAAAGAAATAAGCACGTCTTCTTATTGCAGCAAGTCCGCCACACCGGCGGACTTTTTTCATTGGACATCATGAAAACTGTTTTTATCACTGGCGCATCTTCAGGCATAGGCGCTGCGCTTGCCAGGGCGTATGCTGAGCAAGGAGCAACCCTGGGCCTGCTGGCCCGCCGTCAGGAAGTGCTGGAGGATTTGCGGCAAAGCTTGCCCAATCCTGGCCAGCACCATATCTATGCCGTGGATGTCACCGACCATGCGGCCCTGGCGCAGGCGGCCAGTGATTTCATGCAGGCCGTGGGGCAGGTCAATATCGTGATTGCCAATGCTGGTATCTCGGTTGGCACGCTCAGTGAGTATGCCAGTGACATCAAGGTGTTTGACAGCGTCTTGCAAACCAATCTGATCGCCACGGTAGCGACCTTCTCACCCTTCATCAATGCCATGAAAGACTATGCGCACAAGACCGATTGCCGTCTGGTCGGCATAGGCAGTGTCGCCGGTATCCGTGGCTTGCCTGGCGCAGGCGCTTACTGTGCATCCAAGGCAGCAGTGATCAGCTATTGTGAATCCCTGAGGGTGGAATTGCGTGACAGTGGCATACGTGTGGTGACTATCGCTCCGGGTTATATCGATACCCCGATGACCAAAGATAATCCCTATCCCATGCCCTTCCTGATGCCGGTCCAGCCATTTTGTAGCTCGGCCTTAAGAACGATAGATGCGGGTAGCTCTTACCGCGTCATTCCATGGCAAATGGGTGTGGTCGCCAAATTACTGCGCATCTTGCCTAACGGGCTGTATGACGCCGTGTTTGCCCGGGCACGCCGCAAGCCGCGTGCCGCAGACCGGGCATGAGCATGCTGGTAGACGCGCTGGGTAAGCTGCATCAACCCTATGAGGCTGCGGACGGGGCTGAGCCACGCATCGTCAGTCTGGTGCCCTCGATTACAGAGTTGCTGTGTGAGCTGGGCCTGGCACGCTATCTGGTCGGGCGTACCGGCTTTTGCATACATCCCAAATCCGTAGTGCAGGCTATTCCCAAGATAGGTGGTACCAAGGATGTAAATATAGAGAAAATCCGTCAGCTGGCACCTACTCATCTCATCGTTAACATTGATGAAAATGAAAAGCCGACGGTAGAGACTCTGGCGCAATTCGTCCCTCATGTGATCGTCACCCATCCGCTGGTGCCGCGCGATAATCTGGACTTGTATCAATTGCTGGGCGGGATATTTGGCGTACAGGAAAGGGCGCTGGAACTATGTGCCCAGTTCGAAGCTGCCTACGCCACCTTGAACCCTGCCATGGCCTCGTCACCAACCCATACCCAGCAGGTCGTCTACTGCATCTGGCAAGACCCCTGGATGACGGTCAGTCGCGACACCTATATTGCCGCCATGCTGTCCCTGATAGGCTGGCAAACCTGGTCACCACCCAATAGTATCTTGCGTTATCCTGGCTTCCAGTGGAGCAGCGCCATCCAGCATCCCTTAGACCGTGTGCTGTTATCAACTGAGCCCTACCGTTTTACTGAAACCCATGTAGATGCACTGGAAAAGCAGTTAGGCTTGCCCGTGCAACTGGTGGATGGTGAAATGTTGTCCTGGTATGGCAGCAGGGCGATTGCTGGTCTGCAATATTTAAAGCAATTGTCTGCGCAATAAGGTTATGCAATTCGGCATAACAATCCCAAATTCGAAATACGTCTATACAAATTACACAAAAATGCCACACTGCATAGCACAATAATTGACACTCTAATATGTCGACAACCATACTTCTGGGCATACCAGTTAAGGTTTTCTATATATTCTTGGAGAAGTTTGTTATGAGTAAGATGCGCAAAGCGATTTTACTTGCCCTGTATGGTGCAAGTGCAGCAACTGTTTTCAATCCCGCCGTAGTTAATGCGCAAACAGCTCCCGCCGCAGAAAAAGCCCCTGAACCGGCCATGCAAACCATGACCATCGTTGGCTCACGTCGCGCCAACACCAGCGCTACCAATACGCCTTTGCCTGTTGATTTTATTTCCGTCTCCAAAGCTGCAGAGCAGGGTGGTCAGTTTGACCTGGCCCAGACTCTGGCCAATATCTCGCCTTCCTTCAATTCCACCCGCCAGACCGGTGCTGATGGTGCCGATCTGGTGGATTCTGCAGCTTTGCGTGGCCTGGGCTCAGACCAGACCCTGGTGCTGGTGAATGGCAAACGTCGTCACACAGTATCGCTCGTCAACTTGTTTGGTGCCCGCAACCGTGGCAATACCGGTACTGACCTGAACGCCATCCCCGTCATGGCCATCAGCAATGTACAAGTCTTGCGTGATGGCGCAGCCGCCCAGTATGGCTCAGACGCGATTGCCGGTGTCATGGACATCACCCTCAAGAAAAGCCTGGGTTGCGAAGCCAGCTTTGGTTACAGCCAGTATTCTGTCGGTGATGGTAAAAACTATCTGCCATCCGCTTATTGCGGTATTGCCCTGGGCGAAAAAGGCGTATTGGGTATCACGGTGGAATATACCGACCGCGGCCGCTCCAACCGTGCTGATCCAGGCAACCCGCGTACTATCGGTGACACCAAGGTCACTGGCCCTACCGTCTACCTGAATGGTGAAGTAGGTAACGGTGGCAATGACAAACTGTATTTCACCCTGGGTACGCAACAACGCAAGGCCTCCTCTGCCGCGTTTGCTCGTGGTGGCATAGGTTCTGATGATATCCCTTCACGCAATTCTGCAGCCATGTACCCAAATGGTTTCGTGCCTTACATCAATGGCGATATCAATGATATCTACGGCACCGTTGGCTATAAATGGGACATCGGTGAATGGCGCGCCGACCTGTCGCAGACTTATGGTTTCAATGAACTCAAGTACAACGTCAGCAATACCATCAATGCCTCAATTGCCAACAAGGATTTGCTGGCAGGTGGCAAAGGTATCAGCCCCAGCCGTTTTGATGCAGGTGGTTTTTCTTTTTCACAAGCGACAACCAATCTGGATTTCAGCCGCTTCTTTGATGGCTTCATGAATGGCGTCAACGTTGCCTTCGGTGCAGAATATCGCCGTGAAAACTACAAGATTTCTGCCGGTGAGCCAGGTTCTTATAATGACGTCGATGGCCTGGGTTTTGGTGGCAATGCCGGTAGCCAGGGTTTCCCCGGCTTTCAGCCTGGTGACCGCACAGACAAAAACAGAAACAGTGTCGCTGCCTATGTCGACGTAGAAACAGATATCAGCAATCGCTTCAAGCTACAGACCGCAGTCCGTGGTGAACGCTATAGCGATTTTGGCTCTACCCTGACAGGCAAAATCGCCGGTAGCTATAAAGTAACAGATGAAGTCCTGATGCGTGGTTCGATCAGCACAGGCTTCCGCGCGCCGTCGCTACAACAAGTATATTTCTCATCAACCTTCACTGACTTCATCAGTGGCAAGCCCATGGACGTTGTGCTGGCACCAAATGGCGGCGCAGTGGCCAATGCTGCAGGCATACCTAAACTCAAGGATGAAACTTCAAAAAACTACGCTTTTGGTTTGACCTTCAAGCCAAATAATGCCGTGGCGGTGACAGCCGATTTGTACCGTATCGATATTGCCGACCGTATCGTTTTGTCCGGTCGTTTTGATGCCGACAATTACCCTGCTCTGGGTACTACCCTGCAGGCGCTGGGTGTGGGCCAGGCACAATTCTTTGTGAATTCCATCAACACCAAGACCCAGGGTCTGGATTTGACGGCATCCCACAAAACCAATTTGGGTGCGGGTAAATTGTCGACTTATCTGGGCCTGAACTACAGCACCACTGAAGTTACCAAGGTGCAGGCTCCGCCATCTTTGAAAGGCTATGAAGACGTCTTGTTGTCTGAACGTGAACGCCTGTTCATTGAGCAAGGTGGCCCAAGAATGAAAGCCACTCTGGCGTTCAATTATGAACAAGGTCCGTGGGCCAGTGAATTCAAGGTCATCCACTACGGTTCACAAACCCTGGGGACATTCTCAGGCACCGCGTCTGGTGTACCAAATGCCCGTTACGAGCCTAAAACCTCAGCTGACCTGGCTTTGACTTATGCCTTCAATGACACTACCAAGCTGACTGTAGGCGGCAATAATATATTCAACGTCAAACCAACTCGTCAGGACCCGAATGAAACCGATAATGGTTTCTACTATGACAGCGTACAGTTTGGCCTGGGTGGCGCATCTTACTTCCTGAAACTCTGGAAAAAGTTCTGATCCAGATCCCAGCCTGGGTGTAGTCTTGCCCATCAAGAAACCGGCCTGCATGCAAATGCCAGGCCGGTTTTTTTATCAGGATAGTATGTATCAGGTTTTGTTGGTCAAAGTCACCCCGGCAATGACCAGCAAACCTCCGACTATCATCGATGGCAAGATAGGCTCACCTAAAATCAGCGCGCCCAGACTGATACCAAATACCGGCACCAGATTATTGAATACCGCCGTGCGAGAAGGGCCTATGCTTTTCACGCCTTCGTAATACCAGACAAAACCAATGACTGTGCCAAACGCACCCAGGTACACAAGTGATGCCAGCACTTGCCAGCTCATGCGTGCCGCTTCAAAGCGTGGCAATTCCAGTACCGCGCCCAGGCCCAGCAAGAGCAAGCCCCAGAGTGAAGCGTAAGTCGTGGCAGCAATCGGTGACAATCCTTTCAGGGCATGCCTGCCTATGATGGTATAGGCTGCCCAGCCACAAATTGCCGTCAGCATGAACAGCTCGCCCTTACCCAGCGATTGCGATAAATCATGCACCGCCCCCATCAAATCGCCACGTGTAATCACCACTGCAGCACCGGCAAAAGCCACCATGATACCCAGCCAGCGTACTGCGCTTAATCTCTCACCAAATAGCAGGGCGAGTGCCAGCGCAGTGACTATCGGGTTCAAGGCCACAAACAGGGCAGTGCGCCCGGCTGGCATATTTTCCAGTGCTGCAAAAAAGCACAGGTTATATAAGAAGATACCGGTTGCACCAAGTGCAAATGTCGCATGCATTTGCGGCTTGCTGAGCTTGGGCAAGCCGCCTTCGAGGCGCCAGGCCAGCAAGAACAATAAGGCGCAGGCCACCGCGAAGCGGATAAAGGCCGCAATCATATGCGGTATCTCTTTGGCGACCAGTCGCCCGGCAATGAAGGTGCCACCCCAGAACAGGGCGACACAGACAAGTTTCAGATAGGTGGAGACAGGGGCTTTATTCACGATGGCGTAGGCTAAGCAAAACTAGTTAGCCTACACCAAAATCAGGCCCGCCGTTTTTACCTGTGCATATTGCGCAAGCCTTGCTGGTAGATAACTTCGGCTATCTGTATCGCATTCAGGGCAGCACCCTTGCGCAGATTGTCGCCACTGACGAACATTGCCAGACCATGCGCTACCGTGGGGTCAGGGCGTACCCGGCCAACGAATACAGGGTCGCGGCCAGTCGCCATCAAGGGGTTCGGCACTTCAGTAACGACAACACCAGCGGCACTATGCAGTAAATCAAGCGCGGTTTCCGCAGAGATACTCTGCTCAAATTCAGCATTGATGGACAGTGAATGTCCTGTAAATACCGGTACGCGCACACAGGTGCAGGAAACACTCAAATCCGGAATACCAAGTATCTTGCGGCTTTCATTACGCAGCTTGATCTCTTCTTCGGTATAACCATCTTCGACGACCTTGTAGTTGTAGGGCACGACATTGTAGGCAATCGGCACCTGCCATTTCTTGGGGGCGGGAAAGTCTATGCCTCCACCATCATTGACCAGTCTTGTGCAGTCATCACCTGCTTTTTGCACCTGGCTCGCCAGCTCTTCCACACCTGCGACACCACCTCCCGACACTGCCTGATAAGTGCTGACGATCAAACGCCGCAACACAGCTTTATCATGCAGGGGTTTCAGCACAGGCATGGCCGCCATGGTAGTGCAGTTGGGGTTTGCGATGATGCCCTTGGGGATATTTGCCAGGTCATAAGGATTGACTTCTGCCACCACCAGCGGCACGGCAGGGTCCATGCGCCATGCCGAGGAATTGTCGATGACTAGCGCACCCGCAGCCGCGACTACCGGTGCCAGTCGCAATGAGGTGTCTCCACCCGCCGAGAAAAACACCACATCCAGGCCAGCATAATCAGCCGTCGCTGCATCTTCAACGACGATCTGGCTGCCTTTCCAGTTGAGTGATTTTCCGGCAGAACGCGCAGACGCAAACAGGCGCAATGAGCGTACCGGGAAGTTACGTTCTTCCAGCAGGGTGCGCATGAATTCACCGACAAGGCCAGTTGCGCCGACTACGCCTACATGCATGCCATGCGGGTAATGTTCGAGTGACAAGGCAGAGCGTGCCGGTCGCGCTGGGTTAGCTACTGAAGGGTTTGAATCTTGATGATGAGAATCTGATGCCATGTAAATCTCCTTAAAAGTGGCCGGGAGACAGGCATCAAGCTATATGCACCCGCCTCGTAGGCGGGTTGCGAAAAAATGAAAAAGCGCTAACCCACCATTGCGATAATGGTGGTCTTAATGCTCAGCGTGGATGCAAAGTGGCTTTTCATGAATTGATGGTAACAGACTTGATAACAGTGATCAAGCCTACATGATTTCCAGCAGCAGGACACCGCGCGCAGGCATTTTGATTTTCTGTGCCAGTTCAAATTCCTGTCCACTGAACACATCTTTGGCTTTTGCGTTTGCAGGCAAAATCTCTGTAAAGCGCGCGGTTGCCAGTTCCGTTTCAGTCGTATTCTTGTTCATCACCACCATGATTTTGCGCTTCTGGTCATAGCGGAAATATACATAGATGCCATCCTGAGGCGCGAAGTGCATGAGTTTGCCGGTATGAATGCTGCTCTGGATCTTGCGCCAGTTCAGCAGTTTTTTGACAAAGGCCTGTGCTTCCAGTTGCTTTGCATTCAGACCAGCACCGGTGAAAGCATTTACTGCATCACCCGCCCAGCCACCAGGAAAGTCTTTTCGAAAAGCACCATCATCCCTGTGTTTGGTACTGGTCATTAAAATCTCGGTGCCATAATAAAACTGCGGCGTGCGCGGCATCGTGGCGACATAGGTGATCGCCATCTTGAACAAATCCAGGTCTTCATCAAGGGCGCTGTATAGACGGCTGACATCATGATTGCCCTCAAACAGCACCATAGCTGATGGCTTGGGGTAGAGCTGGTCATTGACCAGCGCTTCATACAAAGTGGCAAAGCCGGAATGCAGGTTTTCTGGCGCGACCAGGGCTTTGCGCAAAGTGTCATGCAAGGGGTAATCCATCATGCTGGGAATGTGCGAGACATAGCCGTTGGCATTCTTGTGTCCGCGCAGCCAGTGCGCCACCAGGTTGGGGTTATCTGACCATTCTTCACCTACCAGTGTCAGTTGCGGATATTCCTGCATGACGCGGCGCGACCACTCTGCCAGAAAGGCCGGGTCAGAATAGCCATAGGTGTCTGCCCGTATGCCCGCCAGCCCGGCATATTCTATCCACCATATGGTATTTTGTATCTGGTAATTTGCCACCAGCGGGTTGCGCTGGTTCATGTCCGGCATATGCACTTCGAACCAGCCCTGCGTGAAATTCTTTTTATCGATGGCGGATGCATACGGGTCACTGGCCGTCGTACGCGCATGGTAGGTTGGTACAAATTCACCGTTATAACTAAGCCAGTCCTTACTTGGCAAATCCTGCATCCACCAGTGGCCGTCACCGATATGATTCAGCACAATATCCTGGATCACGCCTAAGCCCTGCTTTTTGGCTTCGGCCACAAGTTGTCGATATTCTTCATTGCTACCCAAACGGGCATCGACCTTGTAATAATCAGTGGCGGCATAGCCATGGTAGGAGTAGGTTTGCTGATTATTCTCCACTACCGGGGTAGGCCAGAGCATGGTGTAACCCATGCCAGCGATATAGGCCAGGTGGTCGCGTATGCCCTTGAGGTCACCACCATGGCGGCCAGCACTGGCGTCATTGCGGTCCAGCTTGTCGGCAAAGCCGGGCAGGCGGTCATTGTTGGTGTCGCCATTGGCAAAACGGTCAGGCATGAGATTGAGGATCGCATCTGCAGGACCAAAACCGCGCCGTTCTGCAGCGCCTTTTTCACGCGCCTTGAGCTCATAGGGGATGGCAAATTGCTGGCTGCCTTGCTGCATCCTGATATCGAATTTGCCGGGGCGGCTTGCAGGGGCAATCTGTAAATCCAGGAACAGATAATTGGGATTGCTGAGCTTATGTATTCCCTTGATACGCACACCAGGGTAGTTGATGCGCGGGGTGTAGCTGGCAATTTGTTTGCCATGCAGCATGATTTGCAGCTTGTCTGTCTTCATGCCCACCCACCAAAAGCCTGGTTCCACATGTTCCATGACTGGCTGTGCCTGTGAAAATACCGGTAGCAGGGCCAGCAAGCTGATGGACAGGCCAACAAAGTCAGTGATTTTCACTGCGTCTCCTTGATAATAATTTTATTTATATTCTGTACTTTAACTACATTTATGCACTAATTCTAAATTAATTGCTTTAATTTGGACAATTTATTCAATTAAATTGCGTATTTTTATTACAAATTATACTGGTAGTTTAAAGTCGGCCATCATTTCAAAGCCAGAACTAGGGCTGGATATTGCCTCTTTTTTGAGCTTCAATCAGGCGCTTTATTTGATATTTTCTACCCTATCAAATCAGGCTGAGCGGTCTCAGCAATAGCAAGGGTTGCACAAACGGGGCAACTCGCATCCCGGGAGGATATATGCAGGATATTTCAAACTTAAATGGCATTTTTGGCGACGTGCAAGCCTTGCAAGGCAAGCTTAAATCCAGGCTGGCAGATGTGGAGCAAAATACAGAAAAGTTCAAGACGGCACTGCAAGCAGCGGTAAAACCGGAAACCAAGGCCGAGCTGGTCAGCAGCTTGAAAGAAAAAAGCAGCACGCTGCTGAATGGCAATGGCTATGCCACCGATCTGGTGTCGCAAATACAAGCAAGCTGGGCTGCTCTGGGTGAACAGCTGCAGGCACCGCAGTCTGCACCGGCTCCTGTGATTGCGCCTGTAGCCAGTGCAACTGTCACAAGTACGGCGACGGCGGCAAACAGCAGCGTTGCTGCTACAAATGCCACTACAGTTGCACCAGTTGTGGCCAGCGCTGCAAAAGCGCCCGCAGCTACCCCGCCTGTTGCAGCGCCTGCGACAAGCATCGCTACGGTCAACACGACACATCCTCCATACAGGGTGTATGACCCGGCAAATCCTTCTGCTTTCGCTGAGCCTACAAATCCTGGTGCTGGCCCGAATTTGCTGGCCGCAGATCTGGTGTTCAATCCTGACCCAAGGCCAGACTCTGTGCATTCATTGAAATACCCGGTAGCAGGAGGAACAGCCGACCGGGGAGAGCAGTTAAAAAACTATGAAATCGCTTATGAAAAATTGAGTAGCGAGAATAATGCCTGGAACCAGAAAAATATAGCAATCCGCACCCAGACTTTGCTGAACTCGCCCTATGCCGCATTTGCCAATGTCAAAGGGGTGAACCTGGCCGCGCAATCTGACCCTTACACTCAGGCCTATATCGCTGATCCGAACAAGGCACCGAGCTAGTCAAGGATTAACCTGCCAGCGCTGCCTGTCAGCAATGACAGGCTTGCCTTCGCCAGAGGCTGTGAGCAAGCGCGGACTTGTCCCCATCCCGGCCCCGCAGGGGTACAGCTAAATTCATCCTTACCAATTCAGGCAGAACTATTTTTCAGGCTGGCAGTCTCAAGGGCTGCTAGCTGTTTTGCCGTTCCCGACGATGAAATGGCTATCCCGTTCCACTATTCCGGAGTGTCACCGTGAAATCATTTTCCATAGCCTTGCTGTTTGCCTGCAGCCTGATGGCGTCCACAGTCCATGCGCAACAAGACCCCGCTTTGTTTCAACCCGGCCTGATTTCCGATGGCGGTGTTTTTGCTCTGGCATTGTCGCCAGATGGGCAACAGGCATTTTGGGTGCAATCGCAAGGGCGGCGGGTGGCTTTGCGCATCATGAGTTCAAGCAAGCTCAATGGTGTCTGGCAAACGCCGCAAGTGGCAAGCTTTTCCAGGGACACGCAATGGAAGGATATTGATCCTGCCATCAGCCCTGACGGCAAGACCCTGATTTTCCAATCCAACCGGCCTGTGCACGGTAAACCTGAGCGCAAGGGTTTTGATATCTGGGCGAGCAAAAAAACTGAGCATGGCTGGGGTGAGGCTTACCACCTCGGCAATGTCATCAATACCGATGCCTCTGAGTCATCAGCTTCGATTGCCGCGAATGGCAATATCTATTTCATGAAGGAGAATGAAGAAGCGGCCCAGCAATCTGACCTGTATGTATCCCGTTTCATCAATGGGGCTTACCAGACACCAGAAAATCTGGGATCGCCCATCAATAGCAAGGAACGCGAATCGAATCCCTATATTGCGCCTGATGAAAGCTATCTGATTTATTTTTCCACCAAACCAGGTGGTTATGGCGATGTCGATTTATATATCAGCTTCCGTGAGCAGGACAAGTGGACCGAGGCGGTCAACCTTGGCCAGCCCATCAATTCAACAGCAGCAGAATTTTGCCCCCTGATACATCAGGGCCGCATATATTTGTCACGACAAGTTAAACAAGGTGACAGGTTCATAGAAAATATCTATTCTTTCCCCTTTGATGCCGAACAGTACAGAAGCAGGCGCTGAGGCGGGAAGTTTGCAGGCCGGTGTATGATGCCGCTTGCTCAGGACAGGATATTTGCATGAAAAAATTGCAGTGGCTACAGCGCTATACCAGCGTGGTTTCAGGTTTGCTTATCGTATTGGCGGGAGCACTGCCAGCCAGCAGTGCGCTGGCAGCACCGGCGGCGATCCCTACCTATACCTATGAAGTAGTGCATGCTTATCCGCATGATCCAAATGCTTTTACCCAGGGTCTGTTTTTCAAGGATGGTTTTCTTTATGAGAGCACAGGTTTGCAGGGGCGTTCTTCGGTACGCAAGCTCAGGCTGGAAACCGGTGAAGTCTTGCAAAAAACGGATTTGCCAAGGCAAATTTTTGGTGAAGGTATCACCTGGTGGGACAAACGCCTGATAGGCATCACCTGGACGACACAGGCCGGGTATGTGCTCGACCTTGACAGTTTCGCCTTCCAACAAGAATTCAACTACAAGGGTGAAGGCTGGGGCCTCGCGCGCAATGATAAGGAAATTATCATGAGCGACGGCACAGCCGAACTGCGTTTCCTCGACCCCGAAACCTTGCGCGAAACCCGCCGCATCAAGGTCACTGCCGATGGCAAGACGGTAGATCAATTGAATGAACTCGAATGGGTGAAAGGCGAGATTTTTTCCAACATCTGGCAAACCGACATGATCGCCCGCATTGATCCCAAAACCGGCAAGGTGGTGGGCTGGATCAATTTGAAAGGCATATTGCCCATGGGTGACCGCATCCTGAATCAGCCCGATGTACTCAATGGCATTGCCTATGATGCAGCCAAAGACAGATTATTCGTCACCGGCAAATTATGGCCAAAATTGTTTGAAATCCGTTTGATCAAGCGCTAGGCCCGACGATGAAAAACCTCATGTATTACCTGATAATGGCTTTTTTGCCCGGTATTTTTTCATCCTCTGCTATGGCGGCGGATACAAGGCTGGAAAACCAGCTCATCCTGGCCCTCAAAATCAAACCGGACGGGCAAGACAGGCAAGCCGAATCCAGACCTGTGATGCGGGCTTACCAGCAAGCAGCCATCATCAGTAAAAAGCCGCAGCAGCGTGCCGACTACATAGATTTTTATCTTTTGCAAAAACCAGCCAGCTTCATGGGGCATACATTGATTTTGCTGGAAGAAGAATACATGGATCAATATGTAGGTTGTTGTGTCAGTCCTGGCATGGGCCTGATATTAAAAACCAATGCTGATACCCGGGCTGTGCAAGATTTTGCCAACAAAAATGCCTGCACTTTTACTCCACGTGCAGACGTGTTTGACAGGCTCAGGATGTTTCACATTGATCACAAATTGGCCAAAGCCGATTACGCCATGCTCAGTTGCCGCGAGAGAGACGCACAGAAATAATTAGTTTGATGCCTGAAATGGTTTGCAATGACTTGTAGTTGCTTGCCTTTTTGTATATAAAGAGAGCTTGCCAGCCCGGTCTTTCTATCATGAGAGGAAAGTGTCATGTCTGAGCCTTACCGCAGCCCATCCGATATTTATCCCAGCCTGATTTATGATGATGCGCCTGTCGCCATAGACTGGCTGGTCAAGGCCTTTGGCTTTACCTGCCGTTTCGTCGTGCCCGGTGAGGGTAACAGGGTAGAACATTCTGAACTGAGCCTGGGTACTGGCGTGGTCATGATCAGCTCGCCCAAGGCCGAGACGCATCATGTCAGCCCCAAATCCCTGAGTGGCATTTCGCAGGCACTCAGTGTCTTTGTGGCTGATCCTGATGCACATCATGCAGTGGCAATCGCTGCCGGTGCAAAACTGGTGCGTCCATTGCAGACAGAAGAGTATGGTGCCAGAGGTTATATGGTGCTCGACCTTGAAGGCCATCTCTGGTATTTCGGTAATTACCGCCCTGGCGAATACTGGCAGGATAAACAAGCTTAGGGCAAATTCATCAACCAATACGGGAGTAAATGTTCATGCATAAAGGCAGCTGCCATTGCGGCAAAATCGCATTTGAAGTAGAGGGTGAGATAGACAGCGGACTCGCCTGTAATTGTTCCATTTGCCAGCGCAAGGGTTCGCTGCTGTGGTTTGTGCCATTTACCAATTTGCACTTGCTGACGCCTGAAGATGCTGCCAGCACCTACATCTTCAACAAGCATGTGATACAGCATAAATTTTGCCCCACGTGCGGCATGCATCCCTATGCAGAAGGTGTAGACCCCAAAGGCAACAAGGTGGCTGCGATCAACCTGCGCTGCCTGGAAGATATTGATCTTGAAGCGATACCCGTGCATCACTACGATGGCCGGGCTTTATAAAAAAGGATGGAGATGTTCAAAAAATATTTGAGCACGGCCAGTATATTGCTGGCCATTGTCAGTCTGGGTTTATTGCCTGCACATGCAGCAGATTCCACCGATCCAAAGCGCGTTGCTCTGGTTGCGCAATTGACGAAATTGTCTGACGACTGGGATGCTGCCATCGTGCGCAAGGACAAGGCAGCGATAGAAGCCAATATGGCAGAAGATTTTCGCCAGATAGACGGTGATGGCGATATCGAAACCAAGACCAGTTTTGTCAATGGCGTGGTATCAGACAAACTGGAAATTGATCCCTACAAGGTAGAAGATTTTGAAATACGCCTGTATGGTAATGTTGCCTTGCTCAGTGGTCGTACAAAAATGACGGGGCGCTATGAGGGCATGCCTTTCAAATCACATTACCGCTATATCGATATCTATGCACAGCGCGATGGCAAATGGCAGATAGTCAGCGTGCAGATCAGTAAGATACCGCAACAGTAAAAAATATCGCCCCTGCGTGCATTTGTGTGAGTGGGGGCGATATTTTATCTACTCTTATTTCACAACGAAGCGCAATACTCCATCCTCACCCATTTCCCTGCGCAAGACACCGTCATACCAGAGCTTATGCAAGTGAGCCAGCGCTTCGCCTATGGCGAAAGTCAGCTGGTGAGAATCCAGCGGGCGGCGGAACATGATGGGGACAATGTCCATCGCTGATTGTGGAATCGCACAGGCGGTCTTCACTTCTTCCAGCCGCTCGGCATGGTGGTCTTGCAATTGCTGCACGCGAGTATGCAAGCCCTTGAAGGGTTTGCCATGCGAAGGCAGGATCAGCACATCTTCTGGCAATGGCAGGTATTTTTGCAGTGAATCCATATACTGCTGTACAGGATTCGCTTCAGGCTCTATCGCAAACACCGAGACATTGGTAGAAATGCGCGGCAACAGCATATCGCCAGAGATCAGGATATTCAACTCTGCGCAATACAGGGACGCATGTTCAGGTGAATGACCAAAACCTGCGATGACTTGCCAGTTGCGCTGGTTGATGACTACATCCAGACCTTCTTGCATGCGGTGGTAGGCGGTTGGCACGGTAGGCACCAGTCGGGTGTAATGGGTTTTTCTTTCCTGTATCTGTTCCTGCATGCCGCTATCGACCAGGCCATGCTTGCGAAAATGCGGGAACATGGCCGTGCCATCCGCACCCGGCAGGCTGGCCGACATCATGCGGGCAAAGGCATATTCGCCTGCTGTCATCCAGAGTTGCACATTCCAGCGGCTGCACAGCCAGTCGGCCAGGCCTATATGGTCAGGGTGGCAGTGGGTGGCAAGAACGCGGATGATGGGCAGGCCGCGCAAATGATTGTTCAGGTCGCCAAACAAAATCTCCCAGGCGTCACGGGTGGCGTCGCTGGCTATGCCGCAATCGACAACCGTCCAGCCACGCACCTTGCCCTGGCTGGTTTCCAGCTCATCTTCCAGTAGCCACAGGTTGATATGGTTCAGCGCAAAGGGCAGGCCCATGCGTATCCACAGCACACCCGGGGCGATTTCCATGGTCTTGCCGGTGTCCGGCAAGGTTTCGCCAAAAGGGTAGTGTAGTTGTTGTTCTAGTAAGTTCATGGCTGTCTCTTTTGTTATTGTGGTGGCTATGTTTTCTCATTATGGATGACTCCAGAAACACTGGAATAGCCTACAATGCGATTTAAAACTATTTGACGTTAACGTCAACTGCATCAAGTGCAGATTGTAATCAGAAAACTGTTTCTGTGTTTTTTCACCAGATTGACCATGGCCACCTATACCATTACCGAACTTGCCCGCGAATTTGATATTACCCCGAGGGCGATACGATTCTATGAAGACCAGGGTTTGCTGAGCCCCACACGTGAAGGGCCGGGCGGCCGCAACCGCGTCTATACAACGCGGGAACGTACCCATCTGAAGCTGACCCTGCGCGGCAAACGCCTGGGCCTGAGTCTGTCGGATATCAAGAGCCTGGTGGATATGTACCGTTCTCCCAAGGATACCGAAGTGCAGTTGCAAAGTTTCCTGGTGGTGCTGGCCAGGCACAGGGCAGCGCTGGAGCAACAGCGTGAAGATATAGAAATCATGCTGGCAGAGATCAGTGCGCATGAAGAAAAAAGCCGTAGTTTGCTGGGACAACTGGACCATGCAGAAAAATAAGTTTGGTCTTTTCTTCTCTTGTTTAAACAGAAATGTCATGAGTGAAATAGGTAATTTGACAAGATTTGTGCTGAACTTGTTTTGAAAAGCATCAAACCAGCGTATTGACGTTTACGTAAACGTCAATTAGACGTATTATTTTTGCCTGAGATGGTTTTTTCCTTGGCTATGAGGGTTTTATGAACAATCAGGCAACGCAGCAAAGCGCAGCGACACTGGATCACAAACTGGCCCTGAGCTTGCTGGAAAGCTTCAATGCACAGGGCGCTTTGATGGCCTGGAATGCCCGCTTGACCAGTATGACCCCCGGGGCATGTGAAATCAGCTTGCCGTTTAGCGAGGTAGTCAGCCAGCAGCACGGGTATTTCCATGGTGGCGTAATTGGCACGATAGCTGATGCTGCTGGTGGCTATGCCGCGAATACACAATTGATGCCGGTGAGTGAGTGCTTAACAGCCGAATACAAGATCAATATTGTTGCACCCGGCAAGGGTGATACCCTGATTGCCCGTGGCAAGGTGTTGAAGGCAGGTAAAACCCTGGTGGTATCCAGTGCCGAGGTATTTGTAGTACATGAAGGCAAGGAAAAACTCTGTGCCATCATGCAACAGACTTTGTTCGTGATACCCAAGGCAGAATCCAAGATGTAGGTAATACTATGGCTGGCATGCTTGATCATAAGTTAGCATAAGCCAGCGAATTTTAATTTTATAAAAGTGTGAGGACGACATGCTCCATTTACCAGGTTTGACTTTTGATCACGGCGAAGATATCGCCGCTTTGCGCGAAGCCGTGCAGCAATTTGCCCAGGCAGAAATCGCCCCGCGTGCCGCCGAGATAGACCGTAGCGACCAGTTCCCCATGGATTTGTGGCGCAAGATGGGTGATCTCGGCATCCTGGGCGTGACCGTCAGTGAAGAATACGGTGGTGCCAACATGGGCTATCTCGCCCACATTATTGCCATGGAAGAAATTTCCCGTGCTTCTGCCTCCGTCGGCTTGTCCTATGGTGCCCACTCCAACCTGTGCGTGAACCAGATCAAGCGCAATGGTACAGAAGAACAAAAAGCCAAATACCTGCCAAAACTGATCAGCGGTGAGCACATAGGCGCGCTCGCCATGTCTGAGCCAAATGCCGGTTCAGACGTGGTCAGCATGAAGCTGCGCGCCGACTGGAAGGGTGACCGCTGGGTTTTGAACGGTACCAAGATGTGGATCACCAATGGTCCTGACGCAGATACCCTGGTCGTGTATGCCAAGAATGACCTGGAAGCTGGCCCACGCGGCATGACGGCTTTCCTCATAGAAAAAGGCTTTAAAGGCTTCAGTATTGCGCAAAAGCTGGACAAACTCGGCATGCGCGGCTCACACACTGGTGAGCTGGTATTCGAGGATTGCGAAGTCCCGGCAGAAAACGTACTCGGCGGCCTGGGTAAAGGTGTCAATGTCCTGATGTCTGGCCTGGATTTTGAACGTACCGTCTTGTCAGGCGGCCCTCTGGGCATCATGCAAGCCTGTATGGATGCAATCGTGCCTTATGTGCATGACCGCAAGCAATTCGGCCAGCCTATCGGTGAATTCCAATTGATGCAAGGCAAACTGGCGGACATGTATTCCACCATGATGGCTTGCAAGGCTTATGTCTATGCCGTCGGCCAGGCTTGCGACCGTGCCACTACACCAGAAGCAGTGCGCGCCTTGCGCAAGGATGCGGCTGGCGCGATTTTGTACTCGGCAGAAAAAGCTACCTGGATGGCTGGCGAAGCGATACAGACACTGGGTGGCAATGGCTATATCAATGAATACCCGGTCGGTCGCCTGTGGCGCGATGCCAAGCTGTATGAGATAGGCGCTGGTACCAGCGAGATACGCCGCATGTTGATAGGCCGTGAGTTGTTTGCAGAAACCAAATAAGCCATTTGCGCTACACTGCTCAAATATGACTCAATTGCATATTCACACGCCCCTGCTTGAACACAGGCGTCTGTCAGCCAGCTTGTCCAAATCAGTCTGGCTGAAGATGGAAAACACCCAGCCTTCAGGCTCGTTCAAGCTGCGTGGCATAGGCTTAATGTGTCAGCGCGCTGCTGCCAACGGGGCCAGACACTTCGTCTGCCCTTCTGGCGGCAATGCAGGTTTTGCCGCTGCCGTGGCAGGTGTGGCATTACATGTGCAAACCACCATACTGGTGCCGCAAACCACGCATGAAAGTGTACGCGCAGCCATACGTGCCATTGGTGCGACGGTCATCGTTGAGGGCAGTGTCTGGGATGAAACCAATCAGGCCGCCTTGCGTTTGTGTGAGCAGCCGGGGGCCGTCTATATTCCGCCATTTGACCATGCAGATATCTGGGATGGAAATGCGACACTGATTGATGAAGTGGCCGGCAAGCTCGATTTTGATGTTGTTATCTGTTCCGTCGGTGGTGGTGGCTTGCTCAGTGGCATTGCGCTCGGGCTGGAACGCAATGGCCTCGGCCATATCCCCATCATCGCTTCAGAGACTGAAGGTGCGGCTTCCCTGCACGCTGCCGTGCAGGCAGGTGAACTGGTGACCTTGCCAGCGATCACCTCCATCGCCAGCACCCTCGGCGCGAGACGTGTTGCACAACAGGCATTTGACTGGACACGCAAGCGCACCGTGCACACTGTGACAGTCAGCGATACCCAGGCCGTGCGGGCTTGCCTGGACTTTGCCGACGACATGCTGGCCCTGGTGGAACCAGCTTGCGGCGCGGCACTGGCGGTTGCCTATCAGAACTTGCCAGTACTGGCAGAGTATAAAAAACCACTGATCGTGGTTTGTGGTGGCATTGCGGTGGATTTAGGTAAACTACAGGCTTGGAAAAACCAGTTCCATCCCGCAGTTAACACTGACTGAGCGCCAACCATGCCCCACACCTATTTCCCCAAACTGCTGTCTTCGCAAATCGCCTTCGATATCGCCAGGTCGATACTTGATGGCTTTGACAAACATTACCGTTTGTTCAGGGCCAGCAGCCAAAGGGCAAAGCAGCAGTTTGAAACAGGTGACTGGCGCGCCGCACAAATCGCCGCGCGCGAGCGCATAGGGTATTACGACACCCGCGTGCGCGAATGTGTGCAGGCACTGGAAGATGAATACGCAGAAGAAGACCTTAGTGACGAAGTCTGGCGCGAAGTCAAACTGCATTACATGGGCATGCTCATAGATCATCTGCGCCCAGAGCTGGCCGAGACTTTTTTTAACACCGTCTGCACCAAGCTCCTGCACAGGAATTATTATCACAATGATTTTATCTTCGTGCGCCCGGCAACCTCGACCGAGTATCTGGAAAGTGAAGACACTCCCCCCAGTTACCGCGTCTATTATCCGGCCACAGACAGCCTGAACTTCACCATCAAGCGCATAGTCACCAACTTCCAGTTGAACGCAAAATTTGAAGACCTGGACCGCGATGTGGCTCTGGTAGAAGCACGTCTGCGTGAAAATTTTGGCCCCGCAAAACTGGAGCCAAATCATCAGATACAGGTATTGGCCAGCTTGTTTTACCGCAACAAGTCAGCCTACATCATAGGCAAGGGTATCAATGGCAATAAGGAATATCCCTTTGTCATTCCCGTCATGCACAAGCGCAAGGGTGAGCTGGTACTCGACACGGTGATTTTTGACACCATGCTCATCACGGTGCTGTTCTCTTTTACACGCGCCTATTTCATGGTCGACATGGAAGTGCCGTCTGCCTACGTACAATTCATACGCAGCATCTTGCCCAAGAAGCCGCGCAGTGAAATCTACACTATGATAGGTCTGCAAAAGCATGGCAAAAATCTGTTTTACCGCGACTTTTTGCATCACCTCAAATATTCATCCGATCGCATAGAAGCCGCACCCGGCATACGCGGCCTGGTGATGCTGGTGTTTGCGCTACCGTCTTTCCCGTATGTATTCAAACTGATCAAAGACAGCTTCCCGCCACCCAAGGAAACCACCAAGGCCCTGATCAAGGAAAAATACCTGCTGGTGAAAAACCATGACCGTGTAGGCCGCATGGCAGATACCCTGGAATACTCGGATGTAGCATTTCCACGCTCACGTTTTTCAGAAGAATTGCTGGCCGAGATCAAGCAATATGCGCCGTCTTTGCTGGAAGTGAATGATGTTGAAGTCGTCATCAAACATCTGTACATAGAACGCCGCATGACGCCGCTGAATATCTGGCTGACCGAGGCCGAACAGCGTGGTGATATGGCAGGCATGGAGCATGGTCTCAAAGAATATGGCAGTGCCATCAAGGACCTGGTGGCGGCGAATATTTTCCCCGGTGACATGCTGTATAAAAACTTTGGTGTCACCCGTCATGGCCGTGTCGTGTTTTATGACTATGATGAAATCGAATACATCACCGACTGTAATTTCCGCAAGATACCTTTGCCGCGTAATGAAGAAGACGAGATGTCTGCCGAGCCCTGGTATCCGATTGCCAAAAATGATGTCTTCCCCGAGCAGTTTGGCACTTTCTTGCTGGGGAATAAAAACGTCAAAGAATATTTTATGAAGCATCACGCTGACTTGCTGACCGCCGAATACTGGCAAGCCCGCAAGAAGCGCATAGTCGATGGCAAGGTGGATGATGTGTTTCCGTATCCGCAGGAAATCCGCTTTTGCAATCAGGCCAGCAGTACAACTTAGAAGTTTTGTGCTTGCCCGTTTCATGACGGACAAGTCCTCATTTTCAGGCAGTCAATCTGCTTTTATTTTTGGAGAACAAGATGAATGATCCTATCGTAATCGTTGGTGCAGCCCGTACCCCCATGGGTGCCTTCCAGGGCGATTTTTCTTCCCTGACAGCCAGCCAGCTCGGTGCAGTTGCCATCAAGGCCGCCGTTGAACGCGCCGGTGTCAAGCCAGAGCTGGTAGAAGAAGTCTTGTTCGGTAACTGCCTGATGGCAGGCCAGGGCCAGGCCCCGGCACGCCAGGCTTTGCTGGCTGCGGGTTTGCCAGTATCCACCGGTGCCGTGACCTTGTCCAAGATGTGCGGCTCGGCCATGAAAGCCACCATGATGGCTTTTGATTCCATCAATGCTGGCAGCAATGAAGTCATCGTATCAGGCGGCATGGAATCCATGACTAATGCCCCTTACCTGATCCCCAAGGCACGCGGCGGCTACCGCATCGGCCATGGCATGATGTATGACCACATGATGCTCGATGGCCTCGAAGATGCCTATGACAAGGGCCGTTCCATGGGTACTTTTGCTGAAGACTGTTCAGCCAAGTACAATTTCAGCCGTGAAGAGCAGGACGCATTTGCAATTGCCTCCGTCAAGCGCGCGCAAGCTGCAACTGCTGATGGTTCTTTCGCATGGGAAATCGCTCCTGTGACAGTACCTGGCCGCGGCGGTGATGTTGTCATCGACAAGGATGAAGGCCCGCTGAAAGCCAAGCTTGATAAAATCCCTGCGCTGAAACCAGCCTTCAAAAAAGACGGCACGATCACGGCCGCTTCTTCATCGTCCATCAATGACGGCGCTGCAGCACTGGTCTTGATGCGCGAATCCAAAGCCAAGGAACTGGGCCTGACACCCATCGCCAAAATTCTTGGCCACGCCAGCAATGCGCAGGAACCAGGCTGGTTTACGACAGCACCGGTGGGTGCCATCCAGAAGCTGTACAAAAAACTGGGCTGGACAACCGACGATGTCGATCTGTTTGAAATCAATGAGGCTTTCGCTACCGTGCCTATGGCTGCCATGAAAGAACTGGGCATACCGCATGACAAGATCAATGTGCATGGCGGTGCCTGTGCGCTGGGTCACCCTATCGGTGCATCCGGTGCGCGTATCATCATCACGCTGATGGGTGCTTTGAAGAAGCAGGGTAAAAAGCGTGGTGTAGCTTCGCTTTGTATTGGTGGTGGTGAGGGTACGGCTCTGGCGATTGAAATGATCTAAGCGAAATTAATTTCGTTCGAATTCCCTCCCCTTGAAGGGGAGGAGATTTAAAAAATTTATTCATTGGGAAAATATGCCAGTCGCTTTAATCATCGGTGCATCACGCGGTATAGGCCATGAACTGGCCATGCAATACAGGGCTGCAGGCTGGCGTGTTATCGCCACTGCACGCAAGGAAGAAGACCTGGCAGCTTTGCAAGCAGCAGGTTGCGAAGCCTTGCCGCTGGACGTCACCAACCTGAATGACTGTGCTGGTCTGGGCTGGCGTCTCGATGATGAAAAGATCGATGTGGCCATCCTGAACGCAGGTGTATATGGCCCGCGAGTAGAGCAATTGACAGCACCACAGGAATCCGAGTTTGATGCCATCATGCATACCAATGTGCTGGCTGCGATGCGCATCCTGCCCCTGGTCTTGCCGCTGGTCGATGCAGCAAACGGCAGGCTGGCAGTGATCTCTTCACTGCTGGGTTCGATGAGTTTGCGCAACAGCACACATGGATGGCTGTATCGCGCCAGCAAAGCTGCCTTGAATTCTGTCCTCAAAGACATTTCCTTGCAGGCATCCGACAGTATCTGCATCGCCTTTCACCCAGGCTGGGTACAGACTGAAATGGGTGGTAGTGAAGCGCCTTTGACTGTGACTGAAAGCGTGCGCGGCATGCGTCAGACACTGGCAGATTTAAGCGCCAAAGATAATGGCCAATTTTTTAATTACGACGGCACCAGCCTGAGCTGGTAATCGTTCAAAGCAAACAGAGACTTAGCATGTTACTGACACCAGAACACGAAATGATACGCGACGCCGTGCGCGCCTTTGCCCAGGACCGTCTGGTGCCGAATGCCGCACGCTGGGACAAGGAACATCACTTCCCCGCAGAAGAATTGAAAGAGCTGGCGCAAATGGGTGCCTATGGCGTGGCCGTGCCAGAAGAGTTTGGCGGTGCAGGTATGGATTATCTGTCGCTGGCCCTGGTGCTGGAAGAAATCGCTGCCGGTGATGGTGGCACGTCTACTGTGGTATCCGTCAATAATTGCCCGGTCTGCAGCATCGCCATGATGTATGCCAATGACGCGCAAAAAAAACAATGGCTGACACCTTTGGCACAAGGCGAAATGCTCGGTGCTTTTTGCCTGACCGAACCACATGCAGGTAGTGATGCCTCTGAACTGCGCACGACCGCAAAACGTGATGGCGATCATTACGTCATCAATGGCGTAAAGCAATTCATCACCAGCGGCAAATATGCTGATGTGGCCATCGTCATGGCTGTCACCGATAAAGAAGCAGGCAAGAAGGGCATCAGCGCTTTCTGGGTACCCACCAGCACGCCTGGCTATATCGTCGCCAGCCTGGAACAAAAGATGGGCCAGCATTCATCCGACACTGCACAAATCCTGTTCGAGAATTGCCGCATCCCGGCAGAGAACCTGATAGGCGAAGAAGGCATGGGTTACAAGATCGCTCTGTCTGGTCTCGAAGGTGGCCGCATAGGCATAGCCTCGCAATCTGTTGGCATGGCCAGGGCGGCATTTGAAGCGGCACTCGCTTATGCCAAAGACAGGACCAGTTTTGGCAAGCCTATCTTTGAACACCAGTCCGTGCAATTCAAACTGGCCGACATGGCGACCCAGATAGAAGCCGCCCGCCAGCTCATCTGGCACGCCGCCAGCATGAAAGACGCAGGCAAGCCCTGCCTCAAAGAAGCGGCAATGGCAAAACTGTTTGCCTCAGAAATGGCAGAAAAAGTCTGTTCGGATGCGATACAAATCCACGGCGGTTACGGCTACGTCAGTGACTTCCCGGTAGAACGCATTTATCGCGATGTGCGGGTTTGCCAGATTTATGAAGGCACTTCCGATATACAAAAGATTTTGATTGGACGTGCACTGGCGGGTTGACCCAAGAGACACAGAGAAAGCAGGTTTTCTCCTGGGTTTCTCTGTGTCTCTGTGCCTCTGTGGTGAGAGGTCTTGAATTTAAACGGAGACAGCATGAAAAAAGGTTACAAGCAACTGGTCGATGAAGCCAATGCCGAAATCAAAACCTATAGCGTGGCAGAAGCCCAGGCCAAACTCGCAGACGCCAATGTGCAGTTCATTGATGTCCGCGATATCCGCGAACTGGAGCGTGAAGGCATCATCCCTGGTGCCTATCATGCACCGCGCGGCATGATAGAGTTTTGGGTTGATCCTGATTCGCCTTATTTCAAACCTGTCTTCGGTGAGAAAAAAGAATTCATTTTATTTTGTGCCGCCGGCTGGCGCAGTGCATTGACTACCAAGACTGTGCAGGACATGGGCCTGGAAAATGTCGCTCATATTGATGGCGGCTTTACCGCATGGAAGGCAGCAGGTGCGCCAACTGAAGAAAAGGCTAAGAAAAATTGAATACCCGTTTTGATATGGTCGCATTTGATTGTGATGGCGTGCTGGTTGACAGCGAACCGATTACCAATCTGGTGTTGAAAAATTACTTGAATGAACTGGGCTGGGGCATTTCATTGAGCGAGACCTGTGAGACCTTCATTGGCCGTTCAATAAAAGAGCAAATTCCGTATATGGAAGAAAAGCTGGGGAGAGTATTGCCTGAGACTTTTTTATCAGAATTCCAAAGACGCAGGGATGAAACCTTGCGTCAGCAGATACAGGCTATTCCAGAAATTGAACATGTACTGAAAAAATTGCAGTCTTCAGCCATGCCATTTTGCGTGGCCTCGGGTGCAGATGGTGGCAAGATGCAGATTACACTGGGGCATACCGGTTTGCTGCCTTATTTTGAAGGCAGGATGTTTAGCGGTAGCGATGTAGCCAGGACCAAGCCAGCGCCAGATGTGTATCTGCTTGCGGCAAAAAGCATGGCGAAATTGCCTGAGCGTTGCGTCGTCATTGAAGATACTGTCGCCGGGGTGACTGCGGGCATTGCAGCGGGCATGCATGTGCTGGGTTTTACCCGCAGCAGCAAGGCTGAGGCCTTGCTGGCAGCAGGTGCAAAGCAGGTGTTTGACGACATGCGTAATTTGCCAGAATTGATTTTGTGATGATCGCCAGGTCTGGCAAGTGAGTAAATGAATGAAAGAATTGTGCCCTTGCGGTTCAAATAAAAAGTACGAACAATGTTGCAGCCAGTACATCAGTGGGACAGCGGTAGCACCAACGGCAGAAGCGCTGATGCGTTCGCGCTATACCGCTTATACGCTGAATAATGAAGCCTATCTGCGCGCGACCTGGGATGAACGGACTTGCCCCAAAGAGCGCATCACACATGATGAGCCAACCAAATGGCTGGGTCTGGAAGTCAAGAAATTCAAGGCCGATGGTGACAATGCCACCGTCGAATTTGTCGCCCGTTACAAGATAGGCGGCAAGGCGCACAGGCTGCATGAACTCAGCCGTTTTGTGCGCTATGAAGGCAAGTGGTTTTACGTGGATGGCAGTTTTCCAGAAAAGTGAAAAAGATAATGACAACTTTAGATTCCAAACTCAATCCCCGCTCTGAAGAATTCAAAGCCAATGCCGCGGCCATGCAAGCCGTGGTGGATGACCTTAAAGAAAAGATCGCCAAAATTGCACTTGGCGGTGGTGATGAAGCGCGCAAGAAACATCTGGCCCGCGGCAAACTCTTGCCGCGTGACCGCGTACAAATGCTGCTTGATGCAGGCACGCCTTTCCTGGAGTTTTCGCAACTTGCTGCCTACGACATGTACAAAGAAAAGAGCGGTGCCGATGCCGCTCCATCTGCTGGTGTCATCACTGGCATAGGTCGCGTAGCCGGGCAGGAATGCATCATCGTCTGTAATGACGCGACAGTCAAAGGCGGCACTTATTATCCCCTGACCGTCAAGAAGCATTTGCGCGCACAAGAAATTGCCGAGCAAAACAATCTGCCCTGTATTTACCTTGTCGATAGTGGCGGCGCGAACCTGCCTAACCAGGATGATGTCTTCCCTGACCGTGATCACTTTGGCCGCATCTTCTACAACCAGGCCAATATGTCAGCCAAGGGCATACCGCAAATTGCGGTAGTCATGGGTTCCTGCACTGCCGGTGGTGCCTATGTGCCAGCAATGAGTGATGAGTCCATCATCGTCAGGAACCAGGGCACGATTTTTCTCGGTGGCCCACCGCTGGTGAAAGCTGCCACTGGTGAAGTCGTCAGTGCCGAAGACCTTGGTGGTGGTGATGTGCATACCCGTTTGTCTGGCGTGGTTGATCATCTGGCGCAAAATGACACGCATGCGCTGTCGCTGGCGCGTACTATCGTTTCGCACCTGAACCGCCAGAAACCACAAACCGTGGTCATGAAAGAAGTCGAAGAACCGAAGTTCCCTGCATCTGAATTGTATGGCGTGATACCGGTCGATACCCGCAAGCCTTTTGATGTGCGTGAAGTGATTGCCCGCATCGTCGATGGCAGCCATTTTGATGAATTCAAGGCACGGTATGGCACAACCCTGGTGTGCGGTTTTGCCCATATCCACGGCATGCCAGTCGGCATCATCGCCAATAACGGCATCCTGTTTTCTGAGTCTGCCCTGAAGGGCGCACATTTCATAGAACTGTGCTGCCAGCGCAAGATACCGCTGGTATTCCTGCAAAACATCACTGGCTTCATGGTGGGCCGCAAATATGAAAACGAAGGCATCGCCCGCAATGGTGCCAAGATGGTGACCGCAGTGGCGACGGCAAATGTACCGAAGTTTACCGTCATCATCGGTGGCAGCTTTGGTGCTGGTAACTATGGCATGTGCGGCCGCGCTTACTCACCACGCTTCATGTGGATGTGGCCAAATGCGCGCATCAGCGTCATGGGCGGTGAACAGGCCGCCAGTGTATTGGCAACAGTAAAACGTGATGGCATAGAAGGCAAGGGCGGCAGCTGGTCAGCCGAAGAAGAAGCGGCTTTCAAACAACCGATCAAGGATCAGTACGAACACCAGGGCCACCCTTACTATGCATCCGCACGCCTGTGGGATGACGGTGTCATCGACCCGGCAGATACCCGCTTGGTGTTGGGCCTGGGTTTGTCGGCAGCCTTGAATGCACCGATACCGGATGTGAAGTTTGGCGTGTTCAGGATGTAGGGCCCTATCATGGCAAATCCCGTTTCAACTCTCCGCATGCCTGTGCTTGTTATACTGGCCTTGTTCAGTCTGACTGTTCAGGCGCGTGTAGTGCAGGAAGAAAAAACTGCCGAAGAACAGGCAATAGCTGGCCCGGTCAAACTGGCTACCGACTTGCATGAATCGGTAACGACGATCAATGTCGTCGTCAAGGATATGTTTGGACGGGAGAGCCAGGGCGAAGTGGTCATTACGCAGTTCAAACCTGATGGTGATGGTCCTTTCCCCATCCTGATCCTGAATCATGGTCGCAGCGCCACGAATCGTGCGACGACGCCCAGATTCAGGTACACCCCGCAGGCCAGGTATTTTGTGAAGCGCGGTTTTGCCGTATTTGTGCCTACCCGCATAGGCTATGGTGAAAAGGGGACGACACCTGACCCTGAAGAAAGCGGCAGCTGCAATAACAAAAATTACGCACCTATGGCAGAGGCCGCCAGCAAAGAAATCCTGGCAGTGCTCGAATATGCCAAAACACAAAAATATGTGGATGCCAGCCGGGTGCTGATCGTGGGGCAGTCTGTCGGTGGTTATAGCACGGTGGCGGTAGCGGCAAAAAATCCGCCTGGCCTGTTAGCTGCCATCAACTTCGCCGGTGGCTCTGGTGGCAACCCGGCCGACCGTCCCGGTGAACCTTGCCAACCCTATAAGATGGAAAAAATGTATGCTGAATTTGGCGCTGGCAGCAAAGCACCCATGCTGTGGATATATACAGAAAACGATCAATACTTTGCTCCCAGATATTCCCAGGAATGGCATGCGGCTTTTGTAAAAGCAGGTGGCAGGGCAGAATTCAAATTACTGCCGCCGTTTGCTAAAGATGGCCATACCTTGTTTACCGCAGGGATGAAGGTATGGGAACCGATCGTCAGACGTTTCCTGGATGAAAATAGCTTACCTGCTGTTGGCAAATAATGTAGTAAGCGCTCAATTAAAAATAATTAATGAAATTAATGATCAATCGTTGTCCCCATTCGGTTTTTTTGAAAACGCAGATACCAAATATCCTGGCATTGCTGGCAGTGAGCTTATTATCTGCCGCATGTGTAACGACGGCACCTTACCTGGCTCCGCAAAGTGGCGCTGTAGTTGATCTGGCAGTCAGGATTGCACCAGTAAAAGGAACAAGTTTTAATCTGTATATTTATGATGATGCCGAATCCTGTTCTGGTGCAAAGACAATTCTCGATGACGCTGGAAAAACGAATATTTCGGCGACAAAACTGCAGGCAGATAAGTTAACAACATTTGGGTATTCTGAAATGATGGGCAATACTTCATGTAAAGTGAATTTCAGTTTTTTCCCAATTGCTGATCATATGTATGTCCTTGACACTGTGACTGGCCGCGGTAGCTGCCGTGCACGCATAGTCGATGCGACGGATGTGAAAAAGATGTTTGCCGTGCCTTTGATTAACCGCACTGTTAATGGTGCCATGTGCGCACCTTTGAAAAAATAGACCAGACATCAAAGTAATCTAATTATTGTAGCGATAGAAATAATTGCTTATCAGGTGGACTAAATTCAGCAAGGAAGAGACTGTATAAAAATGGAAACTTTAAGTATAGAAATTGCAAATCGCCTGGCTACAGTCACGCTGAACCGCCCTGACGTACGTAATGCATTTAATGAAACAAGCATAGCCGAGATCACCCAGGTTTTCCGCGATTTGGATACGAATGACAGCATTCGTGCTATTGTGCTGGCCGCGAATGGTCCTGCTTTTTGTGCTGGCGCGGACCTGAACTGGATGAAAAAGATGGCCGATTACACCCATGAGGAAAACCTCGCGGATGCTGGTCAGCTGGCAGAAATGCTGCATACCATCTATACATGCAGCAAGCCGGTAGTTGCCAAAGTGCAAGGTGATTGCTATGCCGGTGGCATGGGTCTGGTGGCTGCCTGCGATATTGCGGTTAGTGTCGATACCGCCAATTTCTGCCTCAGTGAAGTCAAGCTGGGCCTGATACCGGCGACGATTTCGCCCTATGTCATCAAGGCCATGGGTGAAAGCGCGGCACGTCGTTATTTCATCACTGCCGAGCGTTTTACTGCGGCAGAAGCACATCGCACGGGCTTTGCTCATGAAGTGGTGACTGCAGAGGCGCTGGATGCCAAAGTGGCAGAGATTGTCAAAGCGCTGCTTAGCAATAGCCCAAATGCAGTGAAGCAGGCCAAGCGCCTGGTACAGGATGTCGCCAGCCGCGAAGTTACGCCAGCGCTGATAGCAGCAACGGTAGAAGGTATAGCGCAGATACGCGCATCGGATGAAGGCCGTGAAGGGGTACGTTCTTTCCTGGAAAAACGCAAGCCAAACTGGTTAAGTTGAATCTGGCTTGAAGATCAAGCGGATAGCAAGAATAGAATAGAGTGGAAAGGAGCTGGCAAAGATGACAAAGCGTAGACTGGTATTGACTGGACTGGGCGTATCTTTGTTGGCCGTAGCGGGTGCCGTGACTTATCGCAAGTCCACAGTAGTCATTACCACAATCGCAGACATGCAGGCAAAACTTGTCAGTCTGAAATTGAATAAACTGGACAGCCTATCCGGCTGGCAGCCTTATAAAGTCTTTGTGCATCTGGCGCAAAGCATAGAGTATTCGATGACGGGTTATCCCGAAATGAAACCGGTTGCCTTTCAGAAAACGGCAGGCAGTGCCGCCTTTTATGCTTTTTCAGTCGCCGGTGCGATGACGCATAATCTGACTGAGACCATACCAGGTGCACCAGCAATTGCTGAGAGTGGCGATGTGAATGCTGGTATCGACATGCTGATTGCTGCATTACAAAAATTTGAAAACCATGCGGGTGAGATCAAGCCGCATTTTGCTTACGGCAGTTTGAGCAAGGCAGAATTTGCCCAGGCCCATGTCATGCATATAGAAAATCATTTAAAGGCGATGTCTTGCGAGCCTTGTGATTTGAAGGTGTTGTAAGAGTAATTCGTTAAATGTCTGGAAATAATTTGAATCAAGAAAATGACTGGGTAACACGCAGCCTGCAGCATGTATGGCATCCGTGCACCCAGATGCAGCATCATGAAACCGTGCCGCTGATACCCGTCAGCCATGGCCGCGGTGCATGGCTGTTTGATATGGAAGGCAAGCGTTATCTTGACGCCATCAGTTCCTGGTGGGTCAACCTGTTTGGTCACGCCAATCCACGCATCAACGCAGAATTGAAAGACCAGCTCGACAAGCTCGAGCATGCCATGCTTGCCGGTTTTACTCATGCACCTGTCGTTGAACTGTCAGAAAAACTGGCGGCGCTTACTAATCATGCACTCGGCCATTGCTTCTATGCGTCTGATGGTGCATCGGCAGTCGAGATCGCCCTGAAGATGAGTTTCCATGCCTGGCGCAATGGTGGCCAGACTGAAAAACAAGAGTTTATTTGCATACAGGGCAGCTACCATGGTGAAACCGTGGGTGCGCTGGCGGTAACCGATGTCAGCCTGTTCCGCGAAGCCTATGGCCCGATGCTGCAGCGTGCGCATGTCGTTGCTTCACCGGATGCGCGTCTGGCTGAGGCTGGCGAAACTGCTGCTGATGTGGCCTTGCGTGCCGCTGCTGCACTGGAAGAAAAATTGCAGGAACGTGCAGGCAAGATTGCTGCTGTCATCATAGAACCACTGGTGCAATGTGCCACCGGCATGGCCATGCATGATCCTGTGTATCTCAAGCGCTTGCGTGAGTTATGCGACCAGTATCAGGTCCATCTGATTGCTGATGAAATTGCCGTAGGCTGTGGCCGCACTGGTACTTTCTTTGCCTGTGAGTCTGCGAGTATCTGGCCAGACTTTTTATGTCTGTCGAAAGGTATCAGTGGCGGTTATTTACCACTGTCGCTGGTGATGACGACGGATACTGTCTATCAGGCATTTTATGATGCCGATGTAAGACGCGGCTTCCTGCATTCGCATTCCTATACAGGCAACCCGCTGGCATGCCGCGCAGCCCTGGCGACACTGGCAATATTCGAAGATGACAAGGTCTTGCAAAAGAACCGTGTCAAGGCAGAATTCTTGAACACGGCTTTTGCCGATTTGAAAAATAATGCGCGCGTGCGCCACTTCCGCCAGCAAGGCATGATCCTCGCCTTTGATGCGGTGGTCGATGATGCAGAACGCGCAGCAACATTTTCGCGCCGCTTTTTTGCTGCGGCTCTGAAGCAGGAATTATTAATGCGGCCCATAGGCCGCACAGTCTATATGATGCCGCCCTACATCCTTGAGCAGGATGAAATGAGCTTGCTGGCACATAAAACCAGACTGGTATTTGAAGAGGTAATGGCATGAACGATGCTAGTAAAAGCAATCCCGGCATACGCATAGCGACCCAGCGCAAATCCCTGATACAGGGTTTGCAGCAAGAGCTTGCCGTGCTGGATCAAAAACATTTATTGCGCCAGAGGCGCACAGTAGAAACGCCATCAGCACCAAACATGAAAGTCGATGGCCGTGACTTGCTGGCGTTTTGCAGCAATGATTACCTCGGTCTGGCAGCCCATCCAAAACTCGCAGAAGCCATGCAGGAAGGCGTAGCGCTGTACGGTGTCGGTAGTGGGGCATCACACCTCATCAGCGGCCATAGCCGCGCCCATGCCGTGCTGGAAGAACGCCTGGCCGAGTTTGTCTCACCGCATATCGATAACGCCCGCGCCCTGTATTTCTGCACAGGCTATATGGCCAATCTGGCTGTCATCACTGCGCTGGCCATCAATAAAGACACAACCGTATTTTCAGAAGCCCTGAACCACGCATCCCTGATTGATGGCGCGCGCCTTTCGCGTGCCACCGTGCAGGTATTCCCGCACCGCGATTACATAGCGCTGGAACGCATGCTGCAACAATGCAAGACCAAGCACAGGGTCGTTGTCACTGACAGTGTCTTCAGCATGGATGGGAATATTGCAGAACTGGGTACTTTGCTGGCAATTTGCGAACGCTATGATGCCTGGCTCATCGTCGATGATGCCCATGGCTTTGGTGTACTGGGCCAGCATGGCCGTGGTGTGCTGGAGCACCTGAATATCAAGTCACCGAATCTGGTTTACATGGGTACACTGGGCAAGGCCGCTGGAGTCGGCGGTGCTTTTGTCGCAGCCGATGCAACCGTGATTGAGTGGCTGGTACAACGCGCTCGTGCTTATATCTATACGACTGCCGCCGCACCGGCTCTGGCGCATGCACTGCTGACCAGCATAGATATTATTGCTGGTGAAGAAGGCCAGCAAAGACGTGGGCATCTGCAAAAACTGATAGGTCTGTTCAGCGATGGCCTGCATTTGCAAGTCTGGCAGGGCATGCCGTCTGATACAGCCATACAACCCGTACTCATCGGTGACAATGCCGCCATGCTGAGGGTAGCTGGCAATCTCATGGACCAGGGTTTGTGGGTAGGTGCGATACGCCCGCCTACCGTGCCTGTAGGTACGGCACGTCTGCGCGTGACCCTGTCTGCTGCGCACACAGAAATCCAGGTGCTGCAACTGGTGCAGGCGATTAACCGTCTGGATCAGATGAGTTATGTGGCCCAGTGTTTTGCCGAGGTGGCCTGATGCAAAAACGGCAGCATGACTTTTACGTGACCGGCACTGATACCGAGATAGGCAAGACCTTGGTCAGCGCTGCCATGCTGCATGCAATGCATGCACAAGGTTTGCAAAGCGTCGGTATGAAACCGATAGCCGCCGGTGCAGAAATGCGTGATGGCATCCTGCATAATGAGGATGTGGACATGCTGGTCGCCGCTGCCAGTGTCAAGGCGGAGCTGGCTCTGGTATGCCCTTACCTGATGCAGACACCGGCAGCGCCGCATATCGTTGCTGAGCTGGAGCATGTAAAGGTAGAACTGCCGCATATCACCAACAGCTACCAGCAATTGCGTGAACAGGCAGATGCCGTGGTAGTGGAAGGTGTAGGCGGTTTTTGCGTACCCCTGAATGCGCAAGTGACCACCGCAGACATGGCGCAAGCCCTGGGTTTGCCCGTGATACTGGTGGTTGGCATGCGCCTGGGTTGCATCAATCATGCATTGCTGACTGTTGAAGCCATCGCCACGCGAGGCCTGAAGCTGGCAGGCTGGGTTGCCAATACCGTTGACGCCAACATGCTGTACCCGCAAGAAAATATTGCCGCCCTGCGTGAGCGCATAGCAGCGCCCATGCTGGGGCATATTCCCCGTTTGAATGTTCCTGATCACGAGAAGGCAAAAGTCGCCGCCTCGTATCTGGATTTGAGTCAATTGAAGTAAAAGGAAACAAAGATGCAAGCTACTGATACGACTTTGCAAGCCATGCAATTCCAGCCACCGGTCAAGAAGATAGAAGCCGAGACCTGGCCTGTGGATGAAGTACTGGCTCTGTTTGATTTGCCCTTCAATGACTTGATGTTCCGGGCGCAAACTGCACACCGCGCCAACTTCCCTGATGGTGATGTAGAGCTGGCGACCCTCTTGTCCATCAAGACCGGTGGTTGCGAAGAAGACTGCGGCTATTGTCCGCAAGCGGCGCGTTATGACACTGGCGTAGAAGCCAAGAAATTGCTGGATGTGCGCGAAGTGCTGGACGCTGCCAAAGCCGCCCGTGAAAACGGCGCAACCCGTTTTTGCATGGGTGCCGCCTGGCGTTCACCTAAAGACCGCGACATGGAAAAAGTAGAAACCATGGTGCGCGAAGTCAAGGCCATGGGTCTGGAAACTTGTGCGACTCTGGGCATGCTCAAGGAAGAACAGGCGCAGCGCTTGAAAGATGCAGGTCTCGACTACTACAACCATAATCTCGATACCGCACCTGAGTTTTACAGCAATGTGATTTCTACCCGCGATTACCAGGACAGGCTTGATACTCTCGGTCATGTACGCAGTGCAGGTCTCAAAGTCTGTTGCGGTGGCATCGTCGGCATGGGTGAATCACGCCGCCAGCGCGCTGGCCTGATCGCGCAACTGGCGAACCTGAATCCTTATCCTGAATCCGTACCTGTCAATCATCTGGTGCAGGTGGAAGGCACGCCTTTGCATGGCCTGGACCCGCTTGATCCGCTGGAATTTGTACGCACGATAGCCGTTGCCCGCATCACCATGCCCAAGGCGCGTGTGCGCCTGTCTGCTGGCCGTCGCCAGATGGGTGAGGCAGTGCAGGCCATGTGTTTCCTGGCTGGCGCGAATTCGATTTTCTACGGCGATAAATTGCTGACTACAGCTAACCCTGAAGCGCAGGATGATCGTGTACTGCTCGACAAACTGGGCTTGAAGACGCGTGGCAAGGTTGAGGCTAAAGCGGGTAGTTGCTCCTGATTAAAACCTTAAACCGCAAATCTTCAGCACAGAGCTTATTTGAGCACAAAGAGAAAAAATGGAGACACAGAGGAAGGCAAGTGCTTTTCTCTGATGAAAATCGTAGTCAATTATCGTAGATACATCCACCCAAAAGGTTAGAGACATGTTTACCAAAATCCTTATCGCCAACCGTGGCGAAATTGCTTGCCGTGTTGCTGCTACCGCACGCCGCATGGGCATCAAGACTGTCGCTGTGTATTCCGAAGCCGATGCCAATGCCAAGCATGTCGCAGTTTGTGATGAGGCAGTCTTGATAGGCCCTGCTGCTGCCAAGGAAAGTTATCTGCGTGCCGACAAGATCATAGAAGTCGCATTGGCGACGGGTGCGCAGGCGATACATCCGGGTTATGGCTTCCTGTCAGAAAACAGTGAATTTGCTGAAGCCTGCGCCAGGAATGGCATCGCCTTCATAGGCCCGCCAGCCTCGGCAATTGAAGCCATGGGCAGCAAATCTGCCGCGAAATCCCTGATGGAAAAAGCCAATGTGCCGTTGGTGCCGGGCTACCATGGCGATAACCAGGATGCTGATTTCTTGCATACCGAGGCTGACCGTATCGGTTACCCGGTCTTGCTGAAAGCAAGTGCCGGCGGTGGTGGCAAGGGCATGCGTGTCATCGAAAAATCTGCTGACTTCAAGGATGCGCTGGCCTCCTGCAAACGCGAAGCCATCAACTCTTTTGGTGACGATAAAGTGCTGGCAGAAAAATATCTGCAAAGACCACGTCATATAGAAATACAGGTGTTTGCCGATACCCACGGCAATTGCGTTTACCTGTTTGAACGCGATTGCTCGGTACAGCGCCGACATCAAAAAGTACTCGAAGAAGCACCAGCACCCGGCATGACGGCAGAACGCCGTGCTGCCATGGGTGATGCTGCCGTGGCCGCTGCAAAAGCAGTGGGCTATGTTGGTGCCGGCACGGTGGAATTCATCGCCAACCAGGATGGTTCTTTTTATTTCATGGAGATGAATACCCGTTTGCAGGTTGAACACCCGGTGACAGAAATGATCACTGGTACTGATCTGGTGGAATGGCAATTGCGTGTTGCTGCTGGTGAAAAATTGCCGCTGCAACAAAATGAATTGCAGATTCATGGTCATGCAATCGAGGCGCGCGTGTATGCAGAAAATCCTGAAAAAGGTTTCCTGCCATCGATAGGTACTTTGCGTCATGCGCGCACCCCTGTTGCGGTAAATTTTGAACTCGGTGGCGCGACTGATCCGGCGGCTTTCCGTATCGATAGTGGCGTGCGTGAAGGCGATACGATATCGCCTTTCTATGACCCCATGATCGCCAAGATGATAGTCTGGGGCAAGGACAGGAAAGAAGCACTGGCCCGCATGGCGCAGGCACTGGCGCAATACCAGATCGTCGGCTTGAACAGCAATATCGCTTTCTTGTCACGCCTGGTGACCAGCACAGCTTTTTCTGGCGCTGATCTGGATACTGGCCTGATAGAACGCAATCAGGCAGAACTATTCCCTGCACCAGTAGCCGCGAATCTGACAACGCTGGCGCTGGCAGTTGTGTCCTTGCTGAATTCAGAAAAGTCCACAAAGGGTAGTAACAGCGACCCATGGCAATCCAGCCACGGCTGGCGCATGAACAGCCTGATGCAACGTAGCCTGCAATTCACGGAAGAAGAGCAGACGCATGATGTGCAGGTGACTTACCTGGCAGATGGCTGGCAAGTGCAGGCTGGTACAGCGACAGCACAAGTCAGACTGGCGCTGGCTGATGAAAATGATATCGTCATCAAGATCGCAGACCAGACCGTGGCTGCCACGGTAGTGCGCGATGGTGAGCATTTCCATGTCTTCAGCCAGGGCAAGCATACTGACCTGCATTACATTGATGCACTGGCGCATGCTGGTGAAGCCGAGGCTGAAACTGGTCGTTTGACAGCACCCATGCCAGGCAAGATTGTTGCCGTTCTCGTCAACAAGGCGCAGGAAGTGAAGAAGGGCGATGCGTTGTTGATCATGGAAGCGATGAAGATGGAGCACACGATTTCTGCCCCGCATGATGGTGTCATTGATGAAGTCTTGTATGCGATTGGTGATCAGGTGACTGAGGGCGCGCAATTGCTGGCTTTCCAGCAGTAAGTAGAAAGTCTGGATGCATAAAACGTACTTCGAGATTAATAATTGTCAGAAAAAATGCTTTACTTTAAATGCATGTGCTTGCATGCTCAAAGTGAAATATTTTTATGTTGACAATTATTAAATAAATTGCTTAAATCGACTAACGGTGCTATAAAGTCAGGTTATTCAGCAATGAAATGTGCTCAAAAAGGCGTTGAATGAACGACGCAAAAATTGATATTTATGCGGCTATAGAATCTTGCATAGATGTGAAAGCTAGTACTTACGCCAAAAATAAGCAACGTGGCGGGAGCAGTGGAAAGAAGGGGTCTCGTTATGAGGATTTCTATTTTGCTTATAAAGTGGCTCTTATTGCTTCAGAATATATAGATAAAGATTGCGTTAACTGGCCTTTTATTTGTCAACAAATAAAAGGATTTGTTGATGACATGCAAGTGAAATATGAGGGGGAAACCCAATATTTTCAACTCAAAAATGCAAGCAATGTGTCTTGGAATGCTGGAGGGCATTCAATAGAAACTGATTTTCATTATCAGTATGTGTTATCGACATTTTTGGGAGAGCCAAAACCAACGACTACTTTAGTAGTTTCTAATGTATTGGAACAGCATAAGCTTGCGAAAGAAGTTCCGAATAAGATAAAAAAACATTCCGACGTGCTTCATTTCCCTTATTGCGGGGACTCTTTAAATCGATTAGTTATTGAAAACAATGAGTTGCAAGAAGCTCTTAAGCCATTATCAAGAGCGCTTAATCCTAGTTTAGATGAGCTTTGTGGTGTATTTGGAATATTGATACTTTCTGGGATGAGTTTTCCAGAAGGAATGAAAATTGACGATTTGATAAAAAATACAACGATTTATCATCCTAGCTTGCTGCGCCCATTTTACATTGCGAACACAGAATTACTGTTGTCAGACGGATTTAAGCGTGTTGTTGACGGTATACAAGGCTTAACCTATAGTGTTGCAAAAGGCTTCTTTAGTTGGAATGCACTTGGAACTTCGGGTATTTTGGGGTTTGACTGCAAAGATAGTCGGTTTATAGATTTTCAAGATCACGTAGAACGACAACAACCAACAACGTTTGATGATTTCGAAGGGCTTTTACCATGAGAACTTTTACTGAATATTGTGGTCCTGATTCAGTCGCTTACAATTTGGTAAATGAACTGCTGAATTCGACATCTGACGTTTCTCTTTATAGAGAGAAGATGGTGGGACTCGGCCAATGTTTGGCCAATAGTATTTTACCTACGCTGAATTCACAAAAAGCATCTACAGATATATGTGTAGTTTGCACGGTGGAGGATGCGGACTTTCTTGCTCGAGGACTTATTGAACAATTAGAACGAAAAGGGTTTTCTAATAGAGTTCATATCATATGTCTTTGGAACGATAAGATCAGAAATGAAAATGTGTCCTTGTCGCCCATAATTCGAGAATATAAAGAGCCGTTTAATACTGACGACTCCATTTTTGTGGTGGTCAAGTCAATAATATCTGGGGCTTGTGTAGTCAAGACTAATTTGACTCGAGCAATTTCGATTGCGAAACCGACTAGAATTATCGTCGCAGCTCCTGTTATGTTGGAGAAAGCTGAAGAACGATTGTCCGACGAATTTCCTATTGAAATAAATTCCAAATTCGAGTTCGTGCATTTTGCAACTGATAGTGATAAAGATGGCGAGAATGTACAGCCTGGTATTGGCGGATCGTTATACGAATTACTAGGCCTAGGAAATGTTGACGAGAAAAATCGATATGTTCCAGGAATTGTTAAACAGCGACGTCAGAAAATTTATGGATCATCAGGGTCTTTGATGGAAGTTTGTGTTTAATTTATTATGTACCGATGAGATGCCTTCGAGGTGAGAACGGGTTAATAAAAATAGTAAGATCATGAAAGCCAGCACATTAGTGCTGGCTTTTTTTATTTCAGAGACAGCCTGGAAAACTAAATGTATTGGGAATAACAGTTACCCCAACAAATCAGCTCGCTGTGTTACTTGTACAAACCTGAAAGCAAGTCCATGATGAATACTTGAACAAGAAAAATCTATAACCATGATTTTTCAGTACCTAGCCCAGACTTTGGAATCACCATGACCGCACTCTCCATCAACATCAATAAAATCGCCTTGCTGCGCAATTCGCGTGGCCGTAATTATCCTGATGTGCAAGCCTTTGCTGCGCGTTGCCTGGAACTCGGCGCGCGCGGTATTACCCTGCATCCGCGTCAGGATCAAAGGCATGCGCGTTATTCTGATGTGGAAACCCTGGGCGTGCTGTGCCAGGCGCGTGGTGTGGAATTGAATGTCGAGGGTTATCCCGCGCCAGATTTCCTGGAAGTCGTGAAGCGCAACAAGCCTGCGCAATGCACGCTGGTACCGGATGCACCTGATCAGCTGACTTCTGACCATGGCTGGGACTTGCGCAAGGATGCTGATTTTTTACGCCCCGTGCTGGCAGAACTGAAGGCGCTGGGCATACGCAGCAGCTTGTTTATTGATTACGACAACCAGGACATGTATCTGGCCAAAGAATTGGGGGCAGACCGGGTTGAGTTATATACCGAACCCTATGCCGAGCATTTTGGCACGGCAAAGGGGGAAGAGATTTTTCAGGGCTTTGTGGCTGCCGCCAAACGCGCCCAGGATGCCGGTTTGGGAGTGAATGCAGGGCATGACCTGAACCTGGATAACCTGGCCAGATTCCTGACCATACCCGGCATACTTGAAGTATCCATAGGCCATGCTGTCATCGTTGAATGTCTGGAGCAGGGCGTTGCTGAAGTGCTCACAAAATACGCAAAAATTTGCCAGCCAGGCTGAATTTTGCATGTTTTGCATGAAAAAATAAAAAGCAAAAAAATGTTAACTTTTCCCTTGTAGCTTACAAATTCTTGAACTACATTGGGGTAACGGTGCTTCGCATGAGGCACTGTGGTTGGTGTACCGCCCTATGGATGAGAAGTAGTTCATAGGGATAGCATCAGCGTTGTTTAAAGGCAAACCATCCGAAAGAGTGGGACGCAAAACTACAGGGCCCTCGCTGATCATGGCAGGGCAGCCAGGTACCGTAATCCGCAACAGCGGTGTTTCGTTAAGAGGTAGGTCGCTCATGAACAGCATCTCTACGGCGCTCCCCTGCGCTTCAAAAAAAATTCTGATTAGTGTATTTGGTTTGTCTGAGTATGAATTGCGTCTGGTGCGCAGCGTGCTCAGCTTGACCATGGCCAGTGGGCGCAAGCATTCCTATGCGCTGTTTGATGCCAGTCAGGCTGCTGATCCGGATATCGTCATACTTGACCCAGATAACGGTCAGGCCAGAGCTGCTTTGCAAGAGCTGATAGCAACACGCAATATTCCTGAACCTGCGACCGTTTTTATTTCGAATGTGGGTCAGGCCAAGCCAGGCAAATACCATTTATTGCATCCTCTGGTTCCGACCAAGATGCTGGCTTTGCTGGATCAGGTAGCAGATGAACTGGAAAAAGTTTTGCCAGCGGCATTTCCCGCCAGTGCCGCCGTGGTTCAAAAGGCAGATATGGATAAAGCAGCGATTGTGCAGCCACTGGTGCAAAAAAATCTTCAGGCCGCGGCCATGCAGACCGCTTATCGTGCCTTGATTATTGATGACAGCCCCACCGCAAGGATCAAGATAGATCTTGAATTACGCTCCATGAAGATTGCTTCTGACTGTGCAGAAACAGGTGAACAAGCATTGCAAATGCTGGAGAAAAAAAACTACGACATCATCTTCCTCGACATCGTCATGCCCGGTGCCGATGGCTACGAGATTTGCAAGATCATACGCCGCCATCCACAAACCAAGCGCACGCCTGTCGTCATGCTGACCAGCAAGTCTTCCCCTTTTGACCGCATACGTGGCTCGCTCTCGGGTTGCAGCAGCTATCTGACCAAACCGGTAGAGCACCTGAAGTTCCGCGCCGTAGTGGAAAAGACCCTGACTGCTGGCGACGCCATCTTCACCTTGGACAAGAATCAGGACCTGGCCATGGGCATCTGATTTTTTTGCAACAAGCTACCTTTGCCCTGGGGATCAGGGTGTTTCATCTACACATCTCGGGAGTACATCATGGGCATGAAAAAAGCACTCGTTGTTGACGATTCCACTACTGAACTGGCCAACATCAAAAGCATATTGACCGATGCCGGTTATGTGGTGATCACCGCATCCAGTGGCAAGGATACTTTGGAGAAAGCCAAGGCTGAAAAACCCTCGATTATTTTCCTCGATATCGTCATGCCAGAGATGGATGGCTATGAAGCCTGCCGCAGCCTGACACAAGACCCTGCAACCAAAGACATCCCTATCATTTTTGTCAGCAGCAAATCGCAAAAAGCCGACAAGATATGGGGCCAGCTGCAAGGTGCCAAAGGCTATGTCGCCAAACCCTATACTGCTGACCAGATCATTGATCAGCTCAAGATCGCTGCCTGATTTTATCCATCCTGAACCAGGGAGCTGTCATGAGTCAGGTCACTTCCAGCAATGCAGGGCAGTCTAAAGAATGGCTGCCCCCCAGCGTTGCTCTCGAGCGCTTCACCCCACCCGGTGATTTGCTGTGGAGCGATGTGGCACCGCTAGTTGAAAGAAAGCGTTATGGCTATCGTGCCGGTTCCCTGAATTTGCTGATCAAGTCAGAAGTGGGCAGTGAAGTGATACGGCCTCAGGCCGTTGCACCTTTGCCTGGTGCTGCAGCCCATTTGCTAGGCCTGATCAACTTGCGCGGTAATCTGGTTCCCATTTTTGACCTGGGTCTGGTACTCAGTGGCCGCAGGTCTGAAGTCACTGCATCCAAATTATTCCTGATTTTGGACAAGGCAGAAAATGCTGTCGGCATGCTGATAGACAGTTATCCGCAACCGCTGACAGAATTGCGCGCGATTACACAAATGCCGCAATTGCCAGCTTCACTGGAAGCCCATGTGCCAGCCGCCTTCGTCAAGGACGACAAGGTCTGGCTGGATTTCAATCATGAAAGTTTTTTTGAAAAACTCAGCCGCAGTGTGTAAAGCGAAGAGCGTGGAGCATAAGAACTTTAAGCGCAGAACTTGCACAAAATGTGGTTGACCCTAGTTTGATTAAGCAGTCTTTGATGTTTTTCTTGTGGAGAGCAAAATGAAATTACGTACTCCGAATATTGGTATCCGGCTCAGTCTGGGATTTACAGTGGTGTTGCTGCTGTTGGCGGTCACTGCCTGGCTGGCGATGTCCAACCTGAAGAGCATCAATGATGGTACTCACCGTATTGTGGACGGCAGCTATCCTAAGGTTGTGCTGGCCTACAAAATGCTCGGTAACGTTAATGCCAATGCGCGTTCCATGCGCAATATGCTGCTCCTGAACGATCAATCGGCAGTGGAAAAAGAACAGCAATTGATTTTGTCACGCAGACAGAATCAGGAAGAAAATATCGCCAATTTTGAAAAGCTGATTACCAGCGATGAAGAAAAAGGCATCTTCCAGACAGCGACTGAAGCACGTACCAAATACGGTACTTCGCAAAGGGAATTCATGCGCCTGGCGACTGAAGGTAAAAAGACAGAAGCTACTACTTGGCTGCTGGGTAATCTGCAAGCCGATCAGGAAAAATGGTTTTCTTCCATGGATGCCTTGATCGACTACCAAACCAAGCTGGTGAACAGGGACGGTGCTGCAGCCGATAACACTTACCTGACAGCGAAGAACGTGCTGGCCGCGGTGGCTGCACTTTCCATCTTGCTGGTGGTTGGCGTTGCTTACTGGATGACGCGCAGTATCACCAAGCCGGTATCGCATCTGATCGGCGTTATGCAAAAACTGACACAGGGCGATGCCACCGTCAGGGCGCGTAGCAATCACCCGGATGAAATTGGCAAGCTGTCTCGTCAGTTTGACAAGATGGTGGATGAACGTGAAGCCAGCCGCAAATCCATTGAAGATGAAAATGAAAAACTCAATGAATCCGTGCTGGTCTTGTTGCAGGCAGTGGCGCAACTGGCGAGCAGAGATCTGACTGTGAAAGTACCAGTATCCGCCGACGTGACTGGTGCGGTATCTGATGCCTTGAACATGCTGACCAGTGAAACTGCCAAAGTGTTGCGCGATGTAAGTAATATTTCTGCCGACGTGACCGAGGCCACGCTGAAAGTGAAAGCCCAGTCCGATAACGTGATGGCAGCGGCAGCAGAAGAAAGGCTGGAAGTGGAACATACGACCTTGTCACTGTCCACCGCATCTGAAGAAATGCGCAATATTGCTGACCTGGCTCAAACCTGCAACCGCGCTGCTGACAATGCGATACGCTCAACCCAACTGGCGATGGATACGGTCAACAGCACCGTGGGCGGTATTAACAGCACCCGCGACATTATCCGCGAAACAGAAAAACGGATTAAACGCCTGGGTGAACGTTCACAAGAAATTTCCGGTGTCGTTGGCCTGATTAATGCGATTGCCGAACGTACCCACATCCTGGCTTTGAACGCGAGTATGCATGCGGCGTCAGCCGGTGAAGCTGGTCGTGGTTTTGCGGTGGTTGCGGATGAGGTGCAAAGGCTGGCAGAAAATGCGCGGCAAGCGACGCTGCAAATTTCTGGCCTGGTCAATAACATCCAGCTGGAAACTTCAGATACGGTCAACACCATGAACTCGGCAATTGCCCAGGTGGTAGAAGGTAGCCGCCTGGCAGAACAAGCCGGTCTGCAAATGCAGGCAACGCAAAATGCGACGACTGAGCTGGTGGAATCGGTACAGCAAATTGCCATCAAATCCCACGGCCAGGCCAAGGCCAGCCAGGAGTTGCTGGACAGAGCGATACAGATCAAGAAAACCAACCAGGAAACCAGTTTGCAACTTGATGAACAATCTGCACAAACTACCAATCTGGTGGAATATGCAAGGATGCTCTTGTCTACAGTGCGCGTCTTCAAACTGGCAGCCTGATCCCAACAAACCTGCGCAAATTCTTGCGCAGGTTTCTTTCTTTCCAACTTACCCATCTGAGGCAGTATGGAACAGCTAGAAAACCATGCTACAGATTTCAGTCATGTCGTCCTCGGTGCCCTCGATGAGGTATTCAATGCCCTGGAAACCGATGCGACGCATTCGGCGGATGTCAGCGTAGTTACCCGTGCACTGGCTTGCTATATAGAGCAATTGCGCCGTATACGCGCGGCAGCCAGCGCTGCCGACATGCCTGGCCTGCACTGGGTCTGTGCGCTGATTGAACGTAATCTGATCAGCCTGTATAACCAGAACCGCAAACTCACAGAAGCAGAATATTATCTGCTCAGCGAGTGGCCTGATCTACTGGCCAGCCATGCCCTGAATCATGGCGATAAAAACATAGAAACCCTGATCGAGCATTTATCAACAGCCAGCTGGCCCCTGCCTTTGAGCCATGTTGATACTGGCGAATTGCGGCAGTTATTGAATACTGACCCACTGACACCGGTAGATGAAGTCGAAGATGCTCCCGCCCTGTTCTTAGTGCCTGCTGCGACACCTGCATTTGCAGAAACTGCTGCACCGGCAGAGGCAGTAGAAATAGAAGCGGTAAGCAGTCCAGAACTGTCTTTCGATTTGCATGATGCGCTCGATGCCCTGGTCATGACCCTGGCTGCTGATGAGCACTTTGGTCAGGGCGGTGAAACAGACGCCATGACCCTGCAATCTTATGCTGCGCAGTTGCAGTCATTTTCTGCCAGTGCTACGCAATTATCCATGCATGCAATGGCCGATGCCTGCCTGGCCTTTGCTGATGCCATCGTGCAGAGATCAACAACGCCCCGCGCACTGAGTGAAGCAGAGCTGGGCATATTACAAGGTTTCCCCTTGATGCTGATGGATAGTATCGCCGATGCCGGAAACCCTGAACTGGTAGCAGGTTTGCTGGATGCTGCTTATGACCCCGTATGGAATACGTCAGAGGAAGAGCTGACTGCAGAAGTTGAAATAACGGAGGTAGCTGAAAAAGGTGCTGACATAAGCACTGACACAAGCTTTGAAATAAGCGAAGACACTGGCGCAACTTATACTGAACTGGAGCAAAGTGAAGAGGTTTTGCGTGGCCCTGTCATGCAAGAAATCAGCAAAGACATGCTGGCCTTGTTCGCCAAGGAATTTGGCTTGATGGCTGACATGCTTGGAGCAGATCTGGCAGCTATTGTCGCCGCTGGTGACGATACTGAACAGCGTCATCTCGCACTGCAAAACTATGTCGAAGCTTTGTTGCGCATCGCGGACACTTCAGAATCCATAGGGCTGACAGCGCTGCACAAATTCTTGTCTGTGCTTGCTGATCTTGTTGCGGCACAAACAGCAGGTCTGGACGAGCAACTAGTCAACTTGCTTAGTGATTTGCCTGTCAGGCTGGTAAGCTATTTGAGTGACCCGACAGAAGAGGTGCCCGCGCTGGAATTACTGGCCTTGCTGATGGACCCGGCATGGCCGCAAATTACGCAAATGGATGGCAATGAATCCCTGTTTTCCGACCTCATCAATGTGTCTCTGATAGAAGAACATCATGATGAAGATGAGGCAGTAATTGCCATCACAGAAGATGATGTCTCCATACAATTGCCCGATGATTTGAATACCGAATTATTCGATGGCCTCTTGCAGGAATTGCCCATACAGGTCGGCAGCTTTACCAGTGCCATAGAAAAATTTTCCAGCGGTGCTGGCAATATGCAGGATGTGGAGCAGGCCAAACGTGCAGCCCACACCCTCAAGGGTGCTGCCAACACCGTGGGCATAGCCGGCATCGCCAACCTGACTCATCATCTGGAAGATTTGCTGATTGCTCTCAGTAACAAGCAAAGCTTGCCCGATCAAGCCTTGGCAGAATTACTGACCGAAGCTGGTGACTGCCTCGAAGCCATGAGTGAAGCCGTGGTGGATGGCGGCACTGCACCGGCGCAGTCTCAGCAAGTCTTGCAGCAAGTCTGCGACTATGTCAGGTATATGAACAGTGGCGAATTTGTCGTGCACAATGAGCCTGTGCCTCCAGCTCATTCAGCGCTGTCAATTTCAGCAAGCTCAGCACAGCCAGCCAGTGTGGTACTTGATCTGGTCGAACCTGGTTCGCATGCCGCGGAACCCATGTTGCGTGTACCAGCGAAAGTGGTGGATGAACTGCTGCGCCTAGCAGGTGAAAATGTTATCTCGAATGCGCAAATCCAGGAACAATTGAAGCAGACTCAAAAACAATCAAAAGCCATACAAAAGCACGACGTGCTGTTCCAGAAACTCATTGCCGACCTGGAAACCCTGGTCGATGTGCGTGGCATGAGCAGCCCGCAGAAAAAAGCCAGTGTCAGCTCCGCCAATGATGATTTCGATCCACTGGAATTTGAACGCTATAGCGAACTGCATACCATCACGGCACAATTGGTGGAGGCACGCACCGATGCCTTTGAAATGTCCAATCACATCGATGAGCAATTGCATGGCCTGGCGGAATTGCTGGAAGTACAGCGCCGTCTGCAAATGGAAAACCAGCATGCCGTTATACGCACGCGTCTGGTGCCAGTGACAACCATAGTCTCACGCCTGCAACGCAGTGTGCGCCAGACTTGCCGCCTGCTGGATAAACAGGTCAACCTCAACATACTCGGCGCAAATACCAATATCGATAGCAATATGCTCAATGATCTGACCGATCCATTAATGCATATCCTGCGCAATGCAGTCGACCACGGTATAGAGGCAGTAAGCAGCAGGCTGGGTGCCAATAAACCTGCCGATGGCCATATAGAACTGAGCTTTGCCCGCGAAGGCAATTCCATCGTCGTGCGTTGCAAGGATGATGGTGCTGGCCTCGATTATGAGGCGATACGTCGCACCGCCTTGAAACGCAAGATGATCAGTGCCGAGCGTATATTGTCTGAAGAAGAACTGGCCCGGCTGATCCTGGTGCCAGGTTTTTCTACCCGTGACAACAGCACGCAGACTTCTGGCCGTGGCATAGGCATGGACATGGTGCATGCACGCATACTGGAAATGAAAGGCTCGCTGAATTTGCGCTCAGTCGCAGGCCAGGGCCTGGTGGTGGAATTGCGCCTGCCAGCCAGCCTCTTGTCCGAGCACACGCTGATGGCGCGTGTGGCAGGCCATATGATGGCAATATCCAGCCGTCGTATTATCGATATCCATTACATTACCGATGCGCAAATCGATATGCTGGCTGACCAGCCTGTCTATCGTGTTGGCGATGCCGTCCATAAATTGTTGAAGCTGGATAGTTTGCTGGGCATGCAAGACCATCGCAAGGAAGCACGCAGCTATGGCTATCCGGTATTGCTGGTCAGCACAGATACTGGCGCGACTTGTGCAATACAAGTACAGGAACTGGTTGATGGCCGCGAAGTCGTGGTCAAGAAATTTGGTCGCTATGTACCAAGAATCCAGGGCACCATAGGTGCGGTTATTCTGGGTGATGGCAGTGTTGCGCCGGTGATTGATTTGCCAGAATTATTGCGTGCCTCTACCCAGCAGTATGTCAATGTGGACAATGCCCATGCTGGCTTGCCAGTGCAGACAGGCTTGCAGGCCGCACATGTACGCACCGCGCTGGTGGTTGATGATTCATTGTCAGCCCGCCGCGCGACGGCGCAAATCATGCGTGATGCCGGTTATGAGGTACGCACTGCAATTGATGGCCTGGATGCCGTTGCCATACTCGATGAAATAGTACCTGATGTGATTTTGGTGGATATGGAAATGCCGCGTATGAATGGTCTGGAACTGACCAGCCATGTACGCGCCCGCAAGCTTGACAAGCGCATTCCCATCATCATGATCACTTCACGCTCTACCCAAAAACACAGACAGCAGGGTGATGCTGCCGGGGTGGATGCCTACCTCGTCAAACCCTTCAGCGAAGATGCCTTGCTGCAGCATATCAACCGTCTGACAGGAGCCTGATCATGGGAGCGATGATGCCTGGTATGAGAACAGAAGTGCGCCACCGCCTGTTATTGCGCATCGATGAGATGCAACTCATGCTGCCGCAGGGAGATATTTGCGCAGTAGAGTCAGTAGCAGATATACAAAGCCAGGATGCAGTTGCACCAGCAGTTGGCCGCATTGCTTATCTGGGCCAAAGCTGGCCAGTACTGAGTTTGAATGGCGAATTGCAGACGCTGGGCAGTATACCGCCAGCACGCCGCGCCTGCGTCATGCTGGCGACCGGCAAGGGCTTTCTTGGCTTGCTGTGTGATGATGTCAGGGTACTCAATCAACAGTCCAGCGCTGACTATGCCTTGCCCGTCGCCATGCGCACCGCCAATACACCCATACAGGCAGTCATGCCATTTGAAAACGGCCTGGCCTGCATCAGCGATACCAGGCATTTATTGCAATATGGCGGATTTGCACAACTGACGTCGGCTCATCAGGAGATTCAACATGCCTAGCGCAAATGCCTGGTTACTTGATGTAGGTGATGGCAGGAAAGTTGCCATCGGTCAGCGTGAACTCATACAAATCATGGATGCGCAGGACAGCTTTGAAGTGCCGCTGGCACCTGCGCATATGCGGGAAATCATTTTCTGGCAAAAACGTGCCGTGCCCGTCATGCAATTACCCGTGCGCCTCGGGGGCAGGGCTTGCACGGGCAATATCCTGGCTTTGGTGGCTTTTCATGACGCTGCCAGCAATACCGCCGGCCTGGGTGCCATCCATCTGGCAGCCCCACCTGTGCGCGTGCTGGTCGATGATAATCAGGCTAGCAGTCTGGACGAGCCAGGCTGGGAAAATATGGCGATTTCCTGTTTTGAACAACAGGGGCAAAGCATCCCTGTGCTGGATTTGAGCCGTGTGTTTGCTGCTGTACATTGAGCTACAAGCGTTCAACCATATCGCTCTGTCTTGTTGAGCAAGTTTACTTGGAAGATGTGTGCTGGTTTTGTTGTGTGTGAGCAAAAGTCACACATGAGAGAAGGCTTGGGCCAGCTAAGCTCCGGCTCGCGCAAGCGTAACCGGAGTGCTTTAATTTTCTGCAGATATCAGCTTGTTATGCGACGCTAGCCGCATCTTAACAAGTTGGAGTTCCCTGACCAGGGGAATACTGCTTAGCCAGGGATTACATACTTATACCTTCAAAACCTCATTGAAGATTAATTGCTTCAATGCGATTATCGCCTTTGATATACAACACACCGCGATCTGAAATAGCGAGTGAACCACCGAAAGGATGTTCCCAGACGACTTGACGGGTCTTTATGTCGATGGCGAGCGTGTTATTGCTGGAGCTGATGAACACCAGATTATCCGTCACCACCATATTTTTATAGGTGCGAGACATATTATCTGAGGACAGCGCACTCGCCATCCATACCAGACTACCATTTTGTGCTGAGCGTGCCTCAAGCACGGTACCATTGGCATTCAGGACGTAGACGATATCCTTGGCATAAGCAGGGGCACCATAGATACTTCCGGTGATACTCCAGGCGAGGGTTTGCTTGCCCAGATCAAAAGCCTGTAATCCATTGCCAGCCACAAAGGCCATATTTTTTTCTGACAGGACAGGTGTCAATCCACCATAACCCGACCAGGAAAAATTTGGATTCTTGATGGTGTAGGCGACCTTGCCATCCGCCTTGCTGACCGCGTGCAAACTGCCGGACAGATAGGTATAGGCGAAACTGGCATCAACCGCAGGCGACCAGGTATCGTATTGAGGCAGTCCAATTCCCCACGATATTTTTTGATCGCTGATACTGTATTTACTCATGCCGCCATAGTATCCACTCTCGGTAAAGACCTCATTGCCATACACGGTAGGAGCAAGGTAGGTTTCCCATTGTGAACTCATGGCAATCTTATTGAGCAAATTACCGTTGCCTTGATCAAATACCCAGAAAAACGTATCGGCATGCCCTGTTGAAGTCACGAATACTTTGCCTGACCCAGCTGCAGGTGCGTTAGCTTTAGAAAGCGTTCCCATCGACGTTTTCCACTGAACTTGGCCAGTGCTTTCGTTCAGCGCTGTCAGTTCATAGGCACCGCTTGGGTAAGTGGCGCTAGTCTTGTTGAGGAAAACCACACCATTTTCTACACTGATATCCGACAGATAACCGCCACCAGAAGGTGTCCAGTTCCAGCGCCTTAAGAAATTGCTGGGGTAGAAACTCGCCGGTACATAATTACTGTGTGCCGCATTACCCCCGAATGTGCTCCAGCTACTAACTTGAGGCAAGGATTTCAAAGGGGTTAAATTAGTGTTCGGGCGTACCGTAATTTTTAACGGGATTTGACGTGGTGAGCCGTTGAATGGCCATTTACAGTCGACAGGATCATCGGCACAGGTACGTACTTCCAGTGTGCTGGTATAAACGCCTGCCTTCAAAGCTGGACTCGTTTCCAAAGTCGCTATGGTTTTGGTATTTGATACTTTATTGGTACTTTTCAGTGTTGAATTACGTGCTGAGTCGTAAATGCCAAGATTAACAGGTTTGCCTATATCTGCCGGAGATTCAGCAGAAATGCTGAACTGCCTGGTTTCACCTTCATAATAAGTAAAATCAAGTACAGAAGGAGTGCTATTTATGTTTAAGCTAATCCCGGCTGCTTTTGATTTGAGGGTGAATTTATAAGGAACTATCCAGGGTGAACCGGCCAGAGGCTGGCTGCAATAATTTGGGTCGTCGACGCAGAGCCTGACCTCAAACTGACCAGTGTAAGTCCCCGGCAACAGATTGGGTTTGACCAAGAAGTCAGCGCTATACTCCTGATTGGGTTTGTACTGAAAGCCCATGCTGGAGGAAGAATAAGTCAGCTTGTCCTTATCGATGATAGCGATATTGAACGATGCAGGAAGGTCCTGGCCAGGTTTGGCGCTGATCCTGACAGGGAGGCTGTCGCCTTCATTGGCTGTCAAATCAATGTTTGCCGGCGTTATGCTGACGCGCTGAGTCGCTTCTGTCTTTGATTTAACAGTGATTTTATAGGGCAGGGTCCAGGGTGAGCCTGGAAATGGCGTGTTGCAGACTTTAGGATCATCTTCACAGAGTCGTACCTGAATATTCGAGCTATATACACCGGGTTTTAATGCCGGATTACTATTGAGCGTGACTCTGTATTGCATTTGTGTAATGGCAGAGACACTGGTGTAAGGTGTTATTACACCCACGTTGTCAACGATCGCGATATTGAAGGTTTTAGCAAATGTCTTCGTTGCCGTACCTACGACATTCACCGGCAAACTTTCGCCTTCATAGACAGTGATATCGACTTGTGCGGGATTGAACGTGAGCCAGTCCCCGGCAGGATTATTATTGCTTATAGTATTTGATGTACCGTTACTGCTGACGTTGCCAGGTGCACTGCTGCCACCTCCGCCGCCACATGCCGATAGCAAAATTGCACAGAACAATGTGCAAGAAACTTGTTTAAGTAATTTCATTGAATAGTTATTTTGAAAATTTTGAAATGTCATTGTTCACTAAGAACATCACAAGCGAATGACAAAACTGAATGATTTGAAGTAAATATTCTGGATTTTGATGCCTAGAATATGAGCACGCGATGATCCATGATAAATAATGACTGGTCAAGTAAATGCAGCACAAATCCGGTCTCAAGGGATTATCCAAAAACGCTTGAACAAGCAAAAATGCCGGTAGAAATACGGGGGAGGTTCAGGCTTTTTTATGTTGGGAGTAAAATGCCATCATCGCCTACCTTTATTGTTGCCACAAGGAAAAACAAAATGAATGCAACATTGCCCAAGCAAGTCAAAATTGTTGAAGTCGGTCCGCGTGACGGCTTGCAAAATGAAAAAGAAAGCATACCCGCAGAAGTCAAGATAGCCTTGGTGAACCAATTGACTGCAGCTGGATTTGTGAATATAGAAGCAGCTTCTTTTGTTTCGCCCAAATGGGTGCCGCAAATGGCAACCTCGGCTGAAGTCATGGCAGGTATCACACGCAAGCCTGGTGTCATTTATTCTGTATTAACGCCAAATATGAAGGGCTTTGAAGCCGCGCTGGCTGCCGGTGCTGATGAAGTGGTGATTTTTAGTTCAGCCTCGGAAGCCTTTGCGCAAAAAAATATCAATTGCTCGATTGCTGAATCAATAGAGCGTTTCCGCGAAGTGGCTGAAGCCGCAAAACAAAACAAGATACGTTTGCGCGGTAGTATCTCTTGCGCTTTCGGCTGCCCTTACCAGGGCGAAGTTGCTGTCGATAGTGTTTCTGACGTGGTACAGCGTTTGCGTGATCTCGGTTGCGATGAAATTGATATTGCTGACACCATAGGAGTGGGTACAGCCAGGCAAGTGCAAAATGTCATGCAAAGGGTGGCGCAGGATTTTCCTATTGCGGCTTTGTCAGGTCACTTCCATGATACCTATGGTCAGGCCCTGGCGAATATCTATGCGAGCCTGGAAGTCGGTATTTCCATCTTCCATTCATCCGTTGCGGGCCTGGGTGGCTGTCCTTATGCCAAAGGTGCGACTGGCAATGTGTCGACCGAAGATGTGCTCTTCCTCATGCAGGGCCTGGGCATACAGACGGGTATAGATTTGAATGCCGTGGTGGATGCGGGACAATTCATTTCTGCACATTTGGGGCGCAAGGCAGTCAGTCGCGCCGGCAATGCACTGGCAGCGAAACGTCTGGCTTGATCTTTGGAATTCGGCCAGGTAAAAGAAATGGGCGACAGGCTTTGACCTTTCTCCCATTTTTGCTATAACTAAGCAGGAGGCTTTGCATCCTGTTCTTGCCTTGCATCTACAATTTTAACGCGGCCTCCTGAGATTTTTTACAGGAGGCCAGCATGCGCCGTCGTCTTTATTTCATGCTTCCCACTATTCCTGCTGCCAGAGCCATGCTCGATGAGTTATTGCTGGCACGCATAGAGGAAAGGTATATCCATTTCCTGGCAAAGGACAGTTTACCCAATGATATGCCGGAAGCCAATTTTTTCCAGAAAACCGATCTTATCCATGGCATGGAGTTGGGTATGGTGGTGGGTGCGGCCACCGGTTTATTGGCAGGTAGCCTGTTGTTGATTTTTCCACCCGAAGGTCTCGAGATGCGCACCATCGCCTTGCTGGTTGCCGCATTTGGTGGAGCGGTATTTGGCTCCTGGGTATCAGGCATGGCCGCTGCTGCCATCCCCAATTCGCGCCTGAAAGCTTTTGAAAAAGAAATTGAAGCCGGGCAAGTCTTGCTCATTGTTGATGTGCCGTTGAGCAAGGTCAAACAAACGAAAGAAATGATGGCCAGCAAACATCCCGGTTTTCGTTATGGCGGGGTGGAGCCGCATATACCGGCTTTTCCTTGAGGCATGCTTGCCGAATCAGCTTTGTTGTACTTTTCAGGGTAAAACTTCCACACCCCGCCAGAAAGCAATAAAACCGGCTATCTGTTTTGCTGCATCCTTAGGGCTTGGATAAGTCCAGGCGGCATCGGCGTTGGTTTCACCATTGACCACGATGTCGTAATAACTGGCCGTGCCCTTCCATGGGCAGAGTGTATGTTTTTCGCTTTCGCGCAGGTATTCCTGGTTGACGCGGTTCATGGGGAAATAAATATTGCCTTCGACGGTTTCAACTTCAGTTGCTGCGGCTTGGGCCAGCAGGGCACCTTTCCAGTGGGCAGTGGGCATATAAGTTCCTAATCTTCTTGTGCCAGTGAGCGGGCCAGACGCAGGCCGGTCAGTTGCCAGCGTGCTGTTGCCGGGAAAAAATTCCTGTAAGTGATACGGCTATGGCTTGCCGGGGTAAAGGCAGAAGAGCCACGCAAGACATATTGATTGACCATGAATTTGCCATTGTATTCACCGACTGCACCTGCCGCCGGGACAAAGCCAGGGTAGGGGCTGTAACTGCTGCTGGTCCATTGCCAGCCATGATCAAATAACTGGCTCAGTTGGCCTTCGATCTCATGTTGTTGCGCCGCATATTCCCATTCCGCTTCGGTAGGCAGACGTGCACCAGCCCAGCTGGCAAAGGCGCTGGCCTCGAAATAAGAGATATGCCCAAGCGCCTGCTGTGGACTAAGTGGCAGCAAGCCATGCAGGCCAAATTCCTGCCAGCCTTGTTGGAAATCATAGCGCCAGTACAGCGGGTGGCGCAGGTCTTTTTGCTGCACCCAGTCCCAGCCTTCCGCCAGCCACAGGGCAGAGTTTTGATAGCCGCCATCTTCTATGAATTCCAGATATTCTGCATTGCTGATTAAACGGGTGGCGAGCTGAAAAGCTTCGAGAAACTGGCGATGGCGTGGTCCTTCATTATCGAAGGAAAACCCCTTGCCTTCATGCCCGATTTCACAAAGGCAGGCATCATAGTTTTGCCAGCCAAGGGTTTGCGAAACCGGTAATGGTTTGCGCATCTCGCTGGCGGGATAGAGCGCAGGAAATATGGGGTTACAGGACAGCAGATGTTTAATGTCCGTCAGCATCAATTCCTGATGTTGCTGTTCATGCTGCATGCCAAGTTCCAGCAGTGAGGCAAAGCGAGTGTCAGTGAGCTGGTCCTGGCATTGTAGTATTCGTTCATCGACATTGCGGCGGTAGGCCAATACAGTGTCCAGCGATGGCCTGGTCAGCAAGCCACGTTGCGGACGTGGGTGTTTGTCACCGACACCGTTGTAATAAGAATTGAAAAGTACCCTGAAATCAGTATGAAAAGCCTGGAAGCCGGTTTCAAACTGTTCGAGTATGAAGGTTTCAAAAAACCATGTCGAATGCGCCAAGTGCCATTTGATGGGGCTGGCATCTGGCATCGACTGTGCCATGCAATCTTCAGCAGACAGCGGTGCAGCAATGGCAACTGAACGCAACCGGATTGCTTGCCAGCGTTTAACTATACCTGTTGCTTGCAGGGTTTGCTCCTGCTCTGTCTGAGGATCAGACAGCTTTGGCATGAATAACGGCGAACCATTCATTTTTGTCCGTCCAGTGACAGCTATGGGAAAAACCAGCATCGGCCAATAATGCATTAAAACCTTGTATGCTGTATTTATAGCTGTTTTCTGTGTGTATGTGTTCACCCTTGACGAAATTTCTTTGCCCGCCGGGCCAACTGACCTGAATATTTTCCCTGGCGCGCAAATGCATTTCTATGCGGGATTTTTCTGTATTGAAAAAAGCCTCATGTTGCCATTGCCTGACATCAAAGTCTGCATGCAATAAATGATTGATGTGGCGCAAGAGATTCAGGTTGAAAGCCGCGGTGACACCGAGACTGTCATCATAGGCCGCATCCAGCAAGGTCTTGTTCTTGATCAGGTCCACACCTATCAGTATGCCACCGGTACGGTCGCAGGCGGCACGTAAATGGCACAAGAATGCCAGAGCTTCTTCCGGTTCAAAATTGCCTATCGAAGAGCCTGGGTAAAAGAACAAACGCTGGTCGCGCCTTACTTCTGCAGGCAGCTTCCAGTCTTGTGCCAGATCCAGCCCCAACGCCGTCATCTCTATATGCGGGAAGCGCTGTTGCAAGCGACGTACCGCATCCTGTAGATGACTGACAGAAATATCGATGGGCACATACTGGTCTGGATGCAGTACCGGAAACAGCCGCGCTGCCTTGGCGCAATTGCCAGCCCCCAGGTCTATCAGGCTGCCACCAGTGCCTATGCTTTGTGCCATGTCAGCCATATACTGGGTGAAAATTTCTGCTTCAGTACGGGTGGGATAATATTCTGGCAGTACGCAAATCGCTTCAAACAAAACCGAGCCGACCGCATCATAAAAATATTTTGGCGATGTATAGGCTGCATCGGCGAGCAGGCCGTTTTCCAGCTCGCGAATGATGTGTGGTGGCGTGCTGAGTGTGTTGGTGACACTGTTGGCCGTGTTAGCCAGGCTATTGGATTCGGGCATGGTTTTAGGGCTAAGAAATTCAATCGGCAGATCCGTGTGGTTCTGGTCTGTGCTTGATACTTAATACGGCCTTTCCTTCAGCCCGCCTTTATGCGGAGCGTGCCTTGGAGTCTAGTTGTGGACTCTGGTGTGGCACAGTGTACAACTTATTTTTTAAAAAATCTTGGGGAGGGGTTTTCTCGGGTGGTTTTCCTACAAATTGCGGTAATGTTAGTAACATAATTTTGTTTGGCAGCAGTCCACTAGGCTGGCGCATTGGTTCGATTTTTCTAGAAGTTAGTCGAGCTGTGAGTCTTCGATTATCTAAACCGTTATTAACGTCATTCCAGCGTGGGGTAGGCTGGAGTCCACCGGGCTGGCGCTCCAGCGGCGTTCGTGGCATGCCGTGAAGTCGTTTAATTTGATCTATCTATTTGATTTTTAAATACTTGAACAAGTCATTTGAGTTCGCAGGTCGGGGGGAGCCCGACAGCTACATACCTTTCTTGCGTCGCCAAGAAAGGTATGCCAAAGAAGGCGACCCAGGCGTCGTCGCCCCCTGAAGGGGGTTCCCGTTTGTGCGGTACAAAAAATGGGAAGGTCCGAAACTCGCCTGCGGCTCAAACAGCGGCCCTTCTTTTTCCATTTTCTGTACCGCACAAACGGCGTAGACACATGGGAACTGCGGAAAGTCAAAAACAACATCAACACCAACATCAAAAACAACGTCAATACGACCTGAGTTCATATTCTTAAAGGTAATTGATTTGATTTTTTTAGGTGTCCACCAACTCAAAATGAAACACCTTGCTCACAATCTGCCACCTGCCATCCAGTTTCACCAGCGTTAAAAAATCGGTAAAGAACTTATTGGCAATCGCGCATTCGACGCGGGCGAAGGCGGTTACCGGGCCGGCGATTTCCAGGGAGACGATGCGGTCGCGGCGTTTTTCGTTTTTGCTGGCGGGGGAGGGGCGTTTGTCGACGACGGGGAAGTATTGCTGCATGTCCAGATGCAGTAAATGACCTTCGGTGGCGCAGTAATAGTGGGCTTCGGGGTGGAATACCTTGGCCAGTATGCTGGTGTCACTATGGTGTATGCCATCGAAATACTGGTTCAGCATGGCGATGATGTCAGGATAAGCGGTGTCCATTTTTGCCTTTCTAGTTTTGCAGGGCAGCTGTCAGCTACCCTGTTTTTCAGTGTTGCTACGCTTGCTGCATTTGACGCAATTGCGTGACTGGTATGCCACCGACTCCCCAGTTATCTGTATCCACTTCTTCTATGACGACAAAAGTCGTGGCGGGATCTTTGTTGAGTACGCGTACCAGCAAATCAGTGGCACCGGCTATCAGCTGGGCTTTTTGTGCCGTGCTGACATTTTCGCGGGTGACTTGTATTTGTACATAGGGCATGGCTTGCTCTCTTTGCTGGTGATGATATCAGGAAGGCAGGCCTTCTGCTTTCAGTGCGGCTTGCACATGCGGTCTGGCCTTGACACTGGCAAGGAAGTTTTGCAGATGGGCAAAATCGCTGATATCGAGGTTCACGTGTTTGCTCCAGCCGCTGACGGTGAACAGATAAGCGTCGGCGACGGTGAAGGTATCACCGGTCAGGTAAGTGCGGCCTTCGAGGCGGCTGTTGACCCAGGCGAATTTTTTGCGCAAGAGTTCCGCGACACGCGTCTTGCCTTCCGCGGGCATGTCAGCATCAAACAGTGGTGCGAAGGATTTATGCAATTCTGAGCTGATGTAGTTTTGCCATTCCAGCACACGGTAACGTGGCAAGCCTGATGCTGGTAGTAAATCGCGGTTTTCAGCGCTTTCGGCGATGTATTGGGCAATGATGGAACCCTCGGTCAGTATCTCGCCATTATCAAGTTTTACAGTGGGGACCTGACCTTTGGGATTGATGCTGTAGAAGTCCAGGCCATCGGCAGTTTTGTGAACATAGGTGTCAACTTTTTGCAAAGTGAAATCGAGGCCGGCTTCACGCAGAATGATATGTGGGGACAAAGAGCAGGCACCAGGGGAGAAATAGAGTTTCATGATTTTGGGCTTTCGATAAAGGTTGACTGGCGGCTCTGCCATGATGAGCAGGGCGTGACGGCATACTATGCCAAACGAAAAAGTTGATAAACTAGGTAAAAGTTACTTTATAAATTACATGGTGTAATGTGAATCGACAATTTCCGGATGTATTGCTGGGCAGCATAGAATTGTTTTGCATGGCCGCCGAGCTGGAAAGCTTCAAGGACGCGGCAAATGCAGCGGGGCTGACGCCAGCGGCTGTCAGCCGTTCTATAGCCAGACTGGAAGAGCGCATAGGTGTGCGCCTGTTTGTACGCACCACGCGGCAATTACGCCTGACCGAAGCCGGGCGTGCCTATTTCGTGCAATGCCGCCAGGCGCTGAACCAGCTTGTCGAAGCTGAGCGTGAAGTATCTGGTCAGCAGATGCAACCAGCGGGTCTGGTACGTATCAGCATGCCTACACCTTATGGGCATTATCGGGTGCTGCCCTTGCTGGCAAAATTTCGCCAGATGTATCCCCTGGTTAAGCTGGATTTGCAACTCAGTAACCGCAATGTCGATTTCACTGCCGACGGTTTTGACCTGGTCATACGTGGCCGCAACCCGCCAGATTCTGGCATGATCGCGCGCAGGCTGGAAGATACCGAGATCGTGGTTTGTGCCTCGCCAGAATACCTGCAGCGTTTTGGCGTGCCGATAAAACTCGAAGATCTGGACCAGCATGAATGTCTGCAATTTGTCTTGCCCAGTGCCGGGCAAAATATCGTCTGGATATTCAGGCGCGATGGTGAGGATATAGACTGGCCAACCAGAGGTGGCCTCACCTGCTCAGAAGATTTGCTGGGCATTATCACCCTGGCCAGGCATGGAGCAGGTTTGCTGCAGGCTTCGCGTTTCATGGTGGAAGAGGACTTGCGTACCGGCCGCATGGTCGAGGTGCTGCAGGAATTCAAAGGGCGCACGCGGCCATTTTCCCTGCTGTATCCGCGTGACCGTCACCTGGCTTTGCGGGTCAGGGTCTTGATCGATTTTCTGATTGCGGAACTGGCGCAGATCTAGCTTCTATTTCAGCACTTGCTGGATGATCCAGCCAGCATCATCCAGCGGCAGGTCATGGCCTGCCGTGGGATGCAGGTGCAACGGGCAATGCCATAGCCCAGCCAGTTTGCGTGAACAGTCTGCATTGACCAGTTTGTCATGTTCACCCGCCAGCAAAAGCAGCGGGACTTTGCCTGAATAAGGCGGTGCACGAAAGCGCATGGCGGCCAGCAATTGCCGCAGGATATTGCCAATACTGATAGGGCTTTCCTGCGCATATACAGTCCAGCGCGTGATGATTTCCTTGGCTTGCTCTGCAGTTTGTAAATTACTGGTGATGCGCAGGATAAGTCGCTCGCGCTGCATGCTTGAACCAAATAACATGGTGGCAATCAGGGCAGGATAATTTACCGGCCTCAGCCTATGGTAAAAGGGATTATGCGGTGCCACGCTGGTATTGATCAGTACCATGCGCCGCATATCATCCGGGTATTGATTGGCCCAGTCCAGTGCCACCATCGCTCCCAGAGAAACCGCCAGCACCTGCACGGGTTCTGTTATTCCTTGCACCTGCAGTTGCCTGTGGCAATGCTCTGCCATCGCGGCTACTGTAGTCAGGCTATGTTCAGCATGTAATTGCCCATTGCCGGGAAAGTCCAGGCACAGCACGCGCTCAGCCCCGATTGCTTGCTGGAAGCGAGCAGGAAAATCTCCCCAGTGTCTGCTCTCACGCATGAGGCCACGCAATAATACCCAGGTTGTCATGGCCGGTACCAGCGGGCCACGGCGCGCTCCTGCAAACGCAAACGGGTAGGGCCTTGCGCCAGCCATTGCGCATGGCCACAAGTTGCCCGCATCAGAAAATCCAGCCAGGAATTATGTCTGCGCAAGACGCGGTGCAAGCGGTGTTCTGCCACCGGGTTGAACATGCCATGTCGTGAGAATAACTGGCGCGGGTTTTTCTTGACCCATAGCCAGGAACCCATTTCCAGCGTCAATGGTAAAAAGGTTTTACTGCTGTCCTGTTGAGCCTGCAAATACAGATAATCCCAGACATCACCATGGGTGCGGTATTGCAGGCTCTGTGGCTCGAACAGATATGAATGATTGGGATGGGTTTGCTGGAATAATTCTTCCAGTGCCAGGATGTCGGCCAGATGATCGATGGGATGCACACTATGCGCATGTGGAAACCAGACGCGGTCACGCAAGCCAAAACCGGAATGGCAATCTATCGCCATGCTGAATGGACGCGACAACAACTCTTGCTGCACAGTGCGGCACAGCGCCAGATTTTCTGCCTCCATCTCTACACCAGCCGGGCCGCGATACCAGGGCAGGCGCGGGCTATAGCGATGACCACCAAGAAGGAAAGGCACTTTATCACTGGCTTCCACTGGTGCATTGCGCATCAGGTCAACACCGCTGGGATTGCAGCGCGTTGCCTGCCACATGCCACCGGGATTAATCAGCGGCATGAAGATCAGGCGCACATCCTGCAGCATGTGTTGCAGGCTCTTGTCCCATGACAGTCGTGTCAGCAGGCCGCGCATGAAAGTCAGCAAGACTTGTGTGCCTATGCGTTCCAGCCCATGTATACCACCAAAAAAACCTATGGCTGGCAGGCTGGTATCGGGATTGCCGAGCGCCAGTTTATACACCGGGAATTGCCTGTTTTTGGTGCTGACTTCGCATAAGACATCCACCTCCAGCTGCCCACGGCCAAGGGTGATGATGCGTTCGAGTTCATTCAGTTCAGGCAGAGCAGACATGGCGCGTGTGTAAAAGTTAACCATGCCATGCTAGAGGAGCTATAGGCAGAATGCAAGAAGCACACAGCCTTTGGCGTGAATTGCTCAATTATGACCAACAGATGACAGATTTTACTGGCAATGCTCAACTTTCAGCATCGGATCCTTGCCCACCGTATTTTTTCTTGCAGCCCCAGGAGAAATACCAAGCACACGCTTGAACGCCCGGCTGAATGCTGCCTCGGAATCATAGCCCAACTGGCTTGCCAGCACGGTGACCGGGACTCTGGATTCACGCAATTGTGTCAGTGCTGTCTGCATTTTCCAGTGCATGGCGTACTGCATGACAGGTTCACCAACCAGTTGGGTGAAGCGTGCAGAAAAAGCTGAACGTGACATCGCCACCGCACCGGCCAGGTCAGCCACCGTCCAGCTACGCCCGGGTTCGCGATGTATCATGGCAATCGCCCGGCCAATTTGCTTGTCGCGCAAAGCACCCAGCCAGCCGGTCTGTGCTGCCGGATCACGTGCAATCCAGGCGCGTATGGTTTGTATGACGAGTATATCGGCAAGCCGCGTGATCACTGTTTCCCCGCCCGCATTCAATTGCTGTGCTTCGGCAGCAATGAAACGCAGCGTGCTTTGTATCCATTCCATCTCTGAAGATTTCCAGCTATCGATGTGGATAAGTTTGGGCAGCAAGCGTATCATTTGCTGCGCTGCCGGATGATCAAAATGCACCAGTGCGCAAATCATACTGGTGCTAGCACCGCCTTCACCATGACTGATGGTTTCGTAAGAGTTACTGATGGCCTGGCGTGGCATGTCGAACAGCCTTATGGCTGGCACACCCGGTGCACTTGCCAGCACATGCCCGGCACCATGCGGCACCAGTGCCAAATCACCCGGCTTGAGCAGGCAAGAATGATTACCGTCTACTTCCAGCACGCACTCGCCCGTCGTAACGGCGTGGAACATCAGGCAATCCTTGAAGGCAGGCAGTTCCATTGCCCAGGGGGCTGTAAGTTCAGAGCGACAGTAAAAGCTTCCACTCATGCGCAAAAAATGCAGGGCTTCACCGACAGGATCATCTTTGACAGGGAGATTTATCATGGTTCCAGTATATGGCAAACGAAGATACTCGCCCATTCAGCTGGACGAATGAGCATGAAAGCGAGACGTTCAGACATAGTCTGTATTGTGTGCCCGCCGGATAATAGCATCATCGTCACCAGCCAGTGTGACACCAACCTGGAGGAGCACTTGATGTCCACGCAAGCCATACTTGTCATTGGTAGTACCGGGAAAACAGGACAGCGGGTAGCAGCGCGTCTGGCTGAACGCAATCTGCCGTTGCGCCTGGGGTCGAGGTCCGGCGCAACACCATTTGACTGGACTGACCGCAGCACATGGAGTGAAGCACTTCAGGGTGTCAGGGCGGCATATGTCAGCTTTTATCCCGACCTGGCTTTTCCTGGTGCGCCAGAAGCGATACAGGCATTCACTGATTTGGCAGTCAGGCTGGGTGTGCGTCGCCTGGTTTTGTTGTCAGGTCGGGGCGAACCCGAGGCACAACAGTGCGAAGATATAGTGCGCAATTCTGGTCTTGAATGGACAGTGCTGCGTGCCAGCTGGTTCGCACAGAATTTCAGTGAAGGGCACTTTCTGGAACCTATACTTGCTGGTGTAGTAGCTTTACCTGTTACTGATGCTGCTGAACCATTTCTTGATGTTGATGACATTGCCGATATCGCCTGTGCGGCACTGACTGAAGACCGTCATATCGGTCAGCTTTATGAATTGACCGGGCCACGCTTGTGGACCTTCCGGGAAGCAATTGGCGAGATTGCTCATGCTACCGGGCGGAAGATAGATTTCATATCTGTTTCCAGTGCTGACTACACCAGTGCGCTAGAACAGGCGCAGCTGGATGGGGATACGATCAAACTCATCAACTACCTTTTCTCCGAGGTACTTGATGGCCGCAATGCATCGCTGGCTGATGGGGTGAGCCGCGCACTGGGGAGGCCAGCGCGTGAATTTTCTGACTATGTGCGCACTACGGCGCTGAGCGGTATCTGGAACGACAGATCGCAAGCATGAAACACAATCAAAAAAATGAACAGCATGATTAATTCCCTCGTATTCGTCTCCGCCCTTGGTGGCGGGCTGATGGCAGGTTTCTTTTTTGCCTTCTCTGTACTTGTGATGAAAGCACTGAGTGCCTTGCCGCCAGCCCAGGGTATTTCGGCCATGCAATCGATCAATATCGTTGTTATCAATCCCTGGTTCATGACGCCGTTTCTGGGCATGGCAGTGTTAAGCGGGGTTTTGATCTCCATGGTAATCTTTCGTTGGCAAGAAACCAACTCCGTTTATATCTTTGCCGGAGGACTATTGTATTTGCTCGGTACGCTGGGCGTGACCATTGCCTTTAACGTGCCACGCAACGAGGCATTGGCTGCAGTTGTGCCAGACAGCACAGAAGGTGCCAGGCTGTGGGCCAGTTATCTGATCGAATGGACGCGCTGGAATCACGTGCGCACCATCGCAGCGCTGGCCAGCTCCGTCACCCTGACGATAGCCTTGCTGAAGAGATGCTGATATTTGATTTATGCAAGATCCAGAACACACATTTGGAGAAAACATGATCGTTGAATACATACGCTACAAACTCACCGGAAGCCCGGCACAATCCGGGGAAAATATTGCGGCTGCTGCGGATGCCGCGGTTGCTTTTGAAGCCGCCTATCAAACTGCCACCTCATCACTCAAGGCTTCAGCTAACTGCCTGAGCTATGAACTCTCGCGCTGTGTCGAAGAGCAAGACCGCTACATCCTGCGCATAGTATGGGATTCGATGGACGGTCACCTGACAGGTTTCCGGCGCGGGCCGGAGTTTGCCAGTTTTCTTGCTGCCATCAAGCCTTATATCAATCAGATCGAAGAAATGCAGCACTATGCGCTGACCTCAGTCGTCTTATCAAAGGACAAGCGAGGCATTGCATGACAACTCAAAACACTCCAAGCTTATACGACTGGGTTGGCGGCATTGAGGCATTGAAACAACTGACTGCCCGTTTTTATTTTCACGTCAAGGCCGATGCATTGCTTGGTCCTGTGTTTGCGCATATGGGAGCAGATCATCCGGCTCATGTGGCTGCATTCCTTGGTGAAGTGCTCGGTGGGCCAGCGGTTTACTCAGAGCAATACGGCGGCCATCCGCATATGGTCAAGCAACATCTCAATCGTCACCTGACACAAGAACAGCGTCGAAGCTGGGTAGGCTTGTTACTGGAGACAGCTGATGAACTGGGCATGCCTGACGATCCTGAGTTCCGCTCCGCGCTGGTTGGCTATCTGGAATGGGGTTCCCGGCTGGCAGTCATCAATTCACAGGCGGGTGCCTCGGTGGATGACAATGCATCCATGCCAAAGTGGGGCTGGGGTGAAGTGAAAGGCCCATACATAATACCCAAGGAGTAATGATGAAGATGCACGCAATACAATGCAAGTGCGGCACTCTGCGCGGCCAGCTTGAAGTAAAGGGCGTCCACAACAGGCTCATTTGCTATTGCAAGGATTGCCGCGCCTTTGCGCATTTTCTTGGTAAAGCAGATGAAGTGCTTGATAAGCAAGGCGGCACTGAGATCGTACAAGTGGCACAGCCACGCCTGCATTTCTCGCAAGGTGAGGATCAACTTGCCGCCGTGCGTCTCAGTGAAACAGGCATGCTTCGCTGGTATGCAGCCTGCTGCAACAGTCCCATAGGTAACACGATGGCTGATCACAAAGTGTCATTCATAGGACTGATTCATGCGGCGCTGGATCGGAGCAGGATGGATCAGGACTTTGGAACAAACATCGCCCTGTTGAATACGGACTCAGCACTGGGTGATCCAAAACCAGTGCAGCGCGGCCTGCCAGGTGTCATTGCGCGATTTATCTGGATACTTGCGACGACACGCATCAGCGGTCGCTACAAAAAATCTGAGCTGTTCAGTGCGGCAGGTGAGCCACGCGTCAACCCCGTGGTACATGATGACCGCAATAAGCCACAGTAATAAGCACAACGTCGCCGATTCACTAAGGGTAGAAAATCTCAATATCATGAATAATTATTTCAAGACTTCATCCATGCATTCCGGTATATCAAACAATATTGTCCTGGCGATGACTTTGATAGCCTCCCTCATTCTGACTGCTTGCGGTGGAGGAAATGAAAGCAGGGTTCCGGCGGCGGCACCAATCGCACCAGCCTCTATCTCTGTACCCCCTGCACCCCATGGCCTGGTGGTTTTGCCTGCCAGCAGCGCGGTCACTCACGGCATGCAGTTGACACCGGAGATGGTAGGGCCAGCCGGGATTGCCATCAGCAGTTTCGCAGATGTTCCCGGGGGTACATTTTCTGGAACGCCGCTTAATGGCTGGGGTGAGCATGCCCGCGTCGTTGGTCCAGGTGTTGAAGTCATTGATGGTTATAGCTTCCCGCCCGGTACGGTAGTATTACAGGGGGTTAAACTGCAGAGTGAGGTGGTAGTGAATTCTGGCTGGCTGGTACTGCGCGGCAGCAAGGGCAGCTTGCTGCTGAATCATCCCAAGGGTAGCACCGGGGGCGGCGCGGCCTTGTACAGCGAACTCAGCGCTTTCAACACCGTTGGTGCCAAGGATGGCCGGCAGCCCGCACTGAGCATCTGCCACCGTTGCTACTTCCCGCACAGCGGCCTGGAAAATGTCTACAGCAATAATGTCATCATCAGCGAATCATGGATCGCGGTTGACCCTGGTAATGCTGGTGACCACGTCGATGGCATCCAGACCTGGGGTGGGCAGACCGGGCTCAACATGTCCCGCAATCGCCTGCAATGGAATGGGGAGCAGAATGGTACGCAGTCTGGACTGATCGCCATGTATTCTGATGGTGCGCAGAATGGTTCTGCTGGCTATAACAAGATCGTGATCGAGAACAACTACATCGTGATAGGCAAAGGGGGGGCATAGGCTTGCACGCGCCCATGAACGTGCCAACCACGAACATGCGGGTTTCCGGCAATCGATGGGCATGGGTAGATGGATACGATCCCGACTATACTCCTGCCATCTACCGCGGCCCTAAATTTGCGAATTATCGCAAGAATGGCAACTGCTGGTCCGACAACCGCTGGAGCGATGGCGAGCATGCCAACAAGTTCCTGCTGCCAGACAATAGCACCAGCATTACTGACAAATACAACGCGGGTTGCTGAGCTGTTTCGGGAACTTTTGATCTTTGCGCATATCTCTACATAGAGCTCGTGTGTGAATGAAGGTATATCATTCACATGTTTACTGTGCACTGATCAAAAGGAGTTTTGTTTTGTCTAATAATTTGCATCACATTGCAGCGGATGATGAGGTTTACTGGTCAGAAATTCGTGATCAATACACCGTCTCATCAGAATTTATCAATCTGGAAAATGGTTATTTTGGCGTGCAGGCGCGGCCTGTGTTTGAGGCTTTTCAGCGTTATCAGGCGCAGGTGAATGCCGAGACTTCTTATTTTCTGCGGGTACGCTATGCGCCGCTGTTTGTACAGGTCATGCAGGCACTCAAGGACTTTTGTGGCGTGGATGAAGGCGAGCTGGTACTGACGCGCAATCTCATCGAGGGCATGAATATCCTGCTGCAGGGTTATCCTTTGCAGGCGGGTGATGAAGTCGTGCTTGCCACGCATGATTACGATATCGTCATTGATACCCTGCTCATGCTGGAACAGCGCAAGCAGATACAACTGCGGCATTTGCAATTGCCACTGGACCCTGTCAGTGATGAAGACATTGTGGCCAGGTATGAACAGGCGATCACGCCTAAAACCAAACTGATACTGGTCACTCACGTAGTGCACAGGACAGGGCAAATCATGCCAGTGGCCAAGATCACTGCCATGGCAAGACGACACGGGGTGGATGTCATGGTGGACGCTGCGCATTCCTTTGCCCACCTCAACTATCGCATGACTGAGCTGGGTGCAGATTTTGTCGCGGTGAACTTGCACAAATGGCTGGGTGTGCCTCTGGGTGTGGGCTTGCTGTATATACGTAAAAACCGGGTCGCTGATATAGCTCCTCTGTTTGGTAATGCCAAGTTTGCCGACAATGAGATTTTCAAATTTACGCAAGTGGGTACAGTACCGCCAGCGAATGTGCTGACCGTGCTGGATGCGCTCAAATTCCATGACTCCATAGGCTCTGCCAACAAGGAGGCACGTCTGCGTTACCTGACGCAATACTGGGTAAACCAGGTGCGTGACTTGCCCGACGTGCGCATCTTTACCCCGACGGACCCGCAACGCTCCTGCGCGATTGCTGGTTTTGGCATCGCTGGCAATTCTGGTCATGCCATCGTTGACTATCTCATGCGCGAGCATAAGATATTCACCGTCACCCGGGAGTTGGATGGCCAGGATATCGTTAGGGTAACGCCGCATTTGTACACCAGCCTGGAAGACCTTGACAAGCTGGTAGCGGCGATCAGGCAACTGACGCAAGCCTGATCCCGGTGGCATGTGGTCGCAAGGGGCAATAGAAATAATTTCCAGTTTACAGGATTTTAATATCCTGTATAATGGAAATTATGGATATCAATACGATGATTGCCCGCAGGGTGCGCGAATTGCGCGATCAACAAAAGCTGTCGCTGGATGCGCTGGCCAAGCGCAGCGGTGTCAGCCGTTCCAATATTTCGCTCATAGAGCGGGGTGAAAGCAGCCCTACGGCGGTGGCGCTAGACAAGCTGGCCGTGGGCCTGGGGGTGACGCTGGCCTCCCTGTTTGAAGATAGTACGCCTGCTGCTGTGGCCTCACCGGTATCGCGGCTGGCCGAGCAGGTGTGCTGGACCGATCCAGCCTCTGGTTATATGCGCCGTAATCTATCACCTGGCCTGCCCTCACCCATACAGCTGGTGGAAGTTGGATTTCCGGCTGGTCAGACCGTACGCTATGACAGTTTCCACCGCGATGTGGATATACAGCAGCAAGTCTGGATACTGGCAGGCGAGATGCGTCTGCATGTGGGCGAGCAAACCTGGGATTTGCGCACAGGTGATTGCCTGTCTATGGCGCTGGATAAACCGATAACTTTCCACAATCCTGGAAAAGTCGCGGCACGCTACCTCGTTGCGCTGTGCAAGTAGCGACTTCATTCGGTTTTCAATTTACGGAGTAAATCATGTCTGAGCAAGTCCACATCCAGATTCTCGGTGCAGCAGAAGCGCAGGCCAGCGTAGCAGCACTGGCTGATGTATTGATCGATTGCGTCGCCGGTGGCGCATCTGTCAGCTTCATGTGGCCATTGCCTCGTGAACGCGCCCTGCAATTCTGGCAGGGAGTGGCTGATGGCGTGGCACGCAAGGAGCGCATCTTGTTGGTCGCACGTGATAGCAACGGCGAAATCACAGGCACGGTACAATTGATGACAGCCATGCCAGACAACCAGCCGCACCGTGCCGATGTGGCCAAGATGCTGGTACACAGGAAGGCCAGGCGTCGCGGTATCGCACAAGCCCTGATGGCGGAAGTTGAACAAGCGGCCATAGCAGAGGGCAAGACGGTACTGGTACTGGATACGGTCACTGGCGGCGCTGCCGAAGGCTTGTATGAGCGCGCAGGCTGGCAGAAGGTGGGTGTGGTACCCAACTATGCCCTCATGCCTGATGGCGAACTTTGCGGGACGACTTTCTTTCACAAACAAATTTAGCAGATATAGCGGAGCAAGCAGCCATGCGCATTGCAGTGATTTCAGATATACACGGTAATCTGGCCGCACTGGAAGCGGTCACTTCTGATCTGCGTTTGCGTGGTGTAGATCAGGTAGTCAATCTGGGTGACAGCCTGTCTGGCCCCTTGTTGCCAAAAGAGACTGCCGATTTTTTGATGGCACAAACGGGCTGGATACACCTGGCAGGCAATCATGAACGCCAGATTCTGGAGTTGAATGAACGCTCAGGTTCTGGCGATGTTTATGCACACCAGCAAATCACGGCAGAACAAAAAACATGGATAAGCAGCCTGAAACCCGTGCTGCAATTCAATACAGAAGTCTTGCTCTGTCATGGTACTCCATACAGTGATACCACCACCCTGCTACAAGTGGCAGACAGGAATGCCACGGCACAGGAAATACAGGAAAGACTGGGGCTGCAATCAGCCGCCGTCATCGTCTGTGGCCATAGTCATGTGGCACGCAGTGTGCGGACGGGGGCGGGGCAGCTTATTGTTAATCCCGGCAGCGTCGGACACCCGGCCTATGAATATGATTACCCTTATCTGCACAAGATCGAGTCAGGTTCACCCGATGCGCGTTATGCCATCATGGAAAAGAGGCAGTACGGCTGGACAGCCAGCCTCATCAATGTCCCCTATCCCTGGCAACACATGGCAGAACTGGCGGCCTTGCGTGGACGTGCAGACTGGGTCAGTGCCTTAAGCAGTGGATACACGAAAGGATAAATATGAAAAAGCAAGACACCGCCCTGATCATCATCGACATGCAGCGTGGCATGGCTGATCCCAAATCTGGCCGCAGGAATAATCCTGGCGCAGAAGAAAATATACGCCAGTTGCTACTTGCATGGCGCGTAGCAGGCAGGCCTATAGTACATGTGCGGCACATGTCGCGCTCACCAGCTTCAGTATTCTGGCCGGGCCAGCCAGGCAATGAATTTCAAGAAAATTTGCTGCCACTGGCCAGCGAACATGTAGTCGAGAAAAATGTGACGGATGCCTTCGTCAATACAGCTCTGGAGCGCTGGTTGCATGTGCGTGCTATCAAAGAGCTGGTGATCGTCGGTGTCAGTACCAATATGTCAGTCGAGGCAACAGCACGCAGTGCTGGCAATCTGGGCTTTGCTACCACGGTAGTGGCCGATGCCTGCTTCAGTTTTGACAGACTGGATTTACATGGCAAAGCACAGACGGCAGAAGAAGTGCATATCAACGCACTCAGCAATTTGCAGGGTGAATATGCAACGATACTTGAAACCGCCAGTTTGCTGAACTGAAGACTGTCGTGCTTGCCACATCGCGGTAATTTCATTAAAAGATTACCGCGTCACAGACCTACCCTGAACGTCAAAAATTTCATAGAATGCCCATCAAGCCGCGCGGGTTTGCGGATTCATTTTTACTCAATGGGAAAATCATCATGGCCATGGATGTCATAGACTATAAAATTTTTGGCGACGACATGCAATTCGTCGAAGTGGAACTCGACCCCGGCGAGGCTGCCATCGGTGAAGCAGGCACCATGTTTTACATGGAAGACAATATTCAGATGGAAACCATCTTTGGTGATGGCTCTGCCAGCCAAAGTGGCATCCTGGGTAAATTGCTGGGTGCAGGCAAGCGACTGGTGACTGGTGAGTCTCTGTTCACTACCGTCTTCATGAATGAAGGCACGGGCAAGAGAAAAGTCGCTTTTGGCGCGGCTTATCCGGGCAAAATCATCCCCATGCATCTCGATCAGCTGGGCGGCACGCTCCTGTGCCAGAAAGACGCTTTTCTCTGTGCAGCCAAGGGTGTGTCTCTGGGTATTGCCTTCCAAAAGCGTCTGGGTGCCGGTTTCTTTGGTGGCGAAGGATTTATCCTGCAAAAACTCGAAGGTGATGGACTGGCATTTGTCCATGCCGGCGGCGCGATCATAGAGAAGACCCTGAATCCTGGACAAACCCTGCGTGTCGATAGTGGCTGCGTGGTGGCTTTCACGCAGGAAGTGGATTTCGACATCAAGTTTGTAGGCGGCGTTAAAACCGCCCTGTTTGGTGGCGAAGGCATGTTCTTCGCGCATCTGCGCGGGCCCGGCAAAGTATGGTTGCAATCCCTGCCTCTGGCGCGTCTGGCCAACCGTATTGTCGGTGCATCGGCAATTGGTGGTAGCAAAGGCGGCGAGCAAGGCTCGGTACTGGGTAGTCTGGGTAATTTGTTCGAAGAAAAATAAACTGATATTTCTTAATGGCAGAGGGCTGTCCATGTCAAACATGGACAGTCCTCTGTACTTTTTAATGCCGCAAAATTTCACCTGCCTGGAACTAAAAGTGGTTTACACCTGTCTATCGTGAAGGCTATAGTCAGCTACTTCTTTTATTTTTCTTATTTTGCGAGTCTTTCATGTTTAAAAAAACATCTTTCCTGAGTCTGTTACTTGGCAGCCAGCTCCTGATGACAGGTTGCGCCGTCATGTATGACATAGGGCAGGATTCCAACCAGCGCCAATGCGAAAAAATCCAGGACTGGAATGAGCGCAAGACTTGCCTGCAACAAAACAAGACCACTTACGAACAATATGAAAAGCAGCGTGAAGACTTGCGTACCAAGGGTACGGAAAAGAAATAAGCCTTAATTTCCTTCAAGCTCCTTCAAGCCTTGATAGCGCGCCAGATTAGCAAGCCACCAAGCACAGCACAGGCCCCTGCGATGGGGATACCCGCGACCAGTGCTGCCGGTATTGCTGCCAGGCTGAAAACGCCACATGCATACAGGTTATACTTGTGAGCTGAACGCACAGCATCGGCACTGACATCTTCATGGATGAGTTTGCGTTTGATGGCGAGGAAGAAATACAGCGCCTGTGACAGCAGTATCAGCCCAACCACAGGTAGATACACGATCAGGACCGTCGGCGTATAAAACACATAGCGACCGAACAAGGCAGCAGCAAAAGGAAAGAAGCAGATCAGCGACAAGAAAAACAGGCTGCAGAGCACCAGGCTGCCATCAATTTCCTTGACCTTGCTTGCCAGCCTGTGATGCCAGACCCAGAAAAGACCCAGCATGGCAAAGCTGAGGAAATACGCAATGATGATATACAGATGATGTTGCAAGGCATGCAATAGGGCTGCGCCATCGCGTGGATTTTCCAGCTCAGGTACTTTTACTTCCAGTACCAGTATGGTCATGGCAATCGCAAATACGCCATCGATCAGTGCTTCCATCCTGTGCTTGTGGATACCAAATTGCATGCTCATGTGCTATCTCCAATTGTCGTTGAAAATACTGCCTTACTGTTAACTCGATAAACAGGCATTCTACAATTTATGGACAAATTCTGACCACATTTCTGTCAGCGCATCTTGCAGGTTGTGGGCAAATTTTGGAGCATCAAAGATGGAGCTTGCCAATACCTGCTCCCGCAAAATGGAGCGCAGTTGCGACAACTTATCAATATTGCTGGCGTGCGATAAGGCCAGGTTCACAAATTCATCCCTGTCTTTGGCTACCCAGTCTTTCAAGCCAGCATAACTGAGCAAGCTTGCACCTTGCCTTGATGCCATGGTCGTACCCGTCAATGTCAGTGTGGGTACTCCCATCCACAAAGCTTCACAGGTAGTCGTGCCACCTGCATAAGGGAAGGTATCAAGTATCATGTCTACTTGTTTGTAGGCCGCAAGGTAGGCATCGCGCGGCACCGGCCCATGCAATTCGACACGCTCGGGCAGTATGCCAACTTGACGCAGGCGTTCTTGCATTTGTAGCCGGGCGTCGGCGTTTTCCAGTTGCCTGCATTGAAGCCGCAAGCGTGCTTGTGGCAAGCTTTGCATTACTTCCGCCCACATGCTCAGGGTAAAGTCGTTTAACTTGCTGGTACTCTGAAAGCAGGCAAAAGTAATATATGTATTGCGTAATGCAGGTAAAGGGTTGCTCGCAACTTCCAGGCCGGGTTGCATGGCTGGCGGAGTGAAACACAAACGTGTTTCTGGTAAATACCAGATTTTTTCAGAAAAATATTCCTGGTGTTGTTCTGGCACCGAGATGTGATCTGCCAATACATAATCCATACCGGGTACGCCAGTAGTGGAAAAATAACCTAGCCAACTGCACTGCACAGGAGCGGGTTTCCAGGCGAAAACGGGAAGGCGATTATCAGCAGTTTGCCCAGCCAAGTCTATTAGTATATCAATGCTTTGTTCATGTATCATTTTCGCTGTGGCTGCGTCATTGATATTTTCGATGGAGTTCCAGAAGCTAAAGTATTGTCGCAGGCGTGTATTTACACGGTCGTTGCGGACTTTATTGGAAAATGCCACAAATTCCATTTTACTTAAGTCAACATTCTTGAGCACATTTTCCAGGAAATATCCAACCGGGTGATCACCCAGATCAGCAGAAACAATGCCAATACGTAGCTTACGGCCGAGTTGTGGGGAAGTTTTCCATGTCGTGAACGGAGTGATGCGTGCGGCTAGTTTGTCATGATAAGCCAGCACCTCAGCACGGTATTCCGTAAGCGAACCCCAATGACCAAAACAAAGCTGAAACAACAAATTTGAGTGTGCTTCCAGATAATCAGGATCTTTTGCGATCGCGGTGCGATAACTGGCCAAGGCTTCCTGATGGCGTCCTGTATCATGCAAGATGTTACCGAGGTTTGCATAGGCATCGCCAAAACCATCGGGCTTGTCTTCAAGCGCTGATCTGTAACAGGCTTCTGCCCTGGAAAATTCTCTTTGATTCAGGTAAACCTTGGCAAGGTTATTGTATGTACGCGCAGATTTAGGATCAATTTGTAATATCTTGCGGTAACAAGCCTCTGCTTCGCTCCAATTACTTAGTCTGCTGTAACTACTGCCCAGATTATTCAAGGCATTTTGCATAGTCGGATCGAGTTCGAGTGCATGCTTGAAGTGAACAATCGCCTCTGAATATTTATTTTGCAGGTAAAAAACCAGGCCCAGATTATCATGAGCAGCAACTTCATTTGGCTGCTCCTTGATGCAACGTCGCAGGCTGGCTTCTGCTTCCTGATATCGCTCCTGGTTCATGAACATTACCCCCATGCAGCCATGTGCCACGGCATGTTCGGGGACGAGTTCTACCGTTTTGCGAAATGCCGCTTCTGCCTTGGCTAAGTCAGCTTGCTTTTCATAAAGTAAGCCAAGATCAAAATAAGCATCAGCAAAATTATTATTCAATTCTAATGCTTGCAAAAGCAGATTTCTTGCCTCGTCCAGGCGGTTCAGCTGCATGAGTATTCTGGCAAGCACTAAATACGTATCAAGAAAATCTGGCTTGCTGTCGACAGCCTTTTGGTAGCTGATGACTGCATCAGTCAATTGATTTTTCTGCAATTGTATAGCCCCAAGATTGCGGTAGGCCTCAGAAAAAACTGGATGTAGTTGTACAGCGAGTTTGAAGCATATCTCTGCATCCGCAAGTTTGCCTTGCTCTTTCAGAGAGACACCCAAATTATTTTGTGCATATGCATCGCCAGGTCTGGCGAGACATATTTTCCGGTAGATAGATTCTGCTTCAGGATATTTTTGCATGGAAAATAGAAGCGACAATAAGGCATCTCTTGCCTGATCAAACTGTGGGGCAATCGCTAAAATTTCCTCATAACTTTGTGTCGCTTCATCAAGGCGATTCTGCTGTTGTAAAAAATTGGCCAGAGTCCATCGCGCTTGAATAAATTGTGGATCGCTTTCTATCGCTTGACGAAGTGTGGTTTCAGCTTCGCCCACCTTTCCCTGCATCCCTAGCAGATTGGCGAGCTGAAAATGCGCCTGGCTAAATTTTGGCCTGAGTACCAAGGCTTGCTGGTAAGATGCGATTGCATCTTGTGTTCTTCCTTGCGATGCAAGTGTGATACCCAAATTGTAGTGCGCCAGAACTTCATTCGGCTTGATAGAAATAATTTGACGGTAACAGGACTCAGCTTCAGATAATTGTCCAGATTCATCAAGTGTCAGTCCCAGATTTAAAAGCGCATTGACAAAGTCAGGTTGAAGGCTGAGTGCCTGGCGATAGTATGCTTCAGCTTCTTTCAATTCGCGGCGTTCATAAAACAAGTCACCGAGTTGATTATAGGTGCTTGCATCATTGGGATTGAGGGCGATTGCCTGTTCATAGCAGCGTTGTGCTTCCTCAGGTTTGCCTTGTTTTAATAAGCTCTCCCCGTTTGCCTTAAGATCTGCTACCTGTTCCGGTTGTCCTGACTCTCTAGCTTGTATCTCTATAGTTTCGATCGTTTTTTCCTGAGGCGCGGAAGACAATTGTTTTTTAAGCCAATTCAACATGAACGAGATCCAGATTTCGGAGGGTAGAGTACGTATATTGCGATGCAATTGAATAGCATGCAAACAGATGATTGTATTTTACATCTTGCTTATAAAACTACTTACAGTGAAGTTTTACAATAGATGGCAGCAAATACCGCTTTGCGGATAGATGCAGGGATGATTGCGGGAGGGCTTGTCAGGCTGTTGCAGTTGACGACAGAAAGACATCAGGGGCATTAATATACCCCTGTTGTTAGTGAACAACTCTGTTTGCTTAAACTTGTACAGACATCGTTTGATTCAGCACATTGCTGGCAAATACATCGCAACAGATTTCGCTGGAAGTACGCGAGCCGTAATGAGCGATGAATTCATCAAAGCTACCGCTTTGCGAGCTTTCCATCTCAGCCTGTTCTGCCAGGGACTTTTCTGCCATTTTGGTATACAAGGCCAATTGGTCTGGTGCTGGCGGGCGGGCGCGGAAGTCTTCAGCCAGCAGCGTACTTTGTTGCAGGGCGAACTGAGTGAAAGAATTATTTGCTGCGCGTATCGCATCCAATACCTTGGCTGATGGCGTCAGCTCAGGATGCTGCAGTTTTTCAGTTTGCACCTGCATAGCCTGCGCATGGGTGGTGTCACCGCGCTGGGTATCCAGCAAGGCTGCTACTGGTGCGATTCTTTCCAATAATTCCCTGCCCCAGTCCTGCAGGGAAATTGGCTCGCCATGGCGTGACAACATCAGACCAGGACGGCGGCCTTGCTTGACGGTAAGGGCAAAATTTTCGACATTTTCATTGCCTTCGATCTGATTCGTTTGCGCACTTTCTTCCAACGCACAGAACAGCAGGAAGGCGTCAAGGAAGCGTGAAGTTTCCAGGCTGATGCCCAGCGGGTCGAAAGGATTGACATCCATGCAGCGCACTTCTATGTATTGCACACCGCGTGCACACAGGGCTTCGACGGGACGCTCGCCCGTCTTGATGACGCGCTTGGGCCGTATCGTGGCATAAAACTCGTTTTCTATCTGCAGCACATTGGTGTTGATCTGCACCCATTCACCATTTTGCTGCGTGCCTATTTTTTCATAATCAGGATAGGGCTGACGTACTGCCAGTGACAGGCTGCGCATGTATTCCAACAGGGTGTTATACGGTGGAACCAGGCCAGACTGGGCATTGTTCTGGTAACCCAGGTCACTCATGCGCAGGCTGGTTGCATAGGGCAGATACAGAGTGTCGTCCGACAAGGTTTCCAATTGATGCGGGCGGCCACGCAAGAAGGGCGTGGACAAGGCCGGTGAGGCACCAAACAGATACATTAGCAACCAGCTATAGCGATGGAAATTGCGTATCAGGGAAATATAATTTTCTGACTGCACATGCATGGCACTGCCGCTGGTATGTTCTGCCTGCTGCAAGACTTTCCATAAATCTTCGGACAGCGAATAATTGTAATGAATGCCGGCGATGCATTGCATGCTTTTGCCATAACGCAGCGCCAGTCCACGGCGGTAGACATGCTTGATCATGCCTATGTGTGAATTGCCATACCAGGCAATGGGAATATCTTTTTCTTCCGGCAGGTTGCAGGGCATGGACTGATGCCACAACATTTCATTGCCCATGACGGTATAGGCAAAGCGATGGATATTGTCGAGTTCTTCCAGTGCCGTAGCGATATCCGGTTCTGCTGGTGTGATGAATTCCAGCAAGGACTCGGAATAATCAGTCGTGATTTGTGGATTGGTCAGGGCTGAACCCAGGGCTGGTGGATGCGGTGTCAAAGCCAGCGTGCCATCGGCATGCACACGCAGGGTCTCGCGCTCTATGCCACGTAAACCGCGGGCCAGCAAAGGACGGTTTGCATCACTATCGAGTAGCGCCAGGCGTTGGTTTAACAGAGTGCTCACGGTGTCTTCCTTCAGGATTTTGTTGTCTTTGCAATCAGGTTTGCAAAAAATATCGAGCAAGCATAGCCGAAAAATGAAAATGGCATACGAGCGTACTCAAATTTCATATATGAAAACTTTTTTAGTTTATAACAGTCTCATGACGAGGCGATTTCAAGACCATTGAGAGCCAAAATGATGGCCAATAAATCCCGCACTGCAGCAATGCATAAAATATTTCTTGTTTTGTTGGCATCGCATTTAGAATGCTTTACCAATTTTGTTTAATTTGCTCAATTTGCTCAATTTTTCGCATTCAAGGGAGTTGTAGTGTCCATCAAAAAAATGTCTGTACTCATGTCCGTCAGTGTACTGGGCCTGGCAAGCTCTGGCATGGTGCTGGCCGCTGAGCCTGTCAACTCAGTTGCTGCTGCCGTGCCACCCGTGGCTGCCAAGGTCAAATGGCAGGAAACCCGTCATGGCGAAGTCGTCACCGATGATTATCGCTGGTTGCAGAAAAAAGAAAATCCTGAGGTGATTGCCTACCTCAACGCCGAGAATGCCTATACCGAAGCCCTGACAGCAGACATCAAGCCGCTGGCAGATAAGCTGTATGCAGAAATCAAGGGCAGGATGAAAGAAGTTGATCTGTCCGTGCCTGTGCGTCGTGGCAATTACTATTATTATTCGCGTACTGAAGCAGGCAAGCAGTACCAGCTGTATTGCCGCCGACGTGCAGGCGCAGACATGGCGTATGACGAAAAAATCGCCGAAGAAATTCTGCTGGACCAGAATGAAATGGCCAAGGGACAAAAATTCTTTGCCGTTGGTGGCAACGCCATCAGCCCGGATGAACAATTGCTGGCCTACACGACAGACACTACAGGCTACCGTCAGTATCAATTGCAGATCAAAAATCTGCGTACTGGTGACATACTCAGCGACAGCCAGCCACGTGTGACCTCAATGGCCTGGGCCGCAGACAGCAAGACCCTGTTCTTTGTGCAGGAAGATGCCACCACCAAACGCTCTGACCGCCTGTTCCGTATGGAAATAGGCAAGCCGCCAGTAGAAATCCTGCATGAAGCCGTCGAGCAGTTTGATCTGCAAGTCGGCACCACCCGCGACAGGCAATTCGTCGTCGTTAATATCCACGCCACCGATACCAGTGAAGTCATGCTGCTGGCGGCAGACAAGCCTCAAGGACAATTCCGCAGCGTACTGGGACGTGAAAAAGGTCATCGCTACCATTTGGAACACCGCAATGGCGATTTGTATATCGTCACCAACAAGGACGCCAAAAACTTCCGCGTCGTGCGCGCGCCGCTCGCAACACCTGACAGCAAGCACTGGCAGGAAGTGGTCAAACATGAACCTGAAGTGCTGGTCTTTGGTGCTGATCTGTTCAAAGACTATATGGTCATCACTGAAAAGACCCAGGCCCTGAATCGCGCCCGCATCTATGACTTCAAGAGCAAGCAATGGAAGACGGTGAAGTTTGATGACCCTGTCTACCTGGCAATTGGTGCTGGTACGCCGGAATTTTCTGCTACCCGTTTCCGCATGTCGTATCAGTCCCCCGTGACGCCACCTACTACACTCGATGTTGACATGGCGACAGGTCAGCGTTACGTGCTCAAGCAGCAGGAAGTGGTGGGCGGTTATGATGCCAGCAAATATGAAAGCCGCCGCCTGTGGATGACAGCGCGCGATGGTGTCAAAGTACCGCTCTGGGCCGTGTATAAAAAAGGCGTGAAGCTGGATGGCTCTGCGCCCTTGCTGTTGTACTCTTATGGCAGCTACGGTTATTCAACCGAAGCGACATTTGCCTCCAGCCGCCTGAGCATGCTGGACCGTGGCGTCATCTATGTACAGGCACATATACGTGGTGGCCGCGACATGGGTGAACACTGGCATGAAGATGGCATGCTGATGAACAAGAAAAACACTTTCTATGATTTCATCGATAGTGCCGATTACCTCATCAAGCAAAAATGGACCAGCCCGGACAAGCTGATTATCCAGGGCGGCAGTGCCGGTGGTTTGTTGATGGGTGCAGTCGTGAATATGCGTCCTGACCTGTTCCGTGCGGTCCATGCTGCCGTACCTTTTGTGGATGTCATGAACACCATGATGGATGCCAGCTTGCCTTTGACAACAGGTGAATATCTGGAATGGGGTAACCCGAATGAAAAACCGGCATACGATTATATGCGCAGCTATTCACCCTATGACAATATCACCCGCAAGGCTTATCCAGCGATGCTGGTGACCACGGGCTTGAATGACAGCCAGGTCATGTACTGGGAGCCAGCGAAATACGTTGCCAAACTGCGTGAGCACAAAACCGACAAGAACCCGCTACTGCTGAAAACCAATATGGCAGCCGGTCATGGCGGCGCATCTGGCCGTTATGATGCCTTGCGCGAAGGTGCTTTCAATATGGCCTGGATGTTCTCGCAATGGGATATCAAGGAATAATTGATCTGGTCTACACTGCCTTCATCTCATGATGAAGGCAGTTCACAATGCAGCAAATTAAGGAAAGAATCATGAACTTTGCCTACACCATTATCTATGTCCCCGATGTTGCTGCGTCGCTGGCATTCTTTGAAAAAGCTTTTGGCTTTTCTACCCGTTTCTTGCATGAGTCCGGCATGTATGGCGAACTTGATACCGGCGCCACGACGCTTGCATTTGCAGCGCATGCCATGGGTGACATGAATTATTCCTGCGGCCATGTGGCGGCGCATAGCTCAGACAAACCGCTGGGGATGGAAGTCGCGTTTACCACGACAGATGTGGCCGCTGCTCATGCACAGGCGATTGCTGCTGGCGCGCAGGAGCTGGCAGCACCAGCCGAAAAACCCTGGGGCCAGGTGGTATCTTATCTGCGCTGTCCTGATGGCAGCCTGGTGGAATTGTGTACGCCTATGGGTGGATAATAATTGTCTTTGTTTTTATCCTGACAAGCCTCGCTTTGTAAAAAAAGCGAGGGGGGGTTATTCCCAGGAAAAATATTTTTTGCGCAGCTTTTGTACCGTGCCATCTTTTTGCAAGGCTTCATAGGCTTTGCGCCAGACACGTTCTTCCACTTCGCTGACATTGAGCGAAGTGGCCATGTAAAGCTCACCACTGCCCATAATCAGACCAGTAGTAAAATCTTCAAAGCGGAAGCCATATTCTTCTACCGCCGACGTCATGATGGAATAACCTGAATAAATCGCATCCAGGCCACCCAACTGCAAAAGCTTCAACAAGCTTTGATAATCTTTTTCGTACTGGATATTCCGGAAATTTTGCGCATGCAATTCTTTCTCCAGCGACGAGCCGCGCACGATGCCCACGCGCAAACCGCGCAATTGTTCCAGCGAGGCAGTTTCTATATTCACGACTCCAGCGGCGTTAGATCGCTTGCCAAAAAAGCGGTTTGGCGCGGTACCCAGGTGTATCAGCCATTTGTAGCTGGTTTCGCGTTCCGCAGTTCTTTCCAAAGGAAAGACGCCATAGTTCCGGCCTTCATTGGTCATCTTGACTGCCCTGGCCCAGGGATAAATACTCAGATCGGGTTTGCGCCCGATTTGCGCAGACATGGCTACAATGAGCTCATAGACATAGCCTTGCGGAGCATTGTGCTGTAACCAGAGATAGGGCGGCAATTCTGCCGTGACCCATTTGATTTGCGCATCAGCAGGAAGCTGTGCCTGGCTGGGCAAGCTGAACAGCAAAGTGAGCAGGAAAATAATTTTTTTCATCTCAGTCCCAAACTGCAAATGTAGTCATTTGTTAGTCATTTTGCCAAGCCTGCAAGGCTGAGAAAAAATTATGTACCCAGAGAAATTCTAGTATTCAGACTATGTTTAAACCGGTCAAGTGAATTTTGAGCAATTGTCGTGATTTTTGCTTATGAATGAGAGCGGAATCAAGAGCAATTTGCCATTTGTATTTTGCTGCGGATTGTCTATAAAGAATCTGTGGCTTTGCACATGTTGTCGTTTTCCGGCAAAAGAAAAACGATGCCTGCTGTCTTGTCCCCTGACCATCCTGGTCACCGCGATATCTCTGCAAAGCCCCAGTGCTTTCTTAATCTATGGAGATAGTCATGAAACGCAGACTGTATTTCATGTTGCCTGACCTGGGCAGTGCCAGGGCTATGTTGGATGAGCTTTTACTTGCCCGTATCGACGAGCGACATATGCATTTTTGTGCGCGGGAAGGCATGCTGCCCGCCGATATGCCGGAAGCGAACTCTTTTCAAAAAACCGATTTGATACATGGTGCAGAAGTAGGCATGCTCATCGGTGGCATCGCGGGTTTGCTGGCAGGTTGCCTGTGGTTGATCTTCCCGCCTGAAAGCATGGAAATGCGCATACTGGCGGTGCTGGTATCTGCAATTGGTGGTGCCCTGTTTGGCTCATGGGCATCGGCCAAGGCGGCCAAGTCCATCCCGCGTTCCAGCCTGAAGCCTTTTCTGGAGGATATAGAAAGCGGCAAAGTCTTGCTGATGGTAGATGTGCCTTTTAAACGTATCACAGAAATCCAGCAACTCGTCAGCAATCGTCATCCGGAAATCTGCTTTGGTGGTGTTGATCCGCAGGTACCGGTGTTTAGTTAGCCTGGATATCATCCATGCATCCACTCTCCGTTCGGGAGAGTGGAGTAGTATTCCCGTAAGTCCTGAAACGACCTGATTGCATAGCGCAAATTCGGCATACAATGGCTGGTTTTTAAACAACATTGCCGGATATGACAGCTACTGCCCTGGAGTTGCACGCACTTTGCAAGAACTTTGGCCGCCCCGCCGTAGAGAACCTCAATCTCACCGTGCGCCGCGGTGAACTGTATGCCTTGTTGGGGCCAAATGGTGCGGGCAAGACCACGACATTGCGTATGGTGGCCGGCCTGATTTCTCCAGATAGTGGCAGCATACGCATACTCGGGCAGGAGCTGGCTGCCAATCCTGCTCTAGCCAAATCCAAGCTGGCCTATCTGCCTGATGACCCCATGCTTTATGACAAGCTCAAACCGATGGAGTATCTGGAGTTTGTTGCTGGTCTGTGGGGCGTGGCTGCCGAAGTCGCTGAACCCAAGGCACGTGAATTGCTGGAATGGCTGGATTTGCTCAAGCATGCAAATGAACTGACCGAGGGTTTCTCGCGTGGCATGAAGCAAAAGCTGGCATTGGCCGGGGCCTTGATACACCAGCCTGAACTTATCATCCTCGATGAACCCCTGACTGGCCTGGATGCCGCCGCTGCCCGGCAAGTCAAGGATGTTTTGCTGACCCATGTCAAACAAGGCGGTACGGTCATCCTGACTACCCACATACTCGACGTGGCAGAGCGCCTGGCTGAACGCATAGGCATCATACAAAACGGCAAGCTTATCGCTGAAGGGACGCTGGAAGAGTTACGCCAGCAAACCAGCCAGACTGCGGGGACGCTGGAAGAAGTTTTCCTGCAATTGACGGAGCCTGCATAATGTCGCGCAAGCCGTGGTTCAAACCAGGAAGTGCTCTCTGGTTGCTGGCGCATGAATGCCGTCTGGCTTTTTATGACAAGGGCGATAGCAAGCCTGGTCAGGCAGCAGTGCGTGGCATGTCGGTGTTTGGTATGTGGGTCATAGGCTTGATGTATGTCTTTGCCCATGCCGGTGTATGGCACTTCATGCACAAGATGCCAGCCTTGCAAGAGGTGGTGCCAGCACCCTTGCTGATGGGGGTGGGTGTCGCCATGCTGACCATCTTCAGTCTCATGCTGTCTATAGGCTTGGCGCATAGTGTCAGAGCATTGTTTGAACGTGGTGACCTGGATTTGCTCCTGTCTTCACCGCTGTCTTCGCAAACCATATTCAAGGTCAGGCTGACGGGCATCGTTTTTTCTGTCGGCGTCTGGTTCTTTGCTTTGCTGACGCCAGTCGCGAATACGGGTTTGATACTGGGGCAATGGCGCTGGTTGGGCATTTATCCTGTCCTGTTTGCCATGTCGACGCTGGCTGCGGCACTTGCCATGCTGATGGCCTTGGCTCTGGTCAAAAGTTTCGGGGTGCGCAAGACCCGGGTGCTGGCACAGATACTGAGCGCACTGACGGGGGCCAGCATGTTCCTGATCACGCAATTATTTGGCAATCTGGGCAGTGATGTCCGTGCGCGGCTCATGCAGCATATCTTGCCCTGGTTCCAGCCCGGTGGCTTGCTGGATGCTGACAGCATGATATGGCTGCCAGCAAGGGCTTTGTTTGGTTCGCCAACTGCGATAGGCGGTATTCTGCTATTTGCCGCCGTGTTCTTTTTTTTGACAGCGCAATCCACGCATCGCTTTTTCATACGGGGAGTACAGCAAGCGGTCGGGCGACCAAGTAAACCAGCAACATCATCGGGACAGAAACTCTCAGAAAAAGCTGGCAATTTTGGCCGCAGTTTGCGCACTACCATCATCCTCAAGGAATGGCGTTTGATTGCACGTGACCCCAATCTGATTTCCAAGGTCTTGTTGCATGCGCTATATATGGCACCTGTATTTTTTGTCATTTTCAAATCCAGGGCCTTGTTACCCAGTGTGGCGTCAGGCCTGGTTTTCCTGGCTTCGTCGCTGGCAGGTTCACTGATCTGGATTGTCATCTCGGCAGAAGACGCACCTGACTTGTTGTCATCAGCACCTGTCAAAGCTCGCATCATCCTTACCAGCAAGCTGCTGGCGGCTATCTTGCCAGTCATGTTATTGATCTCGCCAGTCTTGTTGTGGTTGTTGACGTTGCAATTCATGCTGGGCCTGGCTGTCATAGCCTGCACCCTCGGTGCAATGCTGAGTGCTGCTGTGATCCATTTGTGGTTATCCAAAGCGTCCAGCCGTAGCCAGTTCAACAAGCGCGGCAAAACGGATCTGATACCAGGTTTGCTTGAGGCTGCCTCCAATTTTTCCTGGGCTGCCTGCGTTGTTGTTAGCATCTTGTATGGTGTCTGGGCCCTGGTGCCCCTGTCGATAGCCTTGCTGCTGGTAGGTATCGCCTGGTTTTCCCGTATTGAACGAAATCTGTAATAACCGGTCTATTGCTTACCTAACAATTTGGGATGCTTCCATGCCTGTATTCACGAAGAAACGTGTTTTTGTCGCTATTGCTGTAGTGCTTGCAGGTGCTGCTGCCATCTACTATCAAAAAGAAAACAGCAAGCCCAAGGAAGAAGAACCCAAATACAAGACCGCTATAGCTGACAAGGGCAATATCACCCAGACTGTCACGGCCAGTGGCACGCTTAATCCGGTGGCGTTGATCAATGTAGGCTCCCAGGTATCCGGCACGGTGGTGGAGTTGAAGGCGGACTTCAATGACCGCGTCAAGCAGGGTCAGGTCTTGCTCAAGCTTGACCCCACCATCTTCAATGCCCAGATCAAGCAAAGCGAAGCCAGCCTGGCATCTGCCGAGGCAACGAAACGCCTGGCCCAGGCCAACCTTGACCGTAACCAGAAACTGGTCACGCAAAACTACATCTCTGGCACAGCCATGGACCAGGCCAGGCGTGAAGTGGAAGTTGCGGACGCGAATATCAAATTGGCGCGGGCGCAACTTGACCGTGTCAGGGCTGACTTGAATAACAGCGTCATTCGTTCGCCGATAGACGGCGTCATCATCAAGCGTACCATCGATATGGGGCAAACCGTAGCGGCGTCTTTCCAGACACCCAACCTGTTCCAGATTGCGCGTGACCTGACCAAGATGCAGATAGACACCAGCGTCTCGGAAGCCGACGTCGGTTCACTGAAAGATGGCCTGCCAGCACGTTTTGTCGTCGATGCCTATCCTGACCGTGAATTTGAAGCCAAGCTGCGCCAGTTCCGTCTGGCGGCAAACGTCCAGCAAAATGTGGTGACCTACAACGTCGTGCTGGATGTCGACAACAAGGATGAATTGCTGAAACCCGGCATGACAGCGCAAGTGCGCCTGGTCGTAGGCAGCCGCGAAAATGTCATACGTATCCCTACCGCAGCCCTGCGCTATAAGCCTAGCGAAGAAGAACAGGCCAAGGAAGCCAAGGCACTCAAGGACAAGAAAAAAAATTCTGGTGCATCGTCATCGTCTTCAGCCAGCGCCAATCTGCCTGCACCTGAGGCCGATGACGACGTGGCTTTCCGTACCAAAAAAGACCTGACCCGCACTTTCAAACTTTATAAACTCGATGACAAGAACCAGGCAAAAACTGTTGATGTCAAAATTGGTTTATCCAATTTCAAATATACTGAAGTCATTTCCGGTGATGTGAAACCTGGTGACAAAGTCATTACCCGTGCGCTGGATAAAGCCGGAGCACGCTGATGAGCGATACCCTGATAGCCATACGCCAGGTCAGCAAGAGTTATTTCTCTGGTGGCGTGGAGACCAAGGTCTTGCATGGCATAGACGTGCAGGTGCCGCGTGGCGATTTTTTGGCCGTGATGGGGCAATCCGGTTCCGGTAAGTCAACGCTGATGAACATTCTTGGTTGCCTGGACCAGGCCACCAGTGGTTCTTATCTGCTCAATGGTGTGGATACCCTGAGTTTGTCACGTGCCGAACTGGCCACCATACGCAACCGCACCATAGGGTTTGTATTCCAGAGCTTTAATCTTATCAAGCGCATGAGCGTGGCGGAAAATGTTGCCTTGCCCTTGATCTATGCAGGTGCAGGACGCGACAAGGCGCATAAGAAAGCCTTGGTGGAGCTGGAAAGAGTGGGACTGAAAGACTATGCCAAACGCCTGCCCAACCAGTTGTCTGGAGGCCAGCAACAGCGTGTCGCCATCGCCCGCGCCCTGGTAGCTGATCCACCATTGATTTTGGCAGATGAACCTACCGGTAACCTCGATACCCAGACCAGTGAAGACATCATGCGTTCGCTGCAGCAATTGAATGCAGAGCGAGGCATCACTATCTTGCTGGTCACGCATGAACCGGATATTGCGGCCTATAGCAAGCGACTGGTGCGCCTCAAGGATGGCCATGTGCTATACGATGGCCCGGCAGCAGAAGGCTTGCGCCAGCTGGCTGCCTCGCATGCTGAATATTCAGAAACACAGGTGGAGAAAAAATGAATTTCCTCCAGGTTTTTATAGAAGCTTTCCGTTCCATGAACGCCAACCGTTTGCGTACGGCACTCACCATGCTGGGCATCGTGATTGGTATTACTTCCGTCGTCATGATGCTGGCAGTTGGTGAAAGCGCCAAGAAATTCATTGCCAAGGAACTGGAAGTATTGGGTAGTAATCTGATGATTATTTCCCCCGGTGCCAATCGCACGCAAGGTGTCAGGGCGCGTACAGGTACTGCTCCTTCTTTGTCTGTCGAAGACGCAGCGGCGCTCAATGAATTAAGCAGCCTCAATGGCGCTGCGCCTGCCTTGCAGGGTTTCTTCCAGTTGACGGTAGGTAACGACAATTCCAATAATGCCGTGCTTGGTGTCACGCCAGAAATGTTCAAGGTGCGTAACTGGAAAGTAGACCAGGGTAATGAGTTCAGTGATTCTGATATTCGCGGTGCAGCACGCATGGTCATCATAGGCAAGAAGCTGGCAGACCAGTTTTTTTACAAGGACAATCCTATAGGCCAGTTCGTGCGCATCGATAATGTGCCTTTCCAGGTGGTCGGTGTCTTGCAGGGTGAAGGCCGCATGTTTGATGGTGGCGACCTTGGTGAGATGGTGTTGATCCCTATTACCTCAGCCCGCGCCACGCTGATGCGCAGCCCTTTTCCGCGCAATGTGCATTATGTCGTGGTGCAGGGCAAGAGCGACAAGCAGTTGAAAGATGCCGAGGAAGACATCAAGGACATGCTGCGCGACCGCCATCATATCAAGGCCGGGCAGGAAGATGATTTCCGTATCGATAACCTGGCTTCGATTGCCGAGACCGGTGCCAAGATCAGTGCCGGACTGGCGGCCATGCTGGGTGCCATCGGCGCGATCTCATTGATTGTGGGTGGCATAGGCATCATGAATATCATGCTGGTATCAGTCACTGAACGTACCCGCGAGATAGGTATACGCATGGCGATTGGTGCCAAGCCACGAGATGTGTTGCTACAGTTTTTGACCGAGGCTGTGGTGATTTGCCTGGTCGGCGGCATTATAGGCATCTTGCTTGCGCTGGCCGGCGCGGCAGCGATTACCTCTACCGGTAAACTGGAAGTCATCATCGGTGTGCAAGCCATGGTGGTGGCTTGCGGCTTCGCCAGTTTTGTTGGCATCTTCTTTGGTTTTTATCCAGCACGCCGCGCCTCACGTTTATTGCCTGTGGATTGTTTGCGCTACGAGTAAATATCCGGTCCCTGGCATTTGCTGTTGCACTTGACACTTCCAGTGCAGCGCCGCGCTACATACCTAAGTAGTATGGATAGAAAAAAGGCTTCCTGTAGACTGACTTGAATTTCTGGGGTTCAGGTTAAACACAGGTTAAAAAATGAAAAAATCGATATTTTCTCTGATGATGTTAATGATGGTCACAGCTTCATGTTCCGGCGGAGACGGCCTGGAAGGGAAATATGCCGTTGATGGGCGTATCGTTTTCAAATTGCAAAATAATAAAATGTCGTTTACCGATGAAAAAGGTGAGGTTATCAAGTCACCCGTAGAACTCGCTTTCCCCTATAAGGTAGAAGGAAAGAACCTCGTTGTGTATGGACCGCATGCAGATGAGAAATATGAAATATTGCCAGACGGAAAATTACGTAGTCTGGCGAATGGGAAAATTGCGGAGAAGAAATAAATCATTTCCATCCAAAATACGTACGATACCTTCAAAAAAAGAAGTCCAAATCTTCTTTGTGGCTGTCTGGATGCTGAAGTCAATTTTGCCATGTCCAGGACGGTAGCTCCAGAAAATCATGATTAAACAGGAATCCTGTTTGATTGCATTCAGGAAATTTTATGCGCATTTTTTTGGGAATATTATTCTCTCTTGCGACTATCGCTGGACTAAAAGTTTGTTATACAGTGATATTTCTTATGCCAGCCAGCAGAGCTTCTGATCCGATATTTTTTATCGGGCGGGTACTTGCTGTTCTGGCGACAGCCGCATGTTTGAATGCAGCAATCAGGAATTACTGGTTGACGCAAAAGGACACTTCTGTCCTTGTCCTTGCTACGGTACTAGGTTTTCTGGGCATATTGTTTATTGCTGCGCTGGTGTTTCTTTATTATGTCATTTCGCGCATGGGGCATTAAGGCCAGGCTTAACAATCAAGTAGGGACTTGGAGAGAACAATAATTGTTATCTGGAATGCGATACCTTCAAAAGAAGGATTCCAGATTGTTCTGCGGTAGTTTGGATGGCCAAACGTTAGTCTTGCAATTTGGCAAGATCAATGTCTGTGGCTTCTGCAAATAGAAATAAAACTGAAATTCCACATAATTGCATTTAGGAAATTTCATGCGCATTTTTTTCGGTATATTACTCGGTACATTATTTTCTGCTTCGACTATCGTCGGATTGAAAGTTTGCTATCCATTGATATCGTACCTTCTAAAGCTAAACTCCATGCTTAGGGATCCCTTGGGAATTTTAGCACTTATACTTGGCAGTTTTGCTACGCTTGCTTGTTTGAATGCAGCGATCAGAAATTTCTGGTTGACGAAAACGGCCACTTCCATCCCTGTGCTTGCTACGGTGTTTGGTTTGCTGGGTATGTTGCTTATTGCTGCGCTGGTGGTTCTTTTTTATGTTGTTTCGCGCCTGGGACATTAAGGCCTGGCGTAACTCTCAAGGAGGGACTTACAGAGGGCAGGCCAGGCTAGTAGCAAGTAATGGGAGTGGACATTGTTACCGCAACAATATCCATCTTCCCATCACTCTTTCAAATTTACTTTTTACTTTTCGCAAGCAAACTATCTAATAACTGCATGGTGGCCTGCCCCAGCTGTTCACGTGGGATATTGGCGTTGGCTGAGCCCACCATGGAAGGATTGGTCAGGAAGCGGCCATCCACGATAAAGGTTGGCGTACTGTCGACCTGGTAGCTGGCAACCAGCTTGCCCAGGTTCTTGAGTTTGCTGATGATAGAGAAGGAATTGTAAAAACTCAGGAACTTGGCTTTGTCGATACCGTTCTTGGCTGCCCAGGCGATATTGTCATCGTCGCTGCTCAGGCGGCTTCTTTCAACATGCCAGGTTGCCAGCACTTTGGCATGCAGGCCAGCTTCCAGGTTCATCGCTTCCAGCGTCAGGAACAGATGTGCTTCCGGATCTTTTTCGCCGGTCAGCGGCAAATGGATGCGGCGAAAGACAATATTGTCTCCTTGTTTTTTTACCCATTCATTGACGACAGGCTCCAGCAGATTACACGCCGGGCAGTGGTACATGAAGAATTCTATGACTTCAATTTTCTTCCCTGTAGCCTGCGTGGCTTGTGGGTTTTTCAGGCTGATGAAATCCGCACCCTCCTTGGGAGATGCAGGCGAGGCGAGTGCTGTCGCAGAGACAAAACCCAGGGTAATAAGCAGTAAGCGTAAGAAGCGCATGAATTTCCTTTTAACGTAGAGCAAAACAAGTTGTTGAGCTTACCAGAATTTTGCTATCTGGCATTGCTGGCACGAGAGCATTCAGTTTTTGGACAGGCTTTCAGGCAAATTGTTCACGAATGTGGATGATTATTGACAAAAATTGACGAATATAGCTTTCGCCTGATACAGCCAGGCTATAAATTGCAACATATTCATGAAATATCTTTAAATGCCCGTTTAAACCGCAGAATTTTGCGCAAAAACTTGCATGATGCTCATATTCGTAGAAAAATGAAGACGGATAGTGACTCTTGCACCGGCCCATTGTTTTATCAGTGCGCCAGGTGATTTTGCAGGCATTGTTCCATCATCCAGCCGTCACCCATCGTCCGCCAGTATCGCCCAGTGGAGTACATGCAATGATGACCGTGCCCATCGTGATTGATTTCGAAGCCTCAGGCTTTGGCAAAGGCAGCTACCCTATCGAGGTAGGCTTCTCGCGTCGTCATGGAGAAGGCTGGTGCACACTCATCCGGCCTGAATCCGACTGGCAGCACTGGGATATCCACGCCGCCCGCATACACCGCATTCCGCGTGAAATACTGGTAGAACGGGGCAAGTCAGCCAGCCTGGTGACAGAACAGCTCAATACCTTGCTGGCCGGGCTGACGGTATATACCGATGGCTGGACTCAGGACTATGTCTGGATGGCGCGCCTGTATGATGCCGTCGACAGGGTGCCAAATTTCCGCCTGGCAGATATGCGCGAAATCATCAGTCCCCAGCAAGAGAGTCTGTGGCATGCAACCAAACATCAGGTGCAGGAAGACTTGAATATTTCCCGCCACCGCGCCAGCAATGATGCCCGTGTTTTGCAAATGACCTGGTTGCGCACCTATGACGCGGTACGCTGCCTGGGCTAAATTAACAGACACGCTTTTTCTGCTTCATTGCAACATCTCGTAAAATAAATATCAAAATATTATCCGGACAGTGCAAAATACAGAATTGCCTGGGATACTCCCTTGGGTATTCCGCTGGCTTTGCCTTGAAATGCGAGGAGATGAGTGTTGAAGAAATGGATCATACGTCTGTTAATCCTGGTGCTGGCCCTGCTGGCTATCGTCTTTAGCTATCTCTTGCTGGCACCCGTACCCATCAACCCGGTTGCCTGGCAGGCCACGCCTTTTGCGGGTTATTCGCCACCACATGCACGCAATGAGAAACTGGCTGCGCTGAAAACCATAGAAATAGGTGAAGAGACTGGCCCTGAGCATATCGCCATAGGACCGGATGGCAAGCTGTATGCCGCCGTTACCTCCGGTGCAATTTTGCGCATGCAGGCCGATGGCAGCCAGCGTGAAGTCTGGGTCAATACCGGCGGCCGGGTACTTGGTTTCATGTTTGATACCGCAGGCAATATGATTGCCGCCGATGCCTTTCGCGGCATACTCTCGATTGCGCCAGACAAGCAAATTACCGTGCTTACCGACAAAATCGGGGATAGCCCGATTTTGTATGCAGACGCTGTCGTGGTCGCAAAAACCGGCAAGATTTTTTTCACTGACGCATCGCAGCGCTTTGGTGCGAAAGAATCTGGCGGCACCTTTCACGCTAGCGTACTCGACATCCTTGAGCATTCTGCTACCGGACGAGTACTGGAATACGATCCGGCAAGCAAACAGACCCGCCTGATCGCTGATGGCCTGTGTTTTGCCAATGGCCTGGTACTCAGTGCCGATGAACAAAGCCTCATCGTGGCTGAAACGGGTGAATACCGTCTCTGGAAAATAGCGATCGCTGCGCAAGAACTGCATCTGAAAAACAAGCCGGATAAAAAACTGGCCAGTATCCTGCTGCGTGATTTGCCTGGTTACCCCGACAATCTCATGCGTGGCCGTGATGGCCGTATCTGGCTGGGCCTGGCCAAGCCGCGTGGTTCAGCAATAGACGATATGGCGGAGAAACCCTGGTTGCGCAGTATTACCCTGCGCCTGCCGCGCGTTTTGTGGCCAGTGCCACCTGCCTATGGTCACGTACTGGCGTTCAATGAGGCTGGCAAGATCCTGGCTGACTTGCAGGACCCCACCGGGCAATATCCTGAAACCACGGGTGTCACCGAGACTGAAGACCGACTGTATATCCAGAGCCTGCATGCTCATGGCATAGGATGGTTACCGAATCATCTGGTCAAAAAATGAAGAGCAAGCCGGCCATGCTTGAAGTCGATGTACTTGTCATCGGCGGTGGTATCAATGGTGCTGGCATCGCCCGTGATGCGGCCGGGCGTGGCATGAGTGTGCTGCTATGTGAAAAAGATGACCTGGCTTCGCATACCTCATCGGCCTCGACCAAACTCATTCATGGTGGTTTGCGCTATCTTGAATATTATGAATTTGGCCTGGTACGCAAAGCCTTGCAAGAACGTGAAGTGCTCATGCGTTCGGCCCCGCATATTATCAGTCCTTTGCGTTTTGTCATGCCGCACGATAAAGGACAGCGCCCGGCCTGGATGATCAGGGCAGGTCTGTTCCTTTACGATCACCTGGCGAAACGTGAATTGCTGCCGGGTGCTGAATCCATCAATTTGCAACAGCATATTGCCGGGCAACCCTTGCTGGCTGATTTTCGCCGTGGTTTTGCCTACTCCGATGGCTGGGTCAATGATGCCCGCCTGGTTGTGCTGAATGCCATGCAGGCTGCAGAAAAAGGGGCCACCATACTGACCCGCACCCGCTGTGTCTCGGCCAGGCGGCAAGATGATCACTGGCTTGTGCAATTGCAAAAGGCCGATGGCAGCATGATGATGGTGCAAAGCCGCAGCCTCGTGAATGCCAGCGGGCCATGGGCCGTCAACACCCTGCAGCAAGTCCTGCATCAGGGGGCAGCCAAGAACTTGCGCCTTATCAAGGGCAGTCATATCGTCGTACAGCGATTATTTCATCACCCTTATGCGTATATCTTCCAGCACCCTGATGGCCGCATCGTCTTTGCCATACCCTACGAGCAAGACTTTACCCTGATAGGGACGACAGACCTCGATTACACCGGCTCTCTCGATGAAGTCGTTATCAGTGAGGATGAAGTCAGTTATCTGTGTGGCCTGGCCAGCCATTATTTTACCCAGTCCATCAGCCCTGCCGATGTCCTCTGGTCTTATTCTGGCGTGCGCCCGCTGGTAGAAGATGTTGTGGAAGCAGGCAAGGAAAAAGCCGCCGCCCTGACCCGCGACTACAGCCTGGTACTGGATACTGCCGGTGCGCCAGTGCTGAATGTGTTTGGCGGCAAGATTACTACCTACCGCAAACTGGCAGAAGAAGCCCTGTCCATGCTGGCTCCTTTGCTCAACAATGCCAATTCTGCCTGGACTGAACATGCCTGCCTGCCCGGTGGCGATATCTATGGCGATGTACCGGAAAACCGCGCCGTCAGCGAATTTCCCTTGTTTATACAACAATGCCAGCAACAATATACCTGGTTGCCACCTCACCTGACAGAGCGTTATGCCCATGCTTATGGCAGCCGTATTCATGTTTTACTGAAGGATAAACACTCACTGGCAGACATGGGGGACTTGCTGTTGCCTGGCTTGTATTCTGCCGAGGTGGCGTATCTGGTTGAGCACGAATGGGCGCTGGAAGTGGATGACATACTCTGGCGTCGCAGTCGCCTGGGTTTGCATTTGCTGGGAGAAGATAGTAGTCGCCTGCAGCAATGGCTGGATGCAAATGCACAGCAGGCGCAGTCGGCAATGCCGGGTTTGCCATAGACGTAGCAAACTAATATCGTTCCAGTTTTGTGCTGAAAATTCAGTTGCGGCCTGTCCCTGAGTTTCGCAGTTTATCCCCAGAAATTTGCGCACTGTCGCATGTCTGTAGCCCGGTTCATGTCGTTTGCTTATTCTGATCCCATCAAATCAAATATCGGGAGACGGCGATGAACAAGACTGCATACATGAACGCACTGCGCCTGGCACTGGAAGGCTTGCCCGCCAGCGTCATCGAAGAAACCATGTGGACTTATGAGCGCAAGTTTGTCGATGCCCTGGTTGCCGGCCAGTCAGAAGAAGAAATTGCTGCCAGCTTGCCCAAGCCTGAACTGGTGGCCGTGCAAAAGAAAGCCAGCAGCAAATATCAGGCATTGAAAAGTGATTTCAGCCTGGGCAATATCGCTGGATTGCTGGTCGCCCTGATAGGCTTGATGATCTTCAATGTATTCATGCTGATCCCGGCCATCACCTATTTCAGTCTCTTGTGCTCTGCTTACATACTGGCAATGGGCATGTATGTAGCAGGCATAGGGATCACTGCCGCCAGTATCTCTGGCGTTGATCAATTTACTGTTGAGCTGCCTACTGGCAAGCATCATGTGCATCGCCATGAAAATCGTCAACGCATGAAAAATAACAATGTGCGGGTTGATATTACAGAAACGGGTATTCTCGTTGATGGCGAAAATCTTGATGAGGGGGATCAATCTGTATCCGCTATAGTGGCGTCTGCACCTGCAACAGCAGTAACGGCAGTGACATCAGCAACGCCAATGACACCAATGTCGCCAGTGACGGTTGCTGCTCCGCCTGCCCCACCGTCGCCACCGGCACCAGTAATTCAAGCGGGTGATCATCATTCAGAAAATCTGCGCATAGAAGTTGGCAATCATTTTTCGGGCAAAAAATTATTCACAGGCCTGGGTTTACTGCTGAGCTCCATCATATTGATGATGTTGAGCATGTTCATCACCAAATACACTTTTATAGGCTTTAAACACTATTTACGCTGGAACTTGTCTCAATTGCATCTGAGCCATGCAGTTTGACAAGCAAGATTTGCAGTATTCTTTTTTAGTTTTTTAGCATCAGGAGAACAAAATGAAAAACATCATACGTACAGGGATAGGCATGCTGGGTTTGGCTGTAGTATTGACAGCATCCAGTGTGGTTTTTATCCGGGCGCATGCCGCCACGGTCGCCGTAGCCGGTTCGGCAGCAAGTGAAGTTCGCCCTGTCACGGCATCCATCGTTAATATCGTACTCAGCGGACCTATAGATCTGGCGCTAAAGCAGGCTACTACACCAGAATTACTGGTGAAGGGAGATGCCAAACTGGTATCAAGGGTGACCACCAGACTGGAAGGCAATACCCTGTATGTAGGTACCCGCGGAATATATATATCCGTAGGAAAAACCGAGCAAACCAGGATAGAGCTGAGTTTGCCTGGCCTGGAAAAACTGCAGACTTCTGGCAGCGGTGATGCCGTCATCAAAGGCTTTAAAGGCAATAAACTCGAAGTGACCTTGCAAGGTTCAGGCAATATCAATCTGGATGGCGAATATCAACAAGTATTTGCCAGTCTCCATGGCAGCGGTGACCTGAGCCTTGGGGTGGGCAATGCAGATTTGCTGGAATTGAGCTCACATGGTTCTGGCGACACTATTCTTAAAGGCCAGGTCAAAAACTTCAATGTCAAAATATCGGGCTCAGGCGATTTGAAAGCGGCGACATTGAAGAGTGCCGTGGTCAATCTGCAATCTACCGGTTCATCCAGTAGCAAAGTGTTTGCCAGCCAGGAAATCAAACTCAAGGTTACTGGCAGCGGCGATGTCCACGTGACGGGTAATCCGGCAAAACGCAATGTAGAACGCACCGGTTCGGCTGACGTACATTGGGATTGAGCTTGTTTTCATGTAATTTGCAGCTTTGAGCCAAATTGGTGCGGCTTGAACTGTTGTTAATTGGGTAGTGAAAGGAGATGTTGTTAAAAAGAATGAAATTTTCCACAGGAAATTTTTGCTTGTGGAAAATTTTATTCATTGTATTAATGAATTTTCTGCTTAATGTTCGACGCTGGTGGCTTGGTATTGAAACTCTATTTACTTGACGCTTTTTTCTGCAATAATCATTGCGCAGTTGTAAGTATTTGTTTCAACCACGAATTAAGTTTGTGCGAATTGAAGTTTGTGTAACTACAGATTTTTTACCAACCTGACCAGCCAAGAATCATGACTGCTACTAAAAGTAAGTGCTTGACCGCGTTGTTTGTTGTGTTCAGTTTCATCAGTGCTGCCGCTGCACAAGAAAATCCCATGCAGTTTCTTAGCCGCGCCAATGCCAAGGTGGCCAGGGCTGCTTCTGTGAAAAATCGCTGGGAAGGGCCTGCTGACGGACCACAACTGCAAAAGAAAAAGAAAATTATCTTTATCGCTGCTGATCTGGGTGATGCGGGTGTCAATGCCGTATTTAATAGTGTGCGTGAAGCCAGCACCCCTGCAGGCTGGGAAGTTTTGCCTATCAATTGTCGTGGTCGTTGCAATCAGGGTGCCGCCATTATCAGTCAGGCGCTGGACATGAAAGCCGATGGTATCGTCCTCGCAGGCGTCGATGTCAGTAGCCAGGCCAAAGGGCTGGCGGCTGCTGCCAAGGCCAAGGTGCCAGTAGTTGGCTGGCATGCTTCCGTGAAGAACGGCCCAACTGATGGCTTGTTCACGAATATCGCGACCAACCCCAAAGAGGTCGCGCAAGTGGCTGCCTTGTATGCCGTGGTTGAGTCAAACAACAAGGCGGGCTTCGTCGTATTTACCGATTCCACCAATCCTTATCTGCTGGCAAAATCCAGTGCCATCGTAGAAACCATACGCCAGTGCGAAGGTTGCAAATTATTGAGCCTGGAAGATGTGCCCCTGATTGATGCCAATGTCAAAATGAAGGGCGTGGTAGAAAACCTGGTCAAGCGCCATGGTGCCAAATGGACACATGCGATAGGCGTCAATGACTTTTATTTTGATTTGCTGGAAGTGCCTGCCACAGCAGCACTGATAGCGAGTAACAAACTGGTCGGCGTTTCTGCAGGTGATGGTTCCCAGACTGCCTACAAACGTATACGTGCCAACAGCCTGCAATCCGGCACTGTGCCTGAACCACTTTCCATGCAAGCATGGCAAATCGTCGATGAATTGAACCGCGCATTTTCAGGTGCAGAACATAGCGGCTTTGTCGGCACGCCACATCTGGTGACGGCGCAGAATATTGCTTATGACGGTGGGCAAAAGAATATGTTTGAACCGGCGAATGATTTCCGAACACACTATCAAAGGTTCTGGTCAAAATAGAGAAACGCCGATTAAGCTACTGCGCGGCGCGATTTTGGGCCTGCGATGCTCGTCGTACTTTAGTACGACTGCGCTTCTTAACCCAAACTAGCGTCGCTCGCTACGCTTACTCAGCATTTCTCGTGTAGTCGTTTTTGGAGAGAAAAAAGCCGGTTTTTACCGGCTTAGTCTTTTTATGCGCCCTGGGTTACGGCGGCGAGGATGTTTTCCGGGACGGACTTGTCGATGTACATGCGCTGGGCGGCGATTTGCATGAGTTTGTCGGCGCTGCGGCCGTCGGTGGGGAAGAGGGCGCTGCCGAGGGCGGCTTCTACTTCTACGCTGTGGCCTTGTATGATGCAGGGGCCTTCGAGTATTTTCTTCAGGCGCATGAGGGTGCTGTCGAGTTGTGATTCCTGGTTGACACCAAAGGTCAGGGCGACAAATTCATCGCCGCCTATGCGGCCCACAAAGTCGGCATGGCGGCAAAAGCTTTTAAGGCGTTTGGCCACTTCCCTGAGCAACAAGTCTCCTGCCTGATGACCAAAGCGGTCATTGACTGACTTGAAATGATTCAGGTCTATCAGGATAAAGCCAAAGCCTTGCTGGTTGCGGCTGCTCTGGGCGATGGCCTTGTCCAGCATTTCATCGACATGGCGACGGTTGGGCAAGCCGGTCAGCACGTCTTCGCGTGCCATTTCCAGTATGCTCTTCTGTGCGCGCAAATTGCAACAGACGCTGACGCCATAAGTCCAGCCCAGCAAGCACAGCACCACGATCAGATAGATGAAATTCAGCAAGGGATGCCTGGCCAGTTCGGCATTGTTGTTTGAAATGAAAGCCAGATGCCAGCGCATGAGAAAGCCCGCCGCCATGATGATGAGGGAAAATGCGCCTATGGCGGCTCCCAGAAAATCCAGATCGCGGGTTTTCCAAATCAGGATAAAAGCGGTACTCAACATCAGGCTGGCAGCGATCACATCATGGAACAGATAACGGCGTATCATATCGTCCCGGTTGAGGAAGGCCAGCAAGACAAACATGGGGATAAGTACCAGACCCCAGCGCCAGCGCAGTTCAGATGGATAACCGCGAAAACGCAGGGTGCCTTCCAGCATCAGCAAGGTGGTGGTCAGGGTCAGGGAATTGTTGAAAGCCACGATCAGGGACATGGGTATGTCTATGACAGGGACCAGGCGTATCAGCAAGAAGGCCGGTGCGACCATGGATGCCGCGGCCGCCCAGACCCCCGTGCCGGGTATGTCACGGTTGATGTGCCAGACAGCCAGCATGACCAGCATGGATATCACGCTGATGCAAGCAACCACTAAGTCTAGCGTAGCACGATCCAGATTGACCATAGGGGGACCTGGTTGTAACTTCTGGTAAATTCAGGCGGATAAAAAATCTGCTTTGCTTGCAGGTGCAGGGAAGCAGACCATGCAAAATCATATTATGACGCAAACTTATGCAAACAAAAGCGAGTAATTCTCATCATACACAAGCCAGCAGTGTGGCCATTATCGGTGGCGGACCAGCTGGTCTGATGGTGGCCGAAACCCTGGCCCTGCGAGGTGTAAGCGTCGATTTATATGATGCCATGCCCTCGGTAGGACGCAAGTTTTTGATGGCAGGCAAGGGTGGAATGAATCTTACACATTCTGAAAATTCTGTCTCTTTCATGACACGCTATGGTGAACGCGAGGCCGTGCTGGCCCCCATGGTAGAGCAGTTTGATGCGACAGCCTTGCGTTCCTGGGTCAGCGGCCTGGGCATAGAAACCTATGTGGGCAGTTCTGGACGGGTATTCCCGACTGACATGAAAGCTGCTCCCTTGTTGCGGGCCTGGCTGCATCGTCTGCGCCAGCAGGGTGTGCGCTTTCATATGCGGCATCGCTGGCTGGGCTGGAATGAGCAAGGCCGATTACGCTTTGCCACACCGGATGGTGAAGTCAGTCTGCCCGCGCAGGCCCAGGTATTCGCCCTTGGAGGGGGAAGCTGGGCCAGACTGGGTTCCGATGGTGCATGGGTCAGTTTGCTGCGCCAGCATGGCCTTGAAGTGGCTGACTTGCAGCCAGCCAATTGTGGTTTTGATGTGGACTGGACAAGTTTTTTCAAAGACAAGTTTGCCGGGCAACCATTGCTGACGGTGGCTGCCAGGGTAAGTGGCAGTGACCAGCCCATGCGCAAGGGGCAGTTTGTCATCACTGAAAGCGGCGTAGAAGGTAGCCTGATTTATGCACTTTCTGCGGCCTTGCGCAGGCAATTGCAAAGCCAGGGTAAAGCCGTGCTGGAGCTGGATTTATTACCCGACACGCCCCTGGCAAAAGTACAGGCAGAACTGGACCATCCGCGGAGTTCACGGTCTTTGTCCAGTCATCTGAAAACTCGTCTGGGCCTGGATGCACTCAAGACCAGTTTGCTGCATGAATGCCTGGATAAAACAGACTTTGCGCAAACCAGCGTACTGGGACAGGCCATTAAAGCTTTGCCAGTAGAGCTCAATGCTACCCGTCCCATAGATGAAGCCATCAGCAGTGCTGGTGGCTTGCGTTTTGAAGCACTGGATAAAAACCTCATGGCAGTGCAGCATCCCGGCCTGTTTTTTGCAGGCGAAATGCTGGATTGGGAGGCCCCGACAGGTGGCTATTTATTGACAGCCTGTTTCGCGACTGCCAGGGTGGCTGCCACAGGTCTGGCAAACTGGCTGGAAACGCATAAGGAAGGATGAAATAGTTTCTGCTGGCGAGTACAGAAATCGGTACAATAATAGTTTCCGTGTCGCATCATTTTAATCTGTCCATCAATTTGCATTTCAGGTATTTGCCCGTATGAATGATTCTTCCAGTGCTGCGCGCGCCAACATTACCTGGCGTGGTGCAATACAAGTGTTTCCAGGCCAGATCGTCCCGGCCAAAATAATCAACTTTACTTCTGCCAGCATACAAATGCAATGCAGTGCTGTACTCAAGGAAAAGCAGACTTACCAGATGATGATGGAAGTCCCCAAACCAGGCGATGCCTCACAACGCACCCAGGTAGTCTGTAAGGCAACCTGTATATATTCGATATTGAGCGGGAACGAATACCGCACTGCCCTGAAATATTTTGAAGTGCCAGCGCAACATGCCGCCCTGCTCGCAGAATGGCATGGCTAGAACTTGCTGAGTAAATAGATGTAATGAGCATACAGACTTTGCTTATGATATAAACAGGCTTTGTCTTATTTGCCTGCGCATCATGTCTAAAGATACTGCCTTACCCGAAACCGCCCAGCGCGTAGCCCAGTTGCTGCAAAGCCTGGGACATGATCAAACTGTTGTCATGTTGCCAGAGACTGGCAAAACTTCTGCCGAGGCTGCTGCCGGCCTGGGTTGCCAGGTGGCAGAAATTGCCAAATCCATCGTTTTCCGTCGCCTCATCGATGATGCCGCCGTCATGGTGGTCGCCAGCGGCATCAACCGTGTCGATGAACACAAGGTCGCCGCCCTGGTTGGCGCTCTGGGCAAGGCAGATGCCCGCTTCGTCAAAGAAAAAATCGGTTATGCCATAGGCGGGGTTTGCCCTATCGGCCATCTGCAAAAAACGGTCATGCTGATAGACGAAGACTTGCTGCAATACACGCATGTCTGGGCTGCTGCTGGTCACCCTCACGCTGTCTTCAAACTGACACCTGCACAATTGAAAACCATGACAGGTGCGCCTGTGGCTGACGTGGCCTTACGCGCATGAATATCCTGTATGAATTTGATCCCGCCCAGTTTGTCATGAAACCTGGTGCGACCGTGCCTTCGCCCTGCATCAATATTTGCCGCATGGATGACAAGACGGGTTTGTGCACAGGCTGCTATCGCAATATCGATGAAATCATTTGCTGGAGCAAGGCAGACAATCACAAGAAGCTGGAAATCTGGGATCTGGTACAACAAAGAATGCTGCCTTGAGTGTATGAAGATGAGAGGATAATGAATGAAGCAACTGGACTGGTATTTCGATTTTATTTCCCCCTTCGCTTATTTGCAGAGCGAAATGCTGGAGCGTTTGCTAGGTGTTGGGCAGATCACTTACCGTCCAGTCCTATTCGCTGGCCTGCTCAATCACTGGGACAACAAAGGCCCGGCCGAAATCGCACCCAAACGCCAGTGGACTTTCGAGCATTGCGCCTGGCTTGCGCACAAGCATGGCATACCTTTGCGCATGTTGCCTGAGCATCCTTTCAATCCCCTGCCTTTATTGCGCCTGTGCCTGGCTCTGGGTTGCACAGAAGCCGTGGTGCACAGGCTGTTTCGCTTCGTGTGGCGTGATGGTCATATACCAGCGCAGACAGAACACTGGCAAGCCCTGCTGGACGAATTGCAGGTGACGCCTGCCATGCTCGATGATGCAGCTGTTAAAGAAGCGTTGAAACGCAATGGCGAACTGGCCATCGCTGCCCGTGTGTTTGGTGTGCCAACAGCAGTAGTCGATGACCGCTGCTTCTGGGGTCTGGATAGTACCGACATGCTGCAAGCGTATCTGCAAGGCGATGCTTTCTTCACGTCGGCAGAATTGGCTGCGGCACAAAGCATGCCCTACGGCCAGCAACGCAAAATAGCAGGCAAGGCATGATACAACTGCCCTCCAGCATGCAGGTTTTTGAACGGGGCTGGTTGTCTTCGAATAACATCCTGTTCATCGATGATCAACAGACTGCCCTGGTGGATAGCGGCTATCTGAGTCATGCGCCACAGACGATGGCATTGATGCAGCAAGCTTTGGCTGGCCGCACCCTGGATTTGCTGGTGAATACCCATCTGCATTCTGATCATTGTGGCGGTAATGCCAGTCTGCAGCGCCTGTATGGCTGTCGCACCCTGATCCCTATTGCCGACACGCCTGCGGTAGCAGTCTGGGACGAAGAAGCCCTGACTTATGCCGCTACTGGTCAGCGTTGTGAGCGCTTCAGTTTTGATGGCGCGATACAGCATGGCGATGAATTGCAACTGGGCGGCATGCAATGGCAGGTATTGTCTGCGCCTGGCCATGATCCCCATTCCATGATCCTGTATTGCGCACAGGAAGGCATACTGATCTCTGCAGATGCCTTATGGGAAAATGGCTTTGGCATTATTTTCCCCGAGCTGGAAGGCGAATCCGGGTTTGCCGAACAGGCCGCTATCCTGCAAGTCATACGCGAGCTGCAGCCACGCATTGTCATTCCTGGCCATGGTCAGGCGTTCAACAATGTAGAAGCGGCTCTGAGGCGTGCAGAGTCCCGTCTGGCTTATCTGCAAGCCGACCCGCGACGCAATGCCCGCAATGCCGTCAAAGTCATGCTGGCCTTCATCTTGCTGGAGTTGCGCCAGCTCAGCCTGGGCCAGGCAGTGAGCCAGTTGGGTCAGACCCGCTGCTTTATTTCTGCCGCTGGTGTGCTTGGGCTGAATGCTGAAGTCCTGATGCCGCAAATCGCTGCAGAACTGGTGGCAGCCGGTGCCGCCACCCTGGATGCAGATGTGCTGACCAGCAGCCGTTAAGCACAAACAGCCATGCCTGCACATACTGCAGAAAAAAAACTCCGGGGTATAACCCGCCGCTTGCGCGCCCTGCATAAATGGTCGGACTCTTTCCAGGAAAATTTTCCCGCAGCCGTAGAACTGGCAGAAAATCCGCGCTACTGGAACTGGAAAATCCCTGCTGATTGGGCCATGCTGGAAGGCAGGCAAAGTACTCAGTCGATGAAGCGCGAAATCGCCCTGCTTTTATTGCAGGCCTGCGAGCATTTGATCAGAGCCAAACCAGCCTGGGCCAGTTCTTATAGGGTGACTTGCCTGATTTGCCTGCCACAGATGTTTGCCAGCGAAATTTGTATCTATCTGGATGAGGCTTACTTTCAGAGCAAAATTTCAGTGTCTGATGCGGAGAAGAAGTTAAGTGCAAAACGCATCCACGACATTAGTCTCAGCCAGACATGGCAATTACCACTTTCCGAAAACATGAAAGAAATCGGCATGCATTTCTGTCATACTGAAGATGACTTTGTTCATGTCAGCCAGCACTGGATGTTTGGCGAACTAAGTTGAAGACGACGGCTTGTCGATACTTTTTAAAATCATTTAAAACAGGAATAAAATTTTATGTTGCACCACATTTCTCTGGGCGTGCGCGATCTGGCTTTGGCTGGCGCATTTTACGATGCTGCCCTCGGTGCATTGGGTTTCCGTCGCGTTTTTGAAGACGACACTGCCATAGGCTATGGCCTGTATGACGATCAAGATATCCTGTGCCTGAAATTAAGGCCGGATGCGACACCACCAGGCCCTGGTTTTCATCTGGCTTTTCCTGCAGAGACGCGCGCAGCGGTTGGGCAGTTTCATGCCGCAGCACTGGCAGTCGGTGGCAAAGACAATGGCGAACCGGGTTTGCGCCCTGACTATGGAGCTTATTACTACGCTGCGTTTTTGGTCGACCCTGATGGCCACCATATAGAAGCAGTGACCAAGGTGACTTCATAGAATATGACGATAGCTGTACAGCTACGGCCTGCCACGAAAGAGGATGCGCTTTGTCTTAGTGTGCTGGCGACACAGGTTTTTCTTGATACCTATGCGACCACAGGCATACGTCCAGCTATCGCCAGGGAAGTGCTGCATTCTTTTTCGGTATCCGCTATCGCCTGCTTGCTGAATCAGAAGGGCACTTTCTTTCATGTTGCGGAGCGTGACGGTCATCTGTTGGGATTTTCTCAAATCACCTTGGGAACCAGGCAGGAGTCAGTCATTGCCACACGTCCTGTCGAACTGGACAGACTGTATGTGCAGGAACCCTTTACCCGCATGGGCCTGGGCAGCCAGCTTTTACATGCGTCTGAAACCAGCGTGATACAGCGTGGTGCCGACGTGATGTGGCTGACACCCTGGGTGCATAATGCCAGGGCATTGCAATTTTATGCCAGACAGGGATATGCAGATATAGGCAGCACCAGTTTTTTGATGGATGGCGAGGCGCATGAAAATCGTGTTTTGTGCAAACAGCTAGGCCAGTCAAGAAGTGATAGCCTGGGCGATATCAGCCCCACGCTCAATCAATAACTGTCTCAGTATGGAACGATGACAGCGGCTTTCATCTTCACAATAACAACCCACAGAAAAATTCGTTGTCTTTGACATTGCCGCCAGCAAGTCCAATACCTTGCTGGCATCTGCCTCATTCATTTCTGCCTTGAAACTACGGGCGAAGCTGGTCCACTCGGCAGGTGTGCTGGCTGCTTTGCCTTTGGCCATCAAATCAAGACTCGGCGATAAATTCGGTAACCAGACATCGTAATAATTGCGGCTGGCGAATTCAGTTTTGGGGACGCCGCGCGGTGGTCGCCTTACCGTGCCTATGCGCAAGCCTTCATCAACTGCACGTACTGTTCCCAACTGGACTATACGTATGCTCATGTTGTTCCCTTTAGCTGGTTTGTGAACTGTCTGGCAAGACCGCAAAATCTTCGGCATGTATGGTTTGCCGCATCGCCGCCAGTAATTTATCGGGTGGCGTAATCAGTTTGCGTGCATTCAAGTCCAGCCAGCCTGCCAGCGAAGTGACACGTGCTGCCAGTTTGCCCTTGCTGAAAAATTCATTGCGTATCTTGAACCGCCTGCCATCTTCTGACAAACCCGCCAGACTAAGCGTGACCGTGACTTCGTCCAGTAAATGAAATTCACGAAAGTATTCAATTTCATCTTTCATGACGACAGGGCCTATGCGCAAGCGCATGAATTCGGCCATGGGGAAACCGCAGTCAGCAAAATACATCATGCGTACATCGGCAGATTTATCGAGATAGGCTGTGTTACGCATATGGGAATTGAAATCCATATCGCCCCAGCCTGCTATCAAGGTTTTTTCGTACATGCGGTTTCTCCTTGCTTGAGTTTATGCTTATCTTGCCAGATTTTTCAGGCCCAAAACGTCGATCTTTTCTATACTTGGTGGGCCAGTAAACAATTCCTCAGACTTCGCCATCAATGCCTGTGCGATTGGCCCTTGCAAATGTGCCTGGCGGCCTGCCTCATTCTCAAAGGCATCAAATACTCCAAATACATTGTCAGACAATTGCAGGGCGAACCAGATGGGTGTCGTGTTTTCCTGATTGGCCAGAGCCAGTCCCATTTCCAGGAAGGCGGCGACATCAGCGGCTTTGCCGGGTTTTGCTTCAAAACGGGCGAACAGGGCGTGCTTGATCATGATTTATCTCCATGTGCTTGTATCTATACTTGCATCGCAGGATTGCGATGAAGAGAGACTTTACAGATCAAAGGACTTGCCTGATACTGGCGCGATTGACATCTTTGGTATGAATATTGCCATCACTCAACCATGAACATCAACATCCTCGTCCTTGATGGCGTTTTCGATACCGGCCTGTCCATCGTCCTTGATGCACTGACGACAGCGAATGAATTATCGTCTTTACAGGCCAACCCGGCTCCACCTTTTAAAGTGTCGTTGGTGGGCACGCGACGGCGTGTACAAACTGCACAAGGCATGAGTGTGACCGTGGCGCGGGCGGATGAAGTGCCTGCACCTGGTCTGGTCATCGTCCCAGCGTTAGGCTACAAAATGCCGGATACCCTGATGCAGGCGCTGGTTCGTCCTGATGTGCAAGACGCTAGTATTGCCTTGCGCGACTGGGCCGATGATGGCGTGCGTATTGCCGCTGCCTGTATAGGCACCTTCGTACTGGCAGAAAGTGGTGTGCTTGATGAGCGGGACGCGACGACGACCTGGTGGCTCAATCCCCTGTTTCGCCAGCGTTATCCATCGGTACGCCTCAACACCAGCCACATGATCGTGCAATCCGGCCAGTTCCTGACTGCGGGTGCAGCTTTCAGTCATATGGACATGATGTTGTGGCTGATACGCCAGAGCAACCCAGAGCTGGCGAATCTGGTCGCCAGTTATCTGGTGGTTGATAGCCGCCCTTCACAAACGGCCTACATCATTTCTGACCACCTGGCGCATGCTGATCCCCTGGTGGAACGTTTCGACCGCTGGGCGCGCAGCCATCTTGACCAGGGTTTTAATCTGGACGATGCAACTGATGCGCTGGCAACCAGCAAGCGCACGCTGGCACGGCGTATTCATGAAGTATTGGGAAAGACGCCGGTGTCATATGTGCAGGATTTGCGCATAGAGAAAGCGGTGCATTTGTTGAAGACTTCCAATCATAGTGTGGAGCAGATTGCGGGGCTGGTGGGGTATGCGGATGGGGTGACTTTGCGGACTTTGTTGAGGCGGAGGTTGGGGAAGGGGGTTAGGGAGATAAGGGTAGGATAATGCGGTTTTTAATCGTATCCACAGGACGTAGTCAGGCTGACGACCCTTTGATCTACTGACCATCTTCGTCACGTCGTTCCAGCATGCTTTTAGCTGGAATCTAGTGACGTTCGTTGCATGCCTGTTAAGACTATTAATTTCAGGGATGTGAGGTTTTACGAATCAGATTTTTAAATGCCTTCGTACGTTATTTAAGATCGCAGGCCGGGGGTAGCCCGGCAGCTACTCCCTTTTCTTGTCGTCGCCAAGAAAAGGAAGCAAAAGAAGGCGACCCAGGCGTAGCCGCCCCCTAAAGGGGGTTCCCGTTTGTGCAATACAAAAAATGGGAAGGCCCGAAACTCGCCTGCGGCTCAAACAGCGGTCCTTCTTTTTCCATTTTCTGTATTGCACAATCGGCGGCTACACATGGGAACTACAAAATTCAAAAACAACAGCAACTTCAAAGTCAAAAACAACGTCAACACGACCGTCACTCATTTATTTTGGTAACTGTTCGATCGTCGATTACGGTGATTCCTACTTCAAATGATAAGCCGCCTCAGAAAACGAACTCACCGGTGCCAGATCCGCATATTCCGTAGTCCTGCCTTGTTGCTTCGCCATGAAAGCTTCCATGAGGTTACTGCTTTGCCAGATACCTGATTGCAACCAGCCCATTTGTTGCAGGGCGTCGTGGGTGCTGTGGTCGCGGGCGTAGTGGATGGCTTGTTTGCTGCCCCAGATAGCGACGGGTGGTTTTTCGGTGATTTCTGTGGCCATTTGCAGGGCGGCTGCCAACATGTTTTCCTGAGTGTCGAATACCTCATTGAGCAAGCCAACTGCCAGTGCGCGTTGTGCGGGCAGGCGGCGGCCAGTGTAGGCCATTTCGTGGACTATGCCTTCTGGGATGAGCTTGGGCAAGCGTTGTAAAGTGCCGAGGTCAGCGGTCATGCCTATGTTGATTTCCTGTATGCAGAAAAAAGCATCGCTGCTGGCCAGGCGTATGTCGCTGGCGCAGATCATGTCTACACCACCGCCTATGCAGCCGCCGTGGATGGCGGTGATGACGGGCATGCGCAGGGATTCGATAAGGTTGAAGGCGTGGTGCATGTCTTTCAGGGCCAGGGCAATATTGGCGCGGCCAACGGCGCTGGCATCGTCCAGCGTGATGCCGCCACCGGCGAAGACATCCAGTGCCATGCCGGCGGTGAAATGCTTGCCGGTAGAAGAGATGATGAGCACGCGAGCATTTGCCTGGTTTTGCAGGTTTTGCAAAATCTCTGTCAACTCGCGGAAAAACACTGGCTGCATAGTGTTCAGTGTGGCCGGGCGGTTCAGGCGCAGGTGGGCGATTTTATTGTTGATACTGAAGTCAAAGCATTGATATGTCATGGTGTCTCCACAGGATTTTTATTTGCACGGTAAAATCATACTGGATATATACGTCCATCAAGCATTCTATGCTCACCGTTAGAGGATACCGACTATGGCTCTCGATTCACCAGCATCAAGTTCAGTTTCACGCCTGCCATCCGCTTTGCAACACCTGAGCCTGCCCGTCATAGGTTCACCCCTGTTCATTGCCAGCGGCCCCAAACTGGTAGCGGCTCAATGCAAGGCGGGCATAGTCGGTTCTTTCCCTGCCCTGAATGCCAGGCCAGCCGAGTTGTTGGACGTCTGGCTGACAGAATTGCAGGCCGAGCTGGCAGCGCACCAGGAAGCCCACCCTGATGCGGTAATTGGCCCCATCGCCGTCAACCAGATCGTCCATCAGTCGAATGACAGGCTGGCGCATGATGTTGAAGTTTGCGTCAAGCATCAGATCCCCATCATCATTTCTTCCCTGCGTGCACCACCACCAGAAATGCTGGATGCGATACACAGCTACGGCGGCATTGTCATGCATGATGTGATTTCGATACGCCATGCGCAAAAAGCGCTGGAAGCCGGAGTCGATGGCTTGATACTGGTGGCAGCTGGTGCGGGCGGTCATGCAGGCGGCCTGTCGCCGTTTGCCCTGGTCGGTGAAGTAAGGCGTTTCTTCGACGGCCCGATTGCCTTGTCTGGTTCCATCGCCACGGGTGATGCCGTATTGGCGGCACAGGCCATGGGGGCTGACTTTGCCTATATAGGCTCACGCTGGCTGGCTACCGTTGAATCGAATGTGGATGATGATTATCGCCAGGCCATTCTCGATTCAGCGGCGGCGGATATTGTCTACACCAATCTGTTTACCGGTGTGCATGGCAATTACCTCAAGAAATCCATCGTCGCTGCTGGCCTTGACCCGGACAACTTGCCTGTGGCTGACAAGAGCGCAATGAATTTCGGTTCTGGTGGTGGCAGCAAGGCCAAGGCCTGGCGTGATATCTGGGGCGCTGGCCAGGGTGTGGGTTTGATGGATGATGTGCTTACCGTGGCGGAAGTGGTGGCACGTTTGAAATCAGAATACGCTGCCGCTAAAGCTCGCGTATTGTCATTTTAACCAACTAATTAATTGTCAGGAATATCATGAGTAAAGCTTATGTCGTAGCAGAAATCCAGGTCACCAATGCCGAGGCTTACGCTGAGTACCGGCCTTTGGCAACCGCCAGCGTAGCCCAGTACGGTGGGCAATTCCTGGTGCGCGGTGGTACACGGGTGCAAAAAGAAGGCAGGGATGATGCGCATAATGAAGGCTGGCGTTCGGTGCTGGTTGAATTCCCCAGCCTGCAGCAGGCACAGCTCTGGTATGACTCGGTCGAATATGCCAAGGCCATGGAAATCCGCCATGCCAATTCCATAGGCCGTCTGTTCATCGTTGAAGGCGTCTAAACCCGGCTAGCAGCGACTGGAGGGCGAAAAAACCACACATTGCTCTCAGGATTCAAGTTTGCAAAGAGACTTGCCGTAACTAAGGTATCTCTCTGCAAACCGTATCCTAAATTCACTCCACTATGCGCCGCTCTCTCGCCTTGCTGTTACCCATGCTGTTGGCCCTGTCCGCTCAGGCGAACGACCCACCACCATCCAAACCCATCAAACCAGCATCAGCCAAAGAAGAAGCTTCGAGTTCTGCTTCAGCGTCTGCCTCGGCCAAGGAAGAACGCAAGCCTTCTCCCAAGGAAAGCAAGGAAAGCAAGGAATCTGCCAAAGAGGCTGCTATCCGCGCCAAAGAAGCGCTGGCAGCAGACGAGCTGGCGGCACGTATCGCCGAGCGCCTGAGTGTTATCCGCAAGGATAAGGATGAGGCAGCAGCGCGTAGCGCACCCAAGCCTGTCATGCGGCCATCTTATGCGCCGCCAGTGCGCAGGGCCGAAACTGCCAAACCCAAAAATGATCAAGGCACCAATAGTGCAGCGGCAGCAGGCGGGCTGGCAGCCAGCCATTCTGATATACACTGGAGCTATAAAGGCGAAGGCGGCCCTTTGAACTGGGGCAAGCTCAATGCTGCCAATGCCAAATGCGATATAGGCGAAAGACAATCGCCCATCGATATCCGCGATGGCATCAAGGTGGATCTTGACCCGATCGTTTTTGACTACAAGCCCAGCCGCTTCTCTGTCATCGACAATGGCCATACCATACAAGTGAATATTGGGGCGGGTAACTACATCAACGTGCTCGGTCACAATTATGAGCTGTTGCAATTCCATTTTCATAAGCCGTCTGAAGAGCGGGTCAATGGCAAGAGCTTTGAAATGGTTGCTCATCTGGTACACAAGGATGCCGATGGCAAACTGGCCGTGGTGGCCGTGTTGATAGAGCGCGGAAAATCGCATAGTCTGGTGCAGCATGTCTGGAATAATCTGCCGCTGGAAAAGAATGACCCAGTACAGGCCCTGACCACCATGGACATAACCGACATCCTGCCAGTCAAGCGTGATTACTACACCTATATGGGTTCGCTGACGACTCCACCCTGCAGCGAAGGCGTGCTGTGGCTGGTCATGAAAGAGCCGGTAGAAATTTCACCGGATCAGTTAGCGATATTCAGCCGCCTGTATCCCATGAATGCACGACCTATACAAAAAAACTCAGGGCGCCTGATCAAGGAATCTAATTAAGCAACAAGCATCGTTGTGCGATCTTTCTATGAGGCCGGCCAGTCCGGCCTCAATTCTTTACGCACGACCAGTTTCAAACCGGACCATATTTCGCTGACAGCACAAACCTTGATGTCGACGTAACCCATCGGCAGGGCCACCTCTCTTATTGTGTCTTCTGTAATATCGGTAGGTACTTTGGAGGCTTTCTTGGGCCAGGATACCCAGATTGTGGCATCACTTCTCAGGCTGCTTTTTTTAAAGGCGAGTAATTCTTTAGCGAGAACAGCTTGGTTGTCGGTGAACAGATGAACAATATCTGTTGCAGACGTCAACTTTTTGTCAAACACTGCGCCGTCTGGCAAGACGGTCAACAAATCCAGATAGTTTTCAGGCGCATGTCTGGTATAAACATGGCAACCAGACTGTATTCCCAGCTTCTTCGTCAGTGGTGTGCCGGAATAGCCAGTGGAAGTAGAGTTCATTGTGGTTAAAAATAAAAAAGCAGTACCTGTGAATCAGATACTGCTTGCATGACAAGTTTACCTGATGTCATTGTTTATTTGTAGATACCGCAAGCAACAACCACATCGCCAGCTTTTTCAAAATAGGTAGATTTCATTTCGATTTCCTTGGTGCTGGGGTTAGGCCATTTGTAATCCACCCAGCCTTTTCCCTTGCTTTTTGCAATGCTCAGGATGTCGTCAATGAAGGCCTTATTGTCAACGTCTCGTAAAGTCCGAAAATCTTTCCCTATCAGTTTGGCATTGGCACCGTGAGCCAGATCTTTGCCATTCAAGTCGATAACAAATATATACAGATCGCGATCAGTGAAGCTACCTTTGGAGTTGTTGAATTCAGCATAGGCAGTCTCTGGACCTTTGCTTTTGATATAGGCAATGGCCTTTTTAACCATGGCCTCTGCTTCTTGTGCTGTACCATGTTCTGCGGCAAAAGTACTTTGACTTACAAACAGGCTGAATAAGCCAAGTGTCAGGAATTTTAAAATTTTGTGCAAGATAAGTCTCCTTTGATGTTGGATATCAAATCCCAGCATTCCATAAAAAAAGACATTGGAAATTGATATCCATCAAAATACATTTATCAGCCCTTAAAAAACGTGCTCCCTTGCAGGCAAGTAACGAAAAGTTAGGTTTGCTTAGGCGGGTTTATAAGGCAGCTCACGCCAGCGCCTGCCACTGACCCTTGCGATGGCATTCGCAAAAGCGGGTGCCAGTGCAGGCAAGCCCGGCTCACCCATGCCAGTAGGTGCATCTGCACTGGGGACGATGTGCACTGCCACCTGTGGCATATCGGTAATGCGTGGCACGACAAAGTCACCGAAGTTGCTTTGCTCGACCACTCCATCCTTGAGTGTGATCGCCGCACCTGGGAGGCACATCGACAAGCCCATCAGCGCCGCACCCTGCACCTGGGCTTCTACGCTTTTGGGGTTGACAGCCAGGTTGCAATGCACACCGGCAGTGACCTTATGCAGCTTGGGCTGGCCATTTTTCATGGATGCTTCAACCACGTAAGCGACGACGGAAGAAAACGATTCATGTACAGCCACACCATAAGCCCGGCCTGCCGGTAACTTTTTCTTGCCATAGCCAGATTTTTCTACCGCCAGTTGCAATGCCGCTTTATGCCGTGGATGTTTGTCACCCATGAGTTTCAGGCGGTAAGCTATTGGGTCTTGCTTGGTAGTCTGGGCAATTTCATCGATCAGGGTTTCCATGACAAAGGCGGTATGGGTAGAACCAACGCTGCGCCACCATAAGACCGGCACATTGATCTTGGGATGATGGACAGACAGGCGCATAGGCATTTCATACGGTTCTTTCATGCCTTCGACTGCCGTGATATCCACCCCATCCTTGACCATCATGGATTCAAATGGTGTGCCACCAACGATGGACTGACCGACGATGACATGGTCCCATCCGAGGATATTACCCTGCGCATCAAAACCGATTTCTGCCTTGTGCAAATGCATGGGGCGATAATAACCGCCCTTGACATCGTCCTCACGGCTCCACAGCGTGCGTATGGGTGCATCCAACCCCGCTGTTTGCGCCGCCTTGGCAACATGGCAGGCCTCCACCACATAATCGCTGGTGGCAATTGCCCTGCGGCCAAAGCCGCCACCGGCATACTGGGTATGCACTGCAATATTTTCCGGCTTCATACCCAGAGTCTTGGAAGCAGCAAAACCATCGAGGCCAGGCATTTGTGTACCCATCCACAATTCTGCCTTGTCACCTTTGATGGCAACCGTGCAGTTCAGCGGTTCCATAGGGGTATGTGCAAGGTAGGGGAAGACAAATTCAGCATTCAGTTTATGCGGTGCTGTCGCTATTTTCGAGACATCATCATTAAACTTCAGCGCTCCCTGCTTCTTGGCCAGTTCCTTGTAGCTGGCCAGCATCTTGGCGGAATCCACTTTTTCTACGCTATCAGTATCCCATTCCAGCTTGAGGGCATCGCGCCCTTGTTTGGCTGGCCAGTAACCGGTTGCGATAATAGCCACGCCTTCGCCCCCCCGGTCGGTAGGCACGCGCAGTACTGCCTTGACGCCCTTGATGGCTTTTGCCGCAGTGTCATCAATAGTCTTTACCTTGGCACCAAATACCGGTGGCCGTGCGACTACTGCAGTCAGCATGCCCGGCAGATGAGTATCAATGCCAAAATCCTGGGTGCCTGTGGACTTGGCTTTGGCATCGAGGCGGCCTGTGGGTTTGCCTATGAGACGGAAGTTTTTCGGGTCTTTCAGCGTGACTTTTTCTGGTACCGGCAATTTCATCGCAGCATCTGCGAGTTCGCCGTAGCCCAGCTTCTTGCCGCCAGGACCAATGACATTGCCATTCTCGGTGCGCAGGCTGGCAGGATCAACTTGCCACTGGTTGGCCGCAGCTTGTACCAGCATGGCACGGGTACGGGCACCCAGTTCACGGTATTGGGTATAAGAATGGGCGATGGAGTTCGAGCCACCCGTCAAATGCATGCCAAATGCGGGGTCGACATAGGCAGGGTGGTTATTGCCATTCGCGCTTTTAACCTTGGACCAGTCGGCATCCAGTTCTTCTGCCAGTATCAGGGGCAGGCTGGTTTGCACACCCTGGCCAAATTCCAGGCGGTTGAAGGTGACTGTGACCGTGCCATCCTTGGCGATCTGTACGAATGCGCCTGGTTGTTCAGTAGGCTTCAGGCCTGCGGGTGCTTTAGCGGCGGCATCCTGGGCTGTTGCCAGCATGGGATAGCAACCGAGGGCAAAGCCGCTGGCGGTCGCCATCTTCAAAAAGCTGCGGCGGCTCAGGCCTGCAGGTGCGCTTTCAGGTGTAGTGGATTGCAAGAGGGATTGCAAATGCCTTGGCATCTCATCGAGGCGGGCTTCAAAATGCATGGCTATTCTCCTCAGGCCAGAGTGGATGCGGCATCATGGATGGCAGCGCGGATGCGCACATAGGTACCACATCGACAGATATTGCCTGCCATGGCACCGTCAATATCAGCATCGCTGGGTTTCTTGTTGGTTTTCAACAATGCAGTGGCACTCATGATCTGTCCGCTTTGACAGTAGCCGCATTGGGCCACGTCATGCTTGATCCAGGCAGCTTGCACAGCCTTGCCGACCTTGTCCTGGCTCATGGCCTCGATAGTGGTGATTTTTTGTCCCGCGACGGCAGAAATCGGCGTGACGCAAGAGCGTATCGCCTGGCCATTCAAATGTACGGTACAGGCTCCACACAAGGCAGCACCACAGCCAAACTTGGTGCCAGTCAGGCCCAGGGAATCACGCAGCGCCCATAGCACGGGCGTGGATGGGTCAGCATCTACCTGGTGTTCTTTGCTATTGATATTCAGTGCAGTCATGGAATAGTTCTCCATCCGGTGAGGTGGTTGCAGGGGCGGAACAGGAAAAAACGGGGAAAACAGGCTGGACAAGTCTGGCAAACAGACTCATCCATATTTGGTTTACTTAACTACTATAGAATATTTTTAGCGTTTGAGTGCGAGAGACAAAAAAACCACGGAAAAGCTGTCTTTTTCGTGGTTTTTTGTTGCTTCAGCGTCAGAGGCGCCTGGCTTTATTCGTATTTGCGGGCGTCGTCTATTACCTTGCCATCATTCGCCAAGCTGCCTGGCGCAACAAACTGCACATCACCGCGCAATTTGGTGACATCGCGCAGGCTATCAATGATGGCAGCTTGCAGAACAGGGCCGACAGCCGCAGTTTCACAATGCAGGCTCATAACATCATTTGCCATTTCACCAGTCACCACTAGCCTGGCCTTGCTGATTTCAGGGTGGCGCTTGACCACTTCAGCAACTTGCGAAGGATGGACAAACATGCCCTTGACCTTGGTCGTCTGGTCCGCCCGTCCCATCCAGCCCTTGATGCGCTGATTGGTACGGCCACAGGGCGAGATGCCTGCCAGTATCGCCGACATATCGCCAGTACCAAAACGTATCAGCGGGTAGTCAGGATTGAATGAGGTGATGAGAACTTCGCCAACTTCACCTTCCGCCACCAGGTCACCCGTGCCGGGACGGACGATTTCGAGTATCAAGTCTTCATCCAGTATCATGCCGGGATTGACCTGGCCATCCGTCACGCTTTCATAGGCAATATTACCTATGTCGGCAGAGGCGTAGATTTGCAATACCTGGGCTACGCCATGTTCCTGCAACCATTTGCGCAGCGAAGGTGGCAGGGCTTCGGCGCCGACGATGGCGCGCTGTACGCTGGAAATATCGGCACCCATGTCCAGGGCTTTTTCCAGGATGATTTTCAAAAAACTTGGCGTACCTATATAGGCATCAGGCCGTAGTTCTGCCATGGCCTGTACCTGCATTTCCGTCTGCCCTATACCTGCCGGGATGACGGCGCAACCTATGCGCGCAGCGGCACTTTCCACCATGAAGGCAGCAGGCGTGAAATGGTAGGAAAAACAGTTTTGCAAGAGATGACCGGCCCGCAAACCTATCGCATGCATGGGGCGCGCAAAGCGCCACCAGTCCTGGCCGCGCCCTTCAGGATCAAAGATGGGGCCAGGCGACATGAAGACATGTCCCATCTGCCGCGCAGGCGTAGTATTGAGGCCACCAAAGGGCGGCAAGGCTTTTTGCAAATCCTTGAGATCGGATTTACGTGTCACCGGCAATTGCGCCAGTGCGCTGCGGCTCTTGATGTCATGCGCATCCACACCCTGCAATATCCTGCCCCAGCCTTCTGCAGTCTGGGCGTGGGCAATCAATTGCGGCAGCTTGTTCATCAGCGCTTGTTCGCGGCTTTGTGGATTGCGGGTTTCCAGGGCGTCCAGATAGTCACTCATGAGCATGCTCTATAGTGGGTTGATTTGTGTGCATCTCAAAATGATGGATAGCGATGAGTGGTGGCTTAAGCCAGCCAGCGTTTGCGCCTTCTATAAAACTTCATATCCTTGAAACTCTTGCGGCCTGCGCCTGAGACACCAAGATAAAATTCCTTGACGTCTTCATTGCTGCTGAGGTCTTTCGCTTCGCCTTCCATGACGACCCTGCCGTTTTCCAGGATGTAGCCAAAGTCGGCATAACGCAGAGCGACATTGGTGTTTTGTTCGGCCAGCAGGAAAGATACTTTTTCCTGCACATTGAGGCTTTTGACGATTTCAAAAATCTCTTCCACCAATTGTGGTGCGATACCCATCGATGGTTCATCGAGCAAGATCATCGATGGCTTGGCCATCAGGGCACGGCCTATCGCGCACATCTGCTGTTCGCCGCCCGAGGTATAACCAGCCTGCGAGTTACGGCGTTCACGCAGGCGCGGGAAATAGTGGTATACCTTCTCCAGTTCGGCCTTGAGTTCGCTGCGCGACAGGCTGCGCGTGTAGGCACCGGTCAGCAGGTTTTCTTCTACCGTCAAATGCCCAAAGCAGTGGCGGCCTTCCATGACTTGCGACAGGCCACGTTTGACCAGTTCATTCGGTGTCAGGTGATCGACGCGCTGCCCGCGGAAAGTAATATCGCCCTTGGTAATATCGCCGCGCTCGTTACGAAGCAGCGTCGAAATCGCCTTCAGCGTGGTTGATTTACCCGCTCCATTGGCACCCAGCAAGGCGACGATTTTCCCTTGCGGTACTTGCAGGGAAATACCTTTCAACACCAGAATCACATGATCGTAGATGACTTCGATATTGTTGACGCTGAGATAGGCGATGTCGGTCGCTGCTGCCGTTGCCGTTTCTGCCGTGATGCTGTGAACGCTCATGATCTTGATCTGCAATGATTTGTACAAAGGGGGGGCGGAGGCACAGTCTGGCCTCCGCTTTTACTGCTTAGCGCTTACTTCAAACAGGCGGGCGTGATTTTTTTCTCAGCCGCATATTTGTTGGAAGACTCTTCCAGCATGGCGCGTGTCAAGGCCTTGTCACCGGTGACCCAGTTAGGCGTGATGGCTTTCCATTTATCGCCTGTCCACTGTTGTACCTTGACTGCGCCGGAGCCTTCATGATCTTCGCAAGAAGTTTTCACAGGCGGGAACATGCCCATTGCACCCAAAGCTTTTTGACGTGCTTCATCGACATTCAGGTTTTCAAAACCCCAGCGAATTTGCTCGGATGTCATGAGCTTGCCCTTGCCGAATTTTTCCTGCGCTTTCAGGATGGCTTCTGTCCACAGGATAGCGGCAGTTACACCACGCATGTGGTACACAGTACCGACACGATTTTTATCGCCCAGATTACCTTTGCCAACTGCATAGACCTTGCTGCGGATTTCATCGAGCACAGGGTAATTGCCCGGTGTATTGAAAGTCATCGCGGTATAGCCTTTTGCTGCATCGCCAGCCGGGATGGCATCTTCTTCTGAACCTGCCCACCAGACACCCAGCATTTTTTCGCGTGAATAGCCATTGCGTTGTGCGGTCTTGATCGCCACCGCATTCATGACACCCCAACCCCACAGGATCACATAGTCAGGATTGGCCTGACGGATTTGTAGCCATTGCGATTGTTGTTCATTGCCAGGATGGGCAACCGGGATCTTGATAAGCTCGAAACCATATTGCTTGGCCTGTGCATCCAGTACCGGGATAGGTTCTTTACCGAAGGCAGAATCATGGTAGAGATGAACGATTTTCTTGCCCTTGAGTTTATCCATACCGCCAGACTTATCGCCCAGGTATTTGGTCATGGCCGCAGCCTGGTTCCAGTAACTGGTGATGAGTGGGAAAACATAAGGAAAGACCTTGCCATTGGCCGCATCGGAGCGGCCATAGCCCAGTGTCGTCAAAGGGATTTTATCTTCAGCAACGCGGTCAAGAATACCGTAGGCAATGCCGGTAGATAATGGCTCTACCAGTGAGGCACCACCCTGGGTTTTTTTCAAACGCTCATAGCATTCGACACCGCGCGAGGCATTGTATTCAGTCTCGCATTCTTCCCAGGAAATCTTTACGCCATTCAAACCACCCTTGGCATTCACCAGGTTGAAGTAATCGATGGCACCGCCGTAAAAGCCTGAGCCGCCAGCCGCATACGGGCCTACGCGATATGACAGGATGGGAATGAATTGATCATTCGCCTGGGCCGCATTGACAGCACCCAGGATTGCCGAGGACATCAGCAGGGATTTAAGCAGTTTCATATTGTCTCCTTGTGGTTTTGGATGGATATTGCCTGATGCTTTTCTGGCTTTTCGTACAAATTTTTTACAAAGCTGAAGCATCTTTATTATGAACTCTCTTTACTCTCGGTACTAATCTACTTGTAATGACTTAATGCGGGAAAGGCCAGAGGCGCAGCTTCTCTTTCGTTATTTGCCACAACCTCGCCAGGCCATGCGGTTCTACAATCAGGAAGAAAATGATCAATGCGCCAAATACCATGAGTTCCAGGTTCGATGCCACATTTGTTGGCAAAGACAGACCATGGGCAATCAGGTTCAGCACGATGGGCAGCAGGATGATAAAAGCCGAACCCAGGAAAGAACCGAGTATCGATCCAACACCACCAATGATGATCATGAACAGGATGCGGAAAGACAGGTCAAGGTTATAGGCTTCTGGCTCTACCGTACCCAGGTAGGCATAGGCATACAGGGCACCGGCAATGCCACAGTAAAATGAAGACACCGCAAAGGCCAGCAATTTGGTACGCATGAGACGGAAGCCGATGACTTCTGCCGCCACGTCCATGTCACGCACCGCCATCCATGAGCGGCCCACGTTTGATCTCACCATATTCTTGGCCAGCATGGCCATCACACAGACTACCGTCAGCGTCAGTAAATACTTTTTAACCGGTGTGTTGATCGCCATGCCGAGTATCACCATCTCTTGCGCCGTGATGACGCCGGAAGAACTGTAGTTGGTAAACCACTGTATTTTGGTCAGACACCAGACCACAAAGAATTGTGTTGCCAGCGTCGCTGCCGCCAGATAAAAACCGCGTATGCGCAATGAGGGCAAACCAAAGGCTATGCCCACCATGGCTGCCGACAAGCCTCCCAGCACGAATGCCAGCAAGACCGGGATGCCAGGTATGCGCAAGACAAAGTTATAGGATGCAAAAGCACCCACCGCCATGAAGGCCGCCGAACCCAGTGACAATTGCCCCGCATAGCCAGTCAGGATATTCAAGCCCAGCGCTGCCAGCGAGAAAATCAGGAAGGGGATAAAGATAGCTGAAAATGCATAATCAGTTGCCAGCCCGGGTACGGCAATAAATGCCGCGATGAGGACGACGGCAATACCTATACGGTCTTGTCGTATAGGGAAAATCTGGCTATCTGCCTGGTAACTCGTTTTAAACTGACCTGCTTCACGATAGAACATGTTGTTCCTCTACTCTGCTAATTTTGCTGAAGTGCAGGACATTAAATCCTGCGTATGATTTTTTCACCAAACAAACCTTCGGGCCTGACCAGCAGGAACAGCAATGCCAGCACATATGGGAACCAGCCCTCTATGCCACCACCCACCAGTGGGCCTATATATACTTCAGCCAGTTTTTCAGATGCACCGATGATGAGGCCTCCGACTATCGCGCCAGGGACGGAAGTGAAGCCGCCCAAAATCAATACCGGCAAGGCTTTCAATGCAACAAAGGTCAGCGCAAACTGCACACCATTACGTGCACCCCACAGCAGGCCAGCAACCAGGGCGACAAAGCCAGCAACCGCCCAGACTATGCCCCAGATCTGTTGCAGTGGAATACCAACAGCCAGCGCCGCCTGGTGATCATCTGCCACCGCACGCAGGGCACGGCCTATCTTGGTTTTGGAAAACAGCAGTGCCAGGCCAGTCACCAGCAAGGCACAAATCAAGGCGGCAATCACATCGAATTGAGATACCAGGATATTGAATTTCTCCATGAAATATTCTATGGGCACATCGTCAATAGGCAATGTCAGTTTGTGCGGTTGCGAACCCCACAGCAATTGCGCGAGGCCTTCGATAAAAAAGGTCAGACCTATAGTGGCCATGAACAGCGTAATCTCAGGCTGGTTGACCAGTGGGCGCAATACTATGCGCTCGATTGCCAGGCCCAGCGCCACCATCACCAGCATGGTCAACGGTATTGCCAGCCATAGCGACATCTCGAATTTCTCGGTCAGGCCTACGCAGGTCAGCGCCGCAAAAAATACCATTGCACCCTGCGCAAAATTGAAGACACCCGAGGCTTTGTAGATCAGCACAAAACCCAGCGCCACCAGCGCATACATGACACCGGACAGCAAGCCACCGATAAACACTTCAAAGAAAAAACTGATATTCATTTCTAGCTCTCAGCCTACGTTAGGCAAACATGATCTTGAACAGAAGACCTCTCACTACAGAGGCACCGAGACACAGAGGAAAAACCAGAGGAAATCTTTTCTTGTTCTTCTCTTGCCTTTCTCTGTGTCTCAGTGTCTCTGTGGTTAATGGTCTTAAGATTTTTCATTAATGCGCCACACCAAGGTAAGCATTAATCACTTCCTGATTCGCCAGCACTTCCGCAGGTGTGCCGTCACCGATTTTCTTGCCGTAATCGAGCACGACCACGCGGTCAGAAATATCCATCACCACACCCATATCATGTTCGATCAAAACGATGGTGGTGCCCAACTGGTCATTGACATCGAGGATGAAGCGGCTCATGTCCTGTTTTTCTTCTACGTTCATGCCAGCCATGGGTTCATCCAGCAATAAAATCTCAGGCTCGGCTGCCAGCGCACGGCCAAGTTCCACGCGCTTTTGTAAACCGTAGGACAGACGGCCTACAGGTATCTTGCGTATATGCTGGATTTCCAGGAAGTCGATAATCTCTTCAACCTTTTCACGATGGGCAATTTCTTCTTTTTGTGCAGGGCCCCAATACAAGGCTTGCATGAGGAAATTACTTTTCATTTTCAGGTTACGGCCTGTCATGATGTTGTCGAGCACGCTCATGCCTTTGAACAGGGCGATGTTCTGGAAAGTCCTGGCGATGCCGCTCTTGGCCGCCGCATAGGTATTCATGTCCTTGCGGTGCTGACCACGGTAAGTGATGTCGCCTTGCTGCGGACGGTATACGCCATTGATGACATTCAGCATTGAGCTTTTGCCTGCACCATTCGGACCTATGATGGCGCGTATTTCATGTTCCCTGACGTTGAATGAAATATTCGTCAAAGCCTTGACGCCACCAAAGGCCAGAGAGATGCCTTGCAAGTCCAGGATGACTTCACCAATTTTTCTGTTATCTGCCATTTTTTCTTAGTCCTTATGCAGCCAGCTTTTGGGCAGAAAATGTTTTGACATCGCTGATATGCAAATCGGCACTGACTGTTCCCTGACGCCCATCCTCAAACTTGACCAGGGTCTCTATGAACTGCGAACGCTTGTCTGAATACAGGGCGTCTATCAGCACGGCATATTTTTCCGCAATGAATTTGCGTCTGACCTTGCGGGTGCGGGTCAGCTCATCATCATCAGGATCGAGTTCTTTGTGCAGTACCAGGAAGCGGTGTATTTGTGTACCGGCCATCAAGTCTTCACTGGCGAGATCTGCATTTACTTTTTCTATGCACGACAGTATCAGTTGATAAGTCTCGGCCTTGGCTGCCAGATCGGTATAGCCGGAATAGGCAATGCCGCGTCTTTCTGACCAGTTGCCGACGGCCTCCATATCAATATTGATGAAGGCACAGACGGTGTCTCGTTCATGACCAAAGGCCACGGCTTCCTTGATGAAGGGGAAGAACTTGAGTTTGTTTTCTATGTAGTTGGGTGCGAATATGTCGCCCTGGTTCATCTTGCCGACATCGGCTGCGCGGTCGATGATTTTCAGGTGTCCATCCTGGTCAAAGATGCCAGCATCACCCGTGTGGAAATAACCTTCCTCATCCATGACTTCCGCTGTTGCATCGGGGCGCTTGTAGTAACCTGTCAGCATGGCATCTGACCTGACCAGCACTTCACCGTTTGGCGCGAGCTTGACTTCAACACCGGGTGCGGCGGCACCTACGCTATCAAACTTGATTTTTCCATCCGGCTGCAAGCAGACATAGGCGCAGGTTTCGGTCGAACCATACAACTGCTTGAGGTTGACACCGATGGAGCGATAGAAACGGAACAGGTCAGGGCCGATAGCGGCACCGGCAGTGTAGGCGACGCGCACTCGTGACAAGCCCAGCACGTTTTTCAGCGGGCCATAAATCAGCAGATTGCCGAGTGTATATTGCAAGCGGTCCATGCCACTGACAGCTTTGCCATCGAGTATGTCAGAACCAACACGGCGTGCCAGGTCCATGAAATGGGCAAACAATTTGCGCTTGATGCTACCAGCATCTTCCATGCGTATCATGACTGTGGTCAGCATGTTTTCAAACACGCGCGGTGGGGCGAAATAATATGTGGGACCAACTTCACGTAAATCCGTCAGGACGGTTTCACTGGATTCAGGGCAATTCACGGTAAAACCAGCGGCCATGGCCTGGGCGAAAGAAAACAGATGGTCACCTACCCAGGCCATGGGCAGATAAGACAGGATATCTTCGTCTGCAGTGAGTTCATCAAATTCCATGCCGCCCATTGCCGCAGTCATGAAAGAACGGTGCGACTGGCATACGCCCTTGGGTTTGCCAGTCGTGCCTGAGGTGTACAGCATGACAGCCGTATCATCTGGCTGGCCAAGCTCTACTTCTTTCATGAAAAAATCAGGATGGGTGATATCAAACGCACGCCCCAGTTCTTGCAGGGCCGCATAGGATGTCAATTCAGGCTGATGATAATGGCGCATGCCGCGGTCATCATCAAAAGCGATATGTTGTATGCCTGCGTACTGTTGTTTGATCTCTAACAGCTTATCAACCTGCTCCTGATCTTCGACGATGGCGAAGACGATCTCTGCATTTTCCAGCACATAGGCCATGTCGGCAGCCGGTGCATCCTGATACAGGGGCACGGGGATGCCACCCAGGCATTGTGCAGCTGCCATGGCCCAGTACAGGCGCGGACGATTGTCGCCTATGATGGCCAGGTTCATGCCGCGCTTGAAGCCCTGTGCAGCCAGGCCGCAGGCAAGGGCGCGCACTTCTGCATTGACTTGTTGCCAGTTCCAGGTCTGCCAGATACCCAGGTCTTTTTCGCGGAAAGCCGGATGTTGTGGCCGTGTTTTCCCGTGCTGCAATAACAACCTGGGAAAAGTCGAATTCGCTGCTTCTTTTTGATTCATGTCTCCACCAGCCTATTGTTTTATGGCTTACTTCATGTGAGTGTCCTGATGCGCCCTTACTGCTTGCTTACTATATCTATGCAGAGGGACTTTACGGTAGGTATTGTAGTGGCAAGCTGCAATGCGTTGCCTTTGAGTACCTGCAGTCTTCGCTGCAATGGTCAACTCGCTTACAATGTCTCCGTAATTCTTTTTGTTGAAGCGATAGTAGACCCTTCAGGGGCCGGTGGTTGTCATTCGACCGACAATCTGAAAATTTGACCCAATTATCTGTGGTGCGTTGCACAAATATGACAAAAAAAATCAGCGACCCTAAAGAACGTTTTGCCAAGTCCATCTGGGCCAGCATGCTGGCTCCGGAACATATGCAAAAGGTGGAAGATGAAGTCGTCGAACGTTTCATTCCCGCCGGGGGCTATGTTTGCCGCAAGGGGGATACGGTAGATTACTGGATGGGTGTCATCGACGGCTTTTTGAAGATGAGCAGTATCTCGCCCGATGGCAAGACCGTGACCTTCAGTTGCATGCTGGCAGGTGGTTGGTTTGGTGAAGGCTCGCTGCTGAAGACCGAGCCGCGCCGCTATGATGTGGTGGCCCTGCGTGATACCCGTGTCGCCTATATGCCGCGCACTACTTTTACGCACCTGCTGGACAACAGCATTCCATTCAACCGCTTTCTCCTGCATCAGTTGAATGAACGCCTGGGCCTGTTTATATCCCTGGTGGAGTATGACCGCATGCTTGATCCTGACACCCGCGTTGCCCGTTGCCTGGCAGCCATGTTTCACCCCTACCTGAACCCTGGCTTGAAAGCTGGCAGCAGCATGCAAATCCAGATATCGCAGGAAGAAATCGGTTATATCTCCAGCGTCTCGCGCCAGCGCGCCAATCAGGCCCTGCAATTGCTGGAAAAGAAAAACCTGCTGAGCGTGGATTATGGTGGCATCACCATACTTGATCTTGAAGGCCTGCGCCGCTTCCCGGAAGAATGATGCATGAAGACCCTGAATATCATAGGTGCGGGTAAGGTCGGCAAGGTGCTGGCCAAAAATTTCCTGCGTCAGCAGCAATTTTCTATAAAGCAGGTCATGAACCGCACAATGACCAGTGCCAGCGATGCCGTAGCCTGGCTGGATGCCGGGCAGGCAGTAGATGCCATCGCACAATTGCAGCCAGCTGACATGACCATGCTGAGCGTCAGTGATGACCAGATCGCCAGTGTTTGCCAGCAACTGGCGGATGCCGGTTTGCTGAAGGCAGGCAGCGTTGTTTTCCATTGTAGTGGTGCCAAGGCATCGACAGAGTTGCATGCTGCCAGACTGGCAGGCGCAGCTGTTGCCAGTGTCCATCCTGTGCGCAGTTTTGCCAATGTCGATCTGCTGGCAGAGCAATTTGCCGGCACGATATGCAGCCTGGAAGGTGATGAGGCTGCGCTGGCTGTATTGGCGCCTGCCTTGCAGGCCATAGGTGCAGAGACCGTCATCATCCAGGCAGACAATAAATTGCTGTATCACGCCGGTTCTGTGTTTGCCAGCAATTATCTGGTGACCCTGATGGAGATCGCCTTACGCACTTATCAGGCGGCGGGCATACCCGCGGAGATCGCGCAAAAGATGGCGGCACCGCTGGCAAGACAGACACTGGAAAATATCTTCGCCATGGGCACGCAGGCAGCACTGACTGGTCCTATCGCCCGTGGTGACATGCAGACAGTCACCTTACAGCAAGCCAGGCTCCACGACTGGGATCAGCAGGCAGGGGACTTGTATCAGGCATTTACGCAGCCGACCATAGACCTGGCAGCAGCCCGCATTTCACGTCCTCATTCAGAGAAATAAACGCTGTTACGGCCATTTTCCTTGGCTTGATACAGGGCCAGGTCAGCGCGTTCAAATACGCTGGCTTCGCTTTCCTTGTCCTTGCATTCTGCCACGCCCATGCTGACGGTAATCGACAAGCGGGTGCGTGTCAGATCAGTGGTGCGCGAAAAGTCATTATTGGCGATGGTGTTACGCAGGTTCTCGGCTATTGAGGTTGCTTTTTCCAGCGTGCAGTTTTTCAGCAAGATCAGAAATTCTTCACCACCCCAGCGGCAAATGATGTCGCTCTCGCGCAGCGAGCGCTTGGATATCTGAGAGATTTCCTTGAGGACATGATCACCCACCAGATGGCCTTGCTTGTCATTGACCTTCTTGAAGAAATCAATATCCAGCAAAACCACGCACATGGGCTGGCGTGAGCGTTCGCTATCCAGCAGGGCTTGCTGGAAGACAAAATCAAAAGCCTGGCGGTTTAGCAAATTGGTCAGGGTGTCGGTAGAGGCTGATTTTTCAAGGCGTTTTTGGTAGCGCCTGACTGTCAGTAATAAAATCGCCAATATGATCAGGGTGATGCCAGCGCTGATGGCGATATTGATGAAAAAGATATTTTGCAGGGGCTTGATCTCATTCCCCATTTCCTGCTCTACCAGCAAATGCCAGCCCAGCTCAGGGATGAAGCGTGCATTGACAAGTATGGTTTCTGTGCCGTTCTTGTATTCAAGGTGCTGGGACTCACTTTTGCGATTCGCCAGGATTTGCGGTGCCAGGCTGCTGAGGCCAGGCATGACACTCAGGTTGCTGCGTATCTTTTTCATATTATTGCCTGCCAGGGCAATATTGCCTTTCTGGTCGACGAAAAAGATATTCCTGCGGAAACGGGTCTGGTAACTGTCTATTAGGGTTTTCATGGTATCAAGCGTCAGGCCTATGCCGGTGACGCCGATGAATTTGCCCGAAAAATCAAGAATGCGGTAATTGATGAAAATGGTCATGGCGTCGCGATTGGCCATGTCAATATCGACATTGGTTTCGTACTCGCTTTTCAAACCACGTACCCGGAAGAACCATTGATCGCGAGCTTCGGTTTCGCTGATGGTTTTCAGGACGCCATCTGCATGATAATAATTACGGGTCTGGTCGGAGATCAGGAAACTGGAAATCGCATGGTTCTTTTGCTTGATTTCTTTCAGGTACTTGACGATCTGGTCCTTGTCTTCTTCACCATTGATGATCCAGTCACGCAAAAAAGTATCATGCGCCATCTGGGATGAAACAAAAACCGGGCGCAATATGTCTTTCTGGATTTCAGAATAGACATTGTCACCGGTGATGGGCAGGGTTTGCTCGGAGATGCCTTGTTGTATGGCATCGCGGGAAACGACAAAAGATGCCACGGTCGTGGATACAAACCCTGCAATAAGGATCAGGGATAGCCATACCAGCAGACCGTATTTTTTTAACATTATTTGCATGAATGATAGACGGAGCATGAGCGTGAGGTTTGCCGCAAGATAATACTATAAACCCATGCTGATTCTGGTCATTTTCGAGGCAAACTACTGTGTCTTGCGGTAGTTTTGAGCACAATCAGATGATATTGCATGATGTTTCATGCAGCGTGTGCGATTTTTAAGGGGTGTTGTGATTTAATTCACAGGCGGGAAATAAAAAATGCCGCTAAGCAGCGGCATTAATACAGTAATAATGACAGGGTTAAACCTGTTTAGGATCTGTAGCGAGCGAGCGTCAGCGGGGTAAGGGTAACAAAAATGCAGCGCAAAAAGCGGAATGTACACTAGTACATGAGCATTTTGAGCAGCACATGAGCCCCGCAGAGCTACTGTTGCGCACGCGCTTAAGATCGTAAGCAGGTTTTAAGGGCGTGGCGTCAAAGACACATGGATGCGCAGACGTGAGCCTGGGTCATATGGCATGACAGAAGTATAGGTGCGATTGTGGTACTCATACGTCACCGCATAGCCATTGGTACGGGTTTCCCAGCTGTCGATATTGCGGCACTGACGTACAGGGCGGCTTTCATAGACAGGCTGGTTATTATAGTTGTTGCCGTTATTGCCATTATTCTCAACGCGGTCACCGACGATGGCACCTGTGACAGCACCGACGGCAGCAGCAGCGATACGGCCATTGCCGCCGCCAACCTGGCTACCCAGCAAACCACCTGCCAGACCACCGATAATGGCACCGCCATTGCTGCGTTCAGCCTGTTGCTGACGTGGATAATTACGCTGGCTGGTTTCATATTCAGTACGGCATTCCTGGCGTGGCACGTTTACTTGCTCAACCTGAGGGGTAACGCTGACGACACGGGCATAGTCGTCAAAGTCAGCCGCGTGGGCAGCAGGGACGGCAACGGCAGCAGCCAGCAAAGCCAGTACAGGTGCTGCCTTGGAAATTGTTGAGAATGAAAATTTCATTTTTTACCTCTTTTGATGTGGATCATGTGATAAACATCACCTGGGCCTGTCAGCTCGATTGCATTGTTTTATATGCAATGTAAGCACATGACCTGGATCTGCGTATTTCTCTATGTGTCCTGTGATAATGTGTATATAACGCCTGTGCGGCGAAAATAGAAGACATGAAAATGTAAGTGTCTGTTTCACTATACTTTTGGTACTCTATTCCTGTACCTGGCTTGTGTTTTACTTGTACTTTACATAATCGGCCTCATTTATGCCCTTGAGCCCTTTATGCCTCTCATCTCTACTGGAGAACTTATGCACTTGCAATGGACATCCTGGCTGACGCTTGCCGTACTCTGCATGTATTTCTGGAATGTAATGGTCGTCGGACGTCTGCGGGTCAAGCTCGGGGTCAAGGCGCCTGCCATGGATGGGCCGCCTGAATTCTTGCGCGCCATGCGGGTGCAGGCAAATACCGTAGAGCAAATGGTATTCTTTTTGCCAGCCCTGTGGTTATGCGCAGTCTGGACCGGGGATGTACCTGCGGCTTTGCTGGGTCTGGTGTGGATGATGGGACGCATTATGTATGCGCTGGCTTATCTGCAGGATGCAGGCAAGCGTTCCATGGGTTTCCTGATTTCTGGTCTGGCAGCAGTTGCGCTGGTGCTGGGTGCGGTACTGGGCTTGAGCGGGGCGTTGAAATGAAAGGCAAAATTCTTGGCAGTAACGTCAATTCCGTCAATTCCGTCAATTCCGTCAATTCCACATTGACGCCGTCCGTGTATGCCTCATATATCCTCATGGGCATCGCCCTGTTCATGGTATTGAAGGCAGGTTTGCTGCTGGCACTGTTTTCTGGCTTGCTGGTATTTTCCATCATCCATGTACTGGCACCAGCTATTGCCTTGCGTTTCAGGCACAAGCAACCGCGCATGATCGCCGTGGTCTTTTTATCCTTCGTCCTGATCACTGGCCTGATCCTGGCAGGCTGGGGCATCCATGCCTTCTTGCGCAGCGATGCGGGTAACCTGCAAAACCTGCTGCAAAGGCTGGCGGATATCATTGAAACTTCACGCCATCAATTGCCTGCGTGGGTAAGTACCAACCTGCCGGAAGATGTCGAAGCCTTAAGGGAGATGATGACTCACTGGCTGCGCGAGCACGCCGGTGAGGCGAAACAGATAGTGCCAGAAGCAGGCCATCTGATCGTCCACCTGTTGCTCGGTATGATCATAGGCAGCATGGTTGCCCTGCGAGATGTCACTGGTGACAGTAACCATAAACCCTTTGCTGCTGCCATGCTGCAAAGAATCAGTAACCTGGGCCAGATTTTCCATAAAATCGTTTTCGCCCAGGTGCAGATTTCCCTGATCAATACTGTGTTCACCGCAATTTATCTGGCTGCCATCCTGCCTATGGCTGGCATACACTTGCCGTTGACCAAGACCATGATCGCCATTACCTTCCTGGCGGGTCTGATCCCTGTGGCGGGTAATATCATTTCCAATACCGTCATCGTGATTGTTGGTTTGTCACAATCCCTGAATGTGGCCGTAGCCTCGCTGGTATTCATGATTGTCATCCATAAGGCAGAATATTTCCTGAATGCACGTATCATCGGTGCCCAAGTGAATGCAAGGGCCTGGGAATTGCTGACTGCCATCCTGGTCATGGAAACCTTGTTTGGTGTCCCTGGTGTGGTTGCTGCTCCCGTGTTTTATGCATATATCAAGAAAGAACTGAGTGACCGCGGTCTGGTTTGATGAAGCACAGTAGTGAATTTACCAACATAAAAGGCTTAAAAATGATTCTGGAGTTAGCAGATATACGGATACAGGCTGGCAAACAAGCCGAATTTGATGTTGCCATACAGCGTGGCCTTGACGAAGTGATACGCCATGCCAAGGGTTTCCTGGGTTTCAATGTACAAAAGGGCATAGAGTCGCCGGAACGTTACCTGCTCATGATTTATTGGGCTACGCTGGAAAACCATACCGTCGATTTTCGTGAGTCGCCAGCATTTGCCGAGTGGCGTGCGATTGTCGGCCCGTATTTTGCCAGCGCCCCTGTGGTTGAGCATTTTGATCTTTTAGCCAAGTCTGAGTGATTTTTTTGTGTAGCCTGGGATAATTCCGACTTGATTCCCGGGATTTCATCCCAAGCTTATCAAGTCATGATTTGCCTGTGGCGCTGAGGTCGGCGTTCAATTTTGGCAACAGCTTGCTCTCCAAAAGGTCATTATGGTTCCGCATCTCGTCACCGCTCTCAACGGCCCCCTGCTCGATCTTGAAAAAAAGATATTAGAAGCGACACCTGCGATAGAACGCTGGTTCCGTCTTGAATGGCAGGAACATACTCCGCCATTTTATTGTTCCGTCGATTTGCGCAATGCCGGTTTCAAGCTGGCACCTGTCGATACCAATCTCTTCCCCGGCGGTTTTAATAACCTGGCATCAGAGATGCTGCCATTGGCAGTGCAGGCAGCAATGGCGGCGATAGAGAAATATTGCCCTGATGCAAAAAATCTTTTGGTGATTCCCGAGAGCCATACCCGCAATGTGTTTTATTTGCAAAACATTGCCCGCATGATGCAGATTTTCCGCCAGACTGGTCTCAATGTGCGCCTTGGTTCACTGTCCGCAGATATTACAGAACCAACCCCTATCGATTTGCCAGATGGCAGCCAGTTGATACTGGAGCCACTGGAGCGCTCGGCCAACGGCCGCCGCCTGGGCCTGAAAAATTTCGACCCTTGCACCATCTTGCTCAACAATGACTTGTCGGCAGGCATACCGGCAATACTGGAAGAGCTCAATGAACAAACCCTGCTGCCGCCGCTGCATGCAGGCTGGGCCTTGCGCCGCAAGAGCAATCACTTCCATGCCTATGATGAAGTGGTCAAGAAATTCGCCAAGATGGTGGATATCGATCCGTGGATGCTGAACCCCTTCTTTACGAAGTGCAAGGACATCAATTTCCATGACCGCAGCGGTGAAGATACGCTGGTGGCTGCGGTGGATACCATACTTGCCAAGATACGCAAGAAATACAAGGAATACGGCATCAAGGAAAAGCCCTTTGTCATCGTCAAGGCAGATGCCGGTACTTATGGCATGGGCATCATGACCGTGCATGATTCCAGCGAAGTGCGTGATCTCAACCGCAAGCAACGGAACAAGATGTCAGTCATCAAGGATGGCATGGAAGTCAGGGACGTCATCGTGCAGGAAGGCGTGTATTCCTTCGAGCAAATCAATGAATCCGTGGCTGAACCCGTGGTGTATATGATAGACCGCTATGTCGTTGGCGGTTTCTACCGAGTTCATGAAGACCGTGGCGTTGATGAAAACCTCAATGCGCCTGGGATGCACTTTGTGCCGCTGGCCTTTGCCCAGCAACATGCGGTGCCTGACATGAAGGCAAAACCGGGTACGGCAGCACCAAATCGTTTTTACATGTATGGTGTAGTGGCGCGCCTGGCTTTGCTGGCGGCATCACTGGAGTTGGAAAAGACAGATCCAAATCCTGAGGTTTATTGATTACTATTTAGCCAAGAATATTGAGCACACTCATGAAAATCGCTTTCCTGACCGACCCGCTGTCGCACTTCAAGACGTATAAGGACTCCACTTACGCCATGATGGTGGAGGCAGACAAGCGCGGTTATGCGATTTATGCCTTTGGTCCGGACGATATAGCGCTGGAAAGTGGCAAGGTGATTGCCAATATCAGCCGTATCACACTGACTGGGGATAGTCAGGACTGGTTCAGATTGTCAGAACCTGAATCTTTGCCACTGAGTGCTTTTGATGCCGTCCTGCAGCGCAAAGACCCGCCATTTGATATGGAATATATCTACGCGACTTATTTGCTGGAACTGGCAGAACAGCAGGGCGCGCGGGTGTTCAATAAACCGGCAGCCATCCGCAATCATAATGAAAAGCTCAGCATTGCCCAGTTCAGCCAGTTCACGGCGCCGACACTGGTGACGCGCGATGAGCAACGTATCCGTGCTTTCCATAAAGAGCATCAGGACATCATCCTCAAGCCACTCGACGGCATGGGTGGTACTGGTATTTTCCGTATCCGCGACGATGGCATGAACCTGGGTTCTGTCATTGAGACTTTGACGGTGAATGGCAGCCGTACCATCATGGTGCAACGTTATATCCCTGAAATTGTCCATGGTGACAAAAGGATATTGCTGATAGGTGGCAAGGTAGTGCCGTTCTCGCTTGCGCGTATACCGCAAAATGGTGAGGTCAGGGGCAACCTGGCAGCAGGCGGCTTGGGCGTGGCGCAGGAATTGTCTGCCCGTGATCTTGAGATTGCGCAGACTTTGGCACCCGAACTTTATCAAAGAGGCCTGTTGCTGGTAGGATTAGATGTAATTGGTGCTAATTTAACGGAGGTTAATGTGACCAGCCCTACCTGTTTCCAGGAAATTACCCAGCAAAAAGGCTTCAATGTTGCTGGCATGTTCATTGATGCCCTTGAAACGGCAGTTGCAGCTTAAATATAAATGAAGGCTGGCGGGCGAGTGTCGGCCGTCACAAGAGAGTTAAAGAACGATGGTAGGCATACTTTTAATGACGCATGCACCACTGGGAAGTGCTTTCATGCAGGCTGCGGCCCATGTTTTCCGTGGCATGCCCGAACGCTTTGAAGCGATAGACGTCATCGCCGACCAGAATATTGATGAAGTCAACCGCCTCGCACGTGAAGCCGTGCTGCGTCTGGACGATGGTTCTGGCGTGCTGGTGATCACCGATGTCATGGGCGGGACACCGTCGAATTGTTGCAGGCAACTGGGTGATCCTGACCGGGTGGCGATCATTGCCGGCATCAGCCTGCCTATGTTATTGCGGGCCATAACTTATCGTAGTGATGTACTCGATGTCGTGGTGGAGATGGCGCTGGCTGGTGGCCAGAATGGCGCGATCAGACTCGATAATAGAGTGCGTTTGTCACCAGGTTAAAAAAAGAAAGAAAGTGAAGCATGATTCAACAAGAAATCGAAATCATCAACAAGCTGGGTTTGCATGCACGCGCATCGGCAAAATTTACCCAAACCGCCAGCAAATTCAAGGCTGAAGTATGGCTGACTCGCAATAGTCGCCGCGTCAATGGCAAGTCCATCATGGGCGTCATGATGCTGGCAGCGGGCAAGGGTAGTAAAGTTTTGCTGGAGACCGATGGTGCAGATGAGCAAGCCTGTTTTGATGCCATCCAGGCCCTGATCAATGACAAGTTTGGTGAAGGCGAATAGTAGGTACGGAAATGATGTGCCAGACTGCTACGCAGTCGAAACAAATGGCAACATATTTCTGATTGTCGTTCTTACTCTATTCAGCTACCGTGTCTCCCTTTGATGGAAGTAGCAAAATCAGGCAGCACTTGTTTATGTAGTTCTGTATGCGGTTTTTTATGCGGGTTTATATGTATTAAGCAGTCTGGAATTTTTTCCATAGCTATACTCTGTACACTAAAACGATGACAGGGCGGCATGAACATAGCGCCCGGAGACAATGTAATTTTGGGGGACGAAGCATGGCATCTTTTACACTGCAAGGCATCCCTGTTTCACGCGGCATAGCAATCGGACGCGCACATTTGCTGCGTCCAGCGGCACTGGATGTACAACATTACCTGGTAGGGCAAGAGCAAGTCGAGGCAGAGGTGCAAAGACTGCAGCAAGCCATTGCCCGGGTACACAAGGATTTACAGGCGATCTGGTCAGATTTGCCTGCCGATGCGCCGACCGAGCTCGGCGCTTTCATTGACGTTCATGTACTGATCCTGTCTGATCCCATGATATCTGAAGCGCCGCTCGATATCATACGTACCCGCCACTACAATGCCGAATGGGCACTGGTCAGCCAGATTGATGAATTGTCAGCCCAGTTTGATGAAATCGAAGACGATTACCTGCGCGAGCGCAAGGCTGATATCCAGCAAGTGGCAGAGCGTGTGCTCAAGGTGTTGACAGGCACAGCAGGCAGCGCGGTACGCTCGGATGGCATAGATGAACGCAATGCCAATATGATCGTCGTCGCCAGGGATATTTCACCTGCTGACATGATGCAGTTCCGCGATGTTGCCTTTACCGGTTTTGTCACCGATGAAGGTGGCCACAATTCCCATACTGCCATCGTCTCGCGCAGCCTGGGCATACCTGCAGTAGTAGGCATGGGCAACGCTTCAAGGCTGATTGATCAGGATGACTGGCTCATCATCGACAGTGACGCCGGTGTTGTCATTGTTGCGCCCAGCTCCCTGGTGCTGGAACAATACCGCGAACGTCAGGTCATACTGGCCAAGGCCAGGAAAAAACTCCATAAACTCAAAAAGACACCAGCGATTACCCAGGATGGCGTCGAGATCACTTTGCTGGCAAATATAGAATTGCCGCAGGATGCTGCTCATGCGCTGGAAGCCGGTGCCAGCGGGGTAGGTTTGTTCCGTTCAGAATTCCTGTTCATGGAAAGCAGCGGCCAGCAACACAAGCTACCGACAGAAGACGAACAGTTCGAGGCTTACCATACTGCAGTGCAAGGCATGAAAGGCAGGCCAGTGACGATACGCACACTGGATGTGGGGGCTGACAAACCGCTGGATACGACAGAGCACAATATCCTCAATCCCGCACTGGGTTTGCGGGCCATACGGTATTGCCTGGCGGAGCCACAATTATTTTTGACGCAACTGCGCGCCATCCTGCGTGCCTCGGCTTTTGGCAAGGTCAAGATACTGATACCCATGATGGCGCATGGCTTTGAGATAGACCAGACCCTTGCCATGATAGAGCAGGCCAAGACGGAGTTGCGTAAGGAAGGCAAGGACTTTGATGCAGGGATTGCCATCGGTGCCATGATAGAAATCCCGGCAGCAGCCTTGTCGCTGCCGATGTTTGTCAAGAAACTGGATTTCCTGTCTGTCGGGACCAATGACCTGATTCAATACACGCTGGCCATCGACAGGGCAGACCATGAAGTCGCCCATTTATATGATGATTTGCACCCGGCCATTTTGCAACTTTTACAAATGATTATTACGGCAGGTGACAAAGCTGGCATACCAGTCTCCATCTGTGGTGGTATGGCGGGTGATATACGTCTGACACGCCTGCTGGCCGGTATGGGGTTCCGTGAATTGTCGATGCCGGCAGCCTTGTTGCCTGAAATTAAGCAAGAGATATTGAACACCCGTCTCGATGCCCTGCAAGGTCATGTGAAAAAAATCCTGCGAAGCTATGACTCGGCAACCATCAGGGAAACCCTGGCGGCCATGGACGCGCAGTCGCCCATTTTGCATTAACCAGCTTGCATTAAAATTGCCACTGTACAGACACCTGTGTTTGACCTCGGTGCCTGACTTGGTTTATCCTTCACCTATTGCGCCGATTTGAAAATCAGCTTGCGGGCGCGGTTCGGAAAACATCCCGAATGATAAATACGGCTAAAGCGAGCTTGAATGCAGCTTCCCCTCCACACATTCAGCCCACCTTTTAGCCTTCCTGAGTTTTTTGATAACGGGTTTACTCCCGATGGAAGAGTGTATGTCATCCTCACCTGGATCAGTTGGCATCGTCACGCCACAAGCGTTTCAGTTCGACCAGCCTTTGGCCTTACAAAACGGCACCTCAATTGCAGGCTATACCCTGATGGTGGAAACCTATGGGCAGCTCAATGCAGCCAAATCCAATGCAGTCCTGATCTGCCATGCCCTGAATGCCTCCCACCATGTGGCTGGCGTATATGCAGATGAACCCAAGAATGTGGGCTGGTGGGACAATATGGTAGGGCCGGGAAAACCTGTTGATACCAACAAGTTTTTTGTCATTGGCGTTAATAACCTTGGCTCCTGCTTTGGTTCTACTGGCCCCATGCATACCAATCCTGCCACCGGCAAACCATATGGTGCAGATTTTCCTGTCGTGACAGTGGAAGACTGGGTCAATGCCCAGGCCAGGCTGGCAGAGCGCCTGGGGATTACGCAATTTGCCGCCGTCATGGGCGGCTCACTCGGTGGTATGCAAGCGCTGGCCTGGAGTATTTTGTACCCGGATAGTTTGCGTCATTGCGTGGTGGTGGCTTCCACCCCCAAGCTCTCGGCACAGAATATCGCCTTCAATGATGTGGCACGCCAGGCGATTTTGACGGACCCGGATTTTCACGGTGGTGATTTCTATGCCCACAAAGTCGTGCCACGCCGCGGCCTGCGGGTAGCGCGCATGATAGGGCATATCACCTATCTGTCTGATGATGACATGGCAGAAAAATTTGGCCGTGACCTCAAAGGTCGTGACTACCAGTTTGGCTATGGCGTCGATTTTGAAATCGAATCTTACCTGCGTTACCAGGGTGATAAATTCTCGGATTATTTCGACGCAAACACTTATTTACTGATCACCAAGGCGCTCGATTATTTTGACCCCGCCCGCCATACCGGTGGCGACCTCGCCAAGGCACTGGCACAAACCAAGGCCAAGTTCCTGCTCGCTTCGTTTACTACTGACTGGCGTTTTTCACCGGAGCGCAGCCGCGAAATTGTCAAAGCTCTGGTCAGCAATAAACGCACTGTCAGTTATGCAGAAATCGATGCACCGCACGGCCATGATGCTTTCCTGCTGGATGACTCACGTTACCTGAACCTGATCGCCGCCTATTACCAGCGCATAGATGCTGAATTGCAAGCCGAATTGTTGGGAGCCGCAGCATGAATTTTTCTGAATTAAACGTCTTGCGCCCAGACCTGGCTTTCATCGCGCACTGGATCAAGCCGCAGGCACAAGTATTGGATGTTGGTTGTGGTGACGGCGTCATGCTCGATTACCTGCAGAGCGACAAGCAATGCCGCGGCTATGGTATAGAAATCGCCGATGACAAGGTGCTGGCCTGCGCTACTCGTGCCGTGAATGTCATACAGCAGGATATGGAAAATGGCCTGGGCATGTTTGAAGACAATAGCTTTGATACTGTCATGTGTTTAAACTCGCTGCAGATGATGAAGCATGTTGAACCTTTGTTGCGTGATATCGCCAGGGTAGGGCAGGAAGCCATTGTTTCTTTTCCTAATTTCGGTTACTGGCCGCACCGCACTGCCTTATTGCGCGGCAAGATGCCAGTATCAAAATCCCTGCCCTATGAATGGTATGACACGCCCAATGTACGCTGCGCGACTATCCATGATTTCTCTGATCTTGCCAATGAAGTCGGTCTGGACGTACTGGAATGCGTCGCCCTGCATGAAGGCAAACCAGTTACCTGGCTACCCAATCTACGAGGCAGTCTTGCCGTGTTCCGTTTGCGCAAAAAGTAATTGCTGGCTTTGTTCACGACGGCCATTGCGTCTTTGCGTAATTTTCTTGCCACATGATATCGCTGGACTTTCTATCCAGCGATAGCTGAAGTAAGAAAAGATGATCGTTAATATCACCGACAGCAAGAAAAACAGATGCGGATGCGCTTGTAGCGTTGGCGGCAAAGTGATCCAGCAGTAGGTATAAAGCGGGTAAAAAATAACCGGGTGGAACAGGTACATGGAATAACTGATCTTGCCCAGAAAATCAGCAGTATTGCCACCGGGTTTGTAAATACTGGTAACCAGGACAAAGATCGCGATTGCCGTAGACTGTGTCATCGGTGTTTTCAGATATTCTGCCTGGAATGACCACATGCGCACGATGTCCTTGCCTGCAAAGGAGACAAAGGTCAAAGCAAGTATGATGATGGCGTTTTTCGCTGCAGCCTTGTCCCCTTTGAACAGCCATTCCCGATATAAGAGACCAAAAAACATATAGCCGGTGTAGCGCATGCAAGAGAAAACATTCCAGTGATAGCCTGACATGCCCGGGATATGACGTAGCACCTCGCGCAATACCAGCAAGCCAACAAAAAACATCAATATGCTTTTCAGTGAAGTCAGCTTCTTGCGTTTGAACAGATATATGCAAGTAATGTAAAACAAGAGCTCCAGCGTCAAAGTCCAGTATGAGCCTATGATATTTTCTATGCCCATGAAAGCATGGAACATCGTCAGATTAGCGAAAAACATCAGCCAGCTGATTTCATTGCCGCCATGTTCGCTGCCAAAACGCCACCAGACAAAAATCAAGCCAAGAACTGCAGACAGCCAGTAAGCTGGGTACAGGCGGAAAAACCGGTGTATGACAAAAGTGGAGACAGGTTTTACCGGATAACTGGCCAGACTGAAAGGGACGACAAAGCCGCTGACCATTAGAAAAATACAGACCCCCACTTCACCCAGGCCTAGTTGTTTGGTGAAGAAATGGGCAATGCCGGATTCAGTGGCATTCAAGCTCACATCCGGCCGCGCCATCATGGCGAAATCCACCGTATGTTGATAAATCACGAGCAGCGCTGCAAAGCCGCGCAGGAAATCCAGATATTGGTAACGCAGGGAAGTTAGTTTGGTGGAAGATAAAGTCATGGGACACAATTCAGTATTCAGTGCTTATTCGCATTAACAAAGACTCCCGCACACAGTCACTTGTGCACGAGAAAGTAATTGCCTTAAAAGAAAGATGTGCGTAGACATAAATGAAACTGTTTAGTTTCAGAAATATTTCTTTTTTTGCTAGAAAGTGGGGGTGAAGTGTGTGCACCGCTCTTGATAACACGCAGTCAGCAATCTCTTGCTTGTTATCTGCCAGCAGGCGGATTTGAGCTGGAAAAGAGCTGCCGGTGATGGCCCGGCAATAAATTTCGGGGAGTTTGCCTTTAAATACGGATGAACATACCCAATTTAGGCTTATCATTCTGCGTATTCCATAGTCCAAATTCGCCATGAAACTGAACCGCTACGCCTTACTATTTTCCAGTTTGTTGACTGTTACCCTGACTGGTAACGCGCAAAGCAATGCGCAACAGGAAGGTGTCAAAGTGGGTGATATGTCCATCATGCGCAAACTGGCACCGACTGGTGCTCTGGAAGGGCAGGCTGCGACGCAGTATGCACAAACCATGCGTGCCGCTGAGCAAAAAAATGCCTTGGGGCAGGCTAATCACCCTCAAGTCATACGCCTGCGTGCGATCGCTGAAAAATTGATCCCGCATGCCCTGAAATGGAATGAGCGGGCAAAGCAATGGAAATGGGAAGTCAACCTGATAGGCTCAAAGCAGGTCAATGCCTATTGCATGCCCGGCGGGAAAATAGCTTTTTATTCCGGTATCCTCGATACCCTGAAACTTACCGACGATGAAGTGGCGATGATCATGGGCCATGAAATCGCCCATGCCCTACGCGAGCATGGTGCTGAACGTGCCGGTAAGGCAGTGGCGGCCAATATCGGCGTCAAGCTGGTGGAATTGTGGGCAGGTGCCAAAGGTTATGATCCCAATCTGGCAGGGGGCCTGGCTGGTGGAGCCGCCAAATTCGGCATGCTTGCATTCTCCCGTGAAGATGAAACTGAAGCCGACATCGTCGGCCTCGATATTGCTGCCAGGGCTGGCTATGATCCACGTGCTGGCGTCGCCCTGTGGCAAAAAATGGGCATAGTCAGCAAAGGGGCGCCACCGCAATGGCTATCTACGCACCCGGCAGGCAAGACTCGTATCGCAGAAATCCAGCGTCATTTCCCTGAAGTGATGCCACTTTATGCGCGGGCGAAAGGTGTCAGTATCAGTGCACTGCCGCCATATCAAACCAATGTCAAAGGGATAGCTCCCGTTGTATATTCGGCAAAATAAGCGTATTTCAGTTAAAAAATAGTGTCTAAAAAGTAATTTGTCGCGCAATTGTGACAGAATCTTGCTACTGAAACCACTTTGTCATCATCCTTAAATAATTGGATGGGACACTCTGCAAGTTCAAAATTTTATGTGTTAGACTATTTTCACATATCAAAATATCTGATCGACAGACATTTGCCCCGGCAAATTGCTCAAGTTTAAAGATGTCCCCAGGAGATAGACGTGCTGTAAAAAGGTCCGTCTGTTTTTTGTTTAGAAATAGCAATCGTTTGCGCCACTTGAATTAGTTAATTTTTCAAAATAGCAATCGTTTGCGCGACCAAATAGGGGTCAAGGGTATTTCTAATGTGACATGTCATCGCAGGTGTTTGTTGTGGAATTACAACCAGTTACAAAAAAATGCCAAAAATTTTGGCGAAAAAGATGCGGTGAAGGGGATGTCATCAGGCAGTTGTGATGGCTTGAGATGATAAACGGGGTTTTGCACTAATTTTTATTTCCATTTGTAAAATGATTCGGGAGCTTCAATGAAACAATTAAATAAATCGTCCGCATTTCCATCGCGTTTGTCGATGGTTGCAGTGGCATGCCAACTGGTATGCCTGAGCATGTCTACTGCCTATGCGCAACAGACAGAGTCCAATGAACAGCCTGATGCAAATCGCGTGACCATCACTGGTAAAAAAGTCGGTATGGGTTTGATGGTGCAAGAAAATGCTCCTAAAGCACGTAGTACCATCACTGCTGAAGAATTGGCTAAACAGCGTCCTACAGGCAATGCCTATGAAGCACTGGAACTGATGCCTGCGGTAAATAGCTATAACTACGATGCTACCGGTTTGTTTGGCGGTGGTTTGACACTGCGTGGCTTTAACAGTGACCAGATCGGCGCAACCATCAATGGCGTACCAGTTAATGATTCTGGTAGTTTCTCTGTCTACCCACAAGAATTCGTGGATCAGGAAAATACCTGTACTCAATTTGTGACTCAGGGTTCAACTGACGTGGACTCCCCACAAATTGGTGCGACCGGTGGTAACTTCGGCATCACCACGTGCGATCCAGCCAAAGAAAAACGTTTCCGCGTCATGCAAACTCTGGGCGGTTTGAAACTTTCCAAAACTTACCTCCGTTACGACACGGGTCTGTGGGCTGATGGCCGTTCGCGCTTCTTCATCTCTGCTTCCCATGCGCAAGCTGACAAATGGAAAGGCGAAGGCGGCGCTGACCGTAACCACGTAGATGCCGGCTACCGTATTGATTTCGACAAATTCAATTCCATCAACGCAGTAGTTTTGTACAACCGTGCTATTAACCAAAACATCAGCTCATTCAATTTGGCAGATTTGGCAAAAAATGGTTACTACTATGACTATGCAACTAAGTTTGTTGGTCATGTAACGCCGACCAAAGGCAAAGCAGACAATGATGTTAATTCAGCGTTTGGCGATGCTTACTATCAACTTACAAAAAATCCGTTTGAAAATGTCATTGCATCGGTAACTGGCAAGTTCCGTCTTAGTGAAAACACAGATGTAAAAATTATTCCTTATTACTGGTACGGATACGGTACTGGTAGTAATCAGCAACGTTTGCAAACTGAGTCCGCATTCCTCAATCAAGCTACGGGCAAATTGACCGGTGGCGTTGATCTGAATGGTGATGGCGATACTTTGGACCGGGTAATTGTCGCAAATAGTAGCGTTACACGCACCAATCGTCCTGGTGTTACTGCCTCAGTTGTTCACACTATAGACAATCATCAGATATTGGCTGGATTCTGGTACGAGCGTGCAAAGCATGAGCAATACGGTCCTATGGTAGGTGTTGATGCAAACGGCAATGCAAACGACATCTGGCTCAAAGAAGGCCGCATCAATCGCCCTGATGGAACACCTTTCCAAAGCCGTGATTGGAAAACAAACAGCACTGCTTACCAGTTCTCTTTGCAAGATACGATTAGTTTGTTCAACGACAAATTGACTCTCAATATAGGCCTGCGTGTGCCGACCATGAAGCGTGATTTCACTAACTACGCTAATGAAGGCACGAATTCTGCAACGACATATAACATCGAGCGCAGTTATACAAAAGCATTGCCGCAACTGGGTCTCCGCTATCAAATTGATAATAATAATCAGATATTTGCAAGTCTGGCACGCAATATGAAAGTGCCGCCGAATTTTGTTTATTCAGCGACAAATAATGTTAAGGTTAATCCAGATGGTACTCTGTCTTATGCTGAAGTGCCCCCAGAACTGTCATACAATCTGGACATAGGCTATCGTTTGCAAAGCGATAAACTGACAGCACAGGCCACAATTTACACCGTTGACTTTACTGACCGTCAGGCTACTGCTTTCGATCCTCAGCTCGCACAAAGTTCTGTAACTAACGTAGGTAAAGTTAAAACTCAGGGTTTTGAAATTGAACTGGGCAACACTCCTGTGAATGGCTGGTCTTTCTATGGTTCCGTTGGTTACGCGAAGAGTGAAATCAAGGATGACCTGCAAGTATCAAAAGGCGTCTACATTCCAACCGCTGGCAAGCAAATGACTTTGACGCCAGAATGGAAAGCTGGTTTGAGTGCGCAGTATGAAACAGGCGTTTGGTATACGCGTCTGAAAATGAAGTACACAGGTGGTCAGTTTGCAACTATGACAAATGATGAATTTGTTCCTAGTTACACATTGTTGGGTTTCGACGCTGGTTATCAATTCCCGAATACCGGCTGGCTCAAAAAACCAACAATACGTTTGAGCGTTAGTAATTTGACCAATGAAAAATATCGTAACCCAGCCAGTTTTAACATCACTAACGCCCAAGCTTACCCAGGTGGCGTTACTGGAAAAAGCGTGTTCTACTATATGGGGTCACCACGCTTCACATCAGTCACCTTGTCCGCAGATTTCTAATCTGAGGGTATGAGTGGTGAAGAAGGCTTTCACCACACAGACTTGATCCAGGCCTGCAATAAGGAGACTTGTTGCAGGCTTTATTCTTTTTAATCCAAGAATATTTACTATGCAAAAGTTGAAATTAATCAGCATATCCGTGGCCAGCGCACTGTTGGCCGCCTGTGCCAGTACCGACACGGCAACTACGACAAAAAACCAGGCGGCAACGACGGATATCACGATTTTCAGTATCAATGATTTCCATGGCAACCTGCAGGCAGATCAGCCTGTTCCGTATGTCGCCACAAAAAATAATCCGGCACGTCCCGGTGAAAAAATCTCAGTGCCGGCAGGTGGTTATGCCTTCCTGGCGACCAAGCTCAAGGAGCGTCGTGCAGCAGTTGGTGCCAGTATCCTGGTTGGTGCCGGTGACTTGATCGGTGCATCGCCCATGGGTTCTGCCCTGATGAAAGATGAGCCTGTCATTGAAGCCTTGAATCGTCTGGATTTGTCGGCAACGGCAGTTGGCAATCACGAATTTGATAATGGCACGGCTGACCTGATGCGCAAAATCAAGGGTGAATGTCCGACGACTGGGTGTGCCTATGCTGACTTTAAGGGTGCAAAGTTCTCTTACCTCGGTGCCAATATTCATGAAACTGGCAGCGACAAACCCTGGTTGACGCCATACGTGATACGCCAGGTCGGTGATGTCAGGATAGGCTTTATTGGCGCGGTGACTTCCGATGTACCCAATCTGGTTGCAGGTGATGCGGTCAAGCATTTGCGCTTTGAAGATGAAGCGACAGCCATCAATCGTTATGTACCTGAATTGCAAAAGCAGGGCGTCGCTGCGATCGTGGTATTGATACATGAAGGAGCAATCTACAAAGGGGCTGAAACTGATCCCAGCTATCGTTGCGAAGGTTTGCAAGGGCCTATCATCGACATCAGTAAGAAACTCGACAAGGCTGTTAGTCTCGTCGTTTCTGGTCATTCACACCAGGGCTATACCTGCAAGATAGATGGCAGGCTGGTGGTGCAGGGACGCAGCTATGGTTCCTTCCTGACCGAGTCTACCCTGACGATAGACCGCAAGACCAATCAGGTTGTCAATGCAGTGGCAGTCAATCATCTGATCGACCAGCAAGCTTTGCTGGCAGACCCTGCCGCCAAACAACTGGTGGATCAGGTGGCGGCACAAACCGCAGGCTTGCGCCAGCGTCCTATCGTCAACCTGAACGCACCCTTGTCACGCAATAGCGAAGCGGGTGTGTTTGACAGCGCCCTCGGTAATATCATCGCTGACTCACAACTGCATCATGGGCAACATGCCGGTGGTGCCGATGTGGCTTTCATGAATGCTGGTGGCATACGCAGTGATTTGCCTTCCGGCAAGGCCAGTGGCCCGGTCGCTGTTTCTTATGGTGATTTATACGCGGTACAACCCTTTGGTAATAACCTGGTGCGCGTCAAACTGTCCGGGGCCAACATCCTGACCCTGCTGCAACAGCAATGGCTGGGTCGTGAAGTGAATGATCCCAAAAAACTGTTTGTGTCGCACACTCTCAGCTACAGTTATGACCCGCGTGCCGGGATCAATGATCGTATCAAGGATGTGAAAATCAAGGGCAAGCCGCTGGACCTGAACCAGCAATACAACGTGATCGTGAACAGTTTTATTGCTGATGGTGGTGACGGTTTTGCGGTATTGAAACAAGCCAAAGACAAGGAGCTGATAGGCCGTGACCTTGAAGCATTTGAGTCTTATGTGCGGGAGCAGGGCAGTAAATTGACTGAAGTCAGGCGTGACCGTGTGAAGCGTTTGCCAGACTGATGATCTGGATATGAAAAAAGCCCGTCAATGTCTCATTGACGGGCTTTTTTTTTGCGCAATAGATTACAGATTATTTATATTCTATGATCAGCGGTGCATGGTCAGAGAAACGCGCTTCCTTGTAGATCGCCGCAGTATGTGCCTTTTTACCTATGCCAGCAGTGGCAACATGGTAGTCGATACGCCAACCCACATTGTTTGCCCAGGCCTGGCCACGGTTACTCCACCAGGTATAGGCTTCGCCCGTGGTTTCCGGATGCAAGTGACGGTAGACATCCAGCCAGCCTTGCTCATCAAACAGGCGTGTCATCCAGGCACGTTCTTCTGGCAAGAAACCAGAATTCTTTTGATTGCTCTTCCAGTTTTTCAAGTCAATTTCTTTGTGGGCGATATTCCAGTCGCCACAGATGATGATTTCCCTGCCTTCGGCGATCAGCTGTTGCAAATGTGGGTAAAACGATTCCATGAAACGGAACTTGGCTTCCTGCCTTTCAGGCGAAGATGAGCCGGAAGGGCAGTACAGGGAAATGACGGTCAACTTGCCAAAATCACAGCGCACATAGCGGCCTTCGGCGTCAAATTCCGGGCAACCAAAGCCTATCTTGACAGCATCTGGTTCTTTTTTGCTATAGACGCCTACGCCGGAGTAACCCTTTTTCTCGGCATAGTGAAAATGACCATGATATTTATGCGGATTGAGAAAGTCCGGCATCATATCCGCTTCCTGGGCTTTCAGCTCCTGCACACAGACGACATCAGGGTTTTCCTTGAGCATCCATTCAAAAAAGCCTTTTTTGGCAGCAGAACGTATGCCATTCAGATTCGCGGAGATAATTTTTGTCATGATTTTTTGTGGAAAGAGTCCAGAACTGCTGTAAGCATAGCAGATATACAAAAGCTTGAATAAGTTTGCCGGGGTCTGGCAAGGCGCTTGGTTTATACTTGCGTTCTTTTTAGCGTCTGAATCATTTTCTTGATACATCATGAACGAAAAGCAATTGCGTGCAGAACTTGATGCTGTGTACTCCAGTAGCTCCTGGAAGATGACTGCACCTTTCAGGTATGTAACAAGAACAATAACTTCCCTGAAAAATACCAGAGTCAGCCTGCGCAGCTTGCCAGGGCGAGTGGTACGCCGGGTAGTGGCAGTTCCTGCCATCAAGAACCTGGCATTAAGAATCTTGAAATATTTCCCGGGTATAGAGCGCAGGGTGAGAAAGGGTTTGCAACCCCGCCTGGCTCCCCAGGTGGTTTCTGCCGGCAAACAGGCTTATACGCCGTCCAGGAGAGCCACAGATGCGCGCCTGTCAGCAAAAGCACAAATCATCTTCGACAAGCTACAGACAGAAATAATTCGCCAGGAATAAACAGGTTACCAGATGCGTATTCTCATTGATTTACAAGCTTGCCAGTCCACTGGCAGTCGTCATCGCGGCATAGGCAGATATTCCCTGGCCCTGGCGCAGGCAATGGCAAGCAATGCGGGCAAGCATGAAGTGCACTTGCTACTGAATAGCCTGTTTGCCGATAGCCTGGAGCCAGTCAGGCAAGCCTTTGCTCATTTGATCGCACCTCAGCACATCCATTACTGGAAAAGCCCGGGTCCGGTCAGCGAACTCGATCACCGCAACCGCTGGCGTACCCGTGCCGGTGAACTGGTGCGTGAGCAGGCACTGGCAGAATGGCGGCCCGATATTGTCCACGTCAGCAGCCTGTTTGAAGGCCTGACCGATGATGCACTGACCAGCGTGGGCCTGAATGGCGAGTTTCAGCCAACTGCCGTGACGTTGTATGATTTGATCCCTCTCATCAATGCCAAGCCTTATCTTGAAAACGAGCAGGTAAAGGCCTGGTATCTGAGAAAAATCCAGGCACTCAAGCGTGCCGATTTGTTGCTGGCTATTTCGGCATCCTCAAGGCGTGAAGGTCTGGAGTGTCTGCATCTGCCGCCTGAACGCATCGTAAATATTTCATCGGCAGTCGATGACAGGTTTTATGTACAAGATCCTGACCCAGTAGTCTTGCAGGAAATCAAAAACCGCTTTGGTTTGCAACGCCCATATGTGATGTACACCGGTGGCATAGACTTGCGAAAAAATGTCGAAGCATTGATACGCTCCTTTGCTAAATTGCCGGGCGATGTACGCAAGAATTATCAACTGGCGATTGTTTGCAGCGTCCAGGATGCTGACCGTATACGTTTGCAAAAACTGGCGGCGGATGCTGGCCTGGCTAGTAATGATGTGATCCTGACCGGCTATGTCGCCGATGAAGATCTGCCATTGCTGTATCACGCCTGCACATTGTTTGTCTTCCCGTCCTGGCATGAGGGTTTTGGCCTGCCTGCGCTGGAAGCCATGTCTTGCGGTGCACCGGTGATTGCTTCCAATACCAGCAGCCTGCCGGAAGTGATCGGCCGTGAAGACGCCTTGTTCAATCCATATGATGAACAAGCCATTACTGGCAAGATGCTGAGTGCCCTGACAGACGAAAACTATTTACAGAGTTTGCGTGAACATGGAGTGCAACAGGCGAAGAAATTTTCCTGGGATGCATCGGCAAAAACTGCCATCAGCGCATTCGAGGCCCAGCATGAATATCAGCGCAGCAAACAGGCGGTATTCGTCAGTCAGTTGCAAGACCAGATCAAGCCACGCCTGGCTTACTTCTCGCCTTTGCCACCAGAGCGTTCAGGCATCGCTGATTTCAGCGCCGAACTCTTGCCTGAACTGGCTGTATATTACGACATAGAACTGATCGTCGACCAGCAAGAAATTGGTGACCCCTGGCTCGCGGCCAATTTCCCCGTGCGCTCATGGCAGTGGTTTGAACAGCATGCAGACCGTTATCAGCGCGTCTTGTATAACCTCGGCAATTCCACTTACCACACCTATATGCTGGATATGCTGGCGCGCTATCCTGGCATCGTGGTCTTGCACGATTTCTTCCTCAGCGGTTTGCTGGCGCATCTGGATATGACTGGCGAGCGCCCACAAATCTGGGCGCAAGCCCTGTATGAATCACATGGCCTGCAAGCCTTGCTGGAAACCAAAAACACCGAAGACCTGAGCCAGATCATCTGGAAGTATCCATGTAATTACCAGATGCTGGACGCAGCCCAGGCTGTCATCGTGCATTCTGAATTTTCCATGAAGCTGGCAAGGCAATGGTATGGAGAAAATGCGACGCAGAACTGGACCCGTATCCCCCATATGCGCAAGCTGCCTTACCAGTCAGAACGCAGCGCCGCACGCCAGCGTCTGGGCCTGGGCGAAGATGATTTCCTGATGTGTTCCTTTGGCCTCATGGGGCCAACCAAGCTGAACCATCTGGTGCTGGAAGCCTGGCTGCAATCGCCGATGGCGAAAGATAGTCACTGCCACCTGGTCTTTGTCGGCAAAAATGATGGCGGCAAATACGGCATGCAACTGTTGCAGGATATCAAGGACCGTGGCCTGGCAGATCACATCACTATCACTGGTTTTGCCGACCCCGAATTATTCCAGACCTATTTGCATGCTGCCGATGCCGGCGTGCAATTGCGCGGTCTCTCGCGGGGCGAGTCTTCATATACCGTGCTTGATTGCATGGCCTATGGCATACCGACGATTATCAATGGCAATGGCGCCATGGCAGAATTGCCAGCCGATGCCCTGGTCAAGCTGGCTGATGAGGTGGATGTCGCTACCCTGCTGGCCAGCATGGTTGAACTCAGGTTTGCTCCTCAACTTAGAAAAGAATTGGGCGCCAGGGCTGTTGAGTATATGCATGAGTACCATGTGGCGCATAAGGTAGGGCGGCAGTATTTTGATTTTGTTGAGCAGGCACACAGAAACGCACCCGCCAGCCGCTTTGAACGAAGCCTGAACCGGATCGCTGCACTGGATGGCCCGGCGGCTGAGGCTGACTTGATGTCACTTGCGCGCAATATGATGTCCAACCAGGCCAAGCCTGACTGTGCCCGCGCCCTGTTTGATATTGATGCCCTGAAAGCCGCTTTGCCGGAGCAGACATTGGCGCTGGTGCTGAAGCAGTTGATTATGACAACACCGTCTTATTGGCGTTGTGAGTTGCTGAAATCTGACAATAAGTCAGACAATAAGTCTGATGCCAAATCCGTGCTGCGCTACGCCAATGAGCTGGCCTGTCAATTGCTGGAGTTGCCATCTTTATCAAATCCAGATGAAGCGATCGATTTGCATCCTGCCGATGTGTATATTAAGGTGCTGGCCGCATCCGGGGCCATCTCAAGCGACAAAGGCAGTTCACCGGTTCGGCAACTGATGCTTGAAATGGGAATACCTGTACTGGAAATTAGACTTGACCCCGTAAGCATCAAGGCGCTTGCCAATGACAGCATGGATATTAATGAATTGGCAAGCAGCTGGTGGCGGACAATTCTCACACAATAGGCATTTTATAGCGTGCTATGCTTGGATAAGCATGGCGCGTCATTATTTCATAGTTAATGTTAAGGCAAGTATATGTCAAGTAATCTGAGGCAGGAATTTATACATTTTGCGGTCGATGCCGGTGTGCTGAAATTTGGCAGCTTTGTCACCAAGGCAGGACGCACTTCCCCCTATTTTTTCAATGCTGGTCTGTTCAATGACGGTGCCAATCTGGGTCGTATTGCTGACTTTTATGCACAAACCCTGATAGATTCCGGCATTGAGTTTGATATGCTGTTTGGCCCGGCCTACAAGGGTATTACCCTGGCGTCGGCTACGGCAGTGGCGCTGGCCCGCAAGGGACGCAACGTGACCTTTGCCTATAACCGCAAGGAAGCCAAGGACCATGGTGAAGGCGGTAGTATTGTCGGTGCCAAGCTGGCTGGCAAGGTTGTCATCATTGACGATGTGATTTCGGCGGGTACTTCCGTGCGTGAATCAGTAGAAATGATACGGGCAGCAGGTGCGACACCTTGCGCAGTATTGATTGCACTGGACCGCATGGAGCGCTCCGGCAAGGACGATGCCCTGTCTGCGCATTCTGCCGCACAGGAAGTGGGTCTGGCTTACGACATGCCAGTGGCGGCAATTGCCAATCTAAATGATTTATTTGATTACCTGTCGGTAGCAGAGGAGGGTGAACAGTTATCGCAATATAAAGATGCTGTTGAGCAATATCGTCAACGCTACGGCGCGGTATAGCCTGGAATAGGGCACAAATGGCAAAAACCTGAATGGTATTGCCTTGCTTTATCCCGCCAGAACTGATGCAGAGGTACTGAGGCCGAGGTAAGCTATTGTAAAAAAGCTATCTTTTACAAGCGCTTTCATTATTTTTCCGCAGTGCGGCGAGCACTCATTGTATACTGTTCAACTGTAGACAGATTGTGACCGCTGTCACAGATAAATTCAAACTGGCGGTCCAATATCTGGTTAAAAGAAGAATTTTGAATGTTCGCTGCTGCGAAGAGGTTTTCTTGAATGAGTAAAAAAGCGTTAATCACTGGTATTACTGGTCAGGACGGAGCCTATCTGGCTCAATTGCTATTGGAAAAAGGCTATACCGTCTACGGCACTTACCGCCGTACCAGTTCAGTCAATTTTTGGCGCATAGAAGAGCTGGGTATAGATACTCATCCTGCCTTGCATCTGGTTGAATATGATCTGACGGATTTGTCAGCGAGCATACGCCTGTTGCAAACGACGGGTGTGACCGAAGTCTACAACCTGGCAGCACAAAGTTTTGTTGGCGTATCGTTTGAACAGCCACTGACGACAACAGAAATTACTGGTATCGGTGCACTGAATTTGCTCGAAGCGATACGTATCGTGAATACGGAAATTCGTTTTTATCAGGCATCGACGTCAGAAATGTTTGGCAAAGTGCAAGCTGTGCCACAGATAGAGTCGACCCCATTTTATCCGCGCAGCCCGTATGGCGTGGCCAAATTGTATGCCCACTGGATGACGATCAATTATCGTGAATCCTATGGCATCTTTGGCTGTAGCGGCATCTTGTTCAATCATGAATCGCCATTGCGTGGCCGTGAATTCGTGACGCGCAAAATAACTGACTCTGTCGCCAAGATCAAGCTCGGTAAACTCGATGTGCTGGAACTCGGCAATATGGATGCCAAGCGCGACTGGGGCTTTGCCAAGGAATATGTAGAGGGCATGTGGCGTATGCTGCAAGCCGACAAACCAGATACTTTTGTATTGGCGACCAACCGCACAGAAACCGTACGTGACTTTGTCACCATGGCTTTCAAGGCCGCTGACATACAACTGCAATGGTCCGGCGCGGGCGAGAATGAAACCGCGACCTGCGCAAAAACCGGCAAATTGCTGGTACGCGTGAATCCTAAATTCTATCGTCCTGCTGAAGTTGAGCTCTTGATCGGTGATCCGGCCAAGGCAAAAAATGTGCTGGGATGGGAACCAAAGACAACGCTGGAAGAATTGTGCCAGATGATGGTCGAAGCCGATTTGCGTCGCAATGAGAATGGCGCATCGTTCTGAAATGTCGACTACTCCTCGTGCCCTGATAACAGGTATTAAAGGTTTTACAGGGCGTTATCTGGCGCAGGAATTGAGCAGGGCCGGATACCAGGTGTTCGGCACCACTCATGGCGCGGAAACTCAAAATCAGGGCCACTATGCAGTGGACCTGTGCGACAAACAGGCTTTGCGTACCGCTCTGCAAGAGATACAACCCGATGTCGTCGCCCATCTGGCGGCCATCTCCTCGGTCATGCACGGTGATGTTGATGAAATCTATCGCGTCAATATCGTCGGGACACGCAATTTGCTGGAAAGCCTGGCAGCGCTGGACAAGAAGCCACGTGCCGTACTGGTGGCCAGCAGTGCCAATATTTATGGCAATTCCGCGTCTGAAGTGCTGGCCGAGAGCGAACCAGCCATGCCTGCCAACGACTATGCCGTCAGCAAACTGGCGATGGAACATGTGGCGCGCTTGTGGATGGATAAACTACCCATCATCGTGACACGGCCTTTTAATTACACTGGGGTTGGTCAGACTGAAAATTTCCTGCTGCCGAAAATTATCAATCACTACCGCCGTCAGGCCAGCGAAATCGAACTGGGTAATCTTGATGTGGCCAGGGATTTTTCTGATGTCCGCAATGTCGCCGTGGCCTATGCCCGCTTGCTGGAAAAAGCACCTGCCGGTGAGACTTTCAATATCTGCTCAGGCACGGCTTACAGCTTGCGTGACGTCTTGCAAATGGCCAGTGAACTGGCAGGCTATGAAATCAAGGTGCGCGTTAACCCGGCTTTTGTACGTGCCAATGATGTGCATAAACTCATGGGCAATGGTAGCCGCTTGCAGGCTTGCATAGGCGACTTGCCGCAAATCGCCTTGCGCGACACATTGGCGTGGATGCTGCGACATGAGGCCGCCACATGAATATCGTGCTGTCAATAGAAGCGATCAACCAGCCGCTGGCTGGCATAGGTCGCTATGCCTGGGAGCTGGCAACACGCTTGCCAGCACAGGCAAATATTGACTCGGTACGATATCTGTCAGATGGTTTCTGGCGCACGTTGCCAGATTATGATTTGTCTGGCTCGCGTGATTATTCCGCCTTGAGCCTCAAGTCCTTTGAGCCTGTGCGTTTCAGTTACAAGGCAAAACTGCGCCAGCAACTGGGCCGCATGCGCTTTTTCTCGCAATGGTATGGCAAGCTCATGCCTGTGCTGGCAGGAAAACGCCTGAACAGTTTGTCAAACGCGATTTTTCATAGCCCCAATTATTTTGTCCCCAAAAGCAATTTGCCCAGCCTGGTGACCTTGCATGATCTTTCCATTTATCGTTATCCACAGTGGCACCCAAAGACCAGGATAGAACGTGCCCTGGCTTCCATACCGCAATCAGTAGAGCGTGCCAATCTGGTCTTGACCGATTCGCTGGCAACGCGCCTGGAAGTCATGGAGCATTTCAAGCTGGGGCCGGAAAAAGTAGTTGCCATTCCCCTTGGTGTGGATGACTTGTTTCATCCTTACAGCGCCGAAGAAACCGCACCGGTCTTGCAGCAAATCGGCTTGCAGCCAAACGGCTATAGCTTTTTTGTCTCTACCATAGAGCCGCGCAAGAATCTCGGCAATTTACTGGCGGCTTACCGTGCCTTGCCTGTGGAGATACGCCAGCGCTGGCCGCTGGTCCTGGCTGGTGGTGCTGGCTGGCAAAGCGATGATATCCATGATGAGATTGCCAAAGGGCAGAGCGAAGGCTGGCTGAAGTATCTGGGCTTTATTGACCAGCACTGGTTGCCGCTTTTGTATGCCGGTTGCCGTTTGTTTACTTACCCATCCTGGTATGAAGGCTTTGGCCTGCCGATTGCCGAGGCCATGGCCAGCGGCGTTCCAGTGCTGACATCCAATTGCTCATCCATGCCTGAGGTGGCAGGTGGTGCCGCCATGCTGGTTGAGCCGGGTGATGTGGACAGTATCCGTGAGGGCTTGCAAAAGGCCTTGCAAGATGAAGACTGGCGGGCCACAGCGATTGCACGTGGTTTGCAAAGAGCAGCAGAGTTGAGCTGGGAAGCCTGTGTGCATAACACAGTCGCCGCGTATCGCATGGTTCAGACCGGATAGGGGCGCGCACAGTGAAAGTCCTGCATTTCTACCGCACCTATTACCCCGACACCTTTGGTGGCGTTGAGCAAGTCATCCGTCAGATGGCGGTGGGCACGACACGCCTGGGTGTGGAAAATGAAGTGCTGACGCTGACCCGTGATACTGACCGCCCGCTGATAGAATTTGAAGGGCACAAGGTACACCGGGCACATTTGAATTTTGAAATTGCTTCTACCGGTTTTTCCTGGTCGGCACTGTCCCGCTTTGTCGAGCTGGCCAAACAGGCAGATGTGGTCCATTACCATTTCCCCTGGCCTTTCATGGATATCGCCCACTTCCTGGGGCGCGTCAAGACACCCAGCGTGGTGACCTACCATTCAGATATCGTCAGACAAAAATATCTGTTGAAGCTGTATGCACCGCTCAAGCATCAGTTTTTGCGTGATGTGAATCGCATCGTAGCCACGTCGCCCAATTACCTGGCGACCAGCCCTACACTGGGTTTGTACAAGGACAAGACCGAGGTCATTACCTATGGTCTGGACAATAGTATTTATCCTGTTCCTTCAGCCGAGTTGCTGGACAAATGGCGTCAGAAAGTGGGAGAAAATTTCTTCCTGTTTGTTGGGATGCTGCGTTACTACAAGGGCTTGCATATCCTGCTGGAAGCGGCCGCAGGCACTAACATCCCTATTGTCATCGTGGGTGACGGGCCGGAAGAAATCGAATTGAAACGCCAGGCAGAAAAGCTGCAATTGAAGAATGTCCATTTTCTTGGTGCCTTGCCAGAGCCGGACAAGGTCGCCTTGCTGACTTTGTGTTTTGCACTGGCTTTCCCTTCGCATCTGCGTTCCGAGGCATTTGGTATTTCCTTGCTGGAAGGTGCCATGTATGGCAAGCCCATGATCTCCAGTGAAATTGGTACAGGGACGACTTATATCAATGTTGCTGGACAGACTGGTCTTGTCGTGCCGCCGAGTGATCCGGCTGCCTTCAGGTTAGCCATGGAGTACCTGCTGGCACATCCACAAGAAGCGGCTGAGATGGGTAAGAATGCCCGCCAGCGTTACTTGGATTTATTCACGGCCGAAAAAATGGCGGGCCACTATGCCCGCCTGTATCAGGAAGTGATCGACGAAGATCAGCGAAAGCATCAGCGCAAATAGGTCTGCGCTTGTCCATCTCTTCGGGTTGTTTTAGCCTGCCTGCAATTTCCTGATTTCAAATTCACCCCTTAGCCAGTTGCTACCGATGAACTCGGGGTGATCGACGTTGATAACATCAAACACCAGCAGGTTATCTGACCATTCATAGTTTTCTTCGAGATGGGTCTGTGCCTTGGTCAGGGCGGTCGTGACAGAGTAAGAGCCTGGGCCAAACGGACATTCAAATGGCAAGACAAACTCGATGACATCGCCCTTGCGCAATTCATTTTGCACTTGTTTGGTGTACCAGGTATTACTACCCCAGATGATGCTGCCCTGTTTGTCACGCAGCATCAGTCCCAGCACGAGTTCCGGAATATCTTCACGCAATAGCACTTCTGCAACCAGCTTGATTTTCTGGCCTACATGCGCTGCTGCCAGCACTTGATCGCTGGCCTGGTCGCGCAAGCTCAGCCTGCTCACTGTAGCCATGCCAGTGCCAGAGCGGGTCTGTAGCCAGCCCTGTTCATTGCGGTGCTGTTCTATGCGGAATTTTTCATTTTCCTTGCGGGCTATCATGGCATTGTAAAAATCCACGACTTCGTCAGGCGCGCCTTGTTTGAGCACGCTGCCCTGGTCAATCAGGATGACATGGTCGCACAGGCTGCGTACTTCTCCCATGCCGTGGGTGACCAGGATGATGGAAGTACCTTGTTCCTTGAACTGGCGAATGCGGTCAAAGCTGCGGTGCTGGAAGTAGCTATCGCCGACAGACAGGATTTCATCAACGATAAGCACATCGGGGCGCACGGCAGTGGCAACCGCAAAGGCCAGGCGCGCCTGCATGCCGCTGGAATACACCCGCAAGGGCTGGTCAAAAAACGCACCAATTTCGGCAAAACTTTCGATGCCTGGCATGAGCTGATCGAGCTGCTCGCCACTCAATCCCATCAGGCCGCCCGCCATATAGGCATTTTGCCTGCCCGAGAATTCTGGGTTGAAACCCAATCCCAGTTCCAGCATGGCGCTGACGCGGCCAACAACAGAAATATGACCGGTGGTAGGCCTGACTGTGCCCGTGATCATTTTCAACAGAGTGCTTTTTCCTGCCCCATTCTGACCTATGATGGCAACCGCCTGACCAGCAGGCACATTGAAGCTGATGTCGCGGTTTGCCCAATATTCATAGGCTGGTTTTACTGGTAATCCTGCCCAGTACATCAGACGTGACAACAAGCCGCTGAACTTGGTGTAGCACTTCCCGACACCGTTCACGCTTAATACAATTTGACTCATAATGCATCCACCAGGTCTGCGCTGGCACGCCGGAAAATCCAGAAAGAGAACAGGAACAAGCCTGATGAAATCAGGGTGGGAATAAGCAAGTCCGCCAGAGCCGGGAATTGCCCGTACAACAGCGCATTCTGGTAAATCTTGACCATAGGCGTCATGGGATTCAACTTGAGTACCGCGATGAAGCGCGGGGGCATATTGTCCATCAGGTAAACCACAGGGGTGAACCAGAACCAGAGTTGCAAGACTATGCCCATGACCTGGCCAACATCCCTGGAAAATACATTCAGCAAGCCAAGTATGATGCCCAGGCCAAATGCCAGCAAGACAATCAGCAACATGCCGAATGGCAGGGCCAGCCAGGCGATGGTGGGCAAATGGCCAAAGAACAGGAAAACCACGGCAATCGCTGCCAGCAACAGCAAGTGATTGATGAGTGCGCTGCCGCCGACAATCAGGGGCAGGCACAATCTCGGGAAAGAAATCTTTTTCAGGGTATTTGAATAATCAATAAACACGGTAGTGCAGCGGTTCATGATTTCAGCAAACAGGCCCCAGGCCGACATGCCCGCCATCAGGTAAATCGCGTAGGCAGACTTGTTTTCTATATTCGGTATTTTGGTGACCAATACCTCAGACAAGACGATGGCGAAAATGGTGGCTTGTGCCAGGGGATTCAAAATCATCCATAAGGCACCCAGTTTGCTGCGGGCAAAACGGCCAGAGAACTCGGCCTTGATGGACGATACAATAAAATGGCGGTAATGCCAAAGTGAAATGAGTACAGCTTTCAAAACTTGCTTTCTTTGCGGGGATCAGCCTGCGACACGACCATATATATCATCAAAACGGACGATGTCGTCTTCGCCAAGATAGGCACCGGATTGTACTTCGATTAATTCCAGATCAGTCTGACCCGGGTTTTCCAGCCTGTGCTTGACGCCCAGCGGGATGTAGGTGGATTGATTTGCCACCAGAGTCATGACCTCTTCACCACGGGTGACCAAAGCCGTGCCACTTACCACGATCCAGTGCTCAGCTCTGTGGTTGTGCATTTGCATGGACAGACGGCCACCCGGCTTGACGACGATGCGCTTGACCTGGAAGTGTTCGCCACTATCAACAGAGTCGTAATGACCCCATGGGCGATAGACTTTGCGATGGTTATCGGTCTGGGTATAGTTTTCGTCTTTCAGGCGGGTCACGACACGCTTGATATTCTGGGTATTGGCCTTGTTGGTGACCAGCACCGCATCCGGCGTTTCAACCACGATCACATCTTCCAGCCCCAGACAGGCAACCAGACGACTGTCGGAAATGACCAGGCAATTGCGCGAATCTTCCAGCAAGACGTCACCATGGACGGTATTGCCGCTGGCGTCTTTCTCTGAGACTTGCCATACCGCGTCCCAGGCGCCGACGTCAGACCAGCCAGCGTTGAAGGGGACGACATAACCGGGGATATTCAAGTCTTGGTCGCGGGCCAGCTTTTCCATGACCGCATAATCGATAGAATCGGACGGGCAGGACAGGAATGCTTCCTTGTCCACACGGACAAAATCGCAGTCTATGCTGGCTTTATCCATGGCTTGCTGGCAGGCCGCATACATGGCAGGGTGGAAATGCGCGATGGCTTTCAGCCAGGTAGTGGCACGCATCATGAAAATGCCGCTATTCCACAGATGGCGCCCGCCATCGAGATATTGCTGGGCTACTTCAAGTACCGGTTTTTCTACAAAGGCTTGCAATTCAAGCACTGCAGTACCCGGCAAGGCACCGCCCGTTTGTATATAGCCATAACCAGTCTCTGGCCTGTCAGGGACGATGCCAAAAGTGACCATCGCCCCATCCATGGCTTGTTGCAAGCCCTGCTGTATGGCCAGGTGAAAGCCCTGCTTGTCATTGATGACATGATCTGCCGGCATGACCAGCAATACGGCGTCCTGAGCGTTGCTGACGGCAGACAGGGCTGCCAGGGTCAGGGCAGGGGCGGTATTGCGGCCTGTGGGCTCCAGCAACAGGCTGCAATCGGTAAAACCTGCTACGCGCAATTGCTCTGCCGTGATGAAGCGGTATTCTTCATTGCAGACCACGATCATTTTCTGGGCAACGCCTATGCTTCCTGAAAAATCGCGTACACGCGTCGCAGTTGCCTGCAACATGGTTTCTTCACCTATCAGGGCTAGCAATTGTTTCGGGTGTTTTTCACGCGATAGCGGCCACAACCGGGTTCCGGAACCCCCGGAGAGAATGACGGGCTGTAATAACATGGATAACTTTCTTCTTTTTGCCCTCGGGGCAGATTTTATAAAATATAAATAGAATTGTAATATCTAATCAGGAAACTCTGACAGGAGCGGCTTCAGTGTAGACAAGGACTGAATAGGCTACACTAGAAAACTTGGCTGGCTGGGCCCCTGCGCATCTGGCTGCATCTGGTATCTATCAATGCACATGATGGCGCTGGAGCGGAGTTCCATGGAAATGAGCTGGCTACATAAATTCGTCGCAGTTTACATCATCATTTATACTTCAAACCCTTTTAGCGGTCTAAAAACTGATAATTTGCCGCCAATTATGAATAAAACTACCGAATTATATGGCGATAAAAAATAAATCCCAGCCCGAAGCGCAGCAACTGGCTGACAAGGCCAGCCTGATACAGCACAGCAGGCGGAATGCCGTCCCGCAGAAATTAGTTCCTGAACAAGAGAATTTGCCAGCGGATGGTGTAATTGAAATAATATCACTCCAGGAAACCATGGCAGAGAAGCAAAACGCTGAGGGAAATAATGACCAGGCCGGACTCGTCAACAGCGTGCCACCAGCAGCGCCCGCCGGTTTAAGACAAAAAATTCGCCGCATTCCAGGCCTGGGCTATGCCCTGGCCTGGTGTAATGCCTTGTTGCGCTTGCCACGCACCCGCTTTCAAACAGAAGTGGATATTGCCAAGCTGCAAAGCCAGATTGATGAATTGAACCGGCAACTGGTCAGCCAGGTGCATCATCATCAAGAGCTGAAACAGCGCTTCGCACAATTTGAGTCGCTTAAACTGCAGCAACGCATGGACCAGTTCGATGCACTGGATGTCGGTAACCGCCTCATGCAGTATGACCGCATGCATATAGCACGTCAGTTGCGCTCTGTGAATCTGATGATGCGTGCTGGTCTGCAAACTGCCAGTGCGCTGAACAGTAATGGGGCGCCAGCGATCACTGCAGAAGTAAAAAACCTGAATAGCGGTGATGTTCCTGACATGACACCAGTCAGGAAAGTAGCGGCGGCAGATTTGTCAGCATCTGATTTTGATCAGGACCAGTTTTATCTTGAATTTGAGGCTTTGTTCCGTGGTTCGCGGGAAGATATCAAGCAGCGTTTGCAAGTGTATCTGCCTTATCTGTCGCACATCAGCAGCCAGCCCAAAGAAGAACGCAAAATGGTCATCGATGTAGGTTGTGGCCGTGGTGAATGGCTGGACCTGCTCGATGAGCAAGGCATACCTGCCATGGGCGTGGACATGAATATCTCCATGGTAAATGCTTGCCTGGATCAGGGTTTCCTGGTGCGCCATGCCGATGCGATTGCCTATCTGCGTGAACAGCCTGCTGGCAGCATAGGAGCGGTGACAGGCTTCCAGATCATAGAGCATTTGCCGTTTGAACAATTGATCGCCTTGTTTGATGCGGCACGCCATGCGTTGTGTCCAGGAGGAGTGATTATTTTTGAAACCCCGAATCCGGAAAATCTCAAAGTAGGGTCCTGCAACTTCTACTATGATCCTACCCATTTGCATCCTATCGTCCCGCAAGTGGCAGAGTTCATGGCAAGGCAGCGTGGTTATTCTCATGCAGAGATTTTGCGCCTGCATCCTTATCCTGATGATCATATGCTGGATGGTGGCAGTGAGGTCGAAGCACTGCTCAACAAGGAATTATTCGGTCCCCAGGATTACGCAGTCATAGGTCGTAAATAAGATGCAGATACATCAATTCAGCCCCTCCTGCGGCAAAGGCGATGGCGTCAGTAATGGCATGTTTTTTACCCGCGGCCTGCTGCGGGAAATGGGATACACATCGCATATTTATTGCGATCTGGTGCAAGATGAAGTGCGTGATGAAGTATTGTCCATCAGTGAACTGCAGCTTTCTAAAGAAGATATCTTGCTGGTACATCACAGCCTGGGTTATGAAAATTCAGCCTGGTTGAAAGATGTGAAGGCGCGCAAGGTACTGGTCTATCACAATATTACTCCGCCCCAGTTTTTGCCTGATAATGGTCTGCCAGAATTGAGTATTCTCGGTCGCCAGCAATTGGATTTATGGGCACAGGATTTTCAGGCGGCGATAGGTGATTCGGAATTGAATAGTTCTGAACTGCGCGCCGCCAAGTATGCCAATGTCGTAACCATTCCCCTGCTGGTGGATGTGACGCGCTGGCAGCAGCATGCGTACAACACCAGTCTGATGAGTAGCGTGCGCGGCGCGCATAATATCTTATTTGTCGGGCGTTTATGTGAGCATAAACATCAGTTGCAATTGCTGGAGATGTTCAATGAACTGCGACATTTTTCCAGCCAGCCGGTACGCCTGATACTGGCAGGTGGCGTGACCAGCCTGCCGTATCAGGAAGAAGTGCGCGCACGAATCACGGCCATGCAACTCGATGGGCAAGTGCTGATGACTGGCAAAATTTCTGAAGAGGATTTGCTGGCCCTGTACCGTAGCGCCGATGCCTATGTCAGCCTGAGTGAGCACGAAGGTTTTGGCATGCCGCTGATAGAAGCCATGCTGCATGATGTGCCTGTGATTGCGCGTGCCACTGCAGGCGTGACCGACACCATGGGTAAAGCCGGTATTTTGCTGGATGCCAATGTCAGCCCGGCACAGTGTGCTGCTCACGTACAAATGGTATTGAGTGAGCCAGCCTTACGTCGCAGCCTTATCGCAGGGCAGCGAGAAAATATCCAGCGTTTTTCACGTGTACAGATCAAGGCAAGTCTGCAGGCATTCTTGCAGACGCTGGGCGTGCCCATGCCGTCCGGGCAGGTAAATTCCATCGAGCAGTCTCCGCCATTGTGGCAGATCGAAGGCCCCTTTGATTCCAGCTATAGCCTGGCAATCGTCAACCGTGAATTGGCACGCGCTCTGTCATTGCAACAAGAGTCATCTGATATGCAACTGGGTTTGCGTAGTCGTGAGGGACATGGCGATTTTCCTGCCTCTACAGAATTCCTGGCGGCGAATCCCGATATCGCGGCCATGCAAGATATCAGCAAAAACAGCTTCGTCATGCCTGATGTGGCTTTGCGCAATTGTTACCCACCAACGCTGGATGATATGCAGGCCAGGGTCAGGGTAGTCAATTCTTATGGCTGGGAAGAAACTGGTTTTCCGCAGGAATTTGTCAATGAATTCAATCGTAAGCTGGACCTGGTACTGGTGGTCTCGCGTTTTGTCGGCAAGGTCTTGCGCGACAATGGCGTGCGTGTACCTATTGCCGCAGTTGGCAATGGTGTTGACCATCTGCTGAGAGTGGTTGCTGCCCCAGTTCCTCCAGATGTATTGGATGGCTTGAAAACCTACCGTTTCCTGCATGTGTCTTCCTGCTTCCCGCGTAAGGGGCCGGATGCCTTGCTGGTAGCCTATGGGCAGGCATTCAGGGATAGTGATGATGTCAGCCTGGTCATCAAGACTTTCCCCAATCCGCATAATGAGGTGGCTGGGCAGCTCGCAGCCTTGCAGGCGGCAGACCCGCATTTTCCCCATGTTCAAATCATCATGGATGATTACAGCCAGGCGCAAATGCGTGGTCTGTATGAAATATGCCATGCTGTTGTCGCACCAAGTCGTGGTGAAGGTTTTGGCTTGCCAGTGGCCGAAGCCATGCTGCTCAAATTGCCGGTGATTGCCACGGCCTGGAGCGGGCAAATGGATTTTTGCGATGACAGCAGGGTATGGTTATGTGACTACCATTTTGCCAAATCGACGTCGCACTTCAGTGCCGTGCATTCTGCCTGGGCTGACCCTGATGTTGATCATCTGAGTACCCTGATGAAGGAAGTTTACGCCAGCCCGGCTGAACTGATCGCAGCCAAAACAGCAGCGGCCCATGCCTATATTTCGGCAAATTATGCCTGGGCTGATGTTGCTAGCAGATCACGGCAGGCTATTGCCGCGCTGGAGCAACAGCCCTTGCTGCGCAAGGAGCCACGCATAGGCTGGGTCAGTACCTGGAATGCGCGTTGTGGTGTGGCTTCGTATTCTGCCTTCCTGACGGCAGGTATTCCTGCTGACAGGATAGTTTATCTGAGCAGTCATATCCCTGAGAGAACTGCGCGTGACGCCGACAATGTCATCCGCGCCTGGGATGCCAGCATGGATGAAGATCTGGAATACGTCCATCTGGCCATACAGGAGCAGCAGCTGGATGCCATCGTCATTCAATATAATTTTGGTTTCTTTTCACTTACCGCATTGGCTGATCTGATTTGCCGTGTGAAGGATGCCGGTAAAGCGGTGTATGTCTTCTTTCATTCCACGGCAGATGTGCCGCGTGACGATGGCTTGATCTCTTTGAAAACCATCACCAGTCAGTTGCGACTGGCAGACCGTTTGTACGTGCATGGTATTGATGACATGAACCGGCTCAAGGGATATGGCGTGCATGAGAACCTGCTGTTTTTCCCGCAGGGTTTGATGCCTACCCTGGATGATGCTGTTGCCAGGGTTGATGCCCGTCACTTGCAGGGCAAAACCGTGATTGCGGCCTATGGTTTCCTCTTGCCACACAAGGGCATACAGGCATTGATCAAGGCTTTTGCTCTATTGCGCGAGCAGGAGGGTGGTGAGCAATATCATTTGTTGCTGGTGACTTCACTTTACCCGGTAGGTTTGTCGGAGGGAGAATATCATTTGTGCCGTCGTCTCATGTATGAATCGAACCTGGATGCGCATGTGACTTTCCTGTCTGATTATTTGACAGATGAAGTCAGCCAGTCGTGGTTGCAGCAGGCTGATTTGATTGTCTATCCATATCAAAAAACGCAGGAGTCATCCAGCGCAGCCGTGCGCATGGGCTTGGCGTCCGGGCGTCCGGTAGCAGTCACGCCGCTCTCAATTTTTGATGATGTGAAAGATGCCGTGCATGTCTTGCCAGGCACGGAGCCAGCAGAGATTGCCGAAGGTATTGCGGCAATTTTGCATGACCCGCAAAAGATGAATACGAAGGCGCTAAAGGCTAAAACCTGGACTGCGACCAGGCAATGGCCAGCCTTGTCACGACGTTTATTGAATACGATAGACGGTATTGCAAATGCGCTGGATATAGAGACTGGTCGCTTGTAAAAATATCAGCAGACTCAAAGAAAGCGGCAGATGAGAATCTGCCGTTTTTATTGTTTGCCGCAAGCAGTTTTTTCGCGGGCTTGCAGCAGGGTGATCAGCCTGGCCGTATGTTTTTCCCTGGCCCAGTCCTGCAGGTGATGGTCGGTATCGAAAAACCAGCTTTCTTCGTACATGAAATCTCTGGGTTTCCCTACATATTCCAGGCCCAGCTGATTGAGTCGTGCGGGCAAGTTGTTATAAAAAAGCTGGTCCTCCGCGTCGCTATCGTATTTGGCATGGTGCAGTAATACGGTGGGCATGGCGATGACGCAAATGTTATTGGCCTTGGCCCATTGCGCATAGTTTTCCATCAACTTCCAGCCACCGGTTTCAGTGGCCGCTCTGTGGCCGTAGTCCCAGGCTTTGGCTGCTTTTAGTGCGGCTATATCACCTGCGCTGCGATCGGCGGGGCTGGAGTGAGTCTGGTCGCCCCGTGCATCCAGATGATGGGCGCCATATGTGCCGCTGGTCACCGGATTGTCTGGCAGTTGACGCAAGCCATGCAGCCAGCGTTCTGGCCCCAGCCCTGCGGCATACTGCAATTGCTGCAGACGTGTCAGGCTGCGCCAGTAATCGAGGTCTCTGGACATGACATAGTCGATGACCTGTGCATTGGCTTTGCCTGTATCAAGGTAAAGCGCATATTCCATGGGCATGAGTATGATGTCACCAGGACGGGCAACGCGTCGCGACACATCCAGTATATAAGGCAAGCCCAGACCTGCATTCACAGCAAGATTGACGACCGGCTTTTGCCAGAAATTTTCCAGCATGCCTGAGTCTATGCCAAACATGGCATTCGAACCCGCGACGACCAGTACACGTGGTGTTTTGACTGCTTGCGCTGCGTGAATCTTGTGCTGATAGGCATCGTAGACCCAGCGTGAACTGGCAGTGGCTACACCTAGCTGGTATTTGATGCCGACTATCCACAGTATGCTGAGTAGCAGGAAACTGCCTGTCATGGCGAGCAAGAATTTTTTCATGTTCTGCTCGCTCAGAAATTAAAATACAAAAATTCTGTGGCTGGCCTGACGGCCATCCATTTCAATGCAAACCACAGGCATATGCCGGCGATGATGCCGAGTGCCACTTGCCTACGGTCACTGAGCTGGCTGACTGCAACATTCGGGCTGGGATCGTACTTCAATAGCTGCGTGGTATTCGGCAAAAACCAGACTATGGCCATGCCTATGCCTATCCACAGCCAGCCAGCGTCTACAGAGGTGCTCAGCAGGGCTTCGGCCACGTGTGCGATATTTTGCCAGGGCAGGGCAGGCAGATGCGCTCCAGAGCCTGGTTGCAGCAAGGCTGCATACATATGTCCCGCACTGGTGAGGTCTGGTGCCCTGAACAAGACCCAGGCGAAGGCGACCAGGATAAAGGTGACGGCGATGGTGAGGGCAGCGGGCAGTCTATTCCATACCGCGCGCAAGGCAACACTGCTTTGCAATACATGGTGCCAGAAATGATTGATCAACAGCATGCTGCCATGCAGGGCTCCCCATAAAAAGAAGTTCCAGCCCGCGCCATGCCATATGCCCGCCAGTAACATCGTCAGCCAGAGATTGCGGTAGCGTTTGAACTGGCCATGGCGATTGCCACCCAGTGGTATGTACAAATAATCGCGCAAGAAACTCGACAAGGTCATATGCCAGCGCCGCCAGAAATCGATGATGGAAGTTGCCTTGTAAGGCGAAAAGAAATTGACCGGCAGTTTAAAACCAAACATCAGCGCCAGACCTATAGCCATGTCTGAATAGGCAGAAAAATCAAAATACAATTGCAGACTATAGGCCAGCATGGCTTGCCAGGCTGCTTCACCGCCAGGCGTGGTTTGTCTGGCCAGCTCAAATACCGGGCTGGCGTAGCGTGCCATGCTGTCGGCCAGAATGGCTTTTTTGAACAGGCCCAGTGCCAGGAATGTGGCACCAGTGATCAGTGCTTCTTTTTGCCTGAAAAGTGGATTGTCGTCTGCTCTGGTTTGCGCAATCAAAGGTTTGTGATGGACAATGGGACCAGCAATCAGTTGCGGAAAAAACGAAACAAAAAACAGATAGTCGAGGGCATTGTGTCTGCGCACATCACCGCGTCTGCAATCAACCAGATAAGCGATTTTCTGGAAGGTCACGAAGGAGATAGCCAGCGGCAAAACCACAGGGTCTATAGGTGGTGCTGCATGAAATACGGCAAACAGATTGGCCAGCAGGAAGTAAGTGTATTTGAAGCCACATAGCACCAGTAGATTAAAACCTATGCCTGCTTTCATCCAGCGGCTGGCCAGGCTGTCGTTTTGATCTTGCCTTGCCTTCAGTATGCGGCCACCCAGCCAGAAATTGATGCTGATGGAACCCAGAAGTACGGCCAGATAGCGCACATCCCAGACTGCATAAAAGACAAGTGAAGCCACTACCAGCCAGCCCAGCGCCAGTCTTAGTCCCCCGGTTTTTTTGCACAGCCACCACACCGCCAGGGTAATAGGCAGGAAAAAAAACAGGAATTCAAATGAATTAAATAGCATGGTGAGCTGGTGGGGGGCTAGTGCAATATCAGGCCTTGCACTGATTCAGCTTGCGCCCAGGGCCAGTTTTTGCAATTCGTCGGGTTTGCGTATGATGAGGCGGTGCAAGTCTTTTTCGACTATTCCCTGTTGTGCCAGGTGCAGGAGTGCACGGGTGACGGTCTCCCGGCTGGTGTTGATCATCATGGCAATGTCCTGATGGGTGGGCAGGTTTTCTATGACTTCAAGATTGCCCGGCATGATTTTTTTAAATAGAGCAATAAAAGCATAGATACGCCGGGAGGTGTTGCTGATGCTTAACAATGCACGGAATTCTGAATCACGCTGAATTTTTTCTGCCAGATGGCGCAACATCATGTTTGCCATGGCAGGTGAATGGGAAAACAGATGCAGGGCCGTGGTACTGGGCAAGAAGCCTACCAATACATTACTTAAGGCGACCACCGAGGCAGAACGTGGCGTGCCGTTGATGATGGCAATTTCACCAAAGAAGTCACCTTCCTTGAGCATGCGCAAGCCAATGGCGCGCCCATCTTCAGTCACGTCAACTACTTGCAATTGTCCGGATAATAAGAACAGCAGGCTGTCGCCGATACCGCCTTTTTGCAATACCACATCACGCTTGTTGAAGTGACGCACGCGCATGTCGGCCTTGACCCGGTTCATGTCTTCATCGTTGAGGCCCATCAACAAGGGGATATTGCGCAAGTTGACCGTAATCTGGTTAACTTTGACCTGGACCTTGGTCTGAATCGGAATATTTAATTGCAGTTGTCCAGGCGTGGGTGGTTGAGACTCCGCGCTCGGTGTCTTGTTGTGGATAACAGCAACTTCATTATTTGATACCGTCATTGGTCAATCCAATTTTGAAGACTGGCCTTTGCGCCATTGTGCGCAGCAACTGGTCATTCGTTCTCAATTTTTTCTGCGTCCATGCTAATGACAAATGGTGACAGCGAGCCATAATTTCAAATTACGGGCATCTTTTCCGCCCGTCAATTTGTGTGCAGATTTTGCTTATTCTACCCGGCTCTCATCTCTCTCATGTTATTTGCGGTAAATCCTGCTATATGAGAGGGGCTGGAATGAAAGCGCATGGCAGCGACTGTAGCTATGCTCTTTGCCCCTGAATTAGAAATTTTGCCATTGCCAGCTTAGTTGCAGGGTTTTGCTATTGTATTGAAGGATGGAAATGTTTTCCTTGTTATTTGTGGCGCGAAATTCCAGTTGCAAGGCATGGTTGTTTGTCACATACCAGTTCACCGCAGTTCTCAGGGTCTGCGTCTGCTGCCGTCTGGCGACATCAATCAAACCGGGGGAATAAATCTCTTCACTTTGCCAAATTTGCTGGCTCCAACCCAGTTCCATCTCGGTGCGCTGCGAGAGCTGGCGTCTCAAATTGAGGTTGCCATAATAACCCTCACGGTGACCGCTCAGGCGATTTGCATGGGCGCGGTCTGCCAGGTAGGCAATACTGCCTTGTAGCTGAAACTTTTCTGCTTCATAGCTTGCCAGGCCACGCAACTCCCAGGTGTGACCATCAAAATTGCGCAGAGTAGGATACGCTACATGGGTATATGCAGCTATGCTACTGAAACGCCATGGACTGGACTGCTTTGCTGGCGGTGTCAGGCGCAGTTGTGCAACTTCCTGTTTCTGGTACAGCGTGCCACCGAGAGTCAGTATGCTGGCCATGGCTGTGCCTTTGATGCTGTAATCACGCCATTTCCAGGGGCGCTCAATGCCGGCAGCAAATGCCAGTGTGTTATAGGAAGTCAGGGTATCGTAGCTACGGGCGCGTACCTGGGCAAAGCCCAGGGTTCCATCTTTCGCCAGTTCACTCGAGATATTTGCCGACAAAGTCGCAAAACGATCCGCCTTTGGTTGATACTCAGGCAATAATATAAGTTCTTTTTGTTCGCTGCCACTACCAAAGATGAAGCTGGGATTGCTTGCACCCTGATTGACGTTGGTGTCGTAACCCACTTCCATGGAAACGGATACATGTTTTGCCGGGGAGCGCACCAGGCACTCCTTGGGTTGCAGGATATCCAGTTTTTGTAATTGATCTTCATTCAGCGGCAGACTCTGCTTCATCTTCAGAAACAGTCGGTCAGCCTCGGCCTTGTTTCCCAGCTCGCATTGCAACATGGCGAGTTCCAGCCATGCACCTGCATGTTGTGGGATTTTTTCTATTAAATTGCTGAGTATGGCCTTGGCTTCGTCATGGCGTTTTTCGCTGATCGCTTTCAGGGCGCCCAGATACAGACTGTCGCTGTCGGCTTCTTCAGTGTTCGTTCCTGCTTGGACTTTGCCGATAAAGACCAGCATGAGCATCAGGGGCAGGATACGAAGATATCTGTTTTGTTTCTTCATACCATGACCTCGACCGTGTAAATCGTGGTTGGTTTTTCTTTGCCCTTAAGTAAGCGCTCACCTAGTGGAAGGAAGTTATGTCTGTTGGAGCTGTCTACAGTTCCTTTGCCAATGATGATGTCATGCGGGAAGTGTCGTGCTGCATCTTCCAGGCGTGAGGCGGTATTCACGCTATCGCCAACGGCCGTGTAAATACTGCGGAATGAGCTGCCGAAGTCTCCTGCAATGGCAATGCCGCTTTCTATTCCGATTCTGACTCTAATCTTTTTTCTCCCTTGTAACTCGTACAGGTTACTTAATTTTCTGACATTTTTTACTATTTCTATGGCGGCATCCAGCGCCAGGTCGGCATGGTTTTCTACCGGCAAGGGTGCTCCCCAGAACGCCACCAGACCGTCACCGGTGTATTTATCCAGTGTCCCGCCTTTTTCCAGGACGGGCGCGGTCAGGCATTCCAGAAACTCCCGTGTCAGACTGGCGGCCTCTTCCATGGGCAAGTTCTCGACCTGGCTGGTATAGCCTTCCATATCGGCAATCAGCGTTGTTACGTGTAACTGACGCGGTGCCAAGGGGTCTTTTAAATCACTGCGTAATAATTCCTGTACTACTGCTTTGGCAACATATTGCTGCAGGGTTCCCAACAGCCTGCGTGATTTGCGCTGAGCAGTCTGCCAGCCAAATGGTACAGCTACAGCCAATAAAAAAAAGTTTGCTACCAAAGGGCTGACCGGGGAGAACCACATATCGTGATCAACGACCAGATAAGCCAGCACTACCCAGGTTCCCGAGGCGATTCCCAGCATCAGGGTATTCCACAGGGCTGAAAAGCGCGGGAACATGAATACTGCCATTCCTGCAGTCAAGATGCTGAACAACAGCGCAATCCAGCGCCCTGGCCATTTTGCGTAGTGCTTGCCTTCCTGTTCATCAAGCATGGTCGTCAACGCCTGGGCATGTACCAGAAAACCGCTGGTAGAGGCATGCAAGGGCGTTGGCACGCGGTCTGCCAGGCTCAGGGATGATGAACCAATAATGATGTATTTACCTTGCAAGGATTCCAGCGGCGTAGTTCCCTGCAAAACACTGAGTGCAGGAACCACTTCGTAGGAGGCCAGTGTCCGGCTGTAATCCACTCGTGCGAAACCGTTTTCGTCGACATCAGAGAAACGGCTGTTGCCTGCGTATGTCCTGGCTGTTTTTTTCCCTGAGCAGCATTGCAGCAATACACGTGACAAAGTGTCATAGACCTGATTGTTAAAGCGTGTCTGAACGGGAATCCGGCGTAAAGTTCCATCCGGGTCAGGCACAAAGCCAATATTGCCTATAAATCTGGCATCGCTGAGGCCAGTATGATTGGCTATAAAGCCAGTTGCCGGTGCCATATGATCCAGATCTGCCTGGGTAAATTTACTGGCGGGTACGCCGCCAATCAATTGACCATTGCGGGCCGGGGTGAATTTATTTTTATTAAAATCAAATGCCTGGGCCAGCACTACCGGGCCATGAGCCGCCAGCATTGCCAGACGTTGATCACCGACGGTATCCTGTTGTTTTTCAAAATAAATATCCAGGGCGACGCCTCGAACATTGAATTCGGTGATCAGTTTCTCTATCAGATCAGCAATCCTCTCCCTGGGCCACGGCGTAGCGCCAAGCACAGAAATGCTATGATCATCGATATCTATCAGGGCCAGCCGCTCTTCCGGCAAGTCTTTCGCCTTTAACTGGGCATAGCGATCTCTTAACCATTCGTCGCCTGAGAACAGGCGCTGGTTTTCAGGTAGCCATTGATTGACCGCACACAAGCTGACAGCCAGGGCAGCAATAAGCAGCCATAAATAAGTTTTTGCCTGAGTGCGCAAAAAAATCCCGAATGCGTGCCTCATGTTTGCTTGGAAGTGTCCGTTGAATTATTCAATGTGCAATGAGGCGAATGGGGGAAACGTATCAATCAAAATAATTTGGGCTGCATCATAAGCCGAAATGAAAAATAATATTGGGTTTTATGCATCTTATTTTCAGATAAATGCATATTTTTTATGATTTCCACGACGCATAGAGATAAAGCTGATTGTTAAAGTAAGTATCCATTTGGCTAAGGAAGCGCCGTCTCGCGTCAAGAAAGTCAGGCTATCCATAATAAACCTACTGTTTTCAATGGCTTAGCGAAAAAATGTTATAGTAACTGGAAATCGTAAATTGTGACCGCCATCACAATATTTTTTATTTATCAGTGGATAATGGTAAAAGTAAAAATTAGTAGTAACTGGGGCAATGTGTACTCAGTGTGAAGGATTTTGCTGAATCTTTCAGCAAGCAAGGATGAAATATGAAGATACGAACAGATAATATGCCTGGAAATTTCCTCAGATGGATACTCGTATCCCTGATGGCTCTTCCTGCCTTGGCATTTGCTGAAGATGCTGCAAAGGTAACGGCGATTTGGGGCAAAGTGCAAATCAATGGCAAATCTGCTGCGATGGATAGCCAGATTCCAGAGAATACCACCATCAAAACCGGGGCAGATGGTTATATCTATCTGAAAACCCTGGATGATGGTTTGCTTATCGTGCGTCCAAATAGCGAAGCCCGTATCGTCAGCTATCATGTGGATAAAAAAGATCCTGCGAATACACGCATCAAACTCGAGCTGGTATCTGGTGTGGCACGCAGTGTTTCAGGCAGTGCGGTCAAACTGGCGAGGCAAAATTTCCGCTTCAATACACCAGTCGCTGCTATTGGCGTGCGGGGTACTGACTTCATCGTTTCCACTACACAGGATGTAACACGGGTGGTGGTGCTCGATGGTGGTGTTGTTGTGAGTGGCTTTGATGGCGCATGTTCACCACAAGGCGGTGGCCCTTGTGAGGGTATCAGTGCAACAGAATTGTTTGCTCGTCAACAAGGTTTGTTGCTGCAAATCAATAAAGGACAAAGCAAGCCGCAACTTCTGCAATCAGCGCCAGGCATTTTGCCTGACTCTTTAGCGCCTCCAAGGTCTGATGAGCCAGGAAGCAAAACTTTGGGCTCCAACAATAATACGAATGTTGCTGGCGTAATTGATCCTAATCTTGACCCAAACAAGGCTGGTAGCGTCCAACAGACTTTGGTGAACAACAAGCCATCAACAGGTCCCGGGAATTCAGGTGGCCAAGTCGTTTTGGCAAACACCATTATCTGGGGACGGTATTTTGATTTGTTTGGTCAAAAAGCAGAGATTGATACCAAAAAACAGGGTGGGGATCAGAGTACCATTATTGGTACGAATAACTACTATGGCGTATACCAGGCAAAAAATACCGAATGGCAAGTGCCAAATACCGGAAGCATGGGATTTGCTCTGAAAGATAGTCAGGCGCTGATCGTGGACAAAGTCAAGAGCATGGAATCAGCCGCCAAACTGGAAAACGGCAAATTGCAACTGGATTTTGCTACCGCTACTTTTACTACAGGATTTGATGTGATCTCCGGTAGCGAGAAGTTTGCTTTGCGAGGTGAAGGCAGCATATATAGTAATGGCGTGTTGTATGGCGTCAATCAGCAGGTGCCAACAGCAAATATGGCCGTAACTGGTGTGGTGACTGCAGAAAAAGGGGGAACCGCATCCTACATCTTTCAATCTAAGTTGGATGAAGATGGGAAACGTATGGTTTATGGCGTTACCTACTGGAATAAGCGATAGCAATTTGTTACTGTAAATGTAATTCTGTACTGTTATTGTGTGAAATTTCCATTTTGCTAAAAAATGTACAATCCTTATCAAAGGGCTTCTTCGGAAGCCCTTTGTTTTTAAGAGATTTTGAATGAGATTGTCAGTTTGGTTTCCATAAGTTCACCAATATGGGATACGGGCGTATTTTTGGTAAGGCACTTCCATCCAAACGAGACGCTGGCAGAGGCGGGTCAATAGTCTTAATGACTTTATTGTGCATCACTCTCGAACTGTCGGGCAGCGTTGAGCACGCTTTGCCAGACAAAGCCGTCCGCCATTAGCTTAATTAAAAGACATGCAAATTTGCAGCAACTATATATAGTAACAATTGGAATTAAAATACTTTATTGATGCTTTGCTATCGACGTAGGTTGACTTGATTCAATTAAGGCTAATAAATTATTTAGTAATTTGATGTAACGAAATATTCATTTTGGTTTATTTACGGGTGCATCGTATAATTGTAGGTTGGCAAAGTCACATCTAGACTTTTCATTTGAAAGCTGTTTCTGCAGAACAAATGAAAAATCTGGAATAGCAAAGCCAAATATTGTTAAATCCCGCTTTTTTTTGAAAATGTGATTCCGGTCACATCTTCGATTAGGTGCTTCTGCGATTATCTGCTTGCCGTAACGCGAGTAGGTGCCTAAAAAGCAAGTTTCGCACTTTTTAAACTAAATATATAAATTAGGAGTTCTAAATGGCTAATACAGCTGCTGATATCCAAAAGCTTTACATCGCTTATTTCAACCGTCCTGCAGATCCAAGTGGTCTGGCATACTGGACAGCCCAGAATTTCACGCTGAACCAAATCGCTGACAGCTTCTCCAAACAAGCAGAATACGCCACAGTATTCGCTGGTAAAACAACAGAAGACACAGTCAACACCATCTACAACAACCTGTTTGGCCACAAAGCAGACGTAGCAGGTCTGAACTACTGGACAGGCCAGATCCTCAACAGCAAAGTGACCCTGGGCCAAGCAGCCCTGGCAATCCTGGCTGGCGCAACTGGCGCGGACAAAGTAGCCATCGACTCCAAAGTTGCTGCATCTACATCGTTCACAACAGCGATCGACACCAACGAAGAAATCGTTGCTTACTCCAAAGCAGAAAACACCAACCTCGCCAAAGAATGGCTGAGCAAAGTGCTGGATTCCGCGACACAAGCATCCCAAGTTGCCGTACAAGATGCAGTCATCTCCTCCATCGTTAACGGTGGCGGCGTAAAAGACTTCACACTGACAAGCAACACAGACATCGCTACTGCTGAGAATTTCACAGCAGGTCTGGTGTACACACCAAACGGTGGTTCCCGCGTTAATGCCCTGCAAGACGAAGACGTACTGACAGGCTCCAACACATCTGCGACTGCCAACAACAAACTGACAGCCACAGTAGGTAACTCCAACGACAACGGCGCACCGATCATCACGCCAACGTTGAAAAACATCCAGACAGCCACGTTCTCCTTCACAGGCTCTGCTGATGCCAACAACATCAACAACAACGCTGTTGTAGCAATCGACCTGCAAGATGGTACTGGCTTGAAAACAATCGGTATCAACCGCATTGCTTCCACAGCAGGTACCAACACAGCCCGTATTGAAAACATCAAACAAGCTGTAGAAACACTGAACCTGACCAACACCAACGCCAACAATGCTGGCGTCGTTGAATTCTCCTTCGGTAACGGCACACTGCTGGGCGCCAACACAGCCACACTGAACCTGTCTGACGTCCAAGTTGGTACAGTCAACATTGGTCAAAACACCTCCGGCACATCCGCTGCAGGCGTTGCCAACCAAGGTTACGAAACACTGACCATCAACAGCGTAGGCAACACCAACAACATCGGCAACCTGAACCTGCCAATGGACACAGGTACAGCAGGCAAAGTCATCATCACTGGCGACAAAGACCTGACACTGGCCCAAACATCCAATGTTGTCAATGGCGTAACAACCATTGAATCCACCAACTACTCCGGTGGTATCCTGCAAGCTGCAGGTCGTCTGTCTGCTATTGATGCATCCGCATTCAAAGGCAACCTGACACTGAACCTCGGCAATGGCATCTTCACCACTGGCAAAGCTGACACATCTGGCTCAGTACAAAACGTCACAGTGACAGGTGGTACTGGTGCAGATACATTCTACCTGGCAGACACCATCGAAACAGGTGACAGCCTGACAGGCGGCGACGGCGTAGATACCCTGATCATCGTCAACGGTGGCAACATCACAGCCGGTGCAACAGGTTCCTCCATCGTGACTAAAGTTGAACAACTGCAAGTTCAATTGAACAATGCAGCGTCCGTCGTTGACTTCACAAAACTGCCAGACGTCGTTGGCGTGACAGTACGTAACGTCTCCAACACCAACGTAGCTGCTCCTGCCAACTCAGCACCAGTTGCTGGTACAGACGTGTTCACACTGAACAACCTGAACGTTACTCAAGCTGCAGCCATCACCATCAAGCACAGCGACACAGGCTCCAACGCTATCGGCCAATCCACCATCAACGCCAATCTGGCCGTTGCTACTGGCGCATCCGACACAGTTGCAGTGACTATCGCTGAAGGTTTGAACACGGATCCACGTTTCAACTTCGTTCTGAACACAAACGCTGTTGAAAACATCACCCTGGTTGATGCTGACACAGAATCCAACACAGTTGCTCTGGCCAACGTTGCTGCCCACACAGGCACAATCACTATCGGTACAGCAGCAGGTACAGGCGTAGTTGGTGGCTTCCTCAACCTCGACACAACAGTAGCTGGTAACGGCGGCCTGTATCGTATCGACACAACAGGTGCAGCAGCAGCCAACATCGCTGGCGTACAAGAGTTGTCCCTGACAGCTGGCCAAATCAAACTGGTCGCAGCAACAATTGATGCATCCGCAGAACTGGCTAACGTCAACGTTCGCGTATCCACAAGTGGTGCAGCTAACGGCGCGCAAAACATCAAAATGGGTGCAGGTAACGACACAGTTGTCTTCGATAACATCCAGGACACACGTGCTGGTTTGACTATCTCCGACACAGTCGTTGGTGGTGCTGGTACAGACACACTGGTCATCGACGGCGACCTGACAGGTGCAGCACTGGGCGACACAATCGCACTGGGCGCGTCTGAATGGACTAACGTATCCGGCTTCGAAACAATCCGCCTGGTTGGTACCTCCAACAATGCTGGTGTAGCTGGTGCTGGTAACTACCGTCTGACATTGACAAACGAGTTGATCGCTGCGAACAACAACGCAGGCGTTCTGGCCATCGTCAATGACAACGACACAGCCAATGATGCAGCTAACGCCGCAGACACAGCTGGTACAGCCATTGAAAGCGCAGCTGTAATCGATGCACGTACACTGAGCTCCACAAGCCGCTTCAGCTACAACGGCGAAGAAGGTGCTTCCCGTACAGCAGATCGTATCATTTTCTCTGATGCGAACTTCAACGGTTCCCAC
>Ga0207952_1000036_pt1 | contig 175408 bp, 141 predicted proteins | sample SubbioR12Aug_8Ca_FD_184831 | JGI IMG/M metagenome (GOLD analysis project Ga0207952, IMG submission 184831) | Serpentinite rock and fluid subsurface biosphere microbial communities from McLaughlin Reserve, California, USA - CR12Aug_8Ca (SPAdes) | ecosystem: Environmental > Terrestrial > Deep...
GAAACACTGGCTACCATTTTGACAATTGGAGTGGTGATTTATCGGGAACAGAAAATCCTGATACCATTGCTATGACTGCCAATAAGACAGTAACAGCAAACTTCTCCATCAATTATTACACCCTTACCGTTAATGCGACAAACGGCAGTGTAGCGCAAAGTCCCGATACTACAGCATACTCACACGGAACAAATGTAATTCTGACTGCAACCGCGAACACGGGCTACCATTTCGACAATTGGAGTGGTGATTTAACGGGAACGGAAAATCCTGATACACTCACGATGGATGGGGATAAAACGGTAACCGCGAATTTCTCTATTAATTATTACACACTAACAGTTAATGCAACCAACGGCAGTGTCGCGCAAAGTCCTGATACAACGGCATACGCACACGGAACAAATGTATTTCTCACGGCAACGGGAAACACTGGTTACCATTTCGACAATTGGAGTGGTGATTTATCGGGAACAGAAAATCCTGATACAGTCACGATGGATGGAAATAAAACGGTAACCGCGAATTTCTCCCTCAATTATTACACTCTTACCGTTAATGCAACAAACGGCAGTGTAGCACAAAATCCCGATACAGCGGTGTATGCTCACGGAACAAATGTGGTATTGACAGCAACAGGAAACACTGGCTACCATTTTGACAATTGGAGTGGTGATTTATCGGGAACAGAAAATCCTGATACCATTGCTATGACTGCAAATAAGACAGTAACAGCTAACTTCTCCATCAATTATTACACCCTTACCGTTAATGCGACAAACGGTAGTGTAGCGCAAAGTCCCGATACTACAGCATATTCTCACGGAACAAATGTAATTCTGACTGCAACAGGAAGCACGGGTTACCATTTTGACAATTGGAGTGGTGATTTATCGGGAACAGAAAACCCCGATACACTCACGATGGATGGCAATAAAACTGTTACGGCGAATTTTGTCATCAATACTTATGAAATTACAGCATCGGCTGGTGCAGATGGCTCGATAAGTCCATCAGGAACAATCACATTAAATTACAACGAAAGCCAAACATTTACCATCACCGCCAATTCAGGATTTTATGTTTCCGACGTTCTCGTGGATGATGTTTCGCAAGGAAGCATAACGAGTTACACATTTTCCAATGTTTCTGCCAATCATACAATTTCTGCAACATTCAGCGGGTTAACTGTTAAAACGTGGATTGGCAGCGGCAACGGCGGCACATCTACCGATTTTAACAATGGTGCAAACTGGAATCCTTCTGGTGTTCCAACTGTAGCAGATAATGTTACATTTTCTGCTGGAACTCCCGGCAATCCGACTACCGTGGCGTTGAGTGGCTCAATAACGATTGGCGCTTTGACCATTTCCGAAAATATCAACGCGAATAATTCACGATGGGTAATTTCCATTGGCGCAAATACGTTGACGGTAAATGCAGATGTTTCTGTCAATAACGGCGGAACAGGCAACCGACGGCACGGGATTTCTATATCAACAGGTTCTCTCGTTGTGAATGGAAATCTCACTGTTGGAACAGGTACGGGCGTTGGAGGCGATCTTACTTTCACAGGCGCAGGCACTGTGAACGCCAAGGGAAATATTACTTACGGAACGAACGCAACACAAACAGCAGGAACGGGAACAATAAACCTTTCCGCAGGCGCGCAAACATTAACGCAAAATGTCGCAATCACCTTCAATAATCTCACCTTATCAGGTTCTGGGGTGAAAACACACGCTGGGGCAGGTGTAACTACAATTTCAGCAACAGGTACATTGACCTTGAACGGAACATCATCCTACTCCGGAACAACGCCAACTTACACAGCAGGTTCTACGCTTCGATATGCCGGAACCTCGGCGCAAACAACCGGAACAGAATTCCCAGCAACTATGGGTGGAAATGTTACCATTGCCAATTCCAACGGTGTTACACTCGATGGTTCTAAAACTACTAATGCCACATTGACTCTGTCAAGTGGGAATGTTTCGACTGGCGCAAATACATTAACAATAGGCGCAACGGGGACAGTATCGAGAACAAGCGGACATATCGTAGGAAATTTAACAAAGAATGTTGCATTAGGAGCAACAACACGTACGTTTGAAATCGGCGACGCATCTAATTATACACCGGTAGATATTGCTTTTGGAAATGTTTCCACTGCAGGAACATTAAATGCGACCACGACGAGCGGCGACCATGTTGATATTTCCAATTCAACTCTTATCGCAAGTAAGAGTGTGAATCGTTTCTGGACAGTTACGAATGCCGGAACAATTTTTGATTCATACAATGCAACCCTGAATTATGTTACCGGCGATATTGATGAAACCGCTGATGCAAACAAATTTGTTGTTAAAAAATTGGATGGAACAACGTGGTCTTCAACAACCACAGGAACTCGAAGTGGAACAAGCACACAAGCAACCGGACTTACATCATTTAGCGATTTCGTTGTTGGTGAAGTTACGCCGTACACCATTATCGCCACTGCTGGTGAAAATGGAACGATTACTCCTTCTGACACCATAGAAGTCGTTCCCGGTGATGACCAAACATTTTCCGTAGTTGCAGATACCGGTTACCATATTGATAGTGTTTCTGTGGACGGTGTTTCCGTTGGTTCACCGACGAGTTATACATTTAATGACGTTGCTCAAAATCATACCATTCACGCAACATTCGCAATCAATGTTTATACGATAACTTCATCTGCGGGTGCGAATGGTTCCATCACACCCTCAGGAACAACCAATGTCAATCACGGTGGTTCACAAGCATATACGATTACCCCCGATAGCGGTTATGTCATTGATAGTTTGTTGGTTGATGGTTCATTGGTAGAATCAACCACGAGTTATACGTTTTCTAACATCACTGCAAACCATACAATCAGTGTTTCGTTTATACAATACCATACAATAGTTGCAGGAGCTGGAGAAAATGGGTCAATCAATCCCGCCGGAAATGTTGTTGTAAAAACCGGACACGATCAAACATTTATTATCACTCCCGATTCCGCATATACCGTAGGAAGTGTTTTTGTTGATGGTAATTTTGTTGATTCATCATCGAGTTATACATTCTATAATGTAACTTCCGATAGTCACAACATCTTTGCAACATTTACCCAACTCTTTACTATCACGGCAAGCGCTGGTAGTAATGGTTCAATTTCTCCTTCCGGGGCTGTAACTGTACCTGTTGGCGATTCACAGACTTATACGATTACGCCGGATTTTCAGTATGTAGTGGATACTCTTCTTGTTGACGGAAATCCGGTTGATTCAACGACAAGTTATACATTTAATAACGTGAGTGCTGACCATAGTATAAGTGCAACATTCAGATTGAGTTTTTATGTCATAAATGCAAGTTCGAATACGGGTGGTTCGGTTACTCCGTCGGGAGAAGTTCATGCAACTCCGGGAGAAGACCAGATGTTTGCAATTGCTCCTTCAACGGGTTATCACTTGGATAGTGTGTTTGTGGATAGTGTTTTCGTTGACTCGACAACGAGTTACACATTCCCAGCCGTTTCTGCAAATCATACAATTCATGCGCAATTTGCAATTAATACATACACAATTACTGCTTCATCCGATACGAATGGGACAATTTCTCCCTCTGGAGCAACAACGGTAAATTATGGTGATACGCTTACCTACTCATTCACGCCGAATAGCGGTTACCATGTGGATGAGATTCTGGTGGACGATGAATCGCAGACAGTTGCGGAGAGTTATACATTTGAAAATATCACCGCTGACCATTCAATTTCTGTTACGTTTGCTATCAATGTCTATACATTAGTCGCAACGTCGGGAACAAATGGTTCCGTAACCCCAGATACTGCAATGGTTATCCACGGCGATACATTGACGTTTACGATCACAGCAGATTCCGGTTATAATGTTGATAGTATTTTTGTTGACAATGTTGCAACCGCAGGCGCGGGGGAAACTTCCTACACCTTTACGAGCGTATCAAGCGACCATACTTTACACGTTACGTTTGTCCGCGAATTTTCCATTTCTGCTTCTGCTGGAAGTAATGGTTCGATTAGTTCAACGGGAGTAACAAAAGTATTGATGGGGAGAAGTCAGGCATATACGATAACACCAAATACCGGATACCATATTGATAGTATTTTTGTTGACGACGGTTTCGTCGGTTCAACTTCGCCATATACCTTTGATAACGTATCGGCTGACCATACGATTCACGCCACATTTACAATAAATGTTTACACAATTACATCGAGCGCGGATTCTAATTCATCCATAACCCCAATGGGGACGACGAGCGTCAATTATGGAAGTAATCAAACTTACACAATGTCCGTAGCCGCCGGTTACAGTATTAATGATGTTCTCGTTGATGGAAATTCGGTTGGTCCCGTTTCTTCCTACACATTTACAAATATTTCCGCAGACCATACGATTTCTGTGAGTGCGCGTGCCTCTGCTGGTGGAATTACGAGCACAACCACCGGAGGAAACTGGGGAAGCAGTGCCACGTGGGTTGGAGGAGTTGTTCCGGGCGCGGGCGACACAGTAACGATTGCCGCAGGTGCTACAGTTACAGTTAACGGTTCATTCGAATCGAAAACATTGACATTGAATAACTCTGCTACCGCCGGTTCAACGGTTAATATTACTGCCGGAAATGCTTTGAACGTCGGAAATGGAAGCGGGGCAGTTGCTATCGGTTTAAATCTGGCAACAATTACCACAACAACAACAACTTCTTTGACAGTATCGGGTTCATTCTCCTCAGGAACAGTTTCAATGATTGCGCGACGTGTTGGGAACAGAAACACGGATGTTTCTCTTGCTACCAACAGCGCGAATGCTTCGATTACCATCGATGGAAATATCATGCAGGATAGAAATGTAACCACAGGCGGCCTCACGAACGACGTCAGTTTAGCCGCGGGCGGCAGTTTAAATTTAAGCGGGAATTTTGTTCAGGTTACCAGTGGTGGAACATTCACGATTGGTACAACGACTACAATAGATTATAGTGGAAGCGGTGCGCAAACAATTCCTGCAGGAACATATTTTAATCTCACGCTTGGCGGTTCCGGCACGAAAACAACAACCGGTGTTACGGTTAATGGTACTTTATCCATGCAAGGAACAGCAACAGCAACTACCGCGCCAACGTATGGAGCAGGCGCTGTATTGGAGTACAAGAGCACTTCTGCTCAAACAACCAGCGCTGAGTTTCTTGCAACCCTTGCCAATGTCGTGATTGATAATGCGTCCGGTGTTACACTCGACGCATCAAAAACTGTAACCGGAACGTTGACACTGACAAGTGGTTACATTTCCACCGGTGCAAATACGCTAACGGCGAGCGGAACTGTTTCTCGTACGAATGGACATATCGTTGGAAATTTTGCTAAGCCGGTTACAACAGGTTCGCCTTCTGTAACGTTTGAAGTTGGCGATGCGAATACGTATAGTCCTGCTCAGGTTTCCTTTGGAACGGTCAGTACTGCAGGAACATTAACTGCAAAAGCGACAGGTGGTGACCATCCGAATTTAAGCACATCTAACATCAATTCATTCCGAAGTTTGAATCGTTATTGGACAATCGCAAATACCGGTGTTGTGTTTGATGCGGCAAATCTTGTGTACAATTTTACTTCATCCGATGTTGATGCAAACTCCGTCGCGAATGATTTTATTATCGCAAAATATGATTCACCAAACTGGACTTATCCGACAAAGGGAACACAATCTGCAACAAGCATTGAAGCGACAGGAATTACTTCGTTCAGTGATTTTGCTTTCGGTCAATTGTTAGCGACTTATACGATAGTAGCAACTGCGGGTGAAAACGGTTCCGTTTCTCCTGCGGATACAAGTGTGGTGAATGAAGGTTCATCACCGACATTTACATTTACGCCAAGTACCGGATACCATGTTGATAGTATTTTTGTCGATGGCACAGCACAAGCCGGAGCAGATAGTTACACGTTCAACAATGTTTCAGCAAATCACACCTTACACGGAACATTCGCTATCAATTCGTACACGTTAACGGTAAATGCAGAAAACGGTACGGTAGCAGTGAATCCTGACCAAAGCACTTATACACACGGAACGTCTGTGGAATTGACTGCCACATCAGATACCGGTTATCATTTTGTTAATTGGAGCGGCGGCTTAACCGGTTCTGAAAACCCTGACACAGTGGTGATGGACGGAAATAAAACAGTAACTGCAAACTTTGCAATTGACACCTTTACTATTTCTGCTTCCGCGGATGGAAATGGAACAATTTCTCCATCAGGCGATGTAACGGTAAATTATGGAAGCGCGCAACAATTCACATTCTCCGGCAATACCGGTTATCATGCGGATAGTGTATTTGTTGATGATGTTTTCGTTGATTCGACGGCAGGATATACATTTTCAAACGTTACGGCAAACCACACGATTCACGTTACATTCGCTTTAAATATGTATTCATTGACGGCGAATGCAGAAAACGGAACAGTAACAAAAAATCCCTCGGCAGCATCGTATGCTCACGGCAGCAGCGTTGAATTAACCGCAACGTCAGATTCTGCTTACGTCTTTACAAATTGGAGTGGTGATTTGACGGGTTCTCAAAATCCCGATACGCTCTTAATGGACGGAGATAAAACTGTAACCGCAAATTTTGTTTTGAATACCCGCACTATTACCGCAACGGCGGGAGCGAATGGAAGTATTTCTCCATCCGGCGCAGTAACAGTTGATTACGCGGGTAGCCAGCGGTTTACCTTTGCAGCGAATGAAGGCTTTGCTCTCGATACTCTTTATGTTGATGGTAGCGTCGTCGATTCAATTTCGGGTTATACGTTCACCAATGTTACCGATGACCATACAATTCACGTTGTCTTTACGAATCTTTACACCATTTCCGCGTCGGCAGGAAGTAATGGTTCGATTAATCCATCCGGAAGTGTTATGGTGTTAAACGGTCGTTCGCAAACGTTCACTTTTGCAGCAAACACCGGTTATCATCTGGATAGTCTCGTTGTTGACGGTGTTGGTTCAACGAGTGAGAGTGGTTCGTACACGTTCTCGAATGTTACAGAAAACCACTCCATCAACGTAACTTTCGCAATTAACACGTACACGCTCAGCGCCTCTGCAGGCGAGAATGGAACGATTACACCATCCGGTGATATGACAGTGAATTACGGCAGCAATCAACGCTACGTATTTTCGGCAAACACAGGTTATCATGTTGATAGTCTTTTTGTTGACGATAGTTTTGTTGACTCGACTGCGGGTTATACATTTTCCAACATCACTTCGAGTCACACAATTCACGTTACATTTGCTCTTAACGGTTACACGTTGACAGTAAATGCAACGAACGGAACAGTCGCGAAAAATCCCGACCAATCAACTTATACACACGGAACAAACGTTGAACTCACTGCGTCTCCTTCAACAGGATATCACTTTACTGATTGGAGCGGCGATGTAACGGGTTCGCAAAATCCTGATACGCTCTTAATGGATGGAAATAAAACGGTAACTGCGAATTTTACTATCAATGTTTATACGATTAATGCGAGTGCTGGTTCAAACGCTACTATTTCACCTTCGGGAGATGTCAGTATAAATTATGGAAACAATCAAACATTTACAATGTCAGCCGCAGAAGGTTATACTATTGATGATGTTTTGGTTGACGGAAATTCTGTCGGTCCTGTTGCAACGTACACGTTCAGTGCAGTAGATTCTAATCACACGATTTCAGTGAGCGCGCGAGTTTCGACCGGGGTAACGAGTACCGCAACCGGCGGAAACTGGAGCAGCGGAGCAACGTGGGTTGGTGGTTCAGTTCCCGGCTCAGGTGATTCTGTTATGATTGCACCGGGCGCTACAGTTACGGTTGATGGAAATTTTGCCGCGAAAACTTTAACTGTCGGTAATTCTGCTGGGGTTGGTTCATCGCTCGTCATCAATTCAGGAAATTCATTGAATGTCGGAAATGGTTCAGGTTCAGTCAATGTCGGTGTAGAGCAATCAACAGTAACAACGACAAATACTACTTCGTTAACGGTTGGCGGAACATTAACATCCGGTACAATCACAATGACTGCCCGCCGTTTGAATAATAAGAACACAGATATCTCGTTCTCAACAAATAGTGCGAATGCAATAATCACTGTTCAGGGTGATATCGTACAGGATAGAAATGCGACGGTTGGTAATGCTTCAAACGATATTACTTTTGCCAGCGGCGGAACATTGAATTTGACTGGTGATTTTGTGCAAGTTGGTACCGGCGGAACATTTACGAATGGAACAACGACAACGTTTAACTATAACGGAACTGGTACACAAACAGTATTAGCAGGAACATATTTCAATCTGACTCTCGGTGGTTCAGGAGATAAAACAACAACTGGAGTTACCGTAAATGGAACTCTTTCGATGCAAGGAACTGCAACAGCAAGCGCAGTACCAACGTACGGAGGCAGCGCAGTTCTTGAGTATAAAGGTTCTGCAAGTCAGACAACCGGTGTTGAATTCCCCGCTTCATTTGGAAATGTTGTAATTAATAATTCCAACGGAGTTACACTCGGTGCGTCAAAGTCAATTACCGGAACTCTTACTCTCACATCCGGCAATGTTTCTACCGGTTCGAATACACTTGCATTGACCTCGACAGGGACTATTTCAAGAACACCTGGTAGCGGTCACGTTGTTGGTAACTTACAAAAGAATGTTGCGACAGGCGCGTCGATCCGGACATTTGAAATCGGTGATGATGATGAATACACCCCAGTGACAGTTTCTTTTGGAAACGTTACTGTTGCGGGAAATCTGACAGCAAAATCTACAGGAACTGAACATCCCAATCTCAGTTCATCAACGCTCAATGTTTTGAGAAGTCTGAATCGGTATTGGACAATCACAAACGCAGGCATAACGTTCAACAGTGCAGGTATTGTGTTTAATTATGTTTCCGCCGATGTGGATGCAAATACTAACGCGAATAATTTCAGCGTTGGAAAATATGATTCACCGAACTGGACATACCCGACAAAAGGAACTCAAACAGCGACGAGTATCCAAGCAACCGGTATCACCTCCTTCAGCGATTTCACTTTCGCTGAACAGTTGGTAAACTACACCATCATTGCGAGTGCGGGAAGTAATGGAACGATTTCTCCATCAGATACTCTTGTGCTTGCTGAAGGGGCAGACCAGACATTTACCATTACTGCAAACGCAACATATCATTTAGACAGTCTGTTTGTAGATGGAACTTCCGTTCCGACAACATCTGAATACACCTTTACGAATATCACGTCGAATCACACGATTCATGCGACATTCGCAATCAATATGTATTCGTTAACTGTGAATGCAGAGAACGGAACGGTTTCAACGAATCCCGAGCAAGCGAGTTATGCTCATGGAACATCCGTTGAACTTACCGCGTCGTCGGCAACCGGTTACCACTTTGCAAACTGGAGCGATGACTTAACCGGTTCTGAAAATCCCGATACCTTAATAATGAACGGTGATAAAACGGTAACGGCGAATTTTGAAATTAACACCTACACGTTGACAGTGAATGCAGAGAACGGAACGGTATCGAAGAATCCCGAACAGGATACGTATAATCACGGATCCTCCGTTGAACTCACAGCAACGTCGGCAACCGGTTACTACTTTGCAAATTGGAGCGGTGATTTATCAGGTTCAGAAAATCCTGATACTTTAGTAATGAATGGTGATAAAACGGTAACGGCGAATTTTGAAATTAACACCTACACGTTGACCGTCAATGCAACAAATGGAACGGTATCAAAGAATCCTAATCAGGAAAGTTATACACACGGAAGCAGTGTTGAACTTACGGCTTCACCCGCAACCGGTTACCATTTTGCAAACTGGAGCGACGACTTAAGTGGCTCTGAGAATCCCGACACATTACTTATGGACGGTGATAAAACAGTAACGGTGAATTTTGAAATTAATACATTCACCATCACCGCCACAGCAGATGAAAATGGAAGCATTGCACCTTCCGGAGATGTTACCGTAAACTATAGTGATAACCAACAATTTACCTTCTCAGGAAATACAGGATATCATGTTGATAGTATTTTTGTTGATGATGCATTCGTTGATTCTTCGGAAAGTTATACGTTTGTTAACGTTACCGAGAATCATACGATTCATGCAACATTTGCCATCAATATGTATTCATTGACTGTGAATGCAGAGAACGGAACGGTTACGACAAGTCCGATGATGGAAAGTTATGCGCACGGAACAATGGTAGAGTTGACCGCCGCTGCTTCTGAAGGTTATCACTTTGCGTATTGGAGTAACGATTTAGGCGGTTCAGAAAATCCGGATACATTGGAAATGACCAGCGACAAAACTGTTACAGCGAATTTTGAAATAAATTCCTATACCATTACTGCTTCGGCTGATGATAATGGAAGCATTTTCCCATCAGGTGAAGTATCGGTAAATTATGGCGATGACATGCAATTTACATTTGCCGCAGATGAGGGTTACCATTTCGATAGTTTGTTCGTTGATGATGCATTTGTTGATTCGTCCGAAAGTTTCACGTTTATGAATGTGTCGTCTGATCATTCAATCTATGCAACTTTTGCAATCAATATGTATTCATTAACGGTGAATGCAGAAAACGGAACAGTAGCGAAGAATCCCAATCAGGAAAGTTATGCTCACGGTTCAGAAGTAGAACTTACCGCCACCGCTGCTACAGGTTATGCCTTCGTCAATTGGAGTGGTGATGCGAGCGGAAGCGACAATCCGTTGATGATTACGATGGCAGGAAATACAACCATCACCGCAAATTTCTCGTCGAACACCTTCACTCTTACGGTGAGCGCCGAAAACGGTTCGGTAGCGATAAATCCCGACCAAACAAACTATGTCTCGGGAACGGAAGTCACGTTAACAGCATCGGCAAATACCGGCTATCACTTTACGAACTGGAGCGGAGATGCGAGTGGAAGTACTAATCCTTTAACGATAGTGATGGATGGCGATAAAGAAATTTTTGCTCATTTCTCTATCAATACATATTCGTTGACGATTAATGCAGAGAACGGTTCTGTCTCAGCCAATCCATCGGAAAATGAATATGAACACGGTTCGATGGTGGAACTCACCGCTACCGCAGAAAATGGTTATCATTTTGTGGATTGGAGTGGTGATTTGACAGGAACGGAAAATCCCGATACTTTATTGATGAACGAAGATAAAACTGTTACTGCCAACTTCGCAATCAATATGTATTCTTTGACGATTACCGCAGAAAACGGAACTGTCACGAAGAATCCAAGTCAGGAATTATATGCGCATGGCACAAGCGTAGAACTAACGGCAACTCCTTCGGAAGGATATGCATTTACGTTCTGGAGTGGTGATGCGAGTGGTTCTGATAATCCCACCTCGGTGACGATGGATGATGATAAGAGCGTTACTGCAAATTTCGCAATGAACACATTCACGCTTACCGTCACCTCTGAGAACGGAAATGTCACGGTTGATCCTGACCAGGCAAGTTATGAACAGGGAACATCAGTTCAACTTACTGCAACACCATTCACGGGTTATCACTTTGTGAATTGGAGTGGAGATTTATCCGGTAATGAAAATCCCGACACACTTGTGATAGACAGCGATAAATCTGTTACCGCAAATTTTGCTCTCGATTCTTTCACCATCACTGCTTCAGCCGGAGATAATGGAAGTATTACACCATCTGGTGAAATAACCGTCATGTATGGCGATGATACCACATTTACAATTTCGGCGAATGAAAATTATGCGATTGCAGATGTTCTTGTTGATGGAAATTCTGTTGGTGCAGTTTCAAGTTATACATTTGAAAATGTTTCTGAGAATCACACTATTGCCGCTTCGTTTGCTTTTGGTACATACACAATTACCGCAACCGCGGGTGAAAACGGAACAATAGAACCTTCGGGAGAGGTAGAAGTAACATACGGGAATGACCAAACGTTTGCCATTACCCCCTCCGAAGGATATCAAGTTGACGATGTGCTTGTTGATAATAATTCAGTTGGCGCAGTTGGAAGTTATACTTTTGAAAACGTAAATGCAGACCATTCGATTGCTGCTTCGTTTGCAATTGCCGAATTTATAATAATGGCATCTGCCGGTGAAAACGGAACTATTAGTCCATCCGGCGAAGTATCGGTGAACTATGGTTCAGATATCGAATTTACGATAACTGCCGATACGGGTTACCACATTTCAAGTGTAATGGTAGATAATGAGTCAGTTGGAGATGTTTCTTCGTACACATTCTTCAATGTTACTGCAGATCATTCCATACATGCCTCGTTTTCAATTGATATGTTTACAATTTTTGCCAACGCGGGTGAGAATGGAATAATTGAACCCGCTGGCGAAGTGATGGTAAATTATGGTGCCGACCAAAGTTTTGCAATTTCAGCGAACGAGGGGTATCATATTTACAATGTTTTGGTGGATAACGATTCCGTTGGTCCTCTTACTCAATATACATTCACAAACGTGATGGAGAATCATTCAATTTCGGCTTCGTTTGAAATAAACGAATACACGATTACTGCTTCAGCAGGTGATAATGGCTCAATCGTTCCTCCAGGCGCTATCGTTGTAGATTATGGAACAGATATCGCATTCAAAATGTTACCAAACGAGGGTTATCACGTTGACAGCATAGTTGTGGATAATGAATATGCCGGTGATTCTTCGACGTATATGTTTATGCATGTTTCATCGAATCATACTATTCATGCAACATTCGCGATCAATGTCTATTACATTCTTGCAACCGCCGGACAGAACGGAACAATTACTCCCTCCGGACAAGTTCAGGTGAATTATGGCGCAACGCAGGCATTTACCATTACTCCGGATGTAAACTACCAACATGATAGTGTTATTGTTGACGGTGTTCGCATTGATTCAACAAAATCGTACACATTCCGTAATATTGCCACGAACCATAACATTCGTGCAACATTTAAATTAATGACCTACACGATTCTTGCAACCTCCGGACAGAATGGAACCATTTCTCCTTCCGGTCAGGTTCAGGTTATTCACGGAGCGAATCAAACGTTCCGAATGACACCGAATGTCGGCTACGTCGTTGATAGTGTTGTTGTTGATGGAGGTTTTGTGGGTAGAGATACAACATATACCTTTACTGAAGTAACAGCAAATCACTCTATCTCGGTGAAGTTTAGAATAATGACATACACGATTCTTGCAACTCCTGGACAGAATGGAGCAATCGCTCCTTCCGGTCAGGTTCAAGTGAATCACGGAGCGAATCAAACGTTCAGAATGATTCCTAACAACGGATTTATCGTTGACAGTATAATCGTGGACGGTTCGTTTGTCGGAAGAGATACAACCTTTACCTTCCAGAATGTTACTGCGAACCATACAATTCGTGTTGCATTCAGATTAACGCCTCCGGGCCAAGTTATATTGGTTTCTCCTGCTCATGGAGCAGTAATTCCGGCTGATAGTGTTCGTTTGGTATGGAGAATGGCTCGTCCGAATGTAACAAAATACTATATCCTCGGAGCGCTTGATTCGTTGTTCACAAATGCTCGTTTGGACTCGACAACAGATACATCATTCATCGTTCGTGGATTACCGGATAACGTTACCTTCTGGTGGAAAGTACGAGCACGTAATGGTTCAGGAATTGGACAGTTTAGTGAAGCACGTAAATTCAGAGTGGATATTCCGGGTGGTGTAAATGACGGCCAGGGTTTACCAACGGAATTTGCAATGGCTCAAAACTATCCAAATCCGTTTAATCCAACCACGAACATTAAGTTTGGATTGCCGAAAGAAGCCACTGTAACACTTACCATATTCAATGCTCTTGGTCAAGAGGTTGCAACGTTGGTCAACGAAGTGAAACAATCTGGCTGGCATGAAGTGACATGGAATTCGAACGAAGTTTCAACTGGTATGTATATTTATCGTATTACTGCTGTTGCAACTTCAAATTCGAAAGAAGTCTTTACTTCTACCCGAAAGATGATATTGGCGAAATAAAATCAAGAATAAAATTATGGACAAAGGCATCATCAGTAAATTCGATGATGCCTTTGTTATTTTTTGTAAGGGTTTTTTTCACTGTTACTTTTTTTTGTAATTTTTTCCCGAAAATTTTACCATAACACTCAATCATCAGTTATTTTTCGGAGAGGTGCGAGAGTGGTTTAAGCCAAAGGCTTATTCGCCTTCGGAAAAGAATCGGGTCGTCTCAAAAAAGAAATATGAATTATTATGTTTATGTTTTGTGGAGTGAGAAGTTAAAGAAACGTTACGTTGGCTCAACAAAAGATGTAATTGAACGGTTACGCCAGCATAATAATGGAACTTCAAAATTTACAAGCGGTGGTATTCCCTGGAAGTTGATTCACCATGAAGAATATGAGACTCTTCAGGAATCTCGCCAAAGGGAAAAGTACTTGAAAAGTGGTTTTGGAAGAAAATGGTTAAATGAAAATTTTTCAGATTTAAAAAATAAATTTCGGAGAGGTGCGAGAGTGGTTGAATCGGGCAGTCTCGAAAACTGCTGACCGCTTATGTGGTCCGTGAGTTCGAATCTCACCCTCTCCGCAAGTTTATTGCCTATTAGTGAATACTACTTCGTCTTTATACCCACCTGCTTGCATAAATGTCTGTTGTGCAAGATATAGCCAAGCAATTTTACAAACCGTAATTCTTATTTCATCATTGCACTATCAACGAAATAATGTTCAATAACAAATCCATATTAATAACGGGAGGAACAGGTTCTTTCGGAAAAAAGTTTACGGAAATTGTTCTTCAAAAATTTACTCCGCGGAAGTTTATTATTTTCAGCCGCGATGAATTAAAGCAATCGGAAATGCAGGCGGATTTTTCAGAAGAGAAGTATCCGTTCATTCGGTACTTCATTGGCGATGTTCGCGATAAAGAACGTTTATACCGCGCATTGGACGATGTGGAAATTGTTGTTCATGCAGCTGCCTTAAAGCAAGTTCCTGCCGCCGAATATAATCCCTTCGAAGCAATAAAAACCAATGTACTCGGCGCTGCAAATTTAATTGATGCGGCAATTGACCGGAACGTCGAAAAAGTTATTGCTTTAAGTACGGACAAAGCAGCAAATCCCATCAACTTATACGGAGCAACGAAACTCTGTTCGGATAAACTGTTTGTCGCTGCGAACTCTTATTCAGGAAAACATCAAACCCGCTTTAGTGTTGTGCGTTATGGAAATGTTGTTGGCAGCCGGGGAAGTGTCATTCCATTTTTTCTCAGTAAGAAAAAAAGCGGAGTTGTACCGATTACTGATACGCGGATGACAAGATTTTGGATTACGTTAGAACAAGGGGTGAACTTCGTTTTATTTTGTTTAGAACAAATGGAGGGAGGAGAATTATTTGTTCCCAAAATTCCGAGTATGAATATTATGGATTTGGCAAAAGCGATTACGCCGGAATGTAAACACGAAATTGTTGGGATTCGTCCTGGAGAAAAATTGCACGAGGTTCTTGTTCCTGAAGATGACGCACGCCGGACGCTTGAATTTGAAAATTATTTTGTGATAAAACCGGAATTGAATTTTTGGACTTCAAAAAAAAGTAGTCACGCGGAAGGGAAATCGTGTCCTGATGGATTTCGGTATAGCAGCGATAATAATTCTCAAATGTTATCAATCGAAGAACTCCGTGTAATGATTGGCGTTTAGTTCAATTCTACAATGACTAAATTGTATAACTACGGGAAGCAACTGCTTGATGACGATGATATTCAGGCGGTCGTTTCTGTATTGAGATCAGATTTTCTCACACAAGGACCACTCGTACTCGATTTTGAAAATGCTCTCTGCAAGAGATTTGGTTCGCGTTATGCACTCGCTGTTTGCAATGGAACTGCAGCGTTACACCTTGCAGGAGTTTCTTTAGAGTGGAAACCTGGAGATATCATTCTCACAGTACCTATTACATTTCTCGCAAGCGCAAACTGCATTTTGTACTCCGGAGCAACCCCAGATTTTGTTGACATCCATCCTGAAACATACACTATTGATACGCAAAAACTTGAACAAAAAATTACAGACTATGCAACGAACGGACAAAAAATAAAAGCAGTGGTTGCTGTTGATTTTGCTGGTAATCCATGCGATTGGGAACAGTTACGATTTCTTGCTCACCAATATGATTTCCAATTAATTGATGATGCAGCGCATGCAATAGGTGCAGAACATCATGAGCAAAATATCGGGTCATCAAGTTATGCCGACATCACCATGTTCAGTTTTCATCCGGTGAAACACATTACGACCGGTGAAGGAGGGGCGCTTCTCACAAATAAAAAAGAGTTGTATGATAAAATCAAACTTTTGCGTTCGCACGGGATGACTAAAGAAAAAAAACATCTTGAAAGAAATGACGGACCCTGGTACTACGAAATGCACGAAGTAGGTTTCAACTATCGCATTACTGATTTTCAATGTGCGCTTGGATTGAGTCAATTAGCTAAACTCGAAGAGTTTATAAAAAAGAGAAGAACAATCGCGGAATATTATAATGGTGTCTTCGGGAAAGACAGCCGTTTCATCATTCCAGCATCTTCACCGAACTCGACCCATTCGTACCATCTTTACCCTTTACAAATTGATTTTAAGTCATTTGGGGTGAACAAAAAAACATTTTTTGAAAAGATGCGCCAGCATGGTATCAATCTTCAAGTTCACTATATCCCCGTCCATCTGCAACCTTTCTATAAAAAACAATTTGGATTTCGTGAAGGAGATTTTCCTGTCGCAGAGGAATTCTATCATCGAACCGTTTCACTTCCTATCTATCCCGGATTGGAAGAAAGCGACCTTCAGTATATTTCAAACACAACCATCAAAGCACTTTCGGTATAAGGTAAAATGAAGGTTCATCTCTTGACGGAAGGAAGTACGAAAATAGGTTTTGGTCATATTACTCGTTGCTTATCGTTGAGTGAGGTTTTTGAAATGAGAGGTGTATCTCCGTCATTTAAAATTATTGGAGATGATTCTGTTCGGACGCTTTTGAACGGAAAAGATTATCATTTTTGTAATTGGATTGATGAATTGAATCTTGGATTATTATCTTTCGATACAGATGATGTGGTTATTGTAGATTCATACCTCGCTCCGCAACAATGTTATGAACGTATTACACAACAGACATCAATCCCTGTTTTCATTGATGACAATATGCGAATTGATTACCCAAGCAGTATCGTAGTGAATGGGACTATTTTTGCCGATGAGTTCCGTTACCCTGTTAAAACAGGAGTGAAATATTTATTGGGCAGTCGTTTTCTCCCGCTTCGTAATGCTTTCTGGAACATTGAACCTCGAACAGCGAGTGATGAAGTTAATTCAGTTCTGATAACATTTGGCGGAGATGATCCAAGAAACCTTACTCCCCGGATTCTTCGCTTGTTGTGCACAGATTATCCTTCACTAATAAAAAACGTTGTTATTGGTGATGGTTTTCAAAATGTACCTGAAATTGAATCGGCAAAGGATCGTAACACAAATCTTCACGTTTCTTTGAGTGGAGAGGGTATGAGGGACGTGATGTTATCAACGGACGTTGCAATTTCTGCTGCCGGGCAAACATTATATGAACTTGCGTGTTCAGGAATTCCAACCGTTGCAGTTCTTGTCGCTCAAAATCAAAAAAATAATATTGAGGGATGGCAAAGAACAGGTTTTATAGAAAATGCAGGTTCCTGGGAAAACGTAAAATTGGAAGAAGAAGTTTTGAAATCCTTGAAAACAATTTTGCCCGTGTCGGTTCGTAAAGATAAATCCATAACCGGTCGTTCTTATGTTGACGGCAGGGGAGCGTTACGAGTCGTTGACGAAATATTTTCCCGAATTTCTTTTGCGTCATCAAAACGATTTTCTATTCGTAAAGCAACCTTCGATGATTGCAAAACTATTTTTGATTTGTCGAACGAAGAATATGTTCGTAAGAATTCCATCCATCAAAATCCGATTAGCTGGAATGAACATATTCAATGGTTTCACAATAGACTGAATGATTTGAATTACGAATTGTGGGTTATCCTCGCAGAAGATAATTCGTTTATCGGTCAAGTAAAATTTCAAATTCACGCAAACAGAGCGGTAGTAAGCATTAGTCTCGTTGCAAGATTTCGGGGGAGGGGATATTCTTCAAGGATATTAGAAAAAGCATCTTCAAAACTGTTCGCTGAAAGAAGCAATATTAATACAATAGACGCCTACATTAAGCCAAACAATATTCCTTCGGTAAAAAGTTTTGAACGAAATGGTTTTTCCTTTTTAAATGAAGTTACAATTGAAAATGACATCTTTCACCTGTATTGTAAAACTCAGGATTCGCTGTCAAAAAATTAAGGAATAGCGAACGATGCAATTAAGTATTTCCGGAAGGAAAGTTGGTGAAGATGCGCGCGTATTGATTATCGCAGAATTGTCCGCAAATCATCAGCAAAAATTTGATGTGGCTGTTGAAACTATCAAAGCAGCAAAACAAGCAGGGGCTGATGCGATAAAATTACAAACTTATTTACCGGAGACAATTACGCTCGATTGCGATAATGAGTACTTTCAAATTAAGCAAGGAACATTATGGGATGGTAAAACTTTGTCTGAACTGTACAAAGAAGCATACACGCCGTGGGAATGGCATCCCAAACTTCAATCAATAGCGGAAGAACTTGGATTGATATTTTTCTCTTCGCCGTTCGATACCACAGCGGTGGATTTTCTTGAATCGCTGAATGTTCCCGCATATAAAATAGCATCGTTTGAGATTACAGATATTCCATTAATCCAATATGTTGCCTCAAAACAAAAACCAATTCTCATTTCCACCGGTATTGCAACATTTCAAGAAATCGAAGATGCAATACAGATTTGCAAACAATCAGGAAATAATCAGATTGCTCTTTTGAAATGCACGTCGTCGTATCCCGCACCTATGGAAGAGGTGAATTTGAAAACTATGCCTCAACTTTCTAAGTCCTTTAATACTGTTGTCGGATTATCAGACCATACCTTGGGCATTACCGTTCCGGTCGCGGCTGTTTCATTGGGAGCATCAATAGTTGAAAAGCATTTTATTCTTGATAGGAAGTTAGGAGGTCCCGATGCCGCGTTTTCTCTTGAACCGTATGAGTTCAAAGCGATGGTCTCTGCAATTCGGGATGTAGAAAAAGCGTTGGGTACGGTAACGTTTGAGATTTCAGAACGAGTACAACATAGCCGAGTTTTTGCTCGTTCACTTTTTGTTACGAAAGATGTGCTTGCAGGAGAAATTTTTACCGCAGAAAATGTTCGCTCTATACGTCCGGGTTATGGGTTGCCGCCGAAATATCTTGCTGAAATAGTAGGGAAACGCGCGAGCAAAAATTTACTCAAAGGGACACCATTAACGTGGGACTTGGTAGAAAAGAAGCAACAATAGATATGCAAAACATCAATGTTGATTTTGAAAAAAACATAAAGGAAATATTTTTGTTTCAAACGATATACATTGTAGAAGAGTTGTCGAAGCGAAATGATTGAAAAGGTAACGTGTATTGTTCAGGCAAGGATGGATTCTCAGCGTTTACCTGGAAAAGTATTATTGCCGCTGGGGAAAAAAACGGTGATTGAACACGTTTTTTATCAACTTGGTTTTTCAAAGACGATATCGCAGTGCATTCTTGCAACTACACAGGAATCGAGCGATGATGTACTTTTTTCGTGGGCTCGTACAAATGGTATCCCGGTTTTTAGGGGAAAAGAAAATGATGTTCTTGACCGATATTATCAAGCCGCGAAAATGTTTAATGCCACTGCAATCGTTCGTATCACTGCGGACTGTCCGTTCATTGACCCGACAATACTCGATGAGGTGGTCGTGGAATTTCATTCAGGGAAATATGATTACGCCACGAATTCAATGCCACCAACTTTTCCGAATGGTATAGATGTTGAGGTATTTTCATTTCTTGCATTAGAGCGTGCTTGGAGCAATGCGATGCTCAGTTCTGAAAGGGAACACGTAACACCCTACATTCGTAACCATCCGGAGTTGTTCCAAATTGCGAATGTCGCTTCGCAGAAGAACCTTGAACATTTTCGATGGACGTTGGACAATCAGGAAGATTATCAACTCCTTTCAATTATTGCTGAGCGATTACCAGAAGACTTGAAATATATTTCTATGCAAGACATTTTAAAAGTTTTCGAAGTGGATAATTCCCTGGTTAATATTAATAAGCATATTCAACGAAATGAGGGCTACCGAAAATCATTACGTGATGACCAACGAATTTTATGAGAGATTTATTACCGTTTAATCTGCAAAATCCTAAAGAGGATGTTAAAGCGTGAATTTCAATGGAAAAAAATTATCATCATTACTTCAGGTAGATAAAGTTTTTCTCTACTTTGTTTTCTCTACAGTCATTTTTCAAGGCGCTCGTTTTTCCAGTAATATTGTTGCAGCAAAAATTCTCTCTCCGCAATTATTCGGGGTTTGGAATCTTTTAAATATGATATTGATTTATGGAAATCTTTCCAACATCGGAGTCTTAAATGGATTAGGCAGAGAATTTCCTTTTTGGGAAGGGAAAGGTGACGAAGAGAAAAAAAAACGTTCTGAACAGGTCAGTTTTACCTTGAATGTTTTGGGAGTTTCGGTGTTCTCCGTTGGCGCATTTCTTTTTTTTGAATTAGCGTCAGGATGGGAAAAATATCGTGAAGAACGCAACCTGTTACTCTTTGTTCTTGTTTTCCAGCAAGTGAATGCGTATTGCTTATTTCGTTTGCGGTCCGGAAGGGAATTTCGTTTAATGGGTGCGATGCAAATGGTGATGGGAGTAATTCATTTATTGGCAGCAGTTTTTGGCGCGTACTTTTTTGGTCTGAAAGGTTTTATACTCGGTCAGATACCTGCTCCATTATTTGTTTCGTTGTATCTGCTTTTTTACAGAAAATATTTTAAAGGATTTTCATTGGAGTCAGAAACGGCTAAACGCCTTCTCCGAGTTGGCTTGCCGATACTCGCCGCCGGGTTTGTCTTCAGTTTACTTAGTACGATTGACCGATGGGTAATTCTGGATGCGCTTGGCGAAACCTCGCTCGGATATTACTCCATTAGTATAATGGCATTTTCATCATTGATGTTAATTCCACGCATCATTGCCGACCAGATTTATCCGGAGATGGCTTATCATTTTGGGAAAACGAATTCACGCGCTTCACTTCATCAGTTGTTCTTGAGGCAAACCGGATTGAGTGTAATTGCGCTTCTGCCGGTCATTATTCCATTATATTTTTTTCTACCATATCTGGTTAACACTTTTCTTCCGCAGTATCAGCAAGGAATTTCTTCTGCGCAATATGTACTTATTGGAGTTCTTGGGATAGCGTTAGCAGGAGGATCCGGAAATTTTTTGAATACGGTCGGCTTACAAAATATCTATCTCCTCGTTCAAACAATAGTGGTGTGTGTTATTTCTGTAGTAGCATATATTTTGGTTCGCATGCTGGGAATTGAAGGGGTAGGGATTGCGGTTGGGATAGGATTTATTTTATATGGACTGATTTTATTCTTGCTTGTTTATCGGATGACATCGCATAAAGATAACTTGCCCGATGGTGTTATTTCTGAAAAGCAGACTTTTATTACGTTATGATGGACGACCCATCAAAAGAAGTATCTCGTATTTCCGGTGAGTCTATTGTTACGTCTGATGTTGGGCAAGATGCCGTTCTGATATCAGTTGATAAAGTTTCAAATGATAGTTCATTCAAAAATCAAAAAAATACAGTTTACGATGTTTTTGATTTTAGCGACCAATCCACGCTTCCATTTTTTGAAATTCAGAAAAACGTAATTGATTTTCAGGAAAAGTTGGTTTCGGCAACCACAGAGTTTCCCTTATTGAATAAGATTTCCCCGACTCATATTTCGATTATGTCGAAATCACTCTTCTATAAATTGTTCGATTATTTTTCTGAACAATGGGTTAACGAACAGGCGATGAAGAAATTTGTGAATGTTCGTTTTGTTACGAAGGGAATAAAGCAGAAGAAGTTTATCTCGTTCCTTCGGCGTATAATTCCGAATGTTCTGTATCATTGGGTTTTTGCCAACGCTGATTCACTTTCGTACTTTCGCATGCGTTATGCTCTTCGTGGTAATGAAACTGTCGCAATTTTAAACGCAACGGATTCGGAAGGGGGGAGGTTGAAAAATTTAATATTTGAGAAGTTACCTTCCTCGATGACGGAAAAAATTCTTCCTCTTGTTTTTGTTCACGATGATGTGCGTATGCAGTTAAAAAGAATTGTGGCAAATATGTTTTCTCGCACCAAACAAAAATCCATAAAGGCAGAATCATTTCTTACGGTAGCGCAAGTATTCGTTTTAAGTATCAAACAATTTCGTCATTGGTTTTACCTGCGAAGTTTTATCACGTTCCTTCAAACGCATCGAGAATTTCAAGGCATAGTTTTTGATAATAAAATTCGTTCCATAATTCGTGACTGGTATGCTTTCGATGTTTTTTCAATTTATGAGTACCGAATGATTGCTGAAAAATTATGGAAATCGGGAATAACGTTTGCCATTACCGATTGTGATTTTGCGAATAAAATCGGTACGATTATTTGGGAACTGCGGGAAAAGAAGGTAAAAACAGTTGCGATTCAACACGGGATAATGACCGAGCCCTATTTGTATTACCCCAATGCGGACATATTCGGTTGTTCATCAGAGAATGCGAAAGCATTGATGCTGGATGATGGTTTTGATAAAGAAAGAATTTTTATTGCGGGATTGCCTCCCCAACTACAAAAAAAAACTCGGCGGCGAACGCAACAATCTTTTCCTTTTAAGATTGGATTAGCCGATTCAAACGATTCTTTTCTGATTAAACTCTATCGAATAAAAGTGCTCGCCCACTCACAAATATTACATACTTATTCGCAAGTTTATGTTCGGAGTCATCCCAGCAAACGGCATAGTGATGGGATTGTGCATTTTTATAATCACCAGTCATTTGTATTTGCCCCCAAAGGTGAGACGTGGGATGTATTTGCAACAAAAGTTTCATTCGTTATTTCATTTTCATTAGATGCGGCTTATGAAATTCTTCAACGAGGTATTCCTGTTATCGTTGTTGATTATTATACAAGTTCGCCTAAAGCATTATTCAATAAAAAATTTTATCACGCGCGGAGTGTTTCCACTTCCAAGGAGTTAGATACTGCCGTGGAAGAAATTCAAAATCATCCGGAGTGGTTTCCGAACGAATGGGAGGAAGTGATGAAGGATCTTGAATATAAATTTGGTAACGCCCAAAACAATGATATTGTGAACGTTATTTCTTCAGAGTTAGATTAGTATTGCCTCATCGAAATTACAATTCATTTGAAGTATTACATAGAAAAAAATGATGATTCAATCTCTAAGAGAGAATTATTTGAAAGACTGTAGTGTTTCCGGAAAATAGATAATGAGAACTGAAAAAAATCTATTGAGAGTTGCGCATTTCGTTCGTGAATTTTCTCCACCAACGGAAACATTTGTACGAAATCAATTACATTTTCTACAGAAATACCAACCTATTGTTGTGTGTCATCATAAGAAAGGAACATACACCGAAATACAAGCGGATGAAATTTCAATGAACGATATTCTTCCTGAGGAAAAGTATCGTTCACAGATGAGAATGTATAAATTGTTTCGCGCAATTACTCCCTACGCAGTCAGCGCTGTGGCAGAACGAATTCATTCATTAGACCCGAAACTTCTCCATTGCCATTTCCTTGTAGATGCGCGGTTTTTTTTACCGGTTTTGAAAAAACTCCATATTCCTAAGATAGTTTCCGCGTATGGGTATGATGTATCTTCATTCCCATCAAGGAATTTCGGATTAGGGTTAAAATATCTGCGCCCATTATTTCGTGAAATTGATGTGGTGCTCGCAATGTCTGAAAATATGAAGCAAGACTTACTTCAACTCGGTTGCCCCGAAGAAAAAGTGTTAGTTCATTATCACGGAATTGACACAGAGCGGTTTATTTTTTCTGAGCGTTTGTATGAGCAACAGGAAACGATAAACTTACTTATTCTTGGAAGACTTACTGCAAAAAAAGGACATTCGTTTCTTCTACAATCGCTTAAAAGGATAGTAGAAAATAAAATGAATGCTGTTTCGTTCAATGTAAATATTGTGGGTGATGGACCGCTCAAGAATAAGTTGAGTCATCAAATTAACGAGTTAGGTCTTCTTCGTTACGTTTCCTTAAAAGGACATATCGCGTATGAAAATGAGGAATTAATATCCGAGTATAAGAGTGCTGATATCTTTGTCTTGCCCAGCGTTACCGTAAAAAAAGAAAAGGAGGGAATCCCGGGAACTCTTGTCGAAGCCATGGCGTGTGGATTACCGGTAGTCTCAACATTCCATGCAGGAATTCCCGAAGTGATAGACAATAATGTGAATGGAATATTGGTAAATGAATTTGATGTCGGAGCGCTTTCCTCTGCGCTTGCTAAATTGATAAATAATGCTGCATTACGTTCATCGTTAGGAAAAAATGCTGCGGAGAAAGCAAACACCGAATTGAATGGAAGAAAAAAAATATTCGACCTTGAAAAAATCTATGATGAATTATTGAGAGGGAGAAACTGAATTCAATGAAGCGGGTTTGTATGGTTGCCTACACGAACTATCTTACCGATGCCCGTCCCCGTCGTGAATCTGAATCATTGGTTCAGCGTGGAGATGATGTGCATTTTATCGCACTCGGTGAACCACACGCACCCCACAAAGAAATCGTAAAAGGTGTACAGGTATATCGTGTTTCTCTCTTTCGATATCGGGGAGGAAGCAGTGTCCAGTATATTTTATCGTATCTGAAATTTTTCCTTCTCACTTCGTGGAAACTATTGGAATTGTCGTCGAAAAATAAATTCGATGTTGTGTATGTACACACAATGCCGGATTTTATGGTTTTCACAGCATTAATTCCAAAATTATTCGGCTCGAAGATAGTGCTTGATATGCACGATATGATGCCGGAAATTTACCAGTCAAAGTTTGGAATTTCTGAAAATCATTTTCTCATTCGATTGATAAAATTTCAAGAACGGTTGTCTTGTGCATTTGCAAACAACGTTGTATGTGTAACTGAACCGCAAAAAAATGTGTTAGTAAATCGCGGCGTGCCTGCGGAAAAGATATTTGTACTCCTCAATCTTCCTGACCCTACAATATTTGGCTCACGGAATATAGATTTCGAGACCGAAAATACTCAGCCCCTTCGTATTATTTTTCATGGAACGATAGCAGAGCGGTTGGGTTTGGATATTGCTTTACGAGCGTTTCAGGAAGTCGTTCAAAAAATACCCGATGCAAAATTCGATATTTATGGCGATGGCGATTTTTCTGATAATGTCGTTCGATTGATTGAAGAACTTGGATTAAAGCAGAATGTGAATTTCCGTAAAAAGTTTTTTCGCGTAGAAGATGTTCCCTCGCTCGTTCAAGGTGCCACCATTGGAATCATTCCCAATCGAAAAGATGTTGCCACTGAATATATGTTGCCGGTGAAATTGCTTGAATATGTGTATCTCGGCATTCCGGTTATTGCTCCACCGCTTCTTGTTATCCGCTACTATTTTGATGAATCAATGGTTGCATACATTCCCGCAGAAAATCATTCAGCAATAGCCGGGGCGATGGTGCGGCTTTTTTCAGATAAGGAGGAAAGAATCCGCCTTTGCAAAAACGCACAGAAATTTTTTAACACATTTTCCTGGGAGAAAATGAAATTTGTTCTCTATAAAATTATTGATGAATAATATTTACCCTCTTTGCCATTTTTATGAATATACCTTTTGTTGATTTAAAAGCACAGTACATTTCCATTAAAGATGAAATTGACGCAGCAGTTTCAGCCGTGTTATCCCGAACCGCATTTATTGGCGGAGATTTTGTTTCACAGTTTGAAGAACATTTTGCAGATTACATCGGAGCAAAGCATTGTATTGGTTGCGGAAACGGAACCGATGCGCTCGAACTTGCTCTTTCCGCATTTGGAATAGGGAAGGGTGATGAGGTTATCGTTCCTGCAAACTCCTTTATTGCAACTTCGGAGGCAGTAACTCGCGTCGGTGCAAATGTTGTTTTTGTGGATAACGACCCGCAGTATTACACGATTGATGTAAAGAAGATAGAGGAAAAAATTACTTCGAAAACAAAAGCAATTATTCCCGTTCATTTATACGGACTCCCTGCCGAAATGGATGAAATTCTTTCAGTTGCAGAGCGTCATCATTTGCTTGTAATTGAAGATTGCGCGCAAGCCCACGGCGCATTGTATAAAGGGAAAAAAGCGGGAACATTCGGCGATGCGGCTTGTTTTAGTTTTTATCCTGGAAAAAATTTAGGAGCGTATGGAGATGCGGGAGCAATTGTATTGAATGATGAAAATGTTGCAAAACAAATTCGCTGCATCGCAAATCACGGACGGACGAGCAAATACGACCACGCGTACGAAGGGCGAAACAGCAGATTGGATGGACTTCAAGCAGCAATTCTTGATGTGAAACTTCGGTATTTGGATGAGTGGACAGACTTAAGAAGAAATAACGCCGACTCCTATCGAAAATATTTACCAGCGTCTTTGGTGGTTTTACCGTTGGGGCAGACATTCTCAAAGCACGTTTACCATTTGTTTGTTGTCCGGGTAAATGAGCGGGAACGAATTCAAACACAATTGAAGGAAAGGGGAATTGATACCGGCATTCACTATCCGATTGCGCTACCGTTATTACAAGCGTATTCGTATTTGGGGAATAATACTTCTGATTTTCCCGTGGCAGCAAGCCAAATGGGAAAATTACTTTCATTACCGATGTTTGCAGAACTTACGGAGGAGCAAATATTGTATATCGCATCGAATATCTCGGAAGCAACACAGATGACCAAGTAAACATTTCGGAGTTGCAAATTTCCGTTGCAGAATGCTAATAAAAATTTAATTAGAGAAAGAAAGTAATCTTCTACATTGAGAGGGCGTTTCTCTTTATATTTTCCCCGAAAAAATGATTCCATTGAGGAATTGAAATTAGATTTATGTTTCTGAAAAAATATCCTGCGTACAAGTTTATTCTTGCGTTTCTGGATTGGACGCTTTTGAACGTCGCTTTTTTTACATCATTGCATCTCCATTACAGGAAAGACTGGGGTTTAATTTATAGTCAATTTCCATACTTTTCTCCGGAAGTGATTGCGTTTATGGGCTATACCTCGGTTGGGTTATTGATATTTCAATACCACAATTTGTACAAGTTGAACGTAGTTCTCTCTGTTGCAAATCAATTGGCTCGATTGCTCAAATCCCTCCTCTATTTGGTATTCGGATTTGCGCTCTTATCCTTTTTTTCAAAATCCTCGCTTATTGTTGATAGTAGATTAGTTCTTCTCTTATTCTCAATTATTAGTTTTATCCTTTTGAGCGTTTCACGGATTGGGCTTTTTCAATTTGGCTATAAAGTTTTGAGGCGGTATAAACTTGATGAGCAAAACGTGGTGATTGTCGGCGTCGGTAAAACGGGAAAATTGCTTGCCACCCATCTCGAAATGAATAATTCGAACGGAGTGAAGATTCTTGGTTTTCTCGATGGTTCCTTCACCGAACCTGCAACTATCTTTCAAGGGTTAAAAGTTATCGGTTCAACAAATGACATTGAGCGTATTGTGCGAGAGTTTCGAGTGGATGAAATATTAGTTTGCAGCGAGGATATAAATTCCGGAGAGTTACTTGAAATGCTGGAACGATTTCAGCGGACGGGTGCAACAGTGAAAATTGCATCGCCACTCTATGACTTGCTTCCGTCAATACGGTTTACAGAGCATTATGGTGAAATTCCGCTTATCGGATTATCAGCAAATACTTCAGGCACAATCCCCGAATTTTATAAACGACTATTTGATTTTGTTTTCGCAACAATAGGTATTGCGGTATTATCGCCCGTTTTTATTCTTCTTGCAATCGCAATCAAAGTGGATTCTCGTGGTCCGGTTTTCTACCGTCAAACTCGTATCGGAAAAAATGGCGAACCGTTTACCTTTTATAAATTCCGCTCGATGGTAGTAGGAACTGATTCCGACGAATCACGAAAACATAAAGTTGTACAATTTATTCGGAGTGAATCAACTACGGATGGGCATACGAAGATAGTTGATAAAAGTAAAATTACCCGTGTCGGTCAGTTCATTCGTAAATCGAGCATTGATGAGTTGCCCCAGTTATTGAATGTATTGAAAGGGGATATGAGTTTAGTCGGTCCGCGTCCATGTTTACCGTACGAATGGGAGCATTACGAAGAATGGCACAAGAAACGTTTAAGCGTGCTTCCCGGATGCACGGGTGTTTGGCAAGTAAGCGGAAGAAGCGCAGTCGGATTCGATGATATGGTAATTCTCGATTTCTATTATATACAAAATATTTCACCGCTGCTCGATGTACAGTTAATACTGAGAACCTTTCCCGTTATGCTATTTGGCAGAGGGGCGCATTAAGGATTACAAATGAAAATAGCTATTGTTGGGCTTGGTTATTGGGGTCCGAATCTTGTCCGAAATTTTATTGCCACTTCCGGAATTGAAGAAGTCAGTTGTTTTGATACGAAGCAAGAGCGGATTGGAGTAGTTCGAAGACGATATCCACACATTAAGACATATTCCACTTACGAAGAAGTTCTCAAAAGCGATGTTGATGCAATAGCACTCGCTACCCCCGTTTCCTCGCATTTCCAATTAGGAAAAAAAGCATTGGAATCGGGTAAACATCTTCTCATAGAAAAACCGATGGCTTCTTCCGTTCGGGAATGTGAGGAACTTGTTACATTAGCGGCGAAGAACAATCTTATACTAATGGTTGACCATACTTTTCTGTACACCGGTGCTGTGAGAAAAATGGAGGAGTGTATCACTCAAGGACTTCTCGGCGATATTTATTATTTCGATTCTGTTCGCGTAAATCTGGGACTCTTTCAACACGACGTGAACGTTATCTGGGATTTAGCCCCGCACGATATATCCATTATGGATTACGTTTTGAAGCAAAATCCGGTTGCTGTTTCCGCTATCGGCTCGCATCACATCAATGAAACGGAAGACGTTGCGTATTTAACGGTTCACTTTGAATCGGAACTACTTGCGCATTTTCACGTCAACTGGTTGGCTCCCGTAAAAATTCGAAGAATCTTGATTGGGGGGAGTAAGCAAATGATTCTCTATGATGATATGCAACCGAGTGAAAAGTTGCGCGTGTATGATAAAGGAGTTGATATAACTACACAGGAAGGAATTTACTCAACGCTTGTTCAATATCGAACGGGAGATATGTATGCGCCGAAAATTGATGATGTTGAAGCGTTAAGTTTATTGACGAGTGATTTCGTGAACGCAATTCGTACCAAATCGAAACCGCTCGCTGACGGTGTTGCGGGACTTCGTGTTGTCCGCATACTTGAGGCTGCTGATAAATCGATACAAAATGGCGGGAAACTCATCACGTTATAATCTTTTGAAAATATGGAATTAAAAAAAATTGCCCCTGATGTTCAACTTGGAAAAAATGTAAAGATTTTTGATTTCGTAAATTTGTACGGGTGCGAAATTGGCGACGATTCAAAAATTGGTGCATTTGTCGAGATTCAAAAAGGGGTGAAGATTGGGAAGAACGTAAAAATTTCTACGCACACATTTATTTGTGAAGGTGTTACCATCGAAGATGAGGTATTTATCGGGCATAATGTTTCGTTCATCAATGATAAATATCCTCGTTCGACAAATGCCGATGGCTCAATGCAAACGGAGAAAGACTGGAATGTTGTTCCAACCGTAGTTAAAAAACGTGCGTCAATTGGAACAAGCGTTACTATTTTATGCGGGGTAACGATAGGGGAGAATGCCGTTGTTGGTGCAGGCAGTGTGGTTACCAAGAATGTTCCCCCCAATAGCATTGTTGTAGGAAATCCGGCTCATTTGGTCAGAACTTTATAAATTCCTCCGTCGCGAATATATCCATCATCGTAAGTATAATTTCATTTAATTTTTAGTATGAAAATTGCAGTAATTGGAACCGGATACGTCGGGCTTGTCGTGGGTACGTGTTTTGCCGAAAGCGGAAATAACGTTATCTGTGTTGATATTGATGAAGCAAAAATAAAAATGCTTCGCAAAGGAAAGTCGCCGATATTTGAGCCGGGATTGGAAGAACTTTTGAAAAGCAACATTCACGAAAAAAGAATTTCGTTCACGACAAACCTTGAACAAACAGTGAAGGTGAGTGAAGTGATTTTTCTTGCTTTGCCAACTCCGCCGAGCGAAGATGGTTCTGCAGATTTGAAACACGTATTAAGCGTTGCAAAACAAATTGGGAAATATCTCAACGGATATAAAATAATCGTGAACAAAAGTACCGTTCCTGTCGGCACAGCAGATAAAGTACGAGATACAATTCAACGTGAAACGAAATGGGAATTTGATGTTGTTTCCAATCCGGAATTTTTGAAGGAAGGCGCGGCGGTAAATGATTTTATGAAGCCCGACCGCGTTGTGCTTGGTTTGCGTTCCGTACGAGCGAGAAAAATTATGGAAGATTTGTACGAACCGTTTGTTCGTACGGGAAATCCAATGATAGTAATGGATGAGCGGAGTTCGGAACTGACAAAGTATGCCGCGAATGCAATGCTTGCAACGAAAATTTCTTTTATGAATGAGATTGCAAATCTTTGCGAAAGGGTTGGCGCTAACGTGGATATGATTCGGCGTGGAATCGGAACAGACGCGCGTATTGGAAATCAATTTTTATTTTCGGGAATCGGATATGGCGGTTCGTGTTTTCCGAAAGATGTTTCCGCGCTCAGTTTTACTTCAAAAGAAAATGATTATGATTTTAAAATTCTCAATGCTGTCGAGGATGTGAATGACAAGCAAAAGAATGTCGTTGTCGAAAAAGCGTTGAAATTTTTCAAAGGAAAAATCAAAGGAAAACAATTTGCGATTTGGGGACTTTCGTTCAAGCCAAACACCGATGATGTTCGTGAAGCGCCATCTTTGACAGTAATAAAAAATTTATTGAAGCGCGGTGCAATTCTTCGCGTTCACGACCCGGTTGCAATGAAAGAAATGAAAAAACATTTCGGCGATTCGATAAAATATTTTGACAATAATTATGATACATTGAAAGGCGTTGAAGCATTATTCATTCTTACCGAATGGAATGAATTTCGCCGACCGGATTTCGATAAGATGAAAAAGTTGATGAAGCGCAATGTAATTTTTGACGGAAGAAATATTTATGATTCTGCAATTGTTGCGGAAAAAGGATTTACCTATTTCAGCATCGGACGAGGAGCGGTAAATGCAGAGTAAATCAGTCAGTTTAGTAACGGGCGGCGCGGGATTTCTCGGCTCTCATTTGTGCGAGCGATTATTGAATGAAGGTCATCGCGTGTTGTGTTTCGATAATCTTGTTACCGGTTCGCTTGAAAATATTGCGCATATTTTTACGAATGAAAATTTCTTCTTTGCAAAGCAAGATGTAACGGAATATATTTTTGTAGAAGGCGAAGTGCATTTCATCTGGCATTTTGCTTCTCCCGCAAGCCCGATTGATTATATGAAACTTCCAATTCAAACACTGAAAGTCGGTTCGCTCGGAACGCATAAAGCATTGGGACTTGCGCGCGCTAAAAAATCCCGTTTTCTTATTGCATCTACTTCGGAAGTGTACGGGGACCCGCTCATTCATCCGCAAGTGGAAGAATATTGGGGGAACGTGAATCCGATTGGCGTGCGGGGCGTGTATGACGAAGCGAAACGTTTTTCTGAAGCGATGACAATGGCGTATCGTCGGTATCACGGAATTGAAACGCGCATCGTTCGTATTTTCAATACATACGGACCTCGAATGAGAATCAATGACGGTCGTGCAATTCCGGCATTTATTTCGCAATGTTTACGTGGCGAAGATGTAACGGTGTTCGGCGATGGAAAACAAACTCGCAGCGTTTGTTATGTTGATGATTTGATTGAAGGAATTTTTCGTTTGATGATGTCGAGTGTTTCCGAGCCGGTAAATATTGGCAATCCCGATGAAATTACAATGCTTGATTTAGCGAAAGAAATTATCGCTCTTACAAAAAGTAAAAGCAAAATTATATTCAATCCGTTACCGGAAGATGACCCGAAAGTTCGCCGCCCCGATATTTCCAAGGCAAAAAAAATATTGAACTGGGAAGCGAAGTATAATCGGAAAGAAGGACTGAAAAAAACGATAGAGTATTTTCGTACGAAGATAAATTCTGATTCCAAGTGAATTCGAGCGGCTAACAATGAAAACAGTTTTCATCAGTATTATTTTCTGGTGCATTTTTCTTCTTCCTGCTGCTGCGCAGGAACAACGTTCATTTCTGAATAGTATTTCAACCCCAGCGGACTCACTTTTCTCTCACCCACAATATTCTCCTGCTCCAGTTAATTATACTCGTCTCACACTTGTCAGCACTGCTTATATCGGAACACTCACCACCATTCATATTTATGAAGCAAATGCGTGGTGGAAAAATTTTCGCAAACCGTTTCATTTTAAAGAAGATTTACAATACGGGCAAAATGTTGATAAACTCGGACACGTGTGGAGTGGAAATATTCTTGCATCGTTGTTAACCGGTTCGCTTGAGTGGTCACATCTCCCTCACGAGCACGCATTGTATTATGGCGCGGCGGCAGGAAGTTTGTTTCAACTTTTTGTGGAATTTGAAGATGGATATTCTCAGTGGGGATTTGACCGCGTTGATGCGGCAGCAGATATACTCGGCGGTTTTTATCCCGTTTTGCAATATCATTTTCCCACCTTACAGAATTTTGAAATCAGCGCAAGTTACTATCCGCGTAAATTGGATAAGCCCGGCGGAATTCCCGGCCAAAAACATATTATCGTAGATGACTATGAAGGGCAAACATTTTGGTTGAGTATGAAAAATAAATTGCTTCCTGACGCTGTGCAAAAAGTTGTTCCTTCATTTATCAATCTTGCTGTTGGTTACAGTGTTCGCGGAACAGAAAATCTCACCAATCAACAACCGGTTTTGCTATTCGGTTTGAAATACGATATGGAAGAAATCATTCCACAAAGCACATTGACGGGAAGAACATTTGGCAAATGGTTAAATTTTTTCCGATTACCCGCGCCGGCAATTCAAATAATGCCAGGGGTTGTGTGGTACGGGTTATACTTTTGATGAAAGGAATCTTCAATGAAAAAAACCAGAGGCAGAAAACATAATTTATTATTTATAATTATTGCAGGAATTGTTTCGGGTTGTGGTCCTATGAATACAATTGAACGTTATGTATTTGTTCAATCTCTTGAAGCAACTTCACCTATTTCAACGCCACCTGTAAAATTATCCTATGATACGACATATTTGCGAATAAGAATTTCACCACGGGTTTCAATACTATCGCAATCGCAATTTACAGCAAATACAGGGAATCATACTCTTGTAGATATTAATGGAGGATTTCAAGTTGATAGCACTTCAACGCCGCGAACAAATCAGAACATTTACGAGTTTAAAGGCAATAATCTTTTTTGGAGAACGCCCCAATTTTCTGCATCCCTTGATATTGACGCAAACGCAGATAAGCATTTAGCATTTTCTTTTGGTACGAACTATTGTCAGGTTCAAAATCAAAAACAATTTAGTTGGAGTGGTGGATTTGGTTATTATCTTCCGTATAGAACCGATGTTTTTCGTGGTCGTTTTGAAGCAGGTTTGAAATTTCAGAAATCTACTTATGCTATAGAATACATCAAAGAAACAATTTTGAGATCGCCATACGGAAATATCGTCAGCGACAAAGTGAGATTTTATCGCGAAAGTGTTTCGATATCGAATCTAAATTATTACGCCTCTCTGGTGTTTAATAGCGCTCGTCGCGATTGGAAGTACAACTATTTTTTCCAACTCACTTTTTTCGGTAATTCAGTGGCAAACACTGAGGCGATGGATTTTAGTCCAACAATAACCGGACTTACACCGGGAATTATACTTGATGGGGGAAATGATAATCAACTTCTTTTCGGAGTTCAATTATTGCTCATTCCGTATCGAAGTTTAAATTCTCAAACTCTTTTTCTTCCCTTCGTTCAATACGATTGGAATTTGTAACGCAATTTAATTTCCTCTCAACTTTCTCTATATTCTCCTCGAATTTTTTACACATTTCTATTTAAACATTCTAACAAAAATTATTTATGGCAATTCAAGCAGGCGATAAAGCGCCAAATTTTACCCTTCACGATACAGAAAAAAAAGAACGTTCGCTTTCCGAATTTTTTGGAAAAAAAACTGTTCTCGCATTTTACCCCGGCGCATTTACCGGCGTTTGCACAAAAGAAATGTGCGCGTTTCAAGATGCAATGACAAACTTTAACTCAATGAATGCGCAAGTCGTTGGCATCAGTGTTGACAGTCCGTTTGCGAATAAAGCATTTGCAACTGCGAACAATGTTACCTTTCCTTTGCTTTGCGATTACAACCGTGTTGCAACAAAAGCATACGGCATTATCCTCGAAAATTTCGCGGGACTCAACGGTTATCCCGCGGCAAAACGTTCTGTGTTTGTTCTCGATGCAAACGGTGTTGTGAAATATGCGTGGGTTTCGGATAATCCCGGCATTGAACCACCATACGACGAAGTGAATAAAGCGCTCGCTTCATTTTAAGGTTTGAGGTTACGGGTTTGCGGTTTGAGTAAAAATATTTTTCACAAACCTCTAACCGCAAACCACCAACCATTTCATTGTATGAAAGAACTTTCCGTTGGTTCACCCGCTCCTGATTTTTCGCTTCCGGCGAATGACGGGAAAACATATTCGCTGAAAGAGTTGCGCGGGAAAAAAATCGTTCTCTATTTTTATCCGAAAGATGATACATCGGGTTGCACGAAAGAATCATGTTCATTTTCAGAAAATATTTTTTCTATTAAAAAGAAAGGGGCACTCGTTCTCGGCGTGAGCGCGGATTCGGTAAAGTCCCATCAAAAATTTGTAGAAAAGTATGCGTTGCAATTTCCGTTGTTGAGCGATGTTTCAAAAGAGATGTTGCAAGCATACGGAGTACTTCAGCAGAAATCTATGTTCGGGAAAAAATATATCGGCATCGTCCGCACGACTTTCATTATTGATGAAAAGGGAAACATAGCGCATATATTTCCGAACGTAAAAGTAGATGGACATACGCAAGAAGTATTAAATGTATTGTAAGTTGTGCGAATAACGAATTCGTACGAATTTTCAAATAGATAAAAATCAATCTAAAATCTTCAATTTAAAATATTATGGACAATCATTCATCATCAACTCCACAATCAATTCCAACACCAGATATGAAAATCAACAAATACATCGCAGAATTTATCGGAACATTTACACTATGTTTTGTTGGTATTTCTGCCATAACGATGACGAGTGGCGGAAATCTCGTAGCCATCGCGCTTGCTCACGGGCTTGCACTGGTAACAATGGTTTCAGCATTCGGACATATTTCCGGCGGAATGTTTAATCCAGCAGTTTCCGTTGGCGTACTCCTCGCCGGCAAAATGAAACCGGAAGAATTTATTTCGTACATCATTTCACAATTGCTGGGTGCAGTGTTTGCAGCGTGGCTTGTTGGAATGGTTTTCCCACACGAATCGCTCGTTGCAGTAAAATGGGGGACACCAACTCCCGGCGCAAACGTTTCGTTTATGCAAGCGTTTATTATGGAAATAGTTCTCACATTCTTTTTAGTCAGCGTAGTTTTTGGAACCGCTGTTGATGCAAAAGCACCGAAAGTCGGTGGATTATTTATTGGCTTAACAGTTGCAATGGATATTCTTGCTGGTGGTGCGATAAGCGGCGCATCAATGAATCCTGCACGAACATTTGGTCCCGCATTACTTGGCGGCGTTTGGGAAATGCATATTGTGTATTGGCTTGGACCGATTATTGGCGGAATTCTTGCGGCGATTGTGTATAAAAAATTCATGCAATCCGAATCATAACATCAGCGTGATTGCGATAATACGAAGAAATAGTTACGAGTTTGAAGTTTCGATTTAAAGATTAAAGCGATAGGAAACGATAATATGAGTCTTGAACAATTTCCGGAAATATTACATCTTAGCGTTGATGAAAAAATTCTTCTTGTTGAAGAATTGTGGGATAATATTGCGGCATCGCCCAAAGATATTCCGCTTCATGATTGGCAAATTAAAGAGCTGGATAAACGACTTGTAGCACACGAAATAAATCCTGACGACGTTGTTTCTTGGGAAGAAACAAAAAAAGATATTCTCGATAGTAGATGAATTACATTCTTTCGTTACGTAAAGAAGCGAAATCCGATTTAAAAGAAACTTTTCAATGGTATGAATCAGAATCGTACGGATTAGGTGAAAAATTCATCATTGCATTCGAGACTTCAGCCGGATTTATAATACAAAATCCATTAATGTATCCAATCGTTTACAAAGATATTCGACGAACGTTGATTAGAAACTTTCCATATGCTATTTTTTATAGAATCAGAGAAACGAAAGTTATTGTCATTGCATGCTTACATACGAGCCGCGATCCGGAGATTTGGCAAAGCAGAGTAGTAAAAAATTAACAAACGTTCAATGAGAATCACTCGCGCAGTTGTCCCGAATATGTTCACCACGTTGAATATGTTTTGCGGATTTCTTTCGATTACCTATTCCGTGAAGAATGATGTAATGAACGCAGTAATTTTCATTCTCCTCGGCGCGGTATTCGATTCACTTGATGGGGTAATGGCGCGACTGACTAAATCATCAAGTAAATTTGGTGTTGAGTTCGATTCGCTTTCCGATGTGGTAACGTTTGGCGTTGCGCCGTCATTTCTCGTATATCAATATCAATTCAACACGTGGGGAAGTTTAGGTTTGTTGATTAGTTCGCTGCCGATGATTTGCGGAGGAATTCGTCTCGCGCGATTCAATGTGCAACTGAGCGGTTTTGATAAAGATTATTTTAACGGAATGCCTATTCCCGCACAAGCCGCAATCGTTTGTTCATTTCTTGCAACCGATTTTGAAAAACTTTTTCCATCGCTGAATTTACAAAAGAGTGAACTCCTTGCTCCGCTTGTTATTGCCGTTTCTCTCATTATGATTTCGACAATCAAATACGACACGCTTTCAAAATTTACGAAACGCGATGTACAACTTCATCCGGTAAAATTCACATTCGTAACATTTGCCGCACTCATAATTATTTTTACGAAAGGCGCGGCGTTGTTTCCTGTATTTGTTTTGTATTTGCTTTCGGGAATTATTCGATGGACAGTTACATTCTTTAAAAAACTTCGCACTGCAGCGTTTGAAGATGAGGAAGACGAAGAAGATGAAAGTGAAGCGGAAATTTCGCGCGTGGATATTTAGCTGAGAGCAAAGAGCGTAGAGCATAACGAAATACCAATTACAAATAACGATCAACTATTAACAAATAACTTTTTCTGAAAGAAAACATTATGGGAAATCTTGGAACACCGGAAATATTATTGATTCTTTTAATTGTGCTGATTTTCTTCGGCGCAAAAAAAATTCCAGAACTTGCGCAGGGACTTGGGAAAGGCGTTCGTGAATTTCGCAAAGCCGCGCGCGATATTCAGGATGAAATAGAAAAAGAAGGTTCGGAAAAGAAAGAAGAGAAGAAGTAAATAATTTTTTGACTTGGTGTCTTTGTGCCTTTGTGTTTAAGAATTTTTTACCACAAAGGCACGAAAGCACGAAGAGATATTTTATCTTGACAACTTTCGATTCAATACAAGCAGAACTTTCTTCCAATAAAATTTTCGTTGAAGAACTCACGAAAAATTTTCTTCAAACCATAAACCAGAAGCGACACTTGAATACGTTTCTCAATGTGTTTGATGGAAAAGCAATTCGCCGCGCGCAAGAAGTTGATAAAAAAATAGTGAATACAAATTCCGGTTCGCTTGCGGGAATGATTATGGCAGCCAAAGATAATATTTGTTTCAAAGACGAAGTTACAACGTGCGGTTCAAAAATTTTACAAGATTTCGTTTCGCTCTACGATGCAACTGCAATTCAGCGATTGAAAAATGCTGATGTTGTTTTTGTCGGCAAAACAAATCAAGATGAATTTGCGATGGGTTCATCAACGGAAAATTCCGCCTATGGAGTTGTAAAAAATCCTTTTGATGAATCGCGTGTTCCCGGCGGTTCGAGCGGTGGTTCTGCTGTTGCGGTTGCTGCAAATATGTGTGTAACTGCGCTTGGAAGTGATACCGGCGGTTCCGTTCGTCAACCGGCGGCGTTGTGCGGAGTGATTGGTTTGAAACCAACATATGGAAGAGTTTCGCGTTATGGTTTGGTTGCGTATGGTTCTTCGCTCGACCAAATCGGGATTTTCGGAAACACGGCAAAAGATGTTGCACGAGTTTTACAAGTCATTGCCGGACACGATGAACACGATTCAACTTCTGCAAATGTTTCTGTTCCGAATTATCTCGAAGCGATGAACAAAGATATTTCCGGAATGAAAATTGGAATTCCGAAAGAATATTTTGCTGATGGGCTCGATGAAGAAATTCGCAAAGCGATTTTTCTTCAAATAGAAAAATTGAAATCGCTCGGAGCAACCGTAAAGGAAATTTCTATGGCGCACAGTGAATATGTTATTGCAACATATTACATAATTGCAATGGCAGAAGCATCGAGCAATCTTTCGCGATTCGACGGAGCGCGTTATGGTTATCGCGCAGAGAACGTAAAAAACTTAACCGATATGTACGTGCGTTCTCGCAGCGAAGGTTTTGGCGATGAAGTGAAACGAAGAATTATGGTAGGAACGTATGTTCTTTCCGCCGGTTATTACGATGCGTATTATCTCAAAGCGCAGCAAGTTCGGCGACTCATTTACGACGATTTCATCAACGCATACAAAGAAGTTGATATAATTATTTCTCCCGCAACGCCGACAACTGCTTTTAAAATCGGAGAAAAAACCGATGACCCGGTGCAAATGTATTTGGAAGATATTTATACTGTGTCTGCAAACCTCGCCGGAATTCCGGCAATCGCTGTTCGCGCGGGAAAAGATATAAACGGTTTGCCAATTGGATTTCAGTTATACGGAAAACATTTTGACGAAGCGACGATTTTGAAGGTTGCGGATTGTTTGGAATAATTAGATACGAGATTGAAACATGAAAACAATTCTTTGTATTAGAAACGTATGTAAAATAGTAGTGCTACTAACGATAGTAACATTTATAAACAGTTATTCTCAAAGTATTGATAAGGAAATTGCTGAAATTGAATCATACATTCAGGAACGAGAAAAACTTCCTCCCGATGATTTAGCAGTCAAAGATTCTCAAATTAAACCAATGGCTGATTTAGACAAGGCAATACAAAATCTAAATACTGCTGTATCTCGTTTAAATCGAATGAGTGATTGGATTGGTGAGAACGTAGAGAAAATTCGTAATTCCGGTAAAACAAGGACGACGGTTACGATTGGCGATTTAGTAACATTAAGAAGAGGAGAACAGGATTGGTCTTGGGGCGCTATTTTTCTACCTAACAACCTTAAAAAATTAAAAGGTGCTGTTTTAAAACAAAATATGTTACTTGCCAAAACTAATTTAGAAAAAAGGCAGTGTCAGATTTCTTCAGGTGTGTCAAATAATTTAGATGAAGTTAAACTCTCATACAGAGATGCACTAAAGATATACTGGGAATTTTTAAATTCTTCTTATTGGTCTGACTAAATAAAGGAAATGATTATTTTGAATGTTGGTGAATGATTGGAATAGAAAACAAAATGGATAGAGAATCATATTATTATCATTACGCAGGTTTGCTTGAAGATGTTATTTGCAGACTTTCAGGAACAACGAGGAAAATTTCTAACGAAGAAATTAAATCATTTGTTCAAGTTTCTGCGGGAGATAAACTTCAGATATTAGAGGACGTTCAACGATTTGTATCTGAAAATGTTCCGGCAGAAACAATTAGAAAAGTTTTTCTCGGATGGACAGATGAAGAAATTTATGCTTGGGAAGAAGAACATCATACATCCGAATTAGCACAAGAATAACTTTTTCAAAATGAAATAAGCTTTTCATTCTAAAATAATTTTACAATTTTTAACTTTACACTTTTAATTTTTAATTCTTTATGAGCATTCTCGTTAACAAAAAAACTCGTCTCGTCGTGCAGGGAATTACCGGCGGTGAAGGAACATTTCACACATCGCAAATGATTGCATACGGAACAAACGTCGTTGCAGGTGTTACTCCCGGAAAAGGAGGAACGAAATACAAAGGCAACGAAAAAGATCAATTTGAAAAGGAAGTTCCGATTTTCAACACTGTTGCTGATGCAGTGAAGAATGAGGGCGCGGATACTTCCGTTATTTTTGTTCCCGCGCAATTTGCCGCTGATGCAATTATGGAATCGGCTTCTGCGGGAATTAAACTCGTTGTGTGTATCACGGAAGGAATTCCAACGCGCGATATGGTTCGCGTGTATGAATACACACAAAAAGTCGGAACGCGCTTTATCGGTCCGAATTGTCCCGGGATAATTACGCCGGGAGAATGTAAAGTCGGAATTATGCCGGGATTTATTCATTTGCCCGGAAGAGTTGGATTGATTTCGCGTAGCGGAACACTCACGTACGAAGCAGTTCATCAACTTACAACGCGCGGACTTGGACAATCAACATGCATCGGAATTGGCGGAGACCCGATTATCGGAACACGATTTCTCGATGCAATAAAACTTTTCAATGACGATGATAAAACCGATGCGATTGTAATGATTGGCGAAATCGGAGGAAGCGCGGAAGAAGAAGCGGCGGAGTTTATAAAGAAGAATGTGAAGAAACCGGTTGTCGGATTTATTGCGGGACAAACTGCTCCTCCTGGAAGAAGAATGGGACACGCAGGCGCAATTATTTCCGGTGGAAAAGGAACTGCGGCAGAAAAATTCAAAGCAATGCGCGAAGCAGGAATTCACGTTGTCGAAAGTCCCGCAATGATTGGCGAGATGATGGAGAAAGTGTTGAAGAAAAAAACGACGGCAAAAATTTCTTCGGTGAAAAAAAGTGTTGTGAAAGAAAAGAAAACAACTTTGAAGAAAAAGGCAAAATAAATTCAACGTGAAAGCGGTTTTTCTCTTCGTTTTACTTTTCACAATTGCTCTCTTCGGTTGTAAGAAAAATAATCCTGTCGAACATAAGGAGGGAGAATTTGTTGGAATTGTTAAAACCGATTCTACTGGTGTAATTATAAAAGACGACCCACTTGACTGGCAACCAAGATATAATTCAAATAATGGGGGTTCTATTTCTACGGCTGATTCATTTTGTTTTAGACCGGCTTACCCAAATCCAACAACACGTAAGTCAATTATTCCATTTGCAGTGCCACAAATGGTTCGAGGAAAAATTATACTCAAAAGTAGTCCGTCTACAACTATCGAAACGATATTTGATGACACGTTACCTCGCGGAATTTTTCAATTACATTTCGATTTCACAGCAAACTCACTAACAAATAAAAATGGTATTTATCGTTTCTATTTTGAATTCTCATCTCTTGATAGTGGAAAAATTCTTAAAAAAAGTTTTGGTGACATTCAATTATATAAACCATAATTTTTCAATTCACTAAATATTAAATCTAAAATCTAAAATCTAAAATAACTTATGGCTCTTGAACGAACACTGGCAATCTTAAAACCGGATTGCGTACGAAAACAACTTATCGGCGAAGTAACTGCGCGCATACAAAAAGCGGGATTCAAAATTCTCGGAATGAAAATGACACGCTTGACAAAAGAAACTGCCGGCGGATTTTACGCTGTGCATAAAGGACGACCGTTTTACGATGGACTCGTGGAATTTATGAGTTCCGGCGCGTGTGTTCCGATTGCGTTGGAAAAAGAAAATGCTGTTGCAGATTATCGCACACTCATTGGCGCAACAGACCCGAAAGATGCAGCAGAAGGAACAATTCGAAAACTTTACGCTGATAACAAAGGCGAAAACATTGTGCACGGTTCGGATTCCGCGGAGAACGGAAGAATTGAAATCGCGTATTTCTTTTCCGAAAGCGAACTCGTAGCAAATGGAATGTAAAAACTCCGGCGAAACAATTTCTTTTTATGAATATTGCTCGCGTCGTTTGGTGACAAAATAAAAATGGTTATATTTTGCCGCTTTTTTATGAACACTTCGTTCTCATCATTCTAACTCTCGTGAAACTACTCGCGGGAGTTTTTTGTTCATCACATCAATGTATATTCATTCAAAAGGAAAACACAGTAGATAATCGTTATGAGCCAAACATCGAAATTATATTCCAACGGAGAGTTGCAATCGCTTGACCGCTACTTGCAGGAAATAGGGCGAGTTGAATTAATCAGCGCCGAAGACGAGATAGCGTTAGCACAGCAAATTAAAAAAGGGGGAGCAGAAGGGCAGAAGGCATTAGAAAAATTGTGTAAAGCAAATTTGCGCTTTGTTGTCAGTGTGGCGAAACAATATCAAAATCAGGGACTTTCTTTAGGCGATTTAATCAATGAGGGAAATCTTGGTTTAATCAAAGCGGCAAAGCGTTTTGATGAAACGAGAGGTTTTAAATTTATTTCGTACGCAGTTTGGTGGATTCGTCAATCTATTCTTCAAGCGCTTGCCGAACAATCGCGCATCGTAAGATTACCACTCAATCGAGTAGGAGCGCTTAATAAAATCGGAAAGGCTTTCAGCGCACTTGAACAAGAGTATGAACGTGAACCGAGCGCAAGTGAAATTGCAACGGAACTCGATATGTCACTTTACGAGGTTGCTGACACATTAAAAATTTCTGGTCGGCATCTTTCAATGGATGCGCCGTTTTCACAAGGTGACGATAATCGGTTGCTTGATGTTATTCAAGATGACCGCGCACCTCGACCGGACCATTCGTTGATAAAAGAATCACTGAGCAAAGAAGTTGAACAAGCGCTCGGCGCTTTAACTGACCGTGAGGCAGAAGTTCTCCGTCTCTATTTCGGACTTGGGCGCGAACACCCACTCACCCTCGAAGAAATAGGTGAAAAATTTAAGTTGACTCGTGAGCGTGTTCGTCAAATAAAAGAAAAAGCAATTCGACGTTTACGTCATGCGAACCGAAGTAAAGCATTACGAGCATATTTAGGATAGTTTTTTTCTCGACAACATTTTTTTTGAAGCCTCACCTCACTTGAGGTTGAGGCTTTTCGATTTTTTCCACTACTGATGAAATGAAAAAGAATCGGAAAATATTTTTCGTAATGGCAGTATTATATTTCAGTTGTAATCAGTGGCACTGTACGCAAACTTCACCGAGATACACATCTTCCCGAACATCAAAATCTCTTCAACCGAAAGAAAAAAAGATTCGGCAATTTTCATCCGCTCTAAAAGAAGAAGTTCTGGGCGATGATAAAAAAGTGGAGATAGATAAAGTTAAAATGCGATTCGCTAAAAATTCTCCGAATGAAGTACCAACCAAAAAAAACAAGCAATCGAACTCTGGTAGCAAGAATATCAAATCCAATGAATCAGAAAAAATTTCCTTCACGAAAGAAACGAGAGAAGATGTTATGAACGAGGTTCTCTCAATGCTTGGAGTTCCTTATTTGTGGGGCGGTGAAGACGAAAACGGCATTGACTGCTCTGCATTTACGAGAAGAGTATTTCAACATTCACTCGCAGTTTCTCTTCCCCGAACGTCGCGAGAGCAAATGCGAGAAGGTAAACTTATCGGAAAATCAAAGTTGGATTTTGGCGACCTGGTTTTTTTTAACACTCGCGGAGTAATTCCCTCACACGTCGGAATATATCTCGAGGATGATTTATTTGCACATGCGAGCGAATCATTTGGTGTTACAATATCTTCTCTGGAGAGTTCATACTATAATTCCCGTTTCGTTGGTGCAAGAAGAATAGTTAAGTAGAGAATAAAATACGAATGCCAACGCTGCCTGTTTATACGTATGGAACGAGTATTCTTCGGAAAAAAGCAAAGCCCGTTGAAACAATTTCCGATGAAATAATTTCGCTTATCTGGAATATGTTTGATACGATGCACAATGCCTCTGGTATTGGCCTTGCTGCTAATCAGGTAGGTGAAGCACGTCGTATTCTTGTTGCTGATATTTCGGAAATGGAAGGGTACGAAGATTCAAAACCGCTCGTGGTTATCAATCCGGAAATAATTTTTCAGGAAGGAAGGTGGGAAATGGAGGAAGGATGTTTGAGTATCCCCGATATTCGTGGAAAAGTAGAACGAGCAGAAAAAATAATTATGAAATTTCGAGATGTGAATTTTCAGGAAATAAATTTACCTGCATCGGGGCTCCTTGCGAGAGTGATTTTACATGAAATAGACCATCTGAATGGAGTATTATTTCCTGACCATTTACCTCGTGAGGAATACAAACAACTCCTTCCTCATTTGAAAGATATTGAGCGTGGAATTTTTGAAACTGAGTACGAAACCATTTCTGCACTAAAAGAGAAGAAGAGAAAAAGGAAATAATTTTTAATGCGGATTTTATTTATGGGTACCGCAGAATTCGCAATACCCTCGTTAACTCTTCTTACTCAGCATCACGATATTATTTCGGTTGTAACGGCACCGGACAAACCAAAAGGAAGAGGGCTTCAAATTCAGTCGTCACCAATTAAAGATGTATCAATAAAACTTGGATTACCAATACTTCAGCCAATAAATTTGAAGGACCAAAGTTTTCTTGAATCCATCAAATTGCTCTCTCCGGATATCATTGTTGTTGTTGCATTTCGTATTCTTCCGCCGGAAGTATTTCAACTTCCGAGATTCGGCTCTATTAATTTACATGCTTCTCTCTTGCCAAAATATCGCGGGGCAGCGCCGATTAATTGGGCGATAATGAATGGAGAGAGTGAAACCGGCGTTACAACTTTCTATTTAAAAGAAAAAGTTGATGAAGGAGATATTATTTTACAGGCACGTGTAAAAATTCGAGAATCCGAAACTGCCGGAGAACTCCATGATGCACTAAGCGATATTGGGTCAGAAATTGTACTCCATTCTATCAATCTGATTGAAAGTAGGACAGTAAATTTGCAAAAACAGGACGGCTCATTAGTTTCTTTTGCTCCAAAAATTTATAAAGAACAGTGTAAAATAAATTGGGCTACCGATGCGAAGAAGGTTCATAATTTTATTCGAGGTTTATCGCCAATGCATTGTGCATATACTTTTTATCAAGGTACGAATGTCAAAATATTTCGTTCTCAACTGACAGAAATTCAAACCGATAGTGAACCTGGAACTATCATAACTGCTGACGATAAACTACTGATTGCAACGAATAATAATGCTATCGAAATATTAGAATTACAACGCGAAGGTAAACGGAAAATGTCCGTTACAGAATTTTTACGTGGCTCTCCATTAGAGCTGGGCAAAAAATTTCTTTAAAATAATATTAAATCAAGTTGGTTTATTTTAAGAAATTCGTATATTCGTTGCCCAAAAATTATGTACTCATCCTTAAGACGCAAAATCCTGTAAGAAATTTATACAAGATTCTTGACTTTTCGCTTCATACTTATGGTTGAAGTGAAGTTCGGAAACACAATTTTTCCATGCTGGCGTAGCTCAGTTGGTAGAGCAGCTGATTTGTAATCAGCAGGTCACCAGTTCAAATCTGGTTGCCAGCTCAACGAAGGGTAGGTAGCGAAGCGGTCAAACGCAACAGACTGTAAATCTGTCGACCTCGGTCTTCGGAGGTTCGAATCCTCCCCTGCCCACAAAAAGATTTTTTGCGTGAATTTTATTCTGGGATAAAAGAGAAAAAAACAGAGTATGTGGAGTCGTAAACTAAATTGTCATTGTAAAATTAATACGATGATTTTCAAAGTTTGCAACTCAGATTTTTGAATATGAATAGTTAAATGCGGGAGTAACTCAGTTGGTAGAGTCACAGCCTTCCAAGCTGTTGGTCGCGGGTCCGAGTCCCGTCTCCCGCTCATCACAAATAGTTTTATCGCTTGCGTAGCTCAGATGGTAGAGCACGTCCTTGGTAAGGACGAGGTCACCGGTTCAATCCCGGTCGCAAGCTCGTAGAATGAAAGGCAATTTTCAATGAGAGAAATTATCACTTTAGAATGTACCGAATGTAAACGCAGAAATTACACCACGACCAAGAACAAAAAGAAACAGTCGGGTCGAGTGGAATACAATAAGTATTGCCAATGGTGCAATAAACGCGTTACGCATAAAGAAACAAAATAATCTGTTTCAATTTTAGTAATTGGATACGTCAGTGGCTCAATTGGTAGAGCAGCGGTCTCCAAAACCGCAGGTTGGGGGTTCGAGTCCCTCCTGACGTGCCACATTTAGTTTTCACCAGTTAAAATGTCAATGAAAGAAAAAATCATTTCGTATTCCACCGAAGTTACGAAAGAATTGAATAAAGTAACATGGCCTACTCGCGATGAACTCAAAGATTCAACGCTGATTGTGGCAACCGTGTGTATTATCCTCTCTCTTTTTGTATTTGCGATAGATACAATTCTCACACAAGTTATTACCAGTATTTTTTGAGAATGGAAACCACTGAAAAAGCAGTCGATGCTGAAAAAAGCGCTCGATGGTACGTAGTTCATTGCGTTACCGGGAGTGAAGCAAAGGTAAAGTCGGCATTAGAAAAAAGAATTACCGAGGAAGGGATGGGCGAAAAAGTTTTAGGTGTTTTTGTTCCTTCTGAAAAAGTTGTAGAAATTCACGAGGGGAAAAAACGAAGTAAAGTAAAAACTTTTCTTCCCGGGTATATTCTCATTCAGGTCTATCTTGAGCCGAAGACGAGAGATTTTATTCTTCAGACTCCATACATTCTTCATTTTGTCGGCGATAAGAATAAGCCGGTGCCTCTTCGTAACGATGAGGTAAAACGATTTTTAGGGAAAACCGAGACCGAAGGAGTTGCCGAAACCACCCTTGCAAATTATTATATCGGTATGGCAGTGAAAATTGTTGATGGTCCGTTTAATAATTTCATCGGAACCGTTCAGGAAGTAAATCACGAAAAAATGCGATTGAAAGTTATGGTGAGTATCTTCGGAAGGAAAACTCCCGTTGAATTAGATTTTATACAAATAGAAGAAGTTAAATAATTTTTTAAATTTTACTTAGCCCCACTTATGAAAAAAATTACCGGTTATATTAAATTACAGATTGCAGCGGGCGGAGCAACACCAGCGCCTCCCGTCGGTCCAGCACTCGGACAAAAGGGAGTGAATATAATGGAGTTCTGCAAACAGTTCAATGCAAAAACTCAAGCACAACAGGGACTAACAATACCGGTTGTCATTACAGTATTCTCGGACAAATCATTCACTTTCATAACCAAGACTCCACCTGCAGCAGTTCTTATCATAAAAAAACTGAATCTTCCCAAAGGTTCCGGTGAGCCAAACAGGACAAAGGTTGGAAAGATAACGATGCAGCAAGTGCGCGAAATTGCAGAATTGAAGATGCCCGACTTGAATGCTCATACCATCGAATCTGCAATGATGATGGTGAAGGGAACTGCACGTAGTATGGGCGTTAGCGTCGAAGGATAATTTTTTAACTTTATAGTTTTCTAATAGTATTATGAAAGTATCGAAACGATTTAAGACAGTCTCAGCAAAAGTTGACGCAAAAAAATTCTATGCGTTATCCGATGCAGTTCAAAAATTAAAAGAAACTGCCTCAACAAAATTTACTGAATCCGTTGACATTGCTGTTCGCCTTGGAGTTGACCCGAAAAAAGCAGACCAGGCAATTCGCAGTACGGTTTCTCTTCCTCATGGAATTGGGAAAACAGTACGTGTCCTTGTTGTGGCTAAACCGCCGTTGGATCAGGAAGCAAGAGATGCGGGTGCAGACTTTGCCGGTTATCAGGAATATCTCGAAAAGTTACAGGCTGGCTGGACGGATATTGATGTCATCATTGCGTCGCCTGATGTGATGGGAGATTTAGGAAGACTTGGAAAAATTTTAGGTCCTCGGGGATTAATGCCGAATCCAAAAAGTGGAACCGTAACTCCTGCAGTAGGGAAAGCGGTCAAAGAAATTAAAGCAGGAAAAATTGAATTCCGCGTTGATAAAGCCGGCGTTGTACATGCAATGGTCGGGAAATCAAATTTCGAAAGTAAAAAATTAGAAGAGAACATCAGCGCATTTCTCCATACCATTCTTCGCCTTAAACCTTCATCCGTGAAGGGGCAGTATATAAAAAGTATATCATTATCGAATACGATGGGTCCGGGAATTGCTGTTGACCGCGCTGCTCTCGGAATGATGCAATAATTTTTCAATTAAAGTTTATTACGCACTTACACACTAATCACTGTCTGTATGGTTCAAACATTCTTTCCTCACGGTTGGGGTGGATGAACGCTTCTCTTCAGGCATAAGCAAGAAATAATACCAATGACACGTTCAGATAAAGAACAAATCGTTGCTCGATTAACCGACCAAATCCAAAAAGCACAGAGTATGTTTTTTGCAGACTTTAAAGGCATCACGGTAGAAGAGGTAAATTCTCTACGCCGTGAATGTTTTAAGGCAGGTGTTAAATACACCGTTGCGAAAAATACTTTGATTGCCCGCGCGATGGAAGGAATGTCGTTCAGCGATTCACTCAAAACACATTTAGCAGGACCAACAGCAATTGCTATGGGTTATGACGACGCAGTGGCGCCCGCAAAAATACTGAAAAAATTTTCCGACAAAACGAACAAACTCCCTGTGAAAGCGTTTATGTTTGAAAATCAGGTTTTTGACGGAAAACAATTTGCAAGAATTGCAGCGTTACCACCCAAGCCCGAAGTCGTTGCAAGTATTCTCGGTAGTTTACAAAGCCCTATCGCGAGTATTGTCTATTTCCTTGATGCACTTGAAAAGAAACTCCAACCCTCTGCGGCATAACTAATCGCAGAAAACATTATTCACCACAAATTTTAACAAACTTATATGTCAGTAGTAAATGAAATTGTTGAGAAGATTGAAAAACTTTCTCTTCTCGAAATCGTAGAATTAAAAAAATCGTTAGAAGAAAAATTTGGCGTAAGTGCCGCAGCACCAATGATGGCTGCCGGAGGCGCTGCTGCAGGAGGTGCCGCACCTGCTGCTGAAGAACAGACCGAATTTAACGTCATCTTAAAAGCGGTGGGCGCAAATAAAATCGGCGTCATCAAAGTCGTACGAGAGTTAACGGGACTTGGCTTGAAAGAAGCGAAAGACCTCGTTGATGGCGCTCCGAAGACTGTTAAAGAAGGCGCAAGTAAAGATGATGCCCAGAAAATCAAGAAACAACTTGAAGATGCTGGCGCAGAAGCAGAAGTAAAATAATTTAGTATTCGCGTGTTGACCGCGAGAATCATATCCTGCGGTCAGCACGAAATTTTATCAAAACTCGATTCATTTCGTTGAGTCGAGTTCTCCTTTTCTATACAAGAATATCCACGACATACTGGAGTACCGATTTTGAAAACCCATAACATCAATATTAGCGAACGACAAACGTTCTCTCGCATCCCCGATATTATCCAAAGCCCCGATTTGTTAAACGTGCAACTCGAATGGTGGGAAGGATTTCTTCAGGCAGATGTGCATCCTTCCAAACGGAAGAAGCAGGGATTGCAGGAAGTGTTCCACACGAACTTTCCCATCGTTGATGTTCGAGAGAGTATTGCGTTAGAGTTTATTGAGTACTATGTGGATAAACCCCGGTACACCATCCGCGAATGTCAAGAACGCGGATTGTCTTACACCTTTCAATTGAAAGCAAAATTGCGGCTTGTTCCGATGACGGATGAAGCCCGCGATGTTGTGGATGCAATCGAGCAGGAAGTGTATTTAGGAAGTATTCCCGCAATGACTTTTCGTGGTACTTTCATTATTAATGGTACTGAGCGAGTGATTGTATCGCAATTGCATCGTTCTCCCGGAGCGTTTTTCAGCGAAATGACTCACCCTAATGGAATTCAAATTTATTCAGGCCGCGTCATTCCTTTTCGAGGCGCATGGGTGGAGTTTACAACGGACATCAACAACTTGATGTTTGTTTATATTGACAGGAAGAAAAAATTTCTTGTTACGACATTACTTCGCGCATTGGGTTATTCTTCCGATGATGAAATTCTCCAACTCTTTGAATTAGTCGAGGATGTTGACGTTCGAAAAGTGAACCTGAAAAATTACCTCGACCGCGTTGTTTGCAGTGATGTCATCGACAAAAAAACCGGAGAAATTTTAATTTCAAAAGACGGGCAAATTACGGAAGAAGTTATTGCCGATATTTCAAAATCGTCCGTTCGTACCATTTCTTTTTTCAAAGACGGGCATACCAATCAATCTATCATCGCAAACACTATTCAAAAGGATACCGTTCGTTCCGAAGAAGATGCGCTTGCGGCAATGTATCAGCAACTTCGTTCTGTCGAAGCCCCTGATTCAGCAACCGCGCGAAATATGGTGGAAAAACTTTTCTTCAATCCTAAACGATATGACCTCGGCGAAGTGGGTCGTGTTCGGTTAAATCAACGATTGGGACTTTCTACTGCAGGCGATGTAACAACACTCACGAAAGAAGATATTATTTCAATAATAAAATATCTTATTGAGATGCACTCAGGGAAAAGAACTCCTGACGATATTGACCATCTTGGCAATCGGCGCGTACGAACTGTAGGCGAACAAATTGCACAACAAATTAACATCGGGTTAGTAAGAATGGCACGAACGATTCGTGAAAAAATGAACTTACGCGAAAAAGAAAATCTGACGCCGCAAACTCTTGTGAATGCCCGCGCAATTACGAGTGTGGTAAATACGTTTTTTGGTACGAATCAGATGTCGCAGTTTATGGACCAGACAAATCCTCTTGCGGAGATTACGCATAAGAGACGTATGTCTGCGTTAGGACCCGGCGGTTTAACGAGAGAACGTGCCGGATTTGAAGTTCGTGACGTTCACTATACTCACTACGGCAGATTATGTCCGATTGAAACACCGGAAGGTCCGAACATCGGATTGATATCCTCTCTCTGTGTATATGCGAAAGTGAACCCACTCGGATTTATTGAAACTCCGTATCGGAAAGTACACGCAGGAAAGGTTTCCGAAGACATTGAATTTCTTTCTGCCGATAAAGAAGATACTGTTTCGATCGCTCAGGCAAATGAACCGCTTGATAATCATAACAAGTTTGGGAATGAACGTGTTCGTGCGCGGCTCAAAGGCGATTTTCCGGTCGAGTCTCCCGATAAAGTTGAATATATGGACGTCGCTCCAAGCCAGATTGTTTCCGCCGCTGCTGCACTCATTCCTTTTTTAGAGCACGATGACGCTAATCGCGCTTTGATGGGTTCGAATATGCAACGACAAGCAGTACCTCTTCTTCAAACTGAAGCCCCAATTGTTGGAACAGGCTTCGAACAGAAAATTGCAAGAGATTCGCGAACGCTTATTATTGCTGAAAGGAACGGTATTGTCGTCGCAGTGGATTCTGACCACATTGTCGTTGAATATGACATTGATGAACGTACGCAGGAAGCATTGTTACGATTTGAAGATATTAAACACGTTGAGTATCCGCTCACCAAGTTTTTCCGAACGAATCAGGATACCACGATAAATCAAAGACCGCTTGTTTCCGTTGGCCAAAAAATCAAGAAGGGGGATATTCTTGCTGACGGTTGTGCAACTGATAAAGGGGAACTTGCTCTCGGACGAAACGTCCTTGTAGCGTTTATGCCGTGGAATGGATATAACTTCGAAGACGCTATTATCATCAGTGAAAGATTAGTGGCGAATGACGTTTTCACATCATTGCATATTGAAGAATTTGAATTACAGGTTCGCGATACAAAACGGGGCGAAGAAGAATTCACCCGCGAAATTCCCAACATCAGTGAGGAAGCGACAAAAGAACTCGATGAAAGCGGTCTTATCCGTGTCGGCGCTCAGGTTCATGAAGGCGATATTCTCATCGGAAAAATTACTCCGAAAGCAGAAACGGAATCTTCTCCGGAAGAAAAATTACTGCGAGCAATCTTCGGAGAAAAAGCAGGCGATGTAAAAGATGCATCTCTCAAAGCGCCTCCGGGAATGAAAGGTATTGTCATTGACGCAAAGTTGTTTGGGAGAAAACGAAAGGATGCCGATTCCAAACAGGATGACAAACGTAAACTCGACGCACTCGATAAAAAGTTGGAAGAAGATTTACGATTCGTCTATGAGAAACTCCAAAGGAAACTTGGGTTGCTTCTCGACGGAGAAAAATCTGTCGGTGTTCGCACATTAGATGGAGAATTAGTATTTCGAAATGGGAAACAGTTTGTCGAAGATTCGTTCATCGGAATGGATAATCTTGAAACTCTTGATTTCCGTGCCGATTGGGTTGAAGAGAAGAAAAAAAATCAATTACTCACAAAGTTGTATGAAAACTATTTTACAAAAGTAGGCGACTTTAAGGCACAACATAAACACGACCGTACCGCAATTATGATAGGCGATGATTTGCCACCGGGAATTGTGCAACTTGCGAAAGTGTATGTTGCGAAGAAAAGAAAACTCTCTGTTGGCGATAAAATGGCGGGGCGTCACGGAAACAAAGGGGTTGTCGCAAGAATTGTACCTGTCGCCGATATGCCGTTTCTTGAAGATGGAACGCCTGTTGACGTGGTGTTAAATCCGCTTGGTGTTCCTTCTCGTATGAACTTGGGTCAGTTGTTTGAAACTGCGCTCGGTTGGGCAGGAATGAACTTAGGAGTGAATTATGCAACGCCAATTTTTGATGGCGCTCGATGGGAAGATGTGCAAAATGAACTTCGTAAAGCCGGATTGAATGAAAATTCTAAAGCGGTTTTGTACGACGGACACACGGGCGAAGCATTTGATCAGGAAGTAACGATAGGGAATATTTACATTCTGAAACTCTCTCACTTGGTTGACGATAAAATCCACGCACGCTCCATCGGACCGTACTCACTTATTACCCAACAACCGTTAGGTGGAAAGGCACAGTTCGGCGGACAGCGTTTCGGAGAAATGGAAGTGTGGGCATTGGAAGCATACGGAGCATCGCATGTGTTACAGGAAATGCTTACTGTAAAATCCGACGACGTTACCGGAAGAGCAAAAATTTATGAATCGTTAGTCAAGGGAGAAAATTTCCTTGACTCAAACGTGCCCGAATCATTTAACGTTTTGGTTAAAGAATTGCAAGGATTAGGGTTGGACGTAACAGCAGAATAAAGTTCACACATCCGAATATCTTTTCATTAATAATTTTATTTCAAACTCACTATGGTTTACGGCTTAGCAGATACAAAACCGAAAGTACAGAAAAAACCGTTTTCAAAAATTTGTATTCGGACGGCATCGCCCGACACAATTTTAAACTGGTCTCGGGGTGAAATCACCAAACCCGAAACGGTGAACTACCGTACATTTCGTCCGGAAAAAGACGGTCTGTTCTGCGAAAAAATTTTCGGACCTACGCGCGATTGGGAATGTCATTGCGGAAAGTATAAGCGGATTCGCTATCGCGGTATCGTTTGTGATAGATGCGGTGTTGAAGTTACTCAAAAAATCGTAAGGCGTGAACGGATGGGGCATATCGGATTGGCAGTTCCTGTTGTGCATATTTGGTATTTTAAATCGTTGTCCTGTAAAATCGGACAACTGCTTGGCATCAGTTCCAAGGATTTAGAGAAGATTATTTATTACGAGAGTTATGTTGTCATTCAACCGGGCGTTTCCGGGTTGCGAATGCTCGATTTGCTTTCGGAAGACCAGTTTCTTGAAGTGCTTGACACTCTTCCCGCAGGAAATCAGGAATTAGATGATGAAGACCCCCGCAAATTTATTTCTGCAATTGGCGGACATGCAATTCGTGAATTACTGAGACGGATTAAGGTTGAAGAAACTTATCAGGAACTTCGCGCTCAAGCACGAGTCGAAACTTCAATGCAACGGAAACAGGAAATTTTAAAACGTTTACGTGTGCTTGGCGCTTTTCGGGAACGTGAAGGAAGCCACCCGAATAAACCTGAGTGGATGATATTAGATGTTGTTCCGGTTATTCCACCTGAATTACGACCGTTGGTACCGCTCGAAGGTGGAAGATTTGCAACTTCTGATTTGAATGATTTGTACCGTCGCGTAATTATCCGAAATAATAGATTGCGCCGTTTGATTGAAATAAAAGCGCCGGAAGTTATTTTGCGAAATGAACGGAGAATGTTACAGGAGTCTGTTGATTCTCTCTTTGATAATTCCCGTAAAACCACTGCGGTGAAAACAGATAATAACCGCGCATTAAAATCACTTTCTGATATTTTAAAAGGAAAACAAGGTCGCTTTCGACAAAACTTACTCGGAAAACGTGTTGATTACTCCGGTCGTTCTGTCATCGTCGTCGGTCCGGAATTGAAATTACACGAATGTGGGTTACCGAAAGATATGGCGGTAGAATTATTTCAACCAATGGTAATTCGCCGTATCATTGAACGTGGACTTGCAAAGACTGTGAAAGGTGCGAGAAAAATTGTATCGCGCAAAGGTCCCGAAGTTTTTGAAATTTTAGAAAACGTTATCGAAGGGCATCCCGTATTACTCAACCGCGCGCCAACACTTCATAGATTAGGCATACAGGCATTTCAGCCGGTGCTTGTTGAAGGAAAAGCGATTCGTATTCATCCAATGGTGTGTACCGCTTTCAACGCAGATTTTGACGGCGACCAAATGGCAGTACATGTTCCACTCTCATTCGATGCACAATTGGAAGCGAGAGTGTTGATGCTTTCCAGTCATAACATTTTGAATCCTCAGAATGGTAACCCGATTGTTCATCCGACACAAGACCAGGTTTTGGGTTTATATTATCTTACGAAATCGAAACCGGGTGATAAGGGTGAGGGAAAGTTATTCTGTTCGGATGAGGAAGTTATATTAGCATACAGTACGGGCTACGTTGGATTAAATGCGCGTATCAAAGTTCGGATTGATGGAAAAATAATCGAAACGACAACCGGACGAGTTATTTTCAACAAATCAGTTCCTAAAGAGCTTGGTTATATCAACGAATTATTAAACAAGAGTCGTATTATTCAAATCGTTGCCACAGTGTATCGTCGTTGTGGAAATGTACGTACTGCAGAATTTCTTGACCAATTGAAAACACTTGGCTTCAAGTTTTCTACTCGTGGAGGATTATCTGTGAGTATTGGCGACGTCGTTGTTCCGAATGAGAAGCAAGAAATTATTTCGAAAGCAGAAAAAGAAGTCTATAAAATCGAAGACCAATACCTCAATGGTTTTATTACGGACGGTGAGCGCTATAACAAAGTAATAGACGTTTGGACACGTACAACAAATAAAATTGCCGAACGATTGTTTGAAACACTACAACATTCAAAGCACGGATTCAATTCATTGTATATGATGGTAGATTCGGGAGCGCGTGGTTCGAAAGAACAAGTGCGCCAATTAGCCGGAATGCGTGGATTGATGCACAAACCGCAAAAAAGTATGTCGGGTTCCGCAGGCGAATTAATTGAAAATCCAATTATCGCGAGTTTCCGTGAAGGGTTGACCGTTTTGGAATATTTTATTTCTACCCACGGCGCACGCAAAGGTCTCGCTGATACTGCTCTCAAAACAGCAGATGCCGGTTATCTTACTCGACGGTTAGTGGATGTTGCTCAGGATGCTGTGATTGCAGATGAAGATTGCGGTTCCATTATGGGTATTATGGTTAGTGCGTTGAAAGAGGGAGAAGACATCAAAGAACCACTCTCCGAACGGATATTAGGTCGAGTTGCCGTGCATGATGTTCGCGACCCGAGGACAAATAAACTTATCGTAAAAGCCGGACATTTAATTGAAGAAGAAGCGGCAAATTTGATAGGGGAGACATCCATTGAGTCCGTAGAAATTCGAACGGTGTTGACATGCCAGTTACGCAGAGGAATTTGTGCAAATTGTTATGGCAGAAGTTTGGCAACGTTAAAACTTGTCGAGCCCGGCGAAGCAGTCGGAATCATAGCCGCCCAATCAATCGGTGAGCCCGGAACGCAATTGACGCTCAGAACATTTCACACCGGCGGAACTGCATCACTCATTGCGGCGCAATCGCAAATCATTTCCAAATTTGATGGAAGGGTGCGATACGAAGCGATTAAGTTTATCAAAGAAAAAGATGATGATGTACATAAGTTAATTGTAACCGGGCGGGGAGGTATCATACAAATTCTGGATACGGATAACAAAGTGCTTGCAAAATATGATGTTCCGTATGGCGCTCTTGTTACCGTTGATGATGGAGACTTAGTTAAGAAAGGTGCACTTCTTTATGAATGGGATCCGTACAATGCCGTAATTATCAGCGACCATTCAGGAACAATTACCTATGAAGGATTGAAGGAGAATGTGACATACCGCGAAGAGCCGGATGAACAAACCGGGCATATTCAAAAAGTTGTGATGGAATCGAGAGATTACACGATTACACCAACCATAGTCATTGTTGGGAAGAAGGAAGAAAGATTAGCTTCGTACATCTTGCCTGTTCGCGCTCATATCGCAGTTGACCACAATGAAGCAGTAAAAGCAGGGGTTATACTTGCAAAAATTCCACGGAACATAGGTAAGACGCGCGATATTACTGGTGGTTTACCACGAGTAACAGAATTATTCGAAGCACGAAGTCGAGCAGATGCTGCAAGCGTTGCTGAGATAAGTGGTGTCGTACATTTTGGAAAGCAGGTGCGAGGTTCCCGCGAAGTGACAATTATGAGTCACGACGGGAAGGATGAACGGCATTATCTTGTTCCGTTACGCGAACACATTCTTGTGCAGGAAAGTGATTTAATTCGCGCAGGAGAACGCTTGACGGATGGTAGTATTAATCCCCATGATATTTTACATATCAAGGGGGTCAATGCCGTGCAGGAGTATCTTGTGAATGAAATCCAAGAGGTGTACAGAATGCAAGGAGTGAAGATCAACGATAAACATATCGAAGTTATTGTCCGGCAAATGTTACAGAAAGTAAAAATCACTGACCCGGGAGATACAAAATTTCTTGAGGGAGATTATGAAAATAAATCTGAGTTCAATGAAGAGAATGAAGAGATTACAAAAATGGTTGTCGTAACAAGTAAAGGCGAATCAAAATTAAAAGACGGACAACTTCTCTTAAAGAAAAAAGCCCGCGAGATGAATTCCGATCTACGAAAAAAGAAAAAGAAACTCATTGAATATACTGATGCAGCGCCATCAACTTCAGAGCCAGTGCTCCTTGGAATAACTCAGGCAGCGCTTACAACGGATAGTTTTATTTCTGCCGCGAGTTTTCAAGAAACAACAAAAGTTTTAGCAGAAGCAGCTATTGAAGCGAAAGAAGATAAACTTCGCGGATTGAAAGAAAACGTAATCGTTGGAAGATTAATACCAGCAGGAACGGGTTTAAAAAAATTCCGAGAAGTAATCGTGACGCCGAAAGATGGTCGTCCGGACTTCTACGAAGAGTCAATTCGCATACGAGATGAAGAATCTGTACTTCAAAGGCAAGATTTTTAAGAAAAACGTTTGGTACATTTATAAATATGTGTATATTTGTGCCTCATTTTTAACAATAACACTTCAATAATCCATAACTCGGAGAGAAAGAGTTGCCAACGATAAATCAGTTAGTTCGATTTGGTCGAACTAAATCGAAATACAAAAGTAAAGCTCCCGCTTTAGAAAGTTCACCGCAGAAGCGTGGTGTGTGTACAAGAGTTTATACCACGACACCAAAGAAACCAAACTCCGCACTTCGGAAAGTGGCGAGAGTGCGGTTAACGAATGGTCGTGAGGTTACTGCATATATTCCCGGCGAAGGTCATAATCTCCAAGAACATTCTATTGTTTTAATTCGTGGTGGTCGCGTGAAAGATTTAGCTGGAATCCGGTACCATATCATTCGTGGTACTCTTGATACGCAAGGTGTTCAAGATAGAAAACAAGCCCGTTCAGTTTACGGAGCGAAAAAACCTAAAGCCACTGCATAAAAAATATGAGAAAGAAACGCGCTGCTAAACGACCTATCATTCCTGATCCAAAATTTAACGATATACAAGTTTCTCGTTTTATAAACAATATATTAAAACGTGGAAAAAAACATTTGGCAAGGGGAATTGTTTATGATGCATTTGATACAATCGAAAAACAAATTTCTCAATCTCCTTTAAATGTTTTTCGGAAAGCAATAGAAAATGTTCGACCTATCCTTGAAGTAAAAGCAAGACGTGTTGGAGGAGCAAATTATCAAGTTCCTACAGAAGTGCGACCAGACCGTTCCGAAGCCCTTGCTATGCGCTGGCTTATTGCTTACGCAAGCGAAAGAAGGGATAGGTCAATGTCGTTACGCTTGGCTTCAGAACTTATTGCTGCTTTTAATAAAGAAGGTGGTGCCGTAAAAAAGCGTGAAGATGTGCACAAGATGGCTGAAGCAAATAAAGCATTCGCACATTTCCGTTGGTAAAATAATTTTAGTATTCAATTCATTAATCAAGAAAGAAAATTTTAACTCGTGCCTCGCTCACATCCACTTGAACGTGTAAGAAATATCGGCATTATGGCTCACATTGATGCGGGTAAAACTACTACAACAGAACGAATTCTGTTTTATACCGGAGTTTTACATCGTATGGGTGAAGTGCATGATGGCGCTGCCACTATGGATTGGATGGAGCAGGAAAAAGAGCGTGGTATCACCATCACGAGTGCTGCAACAACTTGTTTCTGGAATAAAACCAGAATCAATATCATTGATACGCCGGGACACGTTGATTTTACGGCAGAGGTAGAGCGTTCACTTCGAGTGCTTGATGGTGCGGTTGCTTTATTCTGTGCGGTTGGCGGCGTTGAACCACAATCTGAAACCGTCTGGCGTCAAGCAGACAAATATTCGGTTCCACGAATCGCATTTGTCAACAAAATGGATAGGGTAGGTTCTGACTTCTTTCACGTCGTTCAAATGATGAAAGACCGTCTCGGAGCAAATCCTGTACCGCTCACCATTCCTATTGGTGAGGGAGAATTATTTGTCGGTATCATTGATCTCATTACTATGAAAGCGAGAATCTTCAATGAGTCTTCTATGGGAACAACGTTCGAAGACATTGACATTCCTCGTGGTATGGAGAAGGCGGCAAAAGAAGCGAGAATCCGTTTGCTTGAATCTGTTTCATCTGAAGATGACACTCTTCTTGAAAAATATTTAGACGGAAAAGAAATTTCGCCAGAAGAAATTAAAGCAGTACTGCGTCGTGCTTGTATTAAAGTAACTATTATTCCTGTTATTTGTGGTTCGGCATTCAAGAATAAGGGTGTTCAAAATTTACTTGACGCGGTAATTGATTTTCTTCCTTTCCCAAACGACATACCAGAAGTCCAAGGGCACCATCCTCATCGTCACGACCACGTGATTCGAAAAGTAGCCGATGGAGAAAAATTTAGCTCGTTGGCATTCAAAATTATGACCGACCAATACGTTGGGAAATTAACCTTTATAAGAGTTTATTCTGGAACGTTAAAATCCGGTTCGTATGTGTATAATTCTAACAGTGGAAAAAAAGAACGAATTGGTCGTATACTTCGGATGCATGCAAATCATCGTGAAGATGTAGATGAAATTTATACAGGAGACATTGCGGCAGTTATTGGGTTGAAATCAACGAGAACCGGTGATACGTTATGCGATGAAACAGATCCGATAATTTTAGAAAAGATGGAATTTCCCGAACCGGTTATTTCTGTTGCTATCGAACCGAAAACTAAGGCAGATCAGGACAAGCTTGGTGAAGCGTTGTCGAAGCTGTCCGACGAAGACCCAACATTTCGCGTTTCAACTGACCATGAAACATTGCAAACTATCATCAGTGGAATGGGTGAACTTCATCTTGAGATCATTGTTGACAGAATGCGTCGTGAGTTTGGTGTTCAGGCGAATGTTGGAAAACCACAAGTTGCCTACCGCGAAACAATTCGTAAAAAAGTATCACATGTGTATAAACACGTAAAACAATCAGGTGGACGTGGTCAGTTTGCTCATATTGAAGTTGAGTTTGAACCGAATGAAATGGGGAAAGGGTATGAATTTATTGATGGCATCCGAGGCGGTGTTATTCCTCGTGAATTTATTCCCGCCGTCGAAGAAGGAATTGAACAACAAATGCGTAATGGCATACTCGCTGGGTATCCCGTGGTTGATGTGAAGGCGCGTTTGTTTTATGGTTCATATCACGATGTTGATTCCGATGAAATGTCTTTCAAGATTGCCGGTTCAATGTGCTTTCGCGAGGCAGCAAAAAAAGCCAGTCCTGTTATTCTTGAACCGATAATGTCCGTTGAGGTTGTTACGCCGGAAGAATACGTTGGCGATGTTCTTGGCGATTTAAATTCACGACGAGGCGCAATTGAGGGAATGTCTCTTCGAAAAGATGCGCAAGTAGTTCGCGCACACGTACCACTTTCTGAAATGTTCGGTTATTCCACACGGTTACGTTCAATGACTCAAGGACGTGCAATTTATACGATGCAACTCGCAAATTACGCCGAAACACCAAAAAGTGTTGCTAACGAAATTATTGAAAAAGTAACCGGCGCTACAGCTGTTGCAGCATAAGTTTTTTATTATATCAATTTTATCATCCACTTAGGAGAATATTACCATGGCAAAAGAAAAATTTGACCGAAGCAAACCACATGTTAACGTTGGAACTATTGGACACGTTGACCACGGAAAAACAACCCTCACCGCAGCAATCACTATGGTGCTTGCGAAGAAGGGTCTATCACAAGTTCGAACATTTGATAGTATTGATAACGCACCCGAAGAACGAGAGCGTGGTATTACTATCGCAACTGCTCACGTGGAATATTCCACTGGCAATCGGCATTATGCGCACGTAGATTGTCCCGGACACGCTGATTATATTAAAAATATGATCACGGGCGCTGCCCAAATGGACGGAGCGATACTCGTCGTTGCAGCAACCGATGGTCCGATGCCTCAAACACGGGAGCATATTCTTCTTGCACGTCAGGTTGGTGTGCCTCGCGTCGTGGTATTTATGAACAAGTGTGATGCTGTGGATGACCCGGAACTTTTGGACTTGGTCGAACTCGAACTTCGTGACTTGTTGAAAAAGTACGAATTTCCCGGCGATGAAATACCTATCATTCGCGGCTCTGCCCTTAAAGCCATGGAAGCAGCAATTAAGCCGGATGTAAAAGACGACCCTGCATTCAAATGCATTATGGATTTGATGGAGGCGGTTGATTCATATATACCGGTTCCGAAGCGTGATGTTGATAAACCATTTTTGATGCCAATTGAAGACGTGTTCTCGATTACCGGTCGTGGAACGGTTGGAACTGGACGTGTTGAGCGTGGACGCGCAAAGGTTGGAGACGAAGTTGAAGTGATCGGACTTGGCACACATAAAAAGACTGTCGTAACCGGAGCCGAAATGTTCCGAAAAGAACTTGAGGAAGTTCGCGCCGGTGATAATGCAGGAATTCTTCTTCGTGGAATTGAAAAGACAGATTTGGAACGGGGAATGGTAATTGCCAAACCCGGTTCAATCACTCCGCACAAAAAATTTAATGCACAGGTGTACGTTTTGAAGAAAGAAGAAGGCGGCAGACACACACCGTTCTTCAACGGTTACCGTCCGCAATTTTATTTCAGAACAACAGATGTTACCGGTGTTGTTAATATGCCCGCAGGCGTAGAAATGATAATGCCCGGCGATAACATTGATAACCTGACGTGCGAACTTATCACGACGATCGCAATGGAAGATGGTCTTCGGTTCGCGGTTCGCGAAGGTGGACGTACGATTGGCGCTGGCGTCGTTTCAAAAATTATTGAATAATACATACTAAACTACTTCGCATGAGCGGTCAAAAAATACGAATCAAACTTAAATCATTCGACCATCAACTCGTTGATAAATCAACCGAGAAGATTATCAAGTCGGTGAAAGCGACTGGCGCAATTGTAGCGGGACCAATTCCGCTACCAACAAAGAGAAGCATTTACACGGTTTTGCGTTCTCCTCACGTTGATAAGAAATCTCGCGAACAATTTGAGACTCGTATTCATAAAAGAATCATTGACATATTAAGTTCATCGAATAAAACAGTTGATGCATTGACAAAACTTGACTTACCTGCCGGGGTTGAAGTAGAAGTAAAATAAGAACTATAATGACAGGCTTACTAGGAAAAAAACTTGGGATGATTCAACACTTCGCTGAAAATGGCGAGGCAATTCCCTGCACGGTTATCGAAGCAGGGCCATGTCGGGTTGTACAAGTGAAAACACCAGAAACAGACGGCTATTCCGCAATTCAAATTGGCTTTGATGAAATCCCTGAACGTGTGGTTAATAAACCAATGATGGGACATTTCAAAAAAGTAAAAGTTGCGCCTACTCGAAAACTTATTGAATTTCGTCAGTCCGATCTTACAAATGTTACTGCCGGAATGGAAGTCAAAGTTGACTCATTGTTTTCCGTTGGTGATTTTGTAAAAATCAGTGGAACATCGAAAGGCAAAGGATTTCAGGGAGTTGTGAGACGACATCATTTTGGCGGCGGCTCTCAAACGCACGGACAAAGTGACCGTGTTCGCGCGCCTGGGTCAATAGGTTCATCTTCATATCCTTCACGAGTATTTAAAGGTCAGCGTATGGCTGGACGAATGGGTGGGACAAGAATTACTGTTAAGAATTTAAAAATCGTAAAAATTATTTCCGAGTCAAATTTAATTCTTCTCAAAGGTTCAATTCCCGGACACAATAACAGCTATGTGATTCTTCAGAAGGAGGCGCAATAATGGAACTGGAAGTTTACCGCAAAGACGGAACAATGAGTGGCGCTAAGGTTACGCTTTCAACATCTATTTTTGAGATAGAGCCGCACGAACATTCGATGTATGAAGCAGTAAAAGCATTTCTTGCAAATCAGCGACAAGGTACACACAAGACAAAAACGCGTGGCGAGGTTGCCGGAGCAGGTAAAAAACTCTGGAAGCAGAAAAAAACAGGACGTGCTCGTATAGGTTCGGTGCGTTCCCCATTGTGGAAAGGTGGTGGAACAATATTTGGTCCCCAGCCGCGCGATTATTCCATTGAATTACCGGTTAAAGTTAAGCGTCTTGCAAGAAAATCGGCACTCAGTTTAAAAGCAAAAGAATCGAACATTCGAATCGTCGAAGATTTTTCATTCGACAAAGCAAAAACGAAAAATATGACGCAACTTTTAAAAGCGTTAAACCTCGATACAAAAAAAATATTATTTCTTACTCCGAAAACTGATGAAAGCATTTATCTTTCCGGAAGAAATATTCCTCGGGTTCGCGTTGAGGAAGCGCAAAAAGCAACGACATACGAAATTTTAAAAAGCGACGTTCTTATTCTTCAGCAAAGCGCTGTTGCCGCCATAGAGAAAAGTTTCGGAGGTGTAAAATAATGATTAGTTTACTCTTCAGACCGCTCGTTACCGAAAAGATGACAAAGTTAGGGCAAAAAGGTCAATACGCATTTGAAGTTGACTTGTCCTCGAATAAAATTGACATTTTTCGCGCGGTCGAAAAAAAATTTAATGTTCAGGTGGAAAGTGTTCGGACGATGCAAGTGAAAGGCAAATCGAAAACGCAGTTAACAAAGCGTGGAAGATTTGAAGGAAAAACTCGCCATTGGAAGAAAGCGATTGTTACGCTTCGCAAAGGCGATAAGATTGAATTCTTTGAGAATATTTAAGTAGAATATGGGACTTCGACAGTTAAATCCGATTACGCCCGGAACACGGCATGCAATTCTTCCGACCTTTGATGAAATTACAAAATCAACGCCGGAAAAATCGCTCATTGAGCCATTGCCAAGAACAGGCGGTCGAAACAACAATGGTCATATTACCTCAAGACATCGAGGCGGACGGCATAAACGATTTTATCGTATTATAGATTTTAGTCGGAGAAAGCACGGTATTCCCGGTATTGTGAAAGCGATAGAATATGATCCGAATCGTTCTGCACGAATTGCACTGCTTTTTTATCCCGATGGAGAAAAAACATACATCATCGCCCCCGATGGATTAAAAGTAGGAACGCAAATTAATGCTGGTCCAGAATCAGATATTAAAGTTGGAAATGCGCTTCCATTAGTAAATATTCCTGTCGGAACGTACGTTCACAATGTAGAACTTCGCCCCGGAAAAGGGGGACAGTTAGGTCGCGCAGCAGGCTCGTTCATTCAGATTATTGCAAAAGAAAAGGGAATGGTGCAAGTGAAATTACCTTCGTCTCGAGTTGTGAATCTCCAGGAACAATGCTACGCGACAATTGGCACCGTCAGCAACATTGAACACGAAAATGTTAGTTATGGAAAAGCAGGAAGAATGCGCTGGCTTGGGGTACGTCCTCAATCACGCGGCGTTGTTCAAAATCCAGTTGACCATCCACACGGCGGCGGAGAAGGAAAATCACCGCAAGGTAATCCACATCCCGTTTCTCCTTGGGGTTGGAAAACTAAAGGGTACAAAACAGTTCGTAAGAAGAAATAAACGTAAAATCGGTTTTATTGAGTATTTAGATTTATGTCTCGTTCCATTAAGAAGGGTCCCTTCATTGACCCGAAATTGTTAGAAAAATTACAAACTGTTACGAAAAGTGGACAGAAGAAAGTTATCAAAACATGGTCACGGTCTTCTACAATCACACCGGATTTTATTGGACATACGTTTGCCATTCATAACGGAAATAAATTTATCCCCGTGTACATTCATGAAGGAATGGTAGGACATAAATTAGGGGAATTTGCACCGACTCGAATATTTCGCGGTCACCCCGGAATGAAATCAGAACAAACAACGAAAGCATAACACGAAGTTGAATTTATCACGATGATGGAAGCACGAGCAATTAAACGATACACCAATTCATCCCCACGAAAGATGATGTTGGTTGCAGATCTTATACGCGGAAAAAATGTAGAGAGGGCATTAACGATGCTGCATTTCTCTACGAAGCATGCTGCGCGAGTGTGCGAGAGCACGTTGCGTTCGGCAATTGCTAACCTTCAGCAAAAAGAAGAAGGGATGCGTGTTACCCCCGAAGATTTATACGTTAAAACAGTTTTTGTTGACCAGGCTCCGACATTGCGCCGGGTTTTACCGGCACCGATGGGTCGAGCATTCCGAATCCGGAAAAGGTCGCACCATTTAACATTGGTTATCGCAGACGAACTTTCAAGAACATCACGCAGAGGAAAATAAAATCTTATGACAGTGCAATACATTTTAGGAATGAAGGAGTAACTTTGGGACAAAAAACACATCCAATTGGTTTTCGCTTAGGTGGAATTCGTTCATGGGATTCCAACTGGTACAGTTCAAAGAAAGATTTTTCTCCGCAATTGGTGGAAGATTTAAAACTACGAAAATATGTTTTCAACCGTTTAAAGAAAGCGTCGGTTGGCAGAGTTTTAATCGAAAGAAAAGCGAAGCGAATTGAGATTACGATTTTTACTTCTCGTCCGGGAATCGTCATTGGACGAAGCGGAAAAGATATTCAGCAATTGGAAGAAGAGTTGAAAAAAGTTTCAAAAAACGAAGTCAAAGTTTTAATTCAGGAAATAAAGCGACCGGAACTTGATGCAACATTGCTTGCCGATCAGGTTGCGCAACAACTCGAAGGAAGAGTAACTACCCGGAGAGCAATGAAAGCGGCGATAATGTCCGCAATGCGTATGGGTGCGGCTGGTGTCAGGGTAATGTGTTCAGGAAGATTAGGCGGAGCAGAAATTGCCCGCGCCGAACAATATAAAGAGGGAAGAATTCCTCTTCAAACATTACGTTCTGATATAGATTTTGCCCGCGCAACAGCTCACACGATTTATGGAGCGCTCGGAGTGAAAGTGTGGATTTGCCGCGGTGATGTTTTAGAAATGCGGAAAGATAATTAGTTTAATTATAAAAATAATCGGCTCAGTTAATCGGGCAAGAATTTTAGTAGAAAATAATGTTAGCACCTAAACGTGTAAAGTATAGAAAAACCCAGAAGGGGCGAATGCGTGGAAAAGCAATTCGTGGTTCCACCATTGCATTTGGTGATTTTGGGTTAAAGGCTGTAGAACCAGGGTGGATTACTCAACGACAACTTGAAGCAGTCCGTGTAACCGTTAGCAGAATGATGAAACGCGAAGGCAAATTGTGGATTCGCATTTTTCCGGATAAGCCGATAACCAAAAAACCGGCAGAAACTCGTATGGGAAGCGGAAAAGGGGTGGTGGAATTTTGGGTGGCAGTAATAAAGCCCGGAAGAGTGTTATTTGAATTAGGTGGCGTAACCCGTGAAACTGCTGATGAAGCGTTTAAGAACGCAGCGCATAAATTGCCATTTAGGACAAAAGTTGTTGCTCGGCTTGGAGCATAGTAATTATTTATTGTAGTGTTCTTATGAAATTAGTTGAAATCCGTCAGATGTCCGTAAAGGAATTGCAAGAAAGAGTGAAAAGTGAAGAAGAAATGCTTTCACAATTGAGGTTCCGTCTTGCATCAAGCCAACTCGAAAGTCCTATTAAGGTACGGTTAGTTCGTCGCGATATTGCCAGAATGAAAACGGTAGAACGAGAACTTTTGAAAAATAACAGCACAAAACCGGCAGAATCGAGTAATAAAACTATATGAGTGAAATAGTACAGCCCGTAGTACGAAAATTGCGCAAAACACGCGTTGGTATCGTTGTGAGTAACAAAATGACCAAATCCATTGTCGTAAAGATTGAACGAAGAGTCCCACACCCTGTTTACAAAAAGTATCAGACCAAGACTACGAAATTAATGGCTCACGACGAAAAGAATGAAGCGAAAATCGGTGATAAAGTAAAAATTATGGAAACGCGCCCATTGAGTGCTCGTAAAAATTGGCGTTTGGTCGAAATTGTTCAACGTGCAAAGTAACATTAGGAAGTTGTTGTGATTCAAGAAGAAACAAATTTAGTTGTAGCCGATAATTCCGGTGCAAAAAAAGTCCGATGTATCCGTGTTTTAGGCGGACACGAGCGTCGTTATGCAGGAATTGGCGATTTGGTTGTAGTTTCCGTTAAGTCTGCAATACCGGGCGCAGAAGTGAAAAAGGGAGAAGTACACCGAGCAGTCATAGTTCGCACGACAAAGGAAACACGTCGTAAAGATGGTTCATACATCCGTTTCGATGACAACGCCGCGGTAATTTTGAATCAACAAGGTGAACCGCGTGGGACACGAATTTTTGGTCCTGTTGCCCGTGAACTTCGCGACAGACAGTATATGAAAATTATTTCTTTAGCGCCTGAAGTATTGTAAAAGATTCAAATGAAAGTACACAAAAACGATAATGTGATAACGATTGCCGGGAACGCGCGTGGCAAATCAGGAAAAATTTTAAAAGTTTTTCGTGAAGAACAAAAGGTGATCGTCGAAGGAGTGAATATTATCAAACGTCACTCCAAGGCATCGAGAAATAATCCTCAGGGAGGAATAACGCAGCGTGAAGCCCCTATTCATGTTTCGAATGTAATGGTCGTTTGTCCAAAGTGCAATCAGCCGTCGCGATTAGGGAGAAAACAAATTGTTGATATTACGACAAACCGGAAGACAATGATGCGTGTTTGCCGAAGTTGCGAAGAAATGTTCTAAGTATTTTAATTGTAAAGATTTCGAAGTATAAATATGGCGAAAGAAAAGCCGACTAAAGTTGAAGGTTCAAAACCACGAGAAGAAAAGCCGAAGAAGGGAAAAGCGGCACAAGAGGAAGTTTCTCAAGAAAAAGAACAAATTGTTCCGGCGCGATTAAAAGACGTATTTAACGGCACGATTGTTCCAGCGTTGATGAAACGATTTGCCTATAGCAGTATAATGCAAGTGCCGCGACTTGAAAAAATTTCTATTAACGTCGGAATCGGGAAAGCAATGCAACAAGACCCGAAAACCTTGGAAACGGTTACGAAAGAACTTGAACAAATAGTTGGTCAAAAAGTTGTCGTAACGAAATCGAAAAAATCAATATCGAATTTTAAACTCCGTGAGGGAATGCCGGTAGGAGTTCGGGTTACCTTACGCGGTTCGCGGATGTATGAATTTCTCGATAGGTTTATTAATGTCGCCGTTCCCCGCATTCGTGATTTTCGGGGGTTATCGGATAAATCGTTCGATGGACGTGGTAACTATACCATTGCCATCAAAGAACACGTCGTATTTCCGGAGATAGATGTTGATAAAATCACAAAAATGTTTGGTATGGATATTACCATAGTTACCACAGCGAAAAACGATGGAGAATCGTACGAATTACTCAAGGGGTTCGGTTTACCATTTGTTAAACGCGAAAGTGTACTTATAACTGCCAAAGCGGCATAATGTTCTCTCATTGAAATAATAATATGGCTCGATTAGCAATGGTTGTCAAGGCGAAAAGAACGCCTAAATTTCCGGTAAGAAAACATAATCGTTGTTCTCTTTGCGGACGTCCGCGTGCATTTTTGCGTCGTTTCGGAATTTGTCGTCTCTGTTTTCGTTCGCTTGCCCTCGACGGAAAAATTCCCGGCGTTACAAAGGCAAGTTGGTAACGGAATTCTAACAGTAATTTTTTCTTATGCACACAGACCCAATTGCAGATTATCTCACGCGGATGCGTAATGCGCTCAAAGCGGGGAAAAAAAGTGTAAACATTCCTTTGTCGAATTTAAAACTTTCGCTCACGGAAGTTCTTATCTCGCTCAAGTATATTTCCGGATACGATATCGTAAAAGAAGGTCCGCAGCCGCTCCTTCGCATTACACTCCGATACTATGAAGGACAACCGGTTATCAGCGGATTACGGAGAATCAGTAAACCGGGATTACGCATCTACTCGAATACCGAAGAGTTGCCGCGAGTTTTGAATGGGATGGGGAACGCAATCATTTCTACATCACGCGGAATTCTCACTGACCAACAAGCCCGTACGCTTGGAGTTGGCGGTGAAGTTCTTTGTTACGTTTGGTAAGAAAATTCAACTTTAGTTTCAACAAGAGTTAAACAGAAAAAATAAATGTCACGCATCGGTCGTAAACCAATTCCGCTTCCGGCAGGAGTTGAAGTCAAAAAAGAGGGTGAATCTATTTCCGTGAAAGGTCCCAAAGGAATGCTTTCCGCAAAGGTTCACTCATCGGTAAAAATTGAAATCACGAAGGAAGAAGTTCTTTGTTCCGTTTCCTCCGAAGGGAAAATGGTAAAAGCCCTTCATGGATTATGGCGTGCTATTCTTTCCAACATGGTTGTTGGTGTAACGAAAGGGCACGACAAAAAATTAGAAATCACCGGCGTTGGATATAAAGCGGAACTCATTGGAAAACGGTTAAAACTCTCTTTAGGTTATTCACATCCTATTTTAGTGATGGCGCCTCAGGGAATTACGGTCACTGCACCGACTCCAACAAGTATTTTAGTGAGCGGAGCGGATAAGGCGTTAGTCGGTCAGTTAGCATCGAAATTGCGTTCCTTCCGACCACCGGAACCATACAAAGGAAAAGGAATTCGCTACGAGGGTGAACATATACGCAGAAAAGCAGGGAAAGCCGCTGCAACAGCAGGTAAGTAAAGCATCCAATAGATTATGATTCTTAAGAATAACTCAGAAGCCCGTCAAAAAGTAAAAGTTCGGGTACGCAAAAAAATTACCGGAACACCGGAACGCCCGCGTTTGTGTGTGTTCAGAAGTTTGTTGCACATCTACGCGCAAATTGTTGATGATTCGCAAGGTAAAACATTGGTACATTCTTCAAGTTTATTACCCGCGCTATCAGAACAGGTTCATTCGGTAAAAGGAATGAATGAAGTTGCGAAAATTGTCGGAAAAGACATTGCAACAAAGGCGAAAGAAAAAAATATTTCCACCGTCGTTTTTGACCGCAGTGGTTATCTGTATCACGGTAACGTGAAAGCGCTTGCTGATGGAGCACGCGAGAGTGGTTTGCGTTTTTAAGACGACGAGAGATTTGTGTATGGTTTTCGACCGAGTCACTCTCATCATTGCCGAGTCGTCTAATGGTAGGACACCGGCCTTTGGAGCCGTTTGTGGAGGTTCGAATCCTCCCCCGGCAGCAATAATGTAGTAAGTTTCAATCGTAAATTATTTCTATTAAATACAACATTGGCACGAATAAAAGCAAGTGAATTAAATCTGAAAGAACGATTAGTGCACGTAGGCAGAACCGCAAAAGTCGTAAAAGGCGGAAAAAGGTTTGGCTTCAGTGCAATCGTCGTTGTCGGAGATGGTAACGGCTACATCGGCGTTGGCTTGGGAAAAGCACGCGAAGTAAGTCTTGCAATTTCCAAAGGTACCGAAGATGCTCGGAAAAATATTGTGAAAGTCAGCGTTCTGAAAGGGACGGTTCCTCATATTTCCATCGGTAAATATGGTGCTGCGTCAGTAATGTTAAAACCGGCTTCTCCCGGAACCGGACTGATTGCTGGTGGCGGAGTACGTGCAGTGTTAGAATCTGCAGGAATTCATGACATTTTAACAAAATCACACGGCTCACAGAACCCGCATAATATTGTAAAAGCAACTTTGCGCGCTTTACAAACGTGTAACGACCCATTGTCGGTTGCGCGAAGAAGAGGAATGAGTTTACAGGAATTATTTGCCGGTGGACCGCTAACTTCTTCCGATGTTCAATCGCCGAAACTTGAGATATCCTCGAATTAATTTTTAAGGAATGATGATGGACAAAAAATTAAAAATTACCCAAACTCGCAGTATTGCAGACACACTTTTAAACCATAAACGCACTATCAAGGCACTTGGTTTGGGAAGGCCTCATTATTCTGTGGTAAAAAATGACACGCCACAAATACGTGGAATGATTCGTAAAGTGGTTCACCTCGTCAAAGTTGAAGAAATCTGAAATTCGTAATTTCGAAAATACTATGGCAATTACACTAAGCAATTTACATCCGGCAGAAGGAGCAGTTCGCAAACGAAAACGAATCGGACGCGGGCAGGGTTCAGGTCATGGCGGAACGTCAACTCGCGGGCATAAAGGTCAACATTCTCGTACCGGAGCAAAGCACAAGGCGTGGTTCGAAGGCGGCCAGATGCCATTGATTCGTCGTGTTCCGAAATTTGGATTTCACAGTCCATTCAGAGTAGAATTTCAAACTCTCAATGTACATAGATTGAACGAACTTGCAGTTCAGGCAAAATTTTCTGATGGAAATGTTACCCCTGAAGTGCTTTTTGCTATCGGAGCAATTTCGAAACGAAATGTACCGGTGAAAATTTTAGGTGATGGTGATTTGCAAAAAAAGCTTTCAGTATCCGCACACGCATTTAGCGAGAAAGCCAAAGAAAAAATAACTGCAGCAGGCGGCGCTGTTATTGAAATGAAAGCAACCTCGCATTAATGGCTACACGTCTTACAGATAGTTTTCGCAATATTTTCAAGATTCAGGAATTACGGGATAGAATCCTGTACACGCTTGGACTCCTTTTTATTGTTAGAATCGGCGCTCACGTCACTCTCCCGGGCGTTGACACAGCGATATTAGAGCAGGCAGTAGCCAAGAGTAGCACGTCAGATACTTTATTCGGACTTTATGATTTATTTGTTGGTGGTGCATTTTCTAACGCAGCAATTTTTGCGCTTGGTATTATGCCTTACATCAGTTCCTCAATAGTCATTCAATTACTCGGCGCTGTATTTCCTTACTTCCAGAAACTTTCGAAAGAAGGAGGAGAGGAAGGCAGAAATAAGCTGACGCAATATACTCGCTACGGAACTGTTCTCGTTTCAATTTTACAAGGGTGGGGCGTAAGTCAATATCTTCTCAGTTTGAATGCTGATGGGCTTTCGATTGTAGCAAGTGGAATGAATCATTTTACGTTTACGGTAAGCACGATTATCGTTTTGAGCGCTGCAACAATTTATATGATGTGGCTTGGAGAACGAATAACTGAGCGTGGGATAGGGAACGGTATTTCATTGATTATTTTTGTAGGAATCATTGCTCGTTTCCCGCATTCAATTTGGGAAGAATTTCTTCTCGTTCGAACTGGTGCCAGAGGATTAATTCCTGAAATGATAATTTTAGCGTTAATGGTTGTCGTCATTGCCGGTGTCGTGATGATTACACAAGGTACTCGTAGAATTCCTGTTCAGTACGCAAAGCGAGTAATTGGAAAAAAAGTGTATGGCGGCGTTACGCAATACATTCCGATGAAAGTTATCGCTGCCGGAGTGATGCCGATAATTTTTGCACAGGCAATTATGTTCATTCCGACAACTTTTTTTACGTTTTTCCCGGAAAGCGAAATTGTGCAGCGCATCCATCCGTATTTCACATACACTTCGCTCACCTATTCTTTTATTTTTGGACTATTGATTGTTTTTTTTACATATTTTTATACGGCAATTATTTTTAATCCGAAGGACGTTGCGGACAATATGCAAAAGCAAGGCGGCTATATACCAGGGATTCGCCCAGGAAAACATACTTCGGAATTTATTGATAATGTTTTAACAAAGATTACTTTGCCCGGCTCAGTGTTCTTAGCGATTATCGCAATTCTTCCGGCGTTTATGGTTCGGTTAGGAGTAACAAGTAACTTTGCAAGTTTCTTTGGTGGAACAAGTTTGTTGATTATGGTAGGAGTTGCTTTGGATACTTTGCAACAAATAGAATCGCATTTACTTATGCGTCACTATGATGGATTTATGAAGGGTGGACGTCTCAGGGGACGTCGGGGATAATTTTTTAATCAGGGGTAATCTGCTATGGGTAAAATTACCCTGAAATCACCGCATGAAATCGAGTTGATGCGGGAGAGTGGAAAAATTGTTTCAGCGGTCTTGCGGTTACTCGAACATAATATTCGACCCGGAATTTCCACAATGGAATTGGATGCAATTGCGAACGATTTCATTCTTTCGCAGGGAGGAATTTCAGTTTTTAAGGGTTACTCAAAAGGGGGGCGTGGAAGATTTCCCGCAAGCATTTGTACTTCAATTGATGATGTCGTAGTTCATGGAATTCCATCACCGCGAAGATTGCGTGAAGGGGAGATGATATCGGTTGATGTCGGTGTAATGAAAGATGGTTTTGTCGGGGATGGCGCTTGGACGTTTCGTGTCAGTCAGGTTTCCGAAGAAAAAGAACGGTTAATGCACATTACACATGAATCGCTCTTTGTCGGTCTTAAAGAGGCGCGAATGAATAAAAACGTCCATGATATTTCCAGTGCAATCCAAGATTTTGTTGAGGCGCATGGATATTCGGTCGTGCGTGATTTAGTAGGGCATGGGGTTGGAAGGACATTACACGAGGAACCTCCCGTTCCAAATTTTGGAAAGCCTGGCGGCGGTCCGAAACTTCGTCCGGGAATGACCATCGCTGTTGAGCCGATGGTCAATGCGGGAACGTATAAAGTTTATACTGATGATGATGGCTGGTCTGTTCGAACCTATGACGGATATCCTTCGGCGCATTACGAACACACGATTGCAATAACCGATGGTGAGCCAGATATTTTAACATTGTAGGGAAAAACGATTTTTAGCATTTCGTAACTATGGCGAAACAAGGTCCCATTCGGATGGATGGGGTAATTTTAGAAACGTTGCCGAATGCAACATTCAATGTTCAACTTGAAAATAAGCACGTTGTTCTCGCTCATATTTCCGGCAAAATGAGAATGAATTACATTAAAATTCTCGTGGGTGACAAAGTTACTGTGGAACTTTCACCGTATGATTTAACACGAGGAAGAATTATTTATCGTTACAAATGATATTATTATGAAAGTTCGGTCTTCCGTTCGAAAAATTTGTGAAAACTGTAAAATCATCCGTCGCAGCGGTGTTGTTCGAGTTATTTGTAAAAACCCGAAACACAAACAGCGTCAGGGTTGATTTTTATTATTCATTGAAACCAATACTAATTTTTTATGGCTCGCATCGCAGGAGTTGATTTACCAAAAAATAAGCACGCATTCGTGGGACTCACGTACATCTTTGGCATAGGACGTTCGAGTGCCAAAAAGATTCTCGCCTCGGCAGGTGTTGATGAACACACAAAGATCGGCGACCTTGATGATAAACAAATCGCAAAAATTCGTTCGATTATCACAACAGAATTTAAGGTCGAGGGAGCGTTACGAAGCGAAGTTCAAATGCGTGTGAAACGGCTGATGGATATTAATACCTATCGTGGCTTACGTCATCGAAAAGGTTTACCCGTCCGTGGACAGCGAACACGCACAAATTCCCGCACTCGCAAAGGCAAACGAAAAACTGTTGCAGGAAAGAAGAAAGCAATCGCGAAGAAATAATTTTTTTCACATTTTTCGAATACAATTTATATTATGGCAAAAGCCGTCACGGGAACAGTTAAGAAGAAAAAGAAAACGTTAATAGACGTCAACGGGCACGTCTATATTAAGGCAACGTTTAACAACGTACACGTTACGATAACGGATATTTACGGAAATACCATTAGTTGGTCTTCAGCCGGAAGAAACGGATTCAAAGGGTCGAAGAAAAATACTCCGTATGCCGCGCAAGTTTCTTCTGAAGCCGCAGGGAAAGAGGCGTATGACCTTGGATTGCGAAGAGTCGAAGTTTTTATTAATGGTCCGGGTTCCGGTCGCGAAGCGGCTATACGAGCATTGTTTACTGCCGGGCTCGAAGTTCAGCAGATTCGGGACATAACCCCGATACCGCATAATGGATGCCGTCCGCCAAAACGTCGAAGAGTATAATTACAGTAAAACAACCAAAAAATTTTAATTAACACATCACGAACTTATGGGAAGATACATAGGCCCAAGTTGCCGATTATGCCGGAGAGAAAAACAAAAACTTTTTCTCAAGGGTGTAAAATGTTTTACAGAAAAATGTCCGATTGAGCGAAGAAATACTCCACCGGGACAACATGGACAAGAACGAAAACGCGCAAAAGTTTCCGAATATGGTGTTCAATTACGCGAGAAGCAGAAAATTCGTACGCAGTATGGAATTCTTGAAACACAGTTCCGAAATTATTTTGAGAAAGCATCACGAAAAACAGGGCGAACTGGTGAAACACTCGTACAGTTTTTAGAAAGCAGATTTGACAACGTAATTTACCGTATGGGTTTTGCGCCGTCAAGAAAGTCTGCACGTCAGCTTATTGTTCACGGTCATTTTCTTTTAAACGAAAGAAAAACAGATGTTCCTTCCGTACTCTTGCGACCCGGAGACGTAATCAAAGTACGTGAAACAAGTAAGAAATTAGAAATCATCCACGAGTCCCTGAAGCGAATGAAAGATGCGATGCTTTCCCCGTGGCTGAATTTAGATAAAGGGGCAATGCGCGGCACATTTTTAAGTGTTCCTCAGCGTGCTGATATCCCTTTGAATGCAAACGAACAATTGGTCGTCGAGTTATACTCCAAATAATTAAAGAGAGTTTTTTTCATTACTCAAAGAAGAACTATGTCCACATCTCCTATGCAAATGCCCAAAAAAGTTGAAATCGAACCTACGTCGAAATCAGCAAACTTTGGTAGATTTATCCTTCAGCCTCTCGAGAAAGGTTATGGTGTAACTATAGGGAATTCATTCCGTCGTGTTTTACTCTCTTCAATGCCCGGGCAAGCATTCACCGCCGTACGATTTGATGGAGTTTTGCATGAGTTCTCAACCATTCACGGTGTCAGTGAAGATGTATCGGAAATTATTCTGAACTTAAAACAAGTTCGCATGCGGTTGAACGACAAAAAAATTACACACGTCGAAGTGAGTTTTAAAGGGAAAAGAGAAGTTGTCGCAGGTGATATTACCACGGTTTGTCCCGATATTGAAATTCTTAATCCTGACCATCATCTCGCTACTCTAACCTCTGCCGATTCACAACTGACGATGTATTTAACGGTGGGAAGAGGAAAAGGATATGTTGTTGCCGATGATAACAAATCCCCGGACGCTCCTGTTGGGACAATTGCAATAGATTCTATCTATACTCCCATCAAGACAACGCATTATTTGGTCGAAGCAACCCGCGTCGGACAACAAACCGATTTTGAGAAGTTAATAATAGATGTGGAAACCGATGGCTCCATCACTCCAGAAGAAGCGTTGGTCACTGCTGGAAAGATTTTACGGGAGCACATCCAACTCATCATTTCATTAAGCGGAGAACAGGAACAAAAATCCGTATCTGCAGAAGAAGTTTCTGAGTTACAACGTGTTCGGAAATTATTGCTAACACCTATCGAAGACATAGAATTATCCGTCCGCTCCAGAAATTGTTTGCAGGCGGCAAATATCAAAACCATTGGCGAATTAGTTTCACGCGATGAAAGCGAATTACTCAACGTCCGTAACTTCGGACGAAAATCTCTTGGCGAACTCTCAACCATCGCGCAGGAGATGGGGCTGAAATTTGGTATGGATGTGAAAAAAATTCTCGGTGAAACCGAATAAAATAGAACAACAAAGAACTTTACCGTATGCGTCACAGAAAATCTGGAAGAAAATTAAAACGAACTGCGAGTCACCGAAAAGCATTACTCATCTCGCTTGCAACTGCCTTAATTAGAAGCAAACGGATTCGTACCACTGTTGCAAAAGCAAAAGAAGCACGAATGTTTGTTGAGCCGTTAATTACCCGCGCAAAAAATGCAGTTGCAACGGAAACAGCGGAAAAAAAAGATGTACATGCCCGGCGAATGATTAGCAAATATATTAAAGACCGCGAAGTGGTAACCGAATTGTTTTCCACTGTTGCTCCAAAGGTTGCAACACGTGCCGGTGGTTATACGCGTGTTATTAAACTCGGTCAACGTCACGGTGATGCTGCTGAAGTGGCAATACTCGAATTAGTTGATTTCAATGCCGAAACAATGGCAACGAAAAAACCAAAAACAAAAAAGAAAAAAGAAGAGACAAAAGAAACAACTCCTGTCGAATAACAATTTTTGAAAATCTTTCCGAAGGTCAAGGAAACAAAACTTGACCTTTCGTTTTTTTTAAAGACGAGATTTTTACTGTAATTTTCCCTCCGATAGCCAGACCTATTTTCAGGGCTCTTTTTCATTCGGGAGCAAAATTTTTCATTGCTTCGCTTCTTTGTATCTTTTCTCCGCAATTTTAACTACCAATCTCCATCTCTCCATATAAATACTCATATTCTTATGCCTTTTAAAAATCTCGGATTATCCGATAAACTCGTTCAAGGTATCCTTGCAACTGGATATAGCGCTCCAACCGAAATACAATCTCAAGCAATTCCCGCAGGTGTTGCCGGAAAGGATATTATTGGAATTGCGAAAACCGGAACCGGTAAAACCGCCGCTTTTGTTCTACCGATTTTACAACGACTCTCCGAACATAAACCGACTGATGAACCGCAAGGAAAAAAACATAAACATTTCATCAGAGCATTGGTGGTAGTACCAACAAGAGAACTTGCCTTGCAGGTGGATGAGTCTGTTAAAAACTATGGTCGGTTTCTTCAAATAAAAAGCACAGCAGTGTATGGTGGAATAAGTCTTAACCCTCAGATTCAAGCAATAAGCAAAGGCGTTGATTTTGTGAGTGCAACTCCCGGACGATTACTCGACCTCATACAACAGAAGAACTTAAATCTTTCTTCCGTTGAAATTCTTGTTTTAGATGAGGCAGATAGAATGTTAGATATGGGATTTCTTCCCGATGTGAAAAGAATTATCTCTCTTATTCCGAAAGAGCGACAAACATTGATGTTTTCCGCAACAATGTCGAAAGAAATTCAACAACTGACATCGAGTATTCAACATCACCCAACGGTCATTCAAATCGGAGAACAGCGGAGTCCGGTTGAAACCGTTACACAACATATTTACACAATTCCGCGTGAAAAGAAAATAGATTTGCTCCTTCACATTTTACAAACGGAACAATTGGATTGTGTGTTAGTGTTTTCTCGAACGAAACGGGGAGCAGATAAAATTCAAAAACGATTGGAACGCAATAAAATAAAAGCGACAGCAATTCATTCTGACCGTTCGCAAGCGCAACGAATTCGCGCACTCGAAGGATTTAAGGCTGGTCGTTTTAATGTTCTTGTTGCGACAGATATCGCCGCTCGCGGAATTGATGTGGAAGGCATTTCCCACGTTATCAATTTCGATACCCCGGTGTATGCGGAAGATTATATCCACCGAATCGGGAGAACCGGAAGAGCATCTTCAACCGGTGATGCGTTGACATTCGTTTCGAGAGATGAAGAAGATGCGCTCAAAAGAATCGAACGATTTATTTCAAGAAGACTCGAACGAAAAAAATATCCAACCTTTGATTATAACGCAAAACACTCGGATGATGGACACGGTGAAACTGATGAAAGAGAGGAAGTCCGAGAGAGAAATTTTCAGCGAGAACCACGGCGCGAAAAAAACTTTATTCAAGAAAAACGAAAACCATTTGTACAGCGCGGAAAACCAAGTTCTCCAAGACCCTCGCATGGTTTTCCTGAACGAAGTAAAGCAAAACCTCAGAGACCTTCGAATACGTTCAATGATTCTTCGGATTGGCAAAAACTTATCATAGAAAACGAAAGTCGCATAAAGAAAGAATATGATAAGAACGAGAGAGGTGCACCGCAAGAACGGGATCCAAACAATCCACTCGGGTTCGAACAATATTTTTTAAATCGTTTGAAAAGAAAATACGAAACAAAGAATGAAGAGAAAGCTCCTTTCTGGAAGAAGATTGCTCAAAAGAAGAATAAAAGAAAAAGCCGCATTAGTCCAGTTACAAGATAATTTATACGAAAATTTCTTTTCCATAACTTTGGTATCTATTTTTAAGAACGAATGCAATTCTTAAATCCAGCGATGCTCCTGGGACTTGCCGGCGCGGCAATTCCTGTCATTTTGCATTTACTCAACCTCCGCAAACTTCGCACGGTTGAGTTTTCTACGCTTACCTTTCTCAAAGAATTACAGACGACAAAAATTCGGCGGCTCAAACTTCGCCAGTTTCTTTTGTTGCTTCTTCGTACGCTTCTCATCATTGCAATTGTTTTAGCATTTTCCCGTCCGGCAATGAAAGGGAATATTGTCGGCGCGGTTGGAACACAAGCGCGAACAACTGCCGTAATTATTCTTGACAACACTTTGAGTATGAGCGCGCGTAACGAAGAAGGAGAGTTGTTGAAACAATCGAAAGACTTTGCGGTTCGTGTTATTGATTTGATTAAAGAAGGGGATGAAGTATTTTTGATTCAAACTTCCCAACTTCCTTCGCCGGTAACTGAATCGCCGTTACACGATGCTACGATGCTGAAAACGTTGATACGCGAAACAGAAGTTAGCCAGCGTTCGTTTTCATTCGACGACGCATTTTCACTGACGAAGCAACTTTTGGATAAATCACAAAACACGAATAAGGAAGTGTACTTTCTTTCCGATTTTCAAAATACGAGTTGGCGAAACAGAAAAGAATCCACGCAAAAATTATTTGATGAAAATGTTCGCCTGTTTGTTGCATCATTTTCCTCGAAGCAATCGAACACATCGCTTGATACTGTTGCGATGCAAACGACAATCATCGAACAAAATAAACCAATCACGATTTCTCTCACGGCAAGAAATTTTGGTGAACAAAAATATGATGATGTTGCACTCAGTCTTTTCTTCAACGGAAAACGAGTTGCCCAAAAAAATATTGCTCTCGAATCGTGGGGAAGCCGAACGGAAATATTTTCTCTCTCACCGAATGCGACCGGCTGGATAAACGGTTACGCAGAACTTGAAAGCGACGCTATTGACGAAGACAACCGAAGACATTTTTCCTTTTATGTTCCTGAAAAAATATCTGTAGCATTTGTCGCTGAAAAAGAAACCGATATTCAATTTCCGTTACTTGCATTGAAAGCAAGCGATGATTCAACGCAGTCGCTGTTCGATGTTCAAACAATTTTTCATTCGCAATTGTCGCGTGTGAATTTAAGCAGCGTTGACGTGCTTGTCCTTTCCAATATGAGTTCAATTTCGAAAACGGATGCAGAACAATTATTGCAATTTGTTCGACGCGGCGGCGGGATTGTATTCTTCCCGGGAGATAATTCCGATGTTTCAAATTTAAATTCCGGTTTCTTTGAGACATTTAAAATTTCTCCTGTGCAGGGATTTTTACGTTCCCAAAATACCAGTGTTGTTTCTACTCTTGAAAATATTGATTACAATCATCCTCTGTTTTCCGGCGTGTATGAAAATGAGAAAACAAAACAATCGCAACAATTGATTGAGTCGCCGGAAATATATTCGATGCTTCAGCGCACAACCGGAAAAGAAGGAACAACAATTATTTCATCTCAAAATAATTTTTCTTTACTCAGTGAATATGCAATCGGCAGTGGAAAACTTCTCGTCTATTCTGTTTCGCCAACGCTGTCGTGGAGTAATTTACCATTGAAGGGAATTTTTGTTCCGCTCGTTCATCGCTCTGTTTTGTATTGCGCAATCGGGACTGAACAATCCTCAACATTTCTTGTCGGTGAACAGCCAACGTTAAAAATTTCACGACGCAAAATTACTGATGGAAAACAACTCGCTATAGTCAGTGATGACAGCACGGAGGAAATTGTTGAAGGAATGAAAGAAAACGGAAATTCAATAGTGAGCGCATCCATTCCTCAAAGAGAAAAAGCAGGAAATTATTTTGTGAAATCAATCGAAAAAACTATCGGAATGTTTTCCGTGAATATTGATGCGCGTGAATCTGATTTACGTTCAATCGCAGAGGATGAAATGAAACAATTTTATACTTCAAGCGGAATTGACCCGGCATCGGTTTACCAATTGCAAAATATTGAACGTGTTGACGCTTCAATTATGCAATCGCGTTACGGCGTTGAGTTATGGAAATTCTTTATCGTCTGTGCGCTTGTTTTTGCTTTACTGGAAATGTTTGTTGGAAGAACCGGAAGAAAAGAAATAACCGGAGTGACAGAATAATTGAAAAGTAGGTTTTCCTGAAATGCAAATTGGAAAAATAAATATTGACAACGCAATTCTTCTCGCGCCGATGGAAGATGTTACCGACATACCGTTTCGTCTTGTGTGTAAACGTCTCGGAGCGGATATTGTGTACACAGAATTTGTCAATGCGGAAGGGCTTGTACGCAATTCGCAAAAAACAAAACGCAAAATGTTTTTTACAGAAGAAGAACGCCCGTTTGGAATTCAAATTTATGGCGGCAATGAATGTTCAATGGAAGATGCTGCAAAAATGGCAGAAGAACTTGAACCGGATTTGCTTGATATAAATTGCGGATGCTGGGTGAAAAATGTTGCGGGGAAAGGCGCGGGCGCTGGGCTTCTTCGTGATTTGCCGAGAATGGAAAAAATAATTTCTTCGGTGGTGAAATCAACCAAACTTCCTGTTACCGTTAAAACGCGGCTCGGTTGGGATTCGCAGACAATCAATATTGTGAATGTTGCAAAAATGATTGAAGATTGCGGAGCGAAAGCATTGACAATTCATTGCAGAACACGCGCGCAAGGACATAAAGGCGAAGCGGATTATTCCTGGATTCCCAAAGTGAAAGAAGCAGTGAACATTCCGATTATCGTCAATGGTGGAATTGATTCGCCGCAAAAAGTAAAAGAAATTTTTGAAACAACCGGTTGTGATGGTGTAATGATAGCAAGTGCGGCAATCGGAAATCCGTGGATATTTCGCGACGTAAAATATTATTTTGATACAGGAACGTTACCGGAACAGGTTTCGATTGATGAACGAGTCGAAATGATGCTTTCCCATTTACACACTTCTGTTCAACATAAGGGCGAGCGAACTGCAGTGATTGAATTTCGAAAATATTACTCGGGATATTTGCGAAACACTCACGGAATTTCATTGCTTCGGAGTGAATTGATGAAATTCACCGAACTGCAACCGGTAATTGATTGTATTCAAAATTATTTTTCTCGCTTTCCCGAAAAAGAGAAATTCGAGAAGGTGGATTTGGTTGAAGTAAATTAACATTCTTCTCCTTATTTACCTTTGAAAAACGAAACCGTTTTAAGTATATTTTTCCCGTTAAAAAAACAAGTTCGACGAAATACACATTATTATTGAAAGAAAGACAAACCTATGGAAGGAAATTTTTCTAATCGCGTTCAGGATGTAATTCGATTAAGCCGTGAAGAAGCGCTTCGTCTCGGTCACGATTACATTGGCACGGAACATTTGCTCCTCGGAGTTATTCGTGAAGGTGAAGGTATCGCCGTAAAAATTCTTCGAAACCTTGGCGTTGATTTATATCGCTTGAAACGTTCAGTCGAAGATAGCGTTCGTACATCAGGTGGAACACTTACTGTCGGCAACATCCCGCTTACGAAGCAAGCAGAAAAAGTTTTAAAAATAACCTACCTCGAAGCAAAGTTGTATAAATCCGAAGTAATCGGAACGGAACATTTGCTTCTTTCACTTTTACGCGATGACGATAATATTGCAGCGCAAATTCTTCATCAATATAATATCCATTATGATACCGTTCGCGCAGAACTCGATAATATTCTTCAGGGAAAACCGACCGCTCCTCCGAGTACAAAAGAAAAGAAACAGGAAAAATCAAAAACGCCAGTGCTTGATTCTTTCGGAAGAGATCTGACAAAACTTGCCCGCGAAGATAAACTCGACCCGATTATCGGAAGAGAAAAAGAAATCGAACGTGTTGCGCAAGTTCTTTCCCGAAGGAAGAAAAATAATCCTGTGTTAATCGGTGAACCTGGCGTTGGAAAAACTGCAATTGCCGAAGGATTAGCTTTACGCATAATCGAAAAGAAAGTTTCGCGCGTGTTGTATGAGAAGCGCGTTGTTGCATTGGATTTAGCCGCACTTGTTGCCGGAACAAAATATCGCGGTCAGTTTGAAGAGCGAATGAAAGCCGTGATGAATGAGTTGGAAAAATCGCGCGACGTGATTTTATTTATAGATGAGTTACATACAATCGTTGGGGCTGGCGGTGCGTCGGGTTCGCTTGATGCTTCGAATATGTTCAAACCGGCATTGGCGCGCGGAGATTTGCAGTGCATTGGCGCAACAACGTTAAACGAGTATCGCGAGTTCATCGAAAAAGATGGCGCACTCGACCGTCGTTTTCAAAAAATTATGGTTGACCCGACAACAGTCGAAGATACCATCAACATTCTTAAAAACATCAAACATAAATACGAATCGCATCACGGAGTTCGTTTTACAGAAAAAGCGATTGAAGAATCTGTCCGCTTGAGTGATAGATATGTTACCGACCGTCATCTTCCCGATAAAGCAATTGACGTGATGGATGAATCAGGAGCGCGAATTCATCTCGCAAACATTCAAGTTCCGAAAGAAGTGGTAGAACTCGAAGAACAGTTGGAAGCAATTCGTTCAACAAAAAATCAAGTTGTGCGAAACCAAAATTTTGAAGAAGCAGCGCGGCTTCGCGACTTAGAGAAGAAATATCTCAATGATTTAGAAAACGCAAAACGCGAGTGGGAATTACGTTCCGAAGAAACGGTGTTCACCGTTACCGAAGACCACGTTGCCGATGTCGTTGCAATGATGACAGGAATTCCTGTTAATAAAGTTGCGCAATCGGAATCCGAAAAACTTCTCAAAATGGCAGACGCATTGAAGAAGTCAATCATTGGTCAGGATGAACCGATTGAAAAACTTTCCAAAGCAATACGGCGTTCACGTGCAGGACTTAAAGACCCGAAACGCCCGATTGGTTCGTTCATCTTTTTGGGACCAACCGGCGTTGGAAAAACAGAACTCGCAAAGGTTCTGGCAAAATATTTATTCGATTCGGAAGAAAATTTGATTCGCATTGATATGAGCGAGTATATGGAAAAATTTTCCGTCTCGCGTTTGGTTGGCGCTCCTCCGGGATATGTTGGTTACGAAGAAGGCGGATTTCTTACGGAAAAAGTTCGGCGTAAACCGTATTCCATTGTGTTATTTGATGAAGTCGAAAAAGCTCATCCTGATGTGTTCAACATTTTATTGCAAGTGTTGGATGATGGACTTCTCACTGATAGTTTGGGAAGAAAAATTGATTTCAAGAATACGATTTTGATTTTAACATCGAACATTGGAACACGGGATTTAAAAATCGGCGGTGGACTCGGATTTACGAATGCCGAAACTCGCGATGATTACAAGGATATGAAATCAACAATCAATACGGAATTGAAACGGGTGTTCAATCCGGAATTCCTCAATCGTATTGATGATACCATTGTATTTCACCGCTTGCAGAAAGAGCACATAATGAAGATAATTGATTTGCAAGTAAAAGATTTGGTGAAACGAATGTCGCGAATGAATTTAAAGATTGAACTTTCTCAAGAAGCATTGGAGTTTCTTGCGAATGAAGGATACAGCGAAGAATTTGGCGCTCGACCGTTGAAACGAGTAATACAGCGATTTGTTGAAGACCCGCTTGCCGAAGAAATATTAAGTAAACGTTTTGGTGATGGCAGCAATATTCACGTCGGATTTGACAAAGAGAAGGAAGAATTGAAATTTGTTACCATCAATAGTGATGAACAAAAACTTCCGGAGGAAAATCTCGTCAGTGAACTCATCAGTGAACAAAGTTTGAGTTCGCTCAATATTGGTTCAGAATTGCAGATGAATTAGATAATCGAGGAAGTTTTGTTATGAAATATCCCGTCGTTGTTCATAAAAGTGAATTCGGTTATGATGTGCATTGCCCTTTATTAAAAGGATGCCATAGTCAAGGCGATACTCTTGAAGAAGCGTTGGTAAATATTCAAGACGCGATTCATATGTATTTAGAAATGGTAGCGGAAGAAGAATCCGGAAAATTATACGAAGTTGAAGTTGCTGTGTAATGTTGTTCACGGATATTTCTTCCGAAAGAATAGTTGCGGCTTTTTTAAAAATTAGTTTACGCATAGTGAAACAAGGGAAACATATTACGATGTCTGATGGGTGCATCGTATTTCTATTCCTCATCACAAAAGAGTCAATCCATATACCTTGCGTGCAATTATCAAAGATGCCGGATTGACAGATGAACAATTTAAGAATTTGATTTAATTCGTTAATCTGTATAAAATAAAACCCTTGTTCAGAAAAGAGCAAGGGTTTTTCGTTTTTATAACAGAGTAATTCTATTTTAAAAGAAGCGTGCTTACATAAAACAGAATCATTCCACCAAACACCACGAGCGGAGTTACGCGATTATGGGAGCGATTGATTTCGGGAATTAAATCGCTTGCTCCGACATATGTTGCGGCACCGGCAGAAAAGGCAAAGGCAATACCGACAAAATTTTCATTGATATTGGAAAAGAAAAAAACGGCAACGATTCCTAAGAATGTTGCTATCGCCAATCCTGCAGCAGCGAAAATTGCATGTTGTGTCGGACGGTTTGCGGCGAGCGTGATTGATGCAACGGTTAATCCTTCGGGAAATTTATGAAGTAGAACCGCGATGAAAACTAAAATCCCGATTTGTTCATTAAATAGCATTGCAGAGGAAATCGAAAGTCCATCGAAGAATGCATGAATGGCTAATCCGGTAACTGCGGAAATTCCTGCGAATGGTTTTACGATTTCGTGTTGATGTGTTTCTTCCCCGAAATGTAGATGTCCGACAATCGTGTGTTCAAAAAAATGGAGAAGCGAAAATCCGATGAGAATGTACAGCGATGAAATTGCGCCAACGGATTTTATACTTTCGGGAATTAGTTCAAAAAAAACTAATGCGAGAAGAAATCCCGCAGAGAGCGCAAGCAAATATTCTTGAATTTTTCCCAGCCATTTTTTTCCACGAACAACGACAATGCCGCCGAACAGTTCAGCGAGTGAAGCGAGTAAACCGAGGAGAATAATTTTTAACATTGTTTGTTAGTAATTGGTAATTCGTAATTAGCAATTTGAGGTTCAGTACCATTTTCTAATTACCAGTTACGAATTACGTTAATTTATTTTTTCAGATGTAGTGTTTCAATACACTTCTCATAAATCCTTTTGAACAAAGGGTTTTCCAGAAATCCGTTGTGCAATTCTTCTGCGAGTGGCAATGCTTTTTCGTAATCATTTTCAAAGCGAAATCGAATTTGCAAAAGAAAATACGTCGCTTCTATGTTCGTAAATCTTCCTTCCTTAGATGCGCGTGTAAGAAATTCAATTCCCTTTTCTTTGTCACCGCTTGGAAGGAACCACATCAACGGTTTTACAATTGGAAATTCTTCGGGGATTGCTTCTGCGTAATATTGATACAATCCTATTCCTAAAAATGTATCGGTGTTTTTTTTATCGCGTTCGTATGCTTCCATCATCAGCGACAATCCTTTTTTCCCGTCGAGTATTGCAGAAAGCCAACTTTTGCGATGTACTTCCAATCTTCCGCGATAACCGAGTGCGCCACCTTTGTAAAACATTGCGTTCACATCGTTTTCATTGGAATCAAGTTTTTTATCGCAGACTTCAATCGTCTTTTCAATTTGAGAAAAATATTTTTCATCGAATTGTGTGTTTTCTCTATCCATCAATATTTTCCAATATGTTACCATCGCAGAAAAAAAATATCCTTCAGGTTCGGAAGGATATTCAATTATTATTGAATCAAAAATATTTTCAGCTTCATCAAATCTGCAATGATAAATAAGTGGAATTGTATTTTCAATTCTCGTTTCCATTTTCGATTGCGAGAAAACGAGAAGCGGAAGAAAAATTACTAAACACAGATTTGCACGGAAGTACACAGATTTTGACAAAAGAAAAATCCGCGTAACATCCGTGTAAATTCGTGGTGAAAAAAACAATTTACAATCTTTCACTCAACCAACTTTTCAATGACGAAATTGCAACCCGCACTTGTTCCATCGAATCGCGTTCACGAATTGTTACGGTTTGATTCTCTAATGTTTCCGAATCAACGGTAATACAAAACGGCGTTCCAACTTCATCTTGCCGTCTGTATCTTCTTCCAACTGCACCACTGTCATCGTAGAACACGCGGAAACTCGGACGCAAATCGTGTTCAATCTTTTTCGCAATCTCCGGCATTCCATCGCGATTGACGAGCGGAAAAATTGCCGCTTTAATCGGCGCAAGTTTCGGATTGAATTTTAACACAACGCGCGTTTCCATTTCGCCATCAGCAGTCCGCGCTTCTTCTTCACGATACGCTTCAATCAAAAATGCCATACAGGAACGGCTCGCTCCCGCAGATGTTTCGATGATGAACGGAACATATTTTTCTTTCGCTTCTTCATCAAAATATTTCAAACTCTTTCCGGAAAATTCCTCGTGACGCGATAAATCAAAATTCGTGCGATTGTGAATGCCTTCAATTTCTCCCCAGCCAAACGGAAACTGATATTCAATATCGTACGCGTTACGAGCGTAATGCGCTAGTTTATCGTGCTTGTGCCATTGCAGTTTTTCTTTTCTCATTCCCAAATCGTAAAACCATTGCATACGCTGCTCACGCCAGTATTCAAACCACGTTTCATCGGTTTCCGGTTTCACAAAAAATTGCATTTCCATTTGTTCAAATTCTCTTGTGCGGAAAAGAAAATTCTTTGTGTTGATTTCATTACGAAACGCCTTGCCGATTTGCGCAATACCAAACGGAATTTTTTGCCGCGATGCTGATTGCACGTTGAGAAAATTTACAAAAATTCCTTGCGCTGTTTCCGGTCGTAAATACACAATGGCGGAAGAATCTTCCATTGGACCAATAAATGTTTTGAACATCAAATTAAATTTACGCGCATCTGTGAATGTGCTTTTGTTTCCGCATTGTGGACAGGAGAGAGCAGAGAGCAGAGAGCGGAGAGCATTATCATCGTTTGCAATTTTTGCAAATTCACTCTCTATGATTTCATCTTTTTGTTGTCCTTCAAATTTTCCGGGAAACATTTCGCGGAGAGTTTCTTTTTTCTTTTTTGTAGAAAGTTCATCCAACAAAATATCAACACGATAACGCGCTTTACAACTTTTGCAATCTACCATCGGGTCAGTAAAATTTTCAACGTGTCCCGATGCTTCCCACACGCGCGGATGCATCAAAATTGAAGCATCAAGTCCTTCGATGTTGTCGCGGAATGTCATCGCTTTCCACCACGCATCTTTCACGTTGCGCAAAAGTTCAACGCCGAGCGGACCGTAATCCCAGCAGCCGTTGAGTCCGCCGTAAATTTCCGATGATTGAAATACAAATCCCCGCCGTTTTGCCAGCGAAACGATTTTATCCATTATGTTTTCTGATTGTTTTACCATTGAAAGTAATTAAAAGTGAAAAATCGAAGTTAAAAATCTCTATTTTGATTTGTTTAAAATAATTGTTTTACAATTTTTTAATAGTTCAGATGCAACGTCTTGTGATGCCGTTCTTGTGTTGCCAAGAATTGTTACTGATTTTTTATCAGGAATACTTTTAAACACGCCATTAAAATAATAATCAGCATTTGCAGAGGCAAAGTCTTCTACATATTTTCTTTTGATTTTTACAGCATCTTTAACTCTTTCTGCTTTATTCAACAACTGGGGGTCAGCGTAAATAATTCCTACTTCGGATAAAACAAAAATTGTCGGTTCATCCCATTCTGCTGTATTATCAGCACCTAAAACATTTATCAAACGAATATCTCCGCTTTTTGTGAAAGATGCCTTTGATGAAAAAGAGGATATAGAATTATCTGACCAATCTGTTACACTAAAATCGCTTCTTTGATTGACTTTTCCAACATGAGTTGCAATCAAATCGTCAATTGAATTTATGGCAGCAATTAAAATATATTCAAGCACACCGCCAACAATAAATCTGTTTTCATAGATTGCAGTATCATAAATAGTAAGAAGTTTAGTTATTGCTTCAAGGGTTTCATTTTTTGCTGGAAGAGATAAATTGTTTTTGAACTTGCGAAAAATGTTTCTTGATGTATCAAACGACGGCATAAATAAAATAGATTAGTTTGTAATTTTGATAAAATATCTCTATGAAAGAATTTTTCTTGTTGATTTTGATTTCTTTTTACTGTAATATTTTTTCCCTTTATCAAATAACGTTAAAACATTTTCTTGTTTGATACTTAAACTTTCATCTTTAATTCTATAAACATTGTTTTCCAACCGTTCATTTGCAAACTCGTAATAATCTTTTACTATTTCAAATCCAAGATAATTTCGATTCATCATTTTAGAAACAACTGCAACTTGTCCCGAACCTAAAAACGGGTCAAAGATAATATCGCCTTCTTCACTCGAATAAGAAAGTATCTTACGAATAATTTCTGCTGGAAGTTTTGTTGGAGTTTTTTTATCTCCTGTCCAATATTCTCGTTTTATATTCCAAACATCAAGAGAATCCTCGCTTATTTCCCAAACATCTTCTTTATCATCGTAGTGAAGTGATTTTCCATTTTGATTTCTTTCAGTTTGATTGAAACGAGAAAAAGGGAAAAATTTTCTTTTGTTATCATCATTCAAACAAACATAAAGAATGTGATAATGCGAAGTAACAAATTTTCTTTTCGTAACAACGCCAAATTGATATTTCCAAATAATATGATTGATGGTGATAAAATCTAATTCATCGAGAGCAAACAAAATATCTTTTAAATAATTCCAACCGGAAAAAATGTACATACTTCCCGAATGTTTGAGAAGTCTTTTCACTTCGCTTAACCACGAAAGAGTAAATTCTAAATATTCGCTTCCAACAATTTCCGTATAACCTTCAATGACCCTTGAAGATTTTCTATTGTAATTTGTTCGTTTTGCTTTGAAATCAATTCCAAATGGTGGGTCAGTAATTACAAGGTCAATTGATTGAGAAGGAACAAGTTTCATTCCTTCAACGCAATCAATGTTGTAAATGTTATTGAATTCTATTTTGTTCATTATTTTAACCATTAGTGCTTCTTTGTGTTCTCAGTGTCTTAGTGGTGAAAGAAAAACCACTGAGGCACTAAGAGCACGAAGGTTCACTTAGTTTCTTTTCTTTTTGTTTTTTGGAACAACATTTTTCTTTACAACTTTCTTCTCCGCAATGCTAACTTTAGATTTTGGCGGAGAAGGTAAATTGCTTGTTGTAGTTAATTTTATTTGTTCAACAATTATTCCTTCATTCTTCATTTGCATTGAAAGAACAAGTTTTTTCAAATCTTGTGTAGCGAATGGTTCGCAGTTGTAATTTCGCGCAAGTTCGTGAAGTTGTTTGTTAATGAGAGTTTGCGATATTCCTGTTGCAAGTGAAACTGTTCTCGTTATTCTTTTCTTCGATGAATTTGGAATTTCTGTTTCCGTTTTCTTTATCCAATATTCTTTCACGCCGAAATTAAACAACGCCGTATCAATTTTCGCATCAAGAACTACAAGCAGTGAATCAACATTCGGTTTCGGAATTTCTTTCGTTGAAAAACTTGCAACTATTTTATTGTAACTCAATGCAAGACACAACACAGCAAGTATGCTTACTGTGATAATGCGAACGTAAATGTATTTAGGAAGTTTCATAAACTGGTTTGAGATTGGCGGTTTGTGGTTGGAGAGAATATCCTTTAAGACTCAAACCTCTAATCACAAACCTCCAACCTATTTCCCTAGAAAATTTGCTTTTCTCTTTTCGAGAAATGCTTTCGTTCCTTCTTTCATATCGGAAGAATCGCAGCACACGCCGAATAAACTTGCTTCCAATTTCAATCCTTCACTGAGCGGAGTTTCCATTGTCATATTAATTGCTTTCAGCGACATACGAATTGCAAGTTGTCCTTTCGATGCGATAGTTTGCGCGAGTTCGTTCGCAGTTTTCATTAGTTCAGAAAGCGGAACAACTTTTGTAACAAGTCCAATGCGCAATGCTTCATTCGCATCAATCGGATTTCCCGTGAGAATCATTTCCATTGCTTTTCCAACACCGACAATTCTTGGCAAACGCTGCGTTCCACCGTAGCCGGGAAGAATTGCGAGATTCACTTCCGGTTGTCCGAACTTTGCATTCTCACTTGCGATGCGAATATGACACGCGAGCGCAAGTTCACATCCACCGCCAAGTGCATAACCATTGATTGCCGCGATGACCGGTTTTCCAAGATGTTGAATCGCATCAAAAATTTCTTGTCCGTTTGCAGAAAATTCTTTTCCCGAATTTCCATCAAGCGAAGTGAGTTCGCTAATATCTGTTCCCGCAACAAACGCTTTTTCTCCCGCGCCGGTAAGAATTACAACATCAACATCGTTTGAAGTTTTGATGTGTTCAAAGAGTTGTTTTAATTCCGATTTTGAAGTTGCATTCAATGCGTTCAGTTTATCGGGACGATTGATTGTAACCGTTGCGATTTTGTTTTGAGTTGAGAAAAGAAGTGTTTGAAAATTCATAAAAAGTTATTGGAAAAAAAAATCGTGCCTTTGTGTCTTGGTGTTTAAATTATTTTACCACAAAGACACCAAGACACAAAGTAAATCTAAAATATAAAATCTAAAATGCTCTATGCTACTTCAACTCTGCTTTGGTCCCCAATCATAAAACGATGTACACGCGGTTTTCCGATTGCTTCAACAATTTCAACATCGTTACCGAGAATACTTCCTTCGATGCGGATGTTCACGTTTTCAATTTTGCATTTTGTCATCACGATGCTGTATTCCACTTCACTGTTTTTTACAAATGAATCATCCCCAACAGAAGTGAACGGACCAACGTAACTATTTTCAATCGTGCAATTTTTCCCGATGATTGCGGGACCGCGAACAATCGAGTTGATAATTTTTGCGCCGCTTTCGACAATAACTTTTCCCGCAATCGTAGAAAGCGAATCAACATTGCCGGAAATTTTTGTTTCAATGTTATCAAGCACAAGACGATTCGCCTCGAGCAAATCGTTTGGCTTTCCCGTGTCTTTCCACCAACCGGTAATTTCCGCGTAACCAATTGTAAATCCTTTGTCAATTAAATACTGATGCGCATCGGAAATTTCCAACTCGCCGCGCGCCGATGGTTTGATGCTGTTCACCGCTTCAAAAATGTGATGATTGTAAATGTAAATTCCAGAAACTGCAAACTGACTTTTCGGAATGTTCGGCTTTTCTTCCACGCCAATAATTTTTCCATTCTTGATTTCGGGAACACCGAATCGCTCCGGGTCTTTTACTTTTGCGAGCGTGAGAAAACAATCACATTTACTTTTTTCAAATTCGTCAATGAAACGTTTCACGCCGCCGACAACCATATTATCGCCGAGATAAAAAATAAAGTTTTCTTTGCCGATAAATTTTTCTGCGAGTTGCACAACTTGTGAAAGTCCGCCTGGAACAATTTGCGGAATGTATGTTATCTTCACATTCCACTTGTCACCGTTGCCGATTGTTTTTTGAACTTCAACATCGTCCGCATTGACAACAATGCCGATTTCTTTTATTCTCGCATCAACGGCGTGTTCGATTGCGTAATGCAAAATCGGTTTGTTGGCGATGGGAATGAGATGTTTGTTTTGCGTGTGTGTGAGCGGGCGAAGTCGAGTTCCGCGTCCGCCGCTTGCGATGAGTGCTTTCATAGTTTTTGTTCAGAATTTTTTGCCGACAAAAATACGAAAAGTTTGTGGATGAAGTGAATAGCACAGAGATTAAACGGATTCGACGGATTTTCACCGACTAAATCCGTGAATATCTGTTACATCTGTGTCATCTGTGTTCTATTTCTTTCTTAAAACGTTGAGAATATTTCTTTTTTCCACTTCCGAAATACCACCACGTTCTTTCGCAATTGAAATGGCAAGAATTCCAAGCTCTTTGTAAGCAGAAATGAGTTGTGGAGAAAATTTTTGCAATGCATTCAAGTGCATTTCAATTGTATTTACATCGCTGCGAGTGAAAGGACCGGTGAGCGCAGAAGTTGGTGAAGTTGAAAGAGCATTTTTGATGGAGGAATGGAGTATTGGTGTGAAAACTTCCTTCCATTGATTTGGAGATGAAAAGTTTGCAGAAATTTCTTCGAGCATTTTCAAAAGCACAACAGAAAAATTTGAAGAAACAACGCAAGCAAGATGATACAATGGTTTCAATTCCGATGAAATGAAAACAGATTTTCCGTTCATCTTTTTTGCAAGTAGTTTCATTGTCGGTTGCAATTTCTTTTCACATTCAATTCCGAAAACAATATTGTGTGAAATATTTTTCTTCAATTGTTGAATAGAAAGTGTACGAGGAAAAGTTTGAATGGGGTGAATTCCGGCAACTTTTGCTCCTTTCTTTTTTAAGGAAGAAAGAACATCAACAGAGTGAACACCCGAAACGTGCGCGACAATTATTTTCTTAAAATTTAAATTTGAAGTTGCAGCAATTTCATCATCAACATTTTTCAAAGCTCCATCGGGAACTGCGAGAAGAAGTAATTCTGTTTGCGGAGAAATATCTTTTATGGATATGGAAATGTTTTTGCAACGAACAAGTTTACCAAGTTTCTTTGCCGATTCCTTTGTTCGGGATATGATAGAAACGATTTCAAATTCATTATCAAACAAAATGGAAGCAAGAGTTGAGCCAACTTTACCAGCACCTACTATTGAAATTTTATTCACTTGGGATTATTGAGATTATAGGGATGATGTTACAAATTACCAATGACTAATTACGAATAACAATTCACGATTCACGAACAATAACTGCACTCATATATCCAACAACTCGCTCTCTATCACTGGTTACATCGCCGGAATTACGATGATGTAAAATTCTTGTTTGCGTTGCGCCGAGAAGTTTTGCCGCGTGAAGAACTGCAACCGCACAACCGCCGCCACAACCTTCGGTAATATTATTTTCTAAATCGAACATAAGTTTTTCTTCGTCGAAATGTTTTACGTCGTTGATAAATACTTCATCAAGTTTCTCTGCTTCATGCGCAGAATAATAATGCGATAAATCTGAACTTGCAATGAGAACAACATTTTTTTCTTTTGAAATTTTTGCAAGTGTTCCTCCGAGCGAAAAACAATTCTCTCTTGTTTGATTTCCAATAATGATGGGAAGAATTTTTATTCTGTTTCCAAACAACAATTGCAGAAACGGAAGTTGCACTTCAATCGCATGTTCTTTGCGATGTCCGATTTCATCTGCGATTATATTTTTATTTTCTTTCAATAATTGAGAACGCAATTTATCATCAATTTCAATTTCACCAAACGGCGTTGAGTAACTTTTTCCCGGAAAGACAGAAATGTTTTCAAAAAATTCAAAATGACTTGGCGCAACGATGATTGCAGTTGCTATATTTTTTTGTCGAAGACTCGACTCGTTGAGATGGAGAGTCTTGTAACCGTATGCGGCAGTTAAACCGGAATACATATATCCGGCGTGAGGAGAAATGAGCGCAATAATGTGAGAATCAATTTTTGGCGGGAGCGCTTCTTGAAAAAGCGCTTCGAGTTCTTCGGAAAGTGTTGTAGGATTTTTGTGATAAAACATTCCCGCAACAACCGGCGCGCGAATGGAAGTTGCATTTGTCATAGCACGGCATTAAACGTTCCAAATTCCGTAACGGTGTCTGTTGTAAACATAAATAATTTTGCTTGTGGTTCTTTCCAGCTGTCTTTCGTAAGCCCTGCTTTGAGCGAAACATTTTCTAAAAATTCCTGACTTGTCCATTTCATTTCGGTAGCGACTTGCGGAAGTAACAATCCGCGATTACCGTTGTAAATGATGTAGATGCCGTGTGTACCGATATTCAGTTCCTCAGGAGATTGCAGGGGAATCAGCGGGGAAAGAACTGAAACTTCTAATTGAATCGAATTCAGTTCCATTGAGGAAACCGGATTAAAGCGCGGGTCATCTTTTGCGGCTTTTATTGCAGACTCCCGAACTGTTTGGTGCAACGGTTTTTTTGGTTCAACATAACCGATACATCCCCGTAAATTTGCCCCGACTTTCAATGTGACAAACGCGCCGCACGGTTTGAGTAATTTTGCAGTTAAGGGGGGAAGGGAACGTTCAGGTTTTCCCGCAATAACTCGTTCGATGGATGTACGCGCGATGAATAATAATGTTTGTTTTTCGTCTGTTGTTAAATTCATTTTCAATGCCTTTTGAATTTTGAGCGGCACAAAAATACTAATTCATTGTGTAGTTTCAAACTTTTTTTTAAAAAATTTCATTTCATTTGTTGGAGTTTCTCAGGTAAAGTATATTTGAGCCAATAAAAATCTCGTTTAACCTAATCATTCAGTTTTCTTTCAATGAAAAAGTCCTTACTCATAACTATTCTATTCACACTTATTACTTTTTATCATTACAATGCAGTTTCACAAAATGGCGCCCGTTGGGTTCGCAAAGTTCCCGGGAATGGTTTGGGAAATCCATTTGCCTATAATCCATTGAATGATAATATCATTTATTGTTCTCCCGGTTCACCAACCATTTGGATTAGCCGCGACAGAGGGAATACATGGTCGCAGTTTTCAACGTTGAACGGAGGAAATCAAATTACTTCCATCATTGTTAATCCACGCGATACCAATCATATTCTTGTCGGGCAGCAGGGGGGGACGAGTGATTTCGTTAAAAAAAGTACCGATGGCGGACTAACGTGGACCATCGTAGGCAATTTTCAATTTTCTTACTTTGGTGTTCCGTTAGAGTGGGTTCCTGAATTTCCTGATTTAGTTTATGCGATGAACGGAACAAGTTTTGTTCGCAGTGTAGATTTTGGTTCAACGTGGGAAACACGGTCGAACACTACCGGACTTTTTAATGAGCAATGCGATATGGTGATTCGTCCTGATAATCCCGACATTCTTTATTTGGGGGATAACGGTTACGGTATTTGGAAATCCACAAATGCCGGAGCGACGTGGGCTCAAAAATATAATGCGACTGCCGGCGAAGTTCCGATGATGGCGATTGACCACAATAATCCGATGATTGGGTATGGAACAAAATTTAGTGGGACAAGAGGTATGGTAAAGACGACGGATGGGGGAGAAACGTGGGCGTTGATTCCGAACACTCCATTCCAAAATACGAACACGTGGGGTGTTGTTACTTCCCTTACGCATACAAATTATGTGTATATGGGAACATACGGTGGTTCAACTGAAATTGCAGGCGTATGGTTTTCCCGCAATGAAGGGGCGACATGGGAAAGATTTTCCAATGATAGTTTAGGTTCAAAATCCAATTATGGTATGCTCGTTCTTGATACGCTCTCGGTGTTTGTGCTTCAGGGAGATGGCATTTACAAATACAGGTTTAACACGCAAAGTTCACGGAATGTAAAAGTAAAATTTTCTGTCAATGCCGACCATAGTCTTGATTTCCATAATGATGCGCCGCTCGTAAATCCAACATCAGTGTATGTAAAAGGTGAACTTCCTGTTTTAGGTTCCAACGGTGGCAACTGGACATTTGCCGATACAAGCAGTACTTCCTTAACACGTTTGTACGATGATGGAACTCACGGCGATATAACTCCGAACGATAAAATCTGGTCGCGTGATATTATTTTTCCTGTTGGTACACCGAAGGGACAATTCAAGTATAAATATGGCGCGGCTTACAATGGTGTAGATACTGTTAATAACGGAATTCAGTACTTAAATAACGAAGCCGAAGGAAGTTTCTTTCATTCAAAAACATTTGATGATGTTGATACCGTTCTTGTATTTGCAACCGATGTTTGGCGTACACGGGGAATTTCGCAAAGTATGACTGTTCAATTTTCTGTTGATGTCAGCGGCGGTGTGGATGTGCATAACTTCCGTACAATCTCCGATGCAACTTCGTTATGGTTGAAAGGCGACATTCTTCCGTTGGGAAAAATGCGCGGCAACTGGACTTTTAGTGATACGACAAATAATTTGTTGACGCGGTTATATAATGACGGAACGCATAATGATTCTGTTGCGAATGATAAAATTTGGACAACCTCTTTGGTGTTTCCTGAATATACACGAATCGGAATGTTTTCTTACAGATATGGTGCGTCGTATTCCGGCGTTGATTCGGCAAATGGCGGCGTACAGTATCTTAATAATGAAATGCTTTCGAACGAGAATGGACATATCGCAATGATGGAAGATGGAATTTCTTCAATTATTTTTCCCCGGGATAAATGGAGGAGTGTCCATTCAGGAATCCTTGCCGTGTCCGATGATTCCCTTTCGGTAAATGTTCCGCGCAATCAGACAGTCGAGGAAGACATTACGCTTTTGAATGTCGGTGAAGTTGGTGGAAGCAATCTTCACTTTTATCTTTCCGTTGAAGACGCGGATTATGATACCGCGTTGTTGTTTGGTGCGTACTCAACAACAGGAAATACCGGAAGGGAGAAAGGAAACATTTATTATGTAACGGCTTCAACTATCCTAAAGGAAATTTCCCTGTATGGAAATGTTGGAAATTCTGCGCAAATGTATTTCTTCGTGTATGAGGGAAATACCCGCACATCGGTGTACAAAAAAGTTTTTGCAAAATCCGTTACGATTCCCGCAGGCGAAGGATGGAAGAACGCAAGCGATATTCGGGTGAATTTAAAAGCGGGGAAATTTTATTATATCGGTTCTTCGTGGCAGAACATTACTTCCTTTACCTGGGGAAGAAACAGTTCCACCGATTCGGTTTTCGTACCATTCGGGTTTACGCTGCAAGGACAGGGGGGAAATAATGTTGCCTCCTACCCGCCGGTGGATAGCGTGTTTGGTTCAAGTTTCACCAACCCCAATGGTTATTATTACCAGCAGTTGAAAACCAATACTACTCCGTACATTGCACTTGCGCAGGTTGAAGGGAGTATCGCACCGCAGCAATCGCTCGATATTTCTTTCACGGTGAACGGTACGATGCTTGAGGAAGGAAGTCATTCGGCAGTGTTCACCATCGAATCGAGCGATAGGAATAATTCTTCCAAATCCATTCCGTTGCACATTTTTGTCTTGCCTCCTGTTTCTGTGAATGAAAATGAAAACAAACCGTTGCAATTTGCACTGAATCAAAACTATCCCAACCCGTTTAACCCGACGACGCAATTGTCATTTGTTTTACCCGCCTCAGGCGGGCAAGTTGGTCATACATCATTGGTAGTTCTCAAAATATATGACGTTCAAGGTAAGGAGGTTACGACGTTAGTTAATGAGAACTTAGAAGCAGGAAAACATAGCATAATGTTTAATGCAAGTACGTTACCGAGCGGAATATATTTTGCAAAACTTTCTTCGGGAAAATTTTCGGAAACACGAAAGTTGTTGTTGATGAAGTAATCGTTATTTTTTCCTCAAGGTCAAGTCTTCACGGGCTTGACCTTTTTTTGTTTTTATAAAAAATTTCGTTTATTCGGCTCACAAAAATTGAACGGCAAAATAAATCAGTCGTAAGATTTTTGAAATTTCAATTAACAATTTATATCACTTAATTATTTCAGGAGTAAAAAATGCTTAGGTCAATATTATTATTAATCATGTTGTTTACCCTCGTAAACATTTTAGCCATTGCCGGAGCAAGCAAACACTACACTGCTTCTCGTGTTCGAATTCCCGCCGTAAAAGATGTACCAACGCCATTAAAAGCACAAATTCAAAATTTACCAAGACAAACTAGCCCTCATCGTGAAAGCTCAAGCGATTTAACCTGGATACGGATGGATAGTATGCCGAATGTGTATGGCGTTTCAAATGCTGATATTAACCCGCTTGCCTATGACCCGTGGAATAATAGCGTTGCTATGATATATCGCGGACATCTCAACTATCAACCACCAAATCCAACCACAGGTTCATTGTGGTATGGTTTCTCATCAAATGAATTAGCAAGTTGGACGCGCATTGGTAAATTGAACGCAGATATAGAACAATACGCGAGATATCCAAGTGCGACTATATCGAATCCAACCCACAGTCCTTCACAAACAAATGTAAAATTTATTTACTCATTCCCACATCTTACGGGAGGAAGTGCGTTTGGGACTTTAGGATATGGGTCGGATCCTTATTTAGAAAATACCCCATTTACAGTACTAACACCATCATCCGATTATGGATCTCAAACGTACACCTGGGTTGATGAAAACCAACCTAATGTCTATTTTTTAGTTGAAAGGACGGGTCCTCCTTATCTCATAGAGTTTTGGCGTTCAACGAACCAAGGCGGCTCTTGGAGTATTACGCAAACCTGGGATGCCACCGCAACGTGGACAACACTTTGGAGTGAACGGGGTCAAAAGGTGGGTAGTACTATTTACGTTGAGGCTGTTGCCGAGCCGCTCGGAAACACAGATCCCTTGATGCCCATGCTGACGAAATCAACCGACAATGGAGTAACCTGGACAGATTGGGAAACGGTGGATTGGCGTACGATACCAGCATTATCCCAATATGATGATGTGGGTTCAATAGACGAAAGAATTTCACATGACTTTGTGGTTGACGCTTATGGATTTGAGCATATATTTATTTCTTTAATAGATGTAAATATCGTGCCAGAAAAATTGGACATCGTGGAAATCTATAGAACTCCAAACGGATGGAATGCAAATATTATTGCTCCCCGCACACTTTCGTTTGTACCTGGTTTTGTAGCGCTTACCCAGATGGATTGCGAATTATTTGCTTCTATAAATGTTGACAGGACATACATTGCAGTAAAATGGGTTGATGCTCCAGCGGAGGGGGAGAGCGCAGGTGATATATTTATTCGTGGTAGAAGTATTACGGGAGTTTGGGGACCGATAATGAACGTAACGCAAACAAGCGGTCCTTATGGAAGAGAAATGTCCACCCACCTTGCTCCACGGATGAAACTCGTTGGAAATACTGCAACCGTATATTTGACAAAAACAGAACAACTTGTCGTCGTACCTGATAGTATGCTCGATGATACACAACCGTGTGCAATATGGGGAGCCAGTTTTTCTTGGAATGTTGGAGGTGGTCCTATTCCACCTACTCCTTATACTCTTAATTCGACAAATATTTCATTTACATCTGCAACACTAAATGGTACTGTTAATCCTAATGGATTATCAACAGATGTCTATTTTGAGTGGGGAAGCACGACGATGTATGGAAATACAACCCCACAACAAAATATTGGAAACGGGGTGAATTTTGTGAATGTGAATTCAAATATTTCCGGATTACAACCAAATACAACATATCATTTTCGTGTCTCAGCAATAAATAGCACAGATACAAGTAGCGGTGAAGACCGCACATTTGTTACCTTAAGTCCACCAACAATAAATCCTAAAATCGTTTTAGTTAAAGATATTCCATTCGACCAGGGGGGGAATGTTTTGGTAAAATGGGTCGCTTCTGCTTTAGATACAAACGTGAATCAATTCCCATATTATGGTGTATGGCGAGCAATTCCAACAATGTTGAAAAACGATATGCATGTTAATCTACTGAAGCAAATTAAAAACGAAAGCAAGAAAAATAATCCTGGAGAGGGAGAACTCTTTGGTTATACTTGGCAGTGGGTTGGCAATCAACCTGCATTACGATTGCCGGAATATGGCTATGCCGCTTCAACATTGTACGATTCATCGTCTCGAACAAATGGACGACATTATTTTATGATTGTAGCACACACATCTGACCCTAACGTTTTTTATTTATCGAATGTTGATAGCGGCTATTCAGTGGACAATCTTCCACCCTTTGCACCAAAAAATCTTTTTGGACAAAAGGTAGGCAACCAAATTCATCTACGATGGAACAAAAATTTAGAAACGGATTTGCAAGGATATGTTTTGTATCGTAGTGTTACCCCCAATATCAATCCCGATGTCATTCAACCGTTTGCCTCAACTCAAGACACAATATTTATTGATATGAATCCTCTCCCGGGAACGATTTCATACTATATCATTAGGGCAAAAGACGTTAACGATAATTTTAGTATGAAAAGCAACGAGGTACAAGTTTTTCTTGTTGGCGTAAAAGATATTGATGGAGTAACGCCGAATCAGTTTGCGCTATACAAAAATTATCCGAACCCCTTTAACCCGATGACGATGATACACTACGATATTGCTTCACCATCATTCGTTTCCTTGAAAGTTTATGACGTTGGTGGTAATGAAATAGCACGAATCGTAAATGGATTTCAAAATGTCGGAAAACACGAAGCGACATTCAACGCCTCTTCGCTTCCGAGCGGAATATATTTTTACCGACTTACAGCCGGTAATTTTGTTGCGACGGAGAAAATGGTTTTAACAAAATAAAATTTTTATTCACAGCTCAAGGTCAAGTCTTCAACGGACTTGACCTTTTTTGTTTCTATATTGAACTGAATTTTTATTTGAAATATACAATGCACTTTCTTGATGAAGCAACAATTTATGTAAAAGCGGGCGATGGGGGAGACGGGATTATCAGTTTTCGCCGCGAAAAATTTATACCCAAAGGGGGACCCGACGGTGGAAATGGCGGAAGAGGGGGCGACGTTGTTTTGCGAGCGGATAGGCAACTCTCCACGCTGATTGATTTCCGTTACAAACAAAAATATATTGCCGAGAAAGGAATACACGGATTCGGCTCGAATAAAACGGGACGCGATGGAAAAGGATTAGTCATTCGTGTTCCGTGCGGTACAGAAATTTATAACAACGAAACAAATGAATTTATCGCCGACGTTGTTGAGGATAAACAGGAATTGCTTCTTGCCCGTGGCGGTGGTGGTGGACGCGGCAATCAGGAGTTCGCAACACCGACGAATCAAGCGCCGCGTATTTGCGAACCAGGCCGATGGGGTCAGGAATTTACGATTCGTCTTTCTCTCAAATTGCTTGCGGATGTCGGATTAGTCGGATTACCGAATGCAGGGAAGTCAACACTTATTTCCCGTATCTCCGCCGCGAAACCGAAAATTGCCGATTATCCATTTACAACGCTTGTTCCGAATTTGGGAATTGTCCGCATTGATGAAGAAAAAAGTTTTGTTGTTGCGGATATGCCGGGGATAATTGAAGGTGCGCATAAAGGCAAAGGACTTGGCATTCAATTTCTCAAACACATCGAGCGAACAAAAATAATCGTGCTGTTGATTGATGCGACCACAGAGAACATAAAAGAAACGTATAACATTCTTATCAATGAAATGGAGCAATTCAGCGAGGGTTTGGTAAAGAGAAAGCGAATTGTTGCTTTGACAAAAATAGACGCTCTCGATGAATCAGCACGAAAGAAAATTTCCAAACAAAAATTTGGAAGGGGCGTTAAAGTAATTCCTATTTCATCCGTCAGCGGTGTTGGACTTGATGAGTTGGTACCGGCGATGTGGGAACATATTTCTTAAAATCACATAATCGAAACTTCTTTTAGAATCTGTTGGAATTTATGCAAAAGATTGGTATATACATCCGTAATTTTTTGCAAAAAATACGTTTAATGCTGCTGAATTTTTCAAATTTTCTTTCGGTTGCCAAATCATAATATATATCTCCATTGAAATTTTATCGTTTATTCTCCGATAATATCCTTGAATCGTTTTCCCCTATGAAAATTATTATTTGTACTATTGCATTTTTTCTTTTCAGTTCACCGTTTGTCATCGCTCAGGACACAACAAGCGGCGGTTATATTGTTCCCAAAAAGAAAAAGATTGGGAAAATAAAACAAATAGTTCCCAAAGAGCGTGAAGGCATTCGAACATTAAACATTGGCGGAAAAGCGCAATTAGACCTCCGTCAGGAAAGTCGTACGATAAAACCTCCGACCTACACAATGGAAACTATGGTTGTAACATCGGAGCGGGTAGAAAATAAACTTGCCTTTACAACGAATTCCTCATCGCTCTTTACTTCGACGGATATCCTTTCCATTCCCTCAAATCGTTTTTCAGATGTTTTAAATAACATCCCGGGATTTATTGTTTTAAAGAAAGACGGACTGGGAAATAATTCGGTTACGACGATGCGAGGATTTTATGGCGGAGGAGAATCGGACTACGTTCTGTTCTATGTTGATGGAATGAAGATGAATGATTTGGAAAATGGAGCGATTGATTGGAATAGTATTTCGCCGTACGACATTGCAAAAATGGAAATACTTCGCGGACCTGCTTCTGCCTTGTATGGCGATGTTGGACTTGGCGGTGTTATCAACGTAACGACGAAAGAGGAAAAAGTTTCAACAGGAGTCGCTTCAATGAGCGCGGGAAGTTTCGGCGGTCGTGAACTCAATCTCCGGACATCCGGAAAAGTGCAGGATGTGCCATATCGTCTTTCGTTTCAATCTTCCGCAACGGATGGTTTTCGAAAACATAGCGGATGGGGCAATTCGACATTATCGGGTGATGTAACGACTTCCCTTAATGCAAATTCAAAATTACAATGGTCATTCTCCAATCGAACAACGAACTTCGATGACCCGGGTCCGCTTACGCCTGCTGATTTACTCAATGATAGAGAGGGAACAAACATCAATTACGGTTCGGATGGTAAAATTGAAAACCGTTTTAATGGTCGGGTGAATTATTCAACTACTCTTTTTGAGAGAGCAGATTTTCGCGCGGGATTTTACACTCAACAACGCACGGCAAATACCATAGGCACCATTCCACTTCTCGATACTGCTTTGACAATTTTTTATAACACAAAAGAGAGAGAAGTGCAAAGCGGTGTTTTCGGTATTGACGCAACGGCAATTGTTGAAGATACGATTGAAGATATACCGAACAAATTCATTTTCGGGTTGGAATTGGAAACGGGAAAATTGCAAAGTACCTATTTTACGTATGACGGGTTAACCGATTCCCGTACAGGTTGGTCTTCGTATGGAGTCGGAAAACGTCATCACGTCGGGATGTTTGTTCACGATGAAGTGCCGATTACTCCCAAAGTAAAATTGAACGGCGGGTTTCGTTTCGATTCATACAATGATTCCTATGATGTAAATTCGGCATCGGCTTCTCACACCTCGGTAACTCCGAAAGTTGGCGCGAATTATTTATTTGCTACGGAACTGGAGAACGATATTCCGGTGTACACAGGAAATGTGTACGGAAATATTTCCAGAGCATTTAAAGCGCCCACACTTGACCAATTGTTTGACCAACGGTTGCCTATATCCAATCCGAAACTCAAACCACAAAACGGTTGGAATCTCGAAGCAGGCGTTTATCAGCGGGGTAGAATTATCGAAAAGAAAATGTACGGTGAAATGGTAACATCATTTTATTTTATCCCTATGACAGATGAAATTGATTATGATGTTGCCACGTCGAAATATGCAAACATAACAAACTCCCAGCATCTTGGCATCGAAAATGGTTTTAAATTGCATTGGGTACCGAATATTACGGCATTCCTTAATTACACATTTACATCCGTTACATTTTCCAGTGGAACATTTTCCGGAAACCAATTAAAGGGAATCCCTCGCCATAGTCTTGCGTTCGGCGCTACATATAGGCACCGAACAAATGTTTCAGGAACACTAACGTGGAATTATACCGGCGACCGCTATTATGATGATAAAAATTCCGAATCACTCTCCGGTTTTCATACGCTTAATATGCGTATTTCTTATAAGCGGGATTTTTTAAGGGGCTTTGTAGATTTTGAAAATATTCTCGGTGCAAAATTCAATTCATTCGGTTATGAATTTGGAGGTACAAAATTTGCATATTCCTCTGCGCCGACATCAATTCGGTTGGGAGTGGAAGCGACATTCGATACGCCATGGTTTTCAAAATAAAATTTCTTTATCAGTTTTTTAATTTTTTTCGATACAAATAGTTCAATCACCATATACTTCAGGAGAAACATTATGCTTCCTTATTTCCCATTTCGTAATTTAATAATCATTTTCTTTTTATTGCTTTTAAGTTCGATCACATTTTCACAAAATTTTTCTCCCGCTATCCGAGGAAACTTTGGCATTAAAGCCAATTTATTCTCGGGGACTGATTCTACAGGTGTGGACGATTGGGCGCAAGGTCCAAATGGAACGGGGGTAATTTTAGATAACGGCGAACCGAACCTTGCTCTTTTTCCATACACCACCCATAAAAAAGACCGTATATCCGGCAAAGGTGAATCATCTGTTTTTATAACCACAAGTAAAGTTTCGGACAATCCCAACACGTGGGTTATTGGTGCCGGCTCTGCATCGGGGAAAACAGATTTAATCAACGTTTACTCTCACGCTCGCCGTGATGGAAATGATGACCTGTGGTATTTTATTGCCGCCGAGCGTTTAGTAACCAATGGTGCAACAACCGTTGATTTTGAATTTATGCGTGCTGGTATCACCATTGCGCAGAATGGCGCTGTGACGGGACTTGGCGCTGATTCAGGAAGGGTCGCTGGTATTGTAACAACGCCAGTTGCTAATAATGGTGGAACTATCAGTAAACCAGGCTCGCTTCTTGTGGTAACGGATTACGGGGGAAGCAGCGTTTCGACAAGTATTTATATGTGGACTCAAGCGCCTCCTTCCGGTGTTACCTTTAATCAGGGGTTGAATACCGGAGCATTTGGTTGGGCGCTCATCAACCCTCCGGCAAATTCTATAGTTGCTGCCCAAAACGCAACACCGGTTTCAACGGGACCTTGGGGAACATTTCAAGGTTCAGGCGGAGATTCGACCAATACATTAGGTGCATTAGCATTTGTTGAAGTCGGTATCAATATTTCTAAAATCGGATTGGATGACCAAAACAATTGTACGAACGTTCGACAAGTCATTGTACATTCTCGCACATCGCCTTCATTTTCTTCAGGGCTTTCAGATTTTGTCGGACCGTTAGTATTCGACTTAAATACGTGTGCGTCAATTTCTGTAAATAAGTTAGAAGACTTCGACGAATCGTTCTCAACGGAACTTGACCGAAGTACAAAAAATTGGAATTTATCTTTATATAAAGGTTCCGTAGCTCCGGCAAATCTTCTTGGTACAGTAACTTCCTCTTCATCCACTGGCATTCTGGACTCTTTACCTCGTGGAACGTACGTTGCTGTTGAGTCGGACACAGCGAATTGGTTGCATCTCGGAGTGATTCGTGAAAGTAAATTGTATAACGATACATCTATTAGCCAATCCTCAACTTCCCATACGTTTAATGTATTCGGTGGTGATTCGGTTTCGATAACATTTGTGAATTCAAAAAACAGAATAAATACAACAACAGATGTAGAATCGAATCAAAGTCCCGCAACTTTAGGAACACAAGTTACTTTCACTGCGACGGTAGATCCAGGGACTGCAACGGGAACAATTAAATTTTATGATGATGAAATTCTCTTAGGCACAGGAACCTTGGCTGGGGGTACGGCAACATTTGCTATATCTTCGTTGTCCGGAGGAAATCATTATATCACCGCAGTGTATAGCGGCGATGCGAATTTTTCCGGCAGCATTTCCGATATTTTCACACAAGTTATCGGAAAAGCAAATTCTACGACTTCTGTAAATTCGAATGCAACTCCTGCTTTACTGTATCAATCGATTACTTTCACTGCAACCGTAACTCCTAACATGGCAACAGGAGAAGTTGAATTTTTTGATGGTGAAGTATCTTTAGGAACGGATGAATTAAGTGATGGCAGTGGTTCTGTTTCAACTTCCTCGCTCACCATTGGCGCGCATACTATTTCTGTAGTTTATGTTGGTGATGTAAATTATAATGGAAGCAGTTCGTTAGGATTGAATCAACAGATTAATAACCCCGTACCAACTCTTTCTACGATTTCACCTTCCACAATTTTAGCGGGTGAGCCCGATTTCACAATGACGGTCATAGGAACAAATTTTGTTTCAAATTCTGTCGTACGAATTAATGGCAACAATCGTGCAACAACATTTACTTCCAAAACAGAACTTTCTGCAACAATTCTTGCAAGTGATATTGCTATAAATGGTCTTTTCCCCGTTACAGTATTTAATCCAACGCCTGGTGGTGGTACATCGAATTCCGTGAATTTAAAAGTTACCCTGATTGCAAATTCCAGTATCAGTGGAAAGAAGTTTAACGACCTTGATGGTGATGGTGTTTTGGATGGAGGAGAAACAGGATTGCAAAATTGGAAAATCTGGTTGAATGAAAATAATATTCCCATTGATTCCGTATTAACTGACGGGAGTGGAAATTATACATTTGATAGTATTCCAGCTTCAACGTACCAGGTAACTGAGGAGTTGCAAAGCGGATGGGTGAGTACGTTGCCGAGTGGTGGTGTTTATACAGTGGTACTGGCAGATAATCAAAATGTTACAGCAAAAGATTTCGGAAGTTATCGACCGAGCAGTATTACAGTGTATAAACAAATAGACGAAGATGGAAATTTTGCAACAACTGGGGATAGAACAACTATTCCCTGGTATCTCACTATTTATTTTGGTGATTCCCTACTTTCTTCGGGTAATGATACTATGATAAGTGCATCGGAATTATTCCCAGGGAATTATACAATTACACAAATAGACACGCCGTATTGGTATCAACTCGGAAAAGTTATTGATGATGTTCCAATGATAGATTCATTGAATCGTTCTCAGTTAGTTTCGGTTCAAGATGGAGCGAATCTTGAAATATTTTTTGTAGATAAATTTTATACAGATACGACAAAGTATCGCACATTAGCAGCAGACACATTACTTTCAAAAAAGCCAAGAGTGATTAAAGTGAAAAAGCCGAAGCCCGGCACCGCTTTTGTAGTTGCCAATGTTGCGAACTTCCGAGATACACTGATAAAATATCTCGGGAGTCTCACCGTAGGAATACCTCAATTAAAGGGTAGCGCAACGGCAAAGACACTCGCATGGATACGGTGGAAGAAGGGAAAAGATATGGGCGCATTTTATAATGCATTCCACGAAGCACGTCCATCCCCATTTGATTCTACTCGTGCAAAAAAACCGTACAAGAAAATTGTAAAAGAACAAAAACCGAAATTAGTTGTATCCAAAGATGGAAAAAAGCGAACGGGTTACGATAATCCTTTGGCTGCGGAAATGGGGGCGTTCCGTTTGAATCTGGAAGCCGGAGGTCGAGGAGTATTTGTTACCGTTCCTCCGGGAAGTGATATCCGAAATCTCGAGTATTACCAGTACGGAAGTCCGTTCCATCGAATGTCGCTTGCAGAAATAGGCGCTCGCGTTGATTCATTAATGACGTATTGGAAAGATCTGAACAGTTCCGAAGGAATTCATCATCCGGCTTATGTCATTATTGCGGACTTATTAAATCAAATCAACAACGCTTTCGCCACCTCAATTGATTCTGTGGATTTAGTAAATCCATCGTACTCATTTTTACAAGTGCGCGGTGAAGTGCCGATAAATGCAATTCCTTATCTCGAAAAACCCCGCTTCAGTAAAAACTCTCTTGCCTCTCCGATATCGTTTGAAGATTTCGGAATGCCCGATGAATTTTCGCTTTCCCAAAATTATCCGAATCCGTTCAACCCGACTACCACTATTGAATTTTCGTTAGAACGTCCCGCTTTGGTTTCATTGAAAATATTCAATGTACTTGGGCAAGAAGTTAAAACACTAATTCGAAATGTTGCGTACGATGAAGGAACGTATGACGTTGAATTTAGCGCAAGCAACTTGGCTACAGGGGTTTATTTCTACCGATTGGAAATTGACAAAGGAAAATATACTGCTGTAAAAAAACTGATGCTGTTGAAGTAACCGCCCAGATTATTTTAGGAGTATTGCAAGACGACATTGATAAGAAAATTATTTTCAATGTCGTCTTGTTTTTTTCTCTGATACTTCAACTAGAAGTGATATTTCGTACAGCAATTTGAAACGAACAAACGTATCTTCAGATAGTTTTTATCTCATTTATTCACTATCAAAATCAGAAAGCAGAATTATGGCACATTTTATTTACAAAATCAGACTTTATTTTTTTTACTCTTTTTTAATTGTTGGTGTTCACGGGACTTCAACATTCATTAACGGTCAGACGACAAAACCCGTCAGTAAGATAGATAAATCTTACAAAGTGGACGAGCCTTTGCGTTTGGCTGATTATGACGAGTTGAAGCGAACGGGAAAAATATCCATTCCGAAATTTCGTTCAACTCCTGCTTCAATCCTTCCCTCCAATGATATTTTAAAAATTGGGAATGTTCAAATCAATGGCGGAGAACTATTATATCCCCGCGACTCGACATTTACGATAGTTCCTTTTCAGGGAGAAATTCCCCCAGAATATCGAAATGATGACGGTTTCACGCTACCAATTGAACTTCAGTTTCAATTTGATTTATATGGTCAATCAGACTCAATAATATACATAAATAATAATGGCAATATTTCTTTTGGAGGAGGATTTTCTACGTACACTTCCTCAGGATTTCCAGTTTCAGGATTCCCGATGATTGCACCTTTTTGGGCTGATGTGGATACGCGAAACCCGCTAAGTGGATTAGTGTATTTTAAGTCTGAGCCTCATCGTTTTACCGTAATTTGGGAAGATGTTGGTTATTATAGTAGCCAAGCAGATAAACGCAATACGTATGAGGTGATTATTACTGATGGTAATGACCCGCTTATTGGAACAGGTGCTAATGTGTGTTTTAGTTATGGTGATATGCAGTGGACCACCGGTAGCGCATCTGGCGGTACCGGAGGGTTTGGTGGTTCACCTGCAACCGTTGGCGTTAATAAAGGCGATGGAACAAATTACGCGCTCATTGGTTTATTCGATCAGGCAGGTACTGCATATGACGGTCCCGGAGGAATAAATGATGGTGTTGATTATCTCGATGAACAGGATTACATATTTTATGTTGGTCAGGCCGGGAATAACATTCCCCCAATTCCGACAAAATTTCCTCCAAAAAATACAATTACTCTTCAAGCAGGCCTTTCTCGAACAGATTCCGTCCTTTTTTTAAGTCCCGAAGCAAGTCAAATCACTCAAACGTTTCTTGATACACAAGGAGTACCTAATTTTTCATACACCGTTTTCAACGGTAACATCTCGAAAGTACGTTTTACTTTTTCCCCGTCCTTTAATCAAACTGGTACGAAGTTCATCAAATTTATTGCTGTGGACAATGGTGTTCCGCCGGAAACCACAAGAAAAACTATCACCTATAATATTTTGCCTGGACCAGGGTTTATCTCAGGTTATAAATTCAATGATAAAAATGGTGACGGAGAAAGAGATGAATTAGAGCCAGGCATTCCCAATTGGAAAATCTATGTTACTGGACCTGAATCTGATTCTCAAATGACTGACATTAACGGGAATTATAAATTTACAAACCTTGATTCTGGAACTTACATCGTTCGTGAAAAACAGGAATCTGGCTGGACCCAAACGTTTCCCGAAATACCTGGCACTTATGAATATCTAATTGAACTTGGGGTGGGAATTACGGATGCCAATTTTGGAAATACTCATTACGGTAGTATCAGTGGACTCAAGTTTGATGATGCAAATGGAAACGGTAACAAAGATGGTGGTGAAGAAGGGATCGCAAATTGGAAGATTAAAATCTCCGGTACTAAGGACGATTCTGTACTCACCAATATCAACGGTTCTTATATATTTTCTAATTTGTTTGATGGAGAATACACAATTTCAGAAGTGAACCAACTCGGTTGGACACAAACCTATCCAAAGAACCCAGAAACTTATTCCATAGTGCTCGCAGAAGGTGAAGTGGTGACTGGAAAAGACTTCGGAAATGTTCGATATGGAAGTATCTCTGGAACGGTTTATAATGATTTAAATGGTAACGGTTCGAAAGAAGGCGGCGAAGGAACCCTTCCCAATTGGATGATTTATATTTCCGGAACAAAATCTGATTCACAATTAACGGATGCACAAGGCAATTTTTCATTTACTCAACTAGTATCAGGTACTTATACAGTTGAGGAAAATATAAAGTCCGGATGGATACTTACCTCTTCCCCAGTATCGTATTCCTTCACACTAGGTGCTGGTCAAAATTCTACACAAAAAAATTTCGGAAACTTTCAACTTGGCTCAATTGGAGGGATGAAATTTTTTGACGAAAACGCGAATCATTTATTTGACGACGGGGAATCTGGTCTTGAAGGATGGACGATTGAACTTGTTAAAAATAATTCTGTCGTGAAAACAACAACAACGGATGAATCTGGAAATTACATTTTATCTGATATAAGTGCCGGAACTTACACTGTTCGGGAAGTTGGGCAGAATGACTGGTTTCAAACATTTCCCAATTCATCCTCGTATTCCTTAGTTATACAAAGTGGTACTGCACATTCCGGGAAAAATTTCGGGAGTGTAAAATTAGGTATTGTGAGAGGAGTCAAATTTAACGATGTTGATGCTGACTCTATAAGAGATGACGAGGAAGGAGTCGTTGCAAATTGGATGATATATCTTACTTTCGATGACGAAGTTATTGATTCCACCACCACTGGAGAGGATGGAAAATATAAATTCGAAGGACTCTTTCCTGGAACATATCAGGTGAGTGAAAAGATTGAAGACGGTTGGGTTCAAACATTCCCATCCTCAGGTATTTATACTCTCGAAGTTTCGTATGGTACAAATATCACGGATGCGAGTTTCGGGAATTATCATACCAGTACTATAATTCTTCGTAAAGAAAAGGATACAGATGGTTCTTTTGTTACTACCGAAGATAGGACAGTTATTCAATGGCCTTTGGTTGTGCGAAAAAATAACGTTGTCATAGCTTCATCAAATGACACGATACTTACCATAAGTAATCTGGACCCTGGGGAATATTCCATTTCGGAATATGATTCATTGTACTGGAATAAACTCGGTCATAATCTTGATAGCGAGTCAATTCCCGATACCTCGAAAAATTTTACCGTCAATGTTCAGGATGGACAAGTTCTTGAAATTGATATTGTGAATCACTTCTTACCCGATACAACAAAATATCGAACTTTAAAATCAATTGTTGCACTTTCAGGGAAACCGGTAAAATTAAAGAAACTGAAAACTGGCGGGTTCCCGTTACCGAATGTAGCGAATGTTAGAGATACTCTGGTGAAAACAAACTTTGGGTTAGTCGTTGGAAAAGCGCAAACCAAAGACAGTTTAAAATATTACGGATGGCTTGAATGGAAAAAGGGAGGAGACCTCGCAAAATTTTTCACTTCAGAACACTCTGGTCGCTCATTTGCGTTTGATTCATTTCGGGTAGCAGGAAAACCGACGAAGAAAAAATTTATCAAAGGCATTAAAGGTGACCGCAAGAAACACAATAACCCTCTTGCCGCAGAAGTTGCTGTTTTAAAGATGAACATTATAGGAAGTTTACGCGGCGTATTTCCTTTCGGATTTTCTTTTCTTGAATTGAGAAATCCATCAAGTATATTTAATGGAATGACCGTTCAGGAAATTGGGGATACCCTTGATTACGCCTTTACCTACTGGCAGCGTTCAGATTTACTTCAGGATTCGATGAGAACGAATGAATTGACGCTTTTGCTGAAAGAAATCAACGGAGCGTTTTATGATAGTATTGACGGTCAATTTGATACTATTCGGCTTACTCCGCTTACTCTCCGAGGGATGAAGTCTATTTACGAAGTACTGTTCCTTCGTCGGACACTCAAATCACAGGTATTATCTAATGATTATCTTATTTCGCGGAACCAGCAACCCGAATCCTTTACAATGTTACAAAATTATCCGAACCCATTTAACCCAACTACGACCATCACTTTTTCTTTAGAAAAACCGGCTGTAGTTTCTCTCACTATTTATAACGTCCTTGGTCAAACAGTTTCTTCTCTTCTTCAGAATGAACATTACGAAGAGGGAACGTATGAGATTGGGTTTGAAGGAGATAAACTGGTGAGTGGCGTTTACTTCTATCGTCTCGAGGTAGATGGCGGAAAGTTCAGTGCAGTAAGAAAACTCATTCTTTTAAAATGAGACTTGTAATAGTACGATAAAACGAATTTGAGATAACAAAGTTTAACTATAGTAGAAAGATAAAAATATGAGATACATTTTTTTTGTTTGCTTAACACTCTTGAGTTCTCTCCTTTATGCTCAAGGACCGGAATTTTCAGTAACTCCGATCAGTTTGTCATTTGCTGCTGTTCAGATAGATTCGAGCGAAGTAGATTCCGTCGTTGTAACTAATACAGGGGATGACTCCCTCCATATTACGGCTGTTACTTCTGATAATATTCAATTTTTGGTATCGCCAGGGGATACAGTTTTAGATGCTTTGGAGAGCGCCACTTATTATATTACGTATCAGCCGACGACAATGGGTGCGGTCGCTGCTAATATTATTTTTACCAGTGATGCGCCGAGTTCAACTGATTCGTTACCGGTCGATGGTGTTGGGGTAGCTCCTCTATTTACCTTTTCATCCTCTTCAATTTCTTTTGGTAATGTTCTCGTAAACTCGACGAAAGAAGATAGCGTAGTGGTGCGCAATACCGGAACTTCATCTTTGGCAATTACTACTGTATCATCGGATAACTCCGATTTCGAAATAACACCAACGAATGCAGATATCGAAATTGCCGATAGTGTTGTTTTCTATGTAACATATCAACCGTCTGTATCGGGTATCGTCAATGCAAATGTAATTTTCGTAAGCAATGCAGAAAGTTCGTCTGATACGTTGGCTGTTGATGGAACAGGGGTTGCTCCCGTATTCAGTGCTTCACCATCAAGTTTTGACTATGGGGAAGTTTTAATCGGTGCGACGAAGGCAGATTCGGTTATGGTGAAAAATACCGGAACTTCACTATTGACTATTTCTTCTGTCGCTTCCGACGAAACTGAATATTCAATTTCTCCTACCAATGCAACAATTGCGGCTGGGGATAGTCTTGAATTTGCTATCACGTTCGAACCTACCGCCGCTGGTATTGTAAGTTCCAGTATCGTTTTTGAACACGATGCGGAAAGTACACCGGACACCATTGAAGTTACCGGAACCGGTATCGCTCCAATATTTTCGGCATCACCAAGCAGTATTGCGTTTGACGACATTTTACTCGGTGAAAATAAAATTGATAGTATCATAGTAATAAACACGGGGAGCGCTGAACTCACCATTAGTTCTGTAACATCTGATAATACAACGTTTGAAATCTCTCACACGAGTGTTACACTGGGAGTTTCTGAAAGCGATACATTTTATATAACCTTCACGCCCACGTCTCCCTCCTTGGAGGAAGGAAATATTATATTCGTAAACGATGGAGAAAGTTCACCCGATTCTGTTTCTGTCTCGGGAACGGGCATTACACCGGGGTTTGAAGTTTCTCAAACAACTATTTCTTTTGGAGATGTTTTTGTTGGCGGTTCGGCGGAGGATAGTGTAGTCGTTTATAATACCGGAAATACAACTTTAAATATTTCTAGTGTTGTTTCAGAGAGCACCGAATTTTCCATCACCCCAAATGATGGAATGATTGACCCCGACGATAGTTTAACATTTTATATTACCTTTACTCCTGAAGTGTTTGGAGCGATTGGAACGAATATTATTTTCGAACATAATGGAACAAGTTCGCCTGACACCGTAATGGTTGATGGGGTAGGAATGGCTCCCGAATTTACCGGCACTCCTGAGAATCTTGATTTCGGGGATGTGTATTTGGGTGATAATAAGGTTGATAGCATCATTGTAAAGAATACCGGAACCGTCGAACTCGAAATCACAGAAATTGTTTCCGACAATTCAGATTTTAATGTATCAGTTGAAGATGCAACCGTTTCTCCATCGGATAGTTTAATATTGTACATAACATACACCCCTTCAGGTTTAGGAACGTCGAATGGGAATATTGTTTTTACTCATGATGCGTCATCTTCGCCGGATACTATTACTGTGGAAGGTGTCGGCGTAGAGCCTGAATTCGACGTTACTCCATCGTCCCTTTCTTTTGATGAAGTTAACGTAGGAAGTTCTTTCATAGATAGTGTGATTGTTACCAATATCGGGACGGGGGAGTTGCTCATATCATCAGTCCTTTCTCAGAACAATACCTTCTCGGTAACTCCATCTGATGCTTCGATTGCTGCTTCCGAAAGTGAAAAGTTTTATATTACATTTACTCCGGATTCTGCACAACTTGAAGAAGGAAATATCATTTTCACGCACAATGGTTCATCGTCTCCGGATGTTGTTACCGTTGATGGAATTGGGGTTGCTCCTCAATTTACTCTCTCGACAACTAACCTAGATTACGCTTCGGTGCTTGTAGGGACAACGATTATTGATAGCGTTGAAGTTTCTAATTCGGGAACATCTGCTCTGATTATTTCCTCTATAACTTCAACCAATGCAGATTTTTCTGTACTCCCTCCCGATGCAACGATTGAGCCGCTTGAAAGCGAGGTTTTTTATATCTCCTTTTCTCCAACAGTGATGGGTGACCGAACCGGAAGTATTATTTTTTCCCATGATGCTGGTTCATCACCCGATACAGTGAATGTTACCGGAGTGGGCATAGCACCCGTCTTTACACAATCGGAGGAAAATATTTTGTTTGGAAATGTTTTGCTTGGACTTTCAAAAGTTGATAGTCTCTTGATTCGGAACACGGGAACAGCGACATTGAATATTGGTTCAGTGGGCTCCGATAACTCAGAATTTGACATAACGCCGAAAGATGCAATCATTGATGTTGATGATAGTTTATGGTTTGTGGTAACGTTTACCCCAACTTCTACCGGTTCGAAAAGCGGCAATATTGAGTTCACCCACGATGCAGCGGGTTCTCCGAATGTTTTATATGTTTCAGGGAATGTGGTTGATTACGAGTTTGTTTTGTCAACAACTTCTGTTTCATTCGGAGATGTGGTGTTGCCCGGAAGTAAACTCGATACCATCATTGTTGAAAACGTGAGTGAAACGCCGATTACTATTTCTGAAGTTCTTTCGGATAATCCGGAGTTTTCAGTTTCTCCGTCGAGTGGTGTACTGGAAGCGTTGTCGGTAATGGAATTTTATTTAACCTTTACTCCAACTTCGATTGGTGCTAAAACAGGAAGCATTAGTTTCACGCACGATGCATCAACGTCGCCGGATTCTGTTGATGTAAGTGGAAGCGGAATTGATACATTGCGTTTTCGCACATTTGCTCCTGATGTTTCGCTTTCAGAAAAATTAGTAAAAATAAAATTCAGAAAAAGCAAAATTGTAACTCAACCCAACATTGCTACCGCATTGAACAATGTATTTCAAAAAGTAGATAAAAAAGCCGGCGCAGTTTTTTTAGGAATTCCGCATACTACAAAAGCCGATTTGAAAAAATATGCATGGATAGTTTTCAAACGCTCAACGTCGGGAAATAATCTCGGTAAATTATATACCTCTGCTCACGATGGTCAATCGTATCCACTTGATTCCTCCAGAGTAGCGGGAAAGAAAACAAGAAAACTGAAAAAGGCGCTCGTTCCGACACGAAAAAAATATAATAACATTGCAATTGAACAGGGTGTTGCTTTTAATCTGAATCTTCGTGCAAGTAGTGATTCGATACTTCCTTATGGTTTTGGCTCGTTGGTTCTCGATACTCCTTATACGCTTATCGGAAAAAATCTTCAAGGACTCACCTTGAGAGAGGTTGGTTCCGCTTTCGATACAGTAATGACCTATTGGGATACACTTGGAATCAAAAGTCAAACGATGTATGATTCCATCGGACAATTTTCTGAAAAAATCTTACGTCGTATAAATAATGCTTTTGCTGCGGCTATTGACACAACGAATTATTCTATTGACACCGCGGCGGTGAAGAAAAATCCTTACGCTATAAGATTGAAGGGAACGAAAACTGCCGACCAGATTGGAATTTTAAAACGTGTAATTAGTAAAGGCGGAGATTTGAATGGTAATCTTTCTTTTGAAGAAGTTCCGTCAAATTATATTCTCTACCAGAATTATCCGAATCCCTTCAACCCCTCAACGACGATTCGATTTTATCTCGAAGACGATGGACTTGTTTTCTTAAAAATATATGATGTCCTTGGTCGGGAGATAAAGAACCTTATTGCTGAGGAAAGGGATGCAGGAGAGCACGAAGTTGTGTTCGATGCAACGGATATTCCGAGTGGTATCTATTTTTATCGCTTGAGTTTTCAAAATGGGGCGACCAATTTTTCAACAACACAAAAAATGTTGCTGATAAAGTAACATTCGCAAAAAAAATTAAAGGATGGAGAGTTATTTTTTTATGACTCTCCATCCTTTTATAAATTATTGTTCCTTGAGGCAGGCAGTACTCTTTTAGTATCGCGAAATTTTTTATTCGATTATTCACGTTAGTTAATTAATTATGTATTTCTTCTTACGACTCACCCTTTTCTTCTTTTCACTTATTTTTATTACACCCCTGATAGCACAACAATGGAAAAATAATCTCACAGAGGATGAGACCAATTTTTACACTATTCAACGCGAGTTCAATAATGTCTGGATTGGGAAAACGCCCGGGCGTGGTGTTGGTTGGAAGCAATTCAAACGGTGGGAATGGTTTTGGGAACAACGTGTTTACCCCAATGGGGAATTTCCTGCCGCAGATGTTCTCTCCCAAAGAATGGTTGAATACAATCGCCAGTTTCCTCGCTATAAAAGTTCAGCGGCGAATTGGAGTTTGATAGGTCCATCTGTTGTCCCTTCAAGCGCAGGAGGTGCAGGAAGAATAAATTGTGTGGCATTTCACCCCCAAAATTCAAACATTATTTGGGTTGGTTCTGCCTCAGGTGGATTATGGAAAAGTACGAATGGCGGCTCGTCGTGGACTACGAATACGGATGGGTTCGGCTCGATGGGAATAACGGCAATCGCGTTTGACCCTTCGAATGCAAACATAATGTTTATAGCAACAGGCGATGGCGATGCAGGAGATACGTATAGTCTTGGCGTTCTAAAATCAACAGATGGTGGTGCGACATGGAACACCACCGGACTAAATTGGACTGCCTCTCAAACACGGACGATAAGTTCTTTAATTGCCCATCCAACCAATTCAAGTATTTTACTTGCGGCAACGAGTAATGGTATTTACAGAACATCGGATGGTGGCACGAACTGGACTCAAATTATTACCGGCAATTTTAAAGACTTGGAAGTAAATAAAACCGACCCGACAATTTGGTACGCTACCCGAAACAGCACAGGAGTGTACAAATCAACAAACACAGGAACTTCATTTTCTCAACTGACAACAGATTTACCGACGTCGGGGTTTGGCAGAATTGCAGTTGCGATTGCACAATCTTCTGCCACAACAATTTATGCGTTATATGTGAACAGTTCGAGTGGTTATTATGGTTTGTACAAATCAACAAACAGCGGGACAAACTGGACTCAACAATCAACGACACCGAATATATTATCGTGGGACGGAACGGGAACAGACGGACAGGGTTGGTACGACCTTGTTTTGGATGTTGACCCGACAAACGCCAGTACGATTTATGTTGGCGGAGTGAATCTCTATAAATCAACAACAAGCGGAACATCGTGGACAAAAATTACGCATTGGTATTCCGGTGCTGGATATCCCTACATTCACGCAGACCAACATGGATTTGGATTTCTTCCCGGTTCGAGTTCTACACTCTTTGCAGTGAATGACGGAGGAATATTTAAATCTACCGATGCGGGAACAACGTGGAGTGATTTGAGTAATGGACTTGCTATCTCGCAATTCTATAAACTCGGAACTTCTGCAACGAATGCGAACAGAATTTACGCGGGAGCGCAGGATAACGGTACGGATAGATATCTTAGTGGGAGTTGGACCCGCGTCATCGGCGGAGACGGAATGGAAGCGCTTATTGATTATTCGAATGAAAATATCGGGTACGGCGAATTGTATTATGGCGATATCCGTAGAACAACAAATGGCGGAAGTTCGTGGACTTCAATAAGAAGCGGTATTGGAGAAGATGGAGGATGGGTTACGCCGTATATCATTAATCCCATCAATCCGCAATCATTATACCTTGGTACAACAAAAGTGTATAAAACATTGAATAGAGGAACGAGTTGGACTGCGATTAGTTCTGCTTTCACCGGTTCTACACTCATTGCGCTTGCAATCGCTCCGAGCGATACCAATGTCATTCTTGCTTCAACAGCATCTCAGATAAACAAAACCACGAACGGCGGTTCAACGTGGTCAAATATCACTTCCGGTTTGCCTGCTGCGTCAATTACGTATGTTGCGGTTCATCCGGCAAATGCTTCCACGTTCTATGTAACATTATCCGGTTATGGAAGCGAAAAGGTATATAAAACAACAAACGGTGGAACGTCGTGGTCGAATGTTTCTACTGGTTTGCCGAGTATTCCTGCAAACTGTATCGCAATTCATCCATCTTCCCCTTCTGAACTTTATGTAGGAATGGATGTTGGTGTTTATTATTCCTCAAACGGAGGTACATCGTGGACACAATTTTTTGAAGGTTTGCCAAATGTGATTGTTAATGAATTGGAATTTCATGCCACGACAAGTAAACTTCGCGCAGCAACCTATGGGCGAGGAATTTGGGAAACGCCAGTAACAATCAATTCCACAAGTATATCGGGATTGAAATTCAACGACGCAAATGGGAATGGAATTAAAGACGCTGGCGAGAATGGAATATCAAATTGGAGAATTCGCCTCACCGGAACTTTGAACGATTCCATACTTACCGACGGATATGGAAATTATGGATTTTATAATTTGAATCCCGGAAATTACACGGTGAGTGAAGAACAAAAGTCCGGATGGACACAAACATTTCCCTCGTTTCCCGGAACGCATTCTGTTGCTCTTTCATCAGGTCAAGTTATCACCGGAATAAATTTTGGCAACAGACCAATCGGAAGTATTTCGGGAATGAAATATAATGACGTTAACGAAAACGGTTCATTCGATGTGGGGGAACCGGGGCTTTCAAACTGGAAGATAAGAATTGCCGGTCCCTATTCCGATTCAACACTTACAGACGCAAATGGAAACTTTTCTCTGGTAATTACTCAAGCGGGGACATTTATCGTTTCCGAAGTTCAACAGATAGGGTGGACTCAAACTTCACCTGCCGCTCCCGGGACATATTCCCTTACTTTTACATCCGGTAACAATTATACATCAATCAATTTTGGAAATAAAGTTGCACCGCTCACTACTTTGCCAACGGTAGATTTTGAAGATGGCGCAGTTCCTCCCCCGCTGTGGACATTGTATAATCCCGAGAATGATTTTACGTGGGAAAGTTGGAGCGTAAGTGCGTATAATATCGGAGCGAAGTCTGCCCGTGTAAATATGTTCAGTTATTCCCAAACGGGAAAAATTGATGAACTCCGCTCTCCGATTGTCAATGGCTACGCCGCTTCCGATACGTTAGTATTCGATTATGCGTACGCACAGTACAGCGCAACATACGTTGATTCGTTTCGTGTACAACTTTCGTATGATGGAGGAACGACGTACCCCACTTCACTTTTTTATGCATGGGGCTCATCTCTTGCAACTGCCACCACCACGACAAGTTCATTTGTTCCCACCGGAGCGCAGTGGGTAACGAAGAAATTTCCGCTCAACGCGCAGGTTGTTAACGCAAATGTTGTTATCAAGTTTAAGACGACAAACGGTTACGGGAATAATCTCTATCTCGATAACGTCTCCGTCAAAAAAGCAACACCAACAGGTTCTATTTCCGGAACGACGTTTAACGATGCAAACGGCAACGGCGTGAAAGATGTTGGTGAATCTGGACTTGCTAACTGGAGAATAAAAATTTCCGGTGCAAAGATTGATTCTACGTTAACGAATGGAAGCGGTGTTTACACGTTTACCTCTGTGCCTGCCGGAAATTTCACCGTGAGTGAGGTAGTACAAAGTGGCTGGACTCAAACATTACCCGCTTCTCCGGGAACATATTCGGTTACACTTTCATCCGGTCAGTCAGTAACGGGAAAAGATTTCGGCAATCAGGCAATTCAGTATAGTTCCATCAGCGGCATATTATTCAATGACCTCAATGGTAACGGTGTGAAAGAAGGAGGCGAAACCGGGCTTGCAAATTGGAGAATTAGATTAGCAGGCGCGAAAACGGACTCGATACTCACCGACGCAAACGGTAACTTCTCTTTCGGAAACTTATTGCAAGGGAGTTACACCGTAAGTGAAGTTCAGCAAATCGGATGGCTGCAAACTCTTCCGCTTTCTCCCGGTACCTATTCGGTGAATCTTTCATCGGGACAAAATGTTGTGAACAAGGATTTTGGTAATCAGCAACTTGGAATTATCAGCGGAATGAAATTTCTCGATGCGAATAATAACGGCGTAAAAGATGTGAACGAAGCCGGATTACCAAATTGGAAAATAAAACTTTCGGGTTCAAAAACAGACTCGACGGTAACGAATGAAAACGGAAATTATACCTTCTATAATTTATTCAGCGGTACATATTTTCTCAACGAAGTACAACAAAATGGCTGGCTGCAAACATTTCCCGTAACTCCGGGTTCTCATACTGTTCCACTTACAACGGGACAACAAATCACGGAGAAGAATTTTGGTAACTTTAATCCCGCTTCAATTTCAGGGCAACTCTTTTTAGATATCAATGGGAATGGAATTGTGAATTCCGGCGAAGGTGTACTTACAGGGTGGAAAATTAAACTGTCCGGTTCAAGTACAGACTCGACATTATCTGATGCAAACGGGAACTACAATTTTACGAACCTGCTTGCCGGAAACTATGTTGTTACGGAAGTTGTACAACAAGGTTGGAAGCAAACGTATCCGGCTTCGGGAGGGAATCATTCCCTTACCTTATCGCTGGGGCAACAATCTTCCGGCAAAAATTTTGGAAACTTCCAACTTGGTAAAGTTACCGGGAAAATATTTCACGACGCAAATTCAAACGCGATTTTCGATGATGGTGAAAATGTTCTCGCCGGTTGGAAGGTGAAACTCTCCGGTGTTCGCTCAGATTCTACGATTTCCGATGGAACCGGAACTTATCTTTTTGAAAATTTATTTGTTGGTGATTATTCGTTAACGCTTGAGTCTCCATCGGATTGGACGCAGACTACTCCGGAAAATATTTCTTCGCATAACATTACTATCACAGAAAGCGGGGAGATAGTGAATGGAAAAAATTTCGGCGCTTTTAAATGGGGAACTCTCTCCGGAGTTGTCTTTAATGATATTGACGGAGATACGTTGTTGAATGAAGGTGAAGAAGGAATTTCGGATGTTACCGTGTTTGTTCGTCAATCCGAAACGACTACGCCTTTTGATTCCGTTGTTACAACTTCTAATGGAACTTTCTTCTTTGATAAATTGCCGTATGGTTCGCTTTCGTTTGTAGCATTCGTACGCCACGGGAACGACCTGCGCAAATCAACAAATACTGTAACAATTGATGTCGTTAGCGGTTCAGTAAATACCAACCGGAATTTTGCAATTTTTTACCCAGCACGTATCAGCGGAATTAAATATCTTGACCGTGATGCTGATAATTCCTTTGACGATAATGAATCGGGTATCGAAGGTGCAACGATATATCTTTCGGGAACACAATCTGTCGATTCCGTAACTACTGATGAAAGCGGATTGTATTCCTTCCTCAACGTGTATGCAGGAACATATACCGTTTCATCAAAAGCGACATTTTCAGGCGGTGTTGTATCACCAAACGAAGAAGTGTCGGTTGTTTCCGGTTCAGAAGTCTCGAATGTAAATTTTTCCGAATACGTTCCCGCTACCATCACCGTACGAAAGTATATTGATAGTGATACAGATTCATCCACCATAGATGACAGAAGCGGAAAAGAGTGGACACTCTCGGTATATACGGGATTGAATGCTGACTCGATGATTTATTCAGCGAATGACTCAATTGTTGAAGTCAGTAGTGTAGTTCCCGGAAATTATTCCGTGGCTGAAAGTGATAGTATCTATTGGAAGAATCTCATGATTCGTGTTTCCAACAATGGAACACCCCAAGCAAACAACGTTCTTTCCAATAAAACAGGAACTCGATTCACCGTTCGCAGCGGAGATAATTATATCGTGTCATTCATAAACACTGCGCCGGATGAATCGCGGTACCGTACGTTCGAAGCATCGAACAATTTTGCCTTGAAGTCTCAAAAACTCTCGGTTAAAAATACCAAACCAACAGTAGCCAATATCCGTGATACAGTGGTGAAAAAAATAAATGGCTTGACGCTTGGATTAGCACAAACGCATAAGGATAGTGTAAAAAAATACGGTTGGATTTACTGGAAGAAAGGTACAGATGTTCTCAAAATGTACACAGAACCGCACACAGCCGGACCTTATCCATTCGATTCAATCCGATTGAGTGGAAAAAAGGCAAAAGTATTTCTGAAGGGTTTGAAAGCAACCAGAAAAAATTACAACAATACGCTCGCGGAACATTTTGGAATTTTTAAGTTGAATGTTTTTGCAAGCGCATATAACATTACTCCCGCAGGCTTTCTGCAATTACTCTACGAACAACCGTCAAGCATATTTCATGGAATGAGGTTGCTGGATATTGCATCAAAACTGGATACGGTGTTAACGCGGTACAAAGTAAATGGCGACAATTATAATTACCTTGCTATTCAGGATATGTTAATTGAACTGAATAAATCCTTTGCAACGACGCTTTCGGATACGGATGTTATTTCGCTTTCCCCGCTTCGCTTCGATGGTGATAGAATGCTTCGTGAAGTTCCCTTTCTTCGACGAGACCCGACAATGATTTCACGCTCGCTACCGGAATTTGAGCAGCAAAATTCCACCGTAGCGGAGGATTTCATACTCAATCAAAACTACCCGAATCCGTTCAACCCGCAAACAGCAATTCGCTTCGTAACAAATGATGCAGGAGTAGCATCGCTTACCGTGTTTGATATTCTCGGAAAAAAAATCGCCACGTTGCTGGACAATACCGAAGTGGAGGATGGTGAACACGAAATTATCTTTAATGCTTCCGGCTTGCCAAGTGGTATTTATTATTATCGTCTCCAGTTCAGCTCAGGGGAAAAACAATCATTTTCAGAAACGAAGAAACTGTTACTATTGAAGTAACACAGAAAAATTAATTGTTGCGATATGGAAGGCGATTCATACTTTGAGTCGCCTTTTCTTTTATTACTGTGCATAGCGAATTTTGTATATTCTTCACCAAAATTTCTGAAAGTTTGAAATCTTACTCCAAATACCATGAAACCACGATATCTTCTCGTTCTCGCCATAGTTCTTACGTTTATATTCTTCAAATATTTTATGCATACCGTGCAGGAATACGCAACCACGGTGTACATCAACGGAAAAATCTACACGTGTTCTGACCAACAACCTACGGCTGAGGCGATTGCAGTTTCCGGTAGTAAAATTATCGGCGTTGGCAGTACCGAATACATTCTTGCTCATTTTAAATCGCAAGATACTTTCAATTTACAAGGGAAAACTGTTGTTCCGGGATTAATAGATGCTCACGCTCACATTCTCGGTTTAGGAAATGCGTTGCAAAATTTAAATCTTGTTGGAACAACTTCCGCAGAGCAAATTGCAGAAATGGTTCAGAAGAAAGTTTCAGAAACGGAAAGCGATTGGATTTTTGGTCGCGGTTGGGACCAAAATGATTGGAGTGACAAAGATTTTCCATCTCACGACATTCTCGATAAAGTGAGCGGAAATAAATTCGTCATTCTCACACGAGTTGATGGGCACGCAGTTTGGGTAAATAAAAAAGTTTTAGAAACTGCCGGAATTACTTTTGCCACACCAGATCCTGAAGGTGGATTGATTGTACGCGACGGAAGCGTCAATCCGACGGGAATCTTGATTGACAATGCAACATCACTTATAGATAAAATCATCCCTCAAAAAACAGAAAAAGAAATTGAAGAATCCATTTTGCTCGCTGCAAATGAGTGTGTGAAATATGGATTAACTGAAGTTCACGATATGGGCGTAGATTTGAAAACGATAAAAGCGTATTTCAATTTGATTCGAGAAAACAAACTTCCCCTGCGAATTTATGCCGCAATTGAACCCTTCGACGATTATATCCGGATGCAACGAAGCGCAACATGGAATGCGATTATTCCGCGCGGACCCGTTGTCAATTTCGGTGATAGACTTACAATTCGTGCAATAAAATTATATGTTGACGGAGCGTTAGGTTCACGCGGCGCTGCATTAGTCGAACCGTATTCCGATGATAAACAAAATCGCGGTTTGACAATGATGAGCGAAGATTCTATTGAAACGGTTTGTAGAGAAGCACTAAAACATGGATTTCAAGTTTGCACGCATGCAATCGGAGATAGAGGAAATCATATTGTGTTGGATGCGTACGAAAAAGTGTTGAAGGATTGGAAAGGAGTTTCTCCACGATTTAGGGTTGAACACGTTCAAGTTCTCGAACCGAATGATATTCCGCGTTTCAGAGAACTGAAAGTAATTCCGAGTATGCAACCAACGCACGCAACATCAGATATGTATTGGGCGGAAGATAGATTAGGAAGTGAACGGGTAAAATATGCTTATGCGTGGCGTTCAATCTTAAATACAAAAATGTTAATTGCCGGTGGTTCCGATTTTCCTGTTGAAAGTCCGAATCCGCTGCTTGGATTTTTCGCCGCTTGCACTCGCGCAGATAAAAATAATTATCCGGAAAGCGGTTGGTACGGTTCTCAAAAAATGTCGCGCGAAGAAGCGTTGAAAGCATTTACATTTTGGGCGGCGGATGCGGCGTTTGAAGAAGATTGGAAAGGAACAATTGAAGAAGGAAAAGTTGCAGACTTTACCATTCTTTCCAAAGACATAATGCAAGTTCCGCAAAAAGAAATTCTCGACACAGTAGTTGAGTTCACGATTGTGGGAGGAAAAATTGTGTATCAGAAATAAACTGCTTCCCAACCAAACTAATAACGGAGTAATGGAGTGGTGGAGTATTGGAGTCAAAACATCTCAACTACTCAATTACTAATTTACTAAACTACTTTTTCATTTTTAACTTTTCATTGACTTAACTTATGTTTTTATCAAGAATAACTATTGACCCGAAAGTTTGTACTGGAAAACCGTGCATTCGCAATTTACGTTTTCCTGTTTCTCGTTTATTAGGTTTGTTAGCATCGGGTGAAACAAATGAAACGATACTCAAAGCATATCCGTATCTCGAATTAGGAGATATAGAAGAATCTTTGCTGTATGCATCCTCTCTCGCTGAAGAAGAAACGGTGGAGTTTGTACATTGAAATTTCTTGTCGATATGCCGCTATCTCCGCAATTGGCAATTTGGTTACGGAGTCAGCAACATGATGCGGTTCACGCATACCAAATAGGGTTTGCAACCGCTCCTGATGAGGAAATATTTGAGCACGCTATTCGAGAAGAACGAATTATTATTACTGCTGATTTAGATTACACAAGGTTACTTGTATATTCAAGATTAAGCAAACCTGGCTTGATTCTTTTTCGCGGTGGAAATTATTCTGAAACAGAAATGCTGAATCTGTTGAAATTAGTTATGACATCAGTTCCGAATAATGAGTTAGAAAATTCTATTATCGTTGTTGATTCAAAAAGAATTAGGAAACGTAAACTTCCGATAGAAAACTAAAACCCAAAATCACTTTTAACTTAAAACTTTTCATTAACTTTTGAAATACCCTTTTCAAGAAATAGAAACCAAATGGCAGAAACGCTGGGAAGAAGAAGGCATTAACAAAGCCAATCTTTCCGAGGCAGAAAAAAAACTCTACGCGCTTGTGATGTTCATTTATCCCTCTGCTGCGAAAATGCACATTGGACATTGGTTTAATTACGGACCAACAGATACATGGGCGCGATTAAAAAAGTTGCAGGGAAATAATGTGTTCGAGCCGATTGGTTACGATGCGTTTGGTTTGCCCGCAGAAAATTATGCCATCAAAACCGGCATCCACCCACACGATTCGACATTGCAAAATGTGAATGACATTCGCGACCAACTCAAAACGCTTGGCGCAATGTATGATTTCGATTATGAAGTTAATACTTCGCTTCCCGAATATTACAAATGGACGCAATGGCTTTTTCTTTTGCTCTACAAAAATAAACTTGCATATCGGCAAAATGCGCCGGTGAATTGGTGTTCAAAAGATGCAACCGTTCTCGCAAACGAACAAGTTGTTGATGGAAAATGTGAACGTTGCGGAACGGAAGTCATTCGCAAAAATCTTACGCAATGGTTTTTCAAAATTACAAACTATGCGGAAGAACTTCTTCAACATCTTGATAAAATTGATTGGCCCGAAAAAACAAAAACGATGCAACGCAATTGGATAGGGAAGAGCGTTGGAATTGAAATTGAATTTGCAGTAGCGTCCGATTCGCAATCGGACAAAAGTAAATCCGATTTTGAATCGGATTCTACATTTCGTGTTTTCACCACTCGCCCCGATACATTGTTTGGCGTAACGTATGTAGTTCTCGCGCCGGAACATTCGCTTTTAAAACAACTTACTACTTCTTCACAAAAAAATCTTGTAGAAAATTATTTGGAAGAAGTTAAAAAAGAAACCGAAATTGAACGGCAATCAACAACGAAAGAAAAAACGGGAGTGTTCACGGGAAGTTACGCAATCAATCCAATCAATAATGAAAAAATTCCAATTTGGATTGCGGATTACGTTCTTGCAACGTATGGAACCGGCGCAGTGATGGGAGTTCCCGGACACGATGAACGCGATTTTATTTTAGCCAAAAAGTTTTCACTTCCTATAAAGAAAGTAATATTGGAAGAAGGAAAACTTGCGAATGAAGAATTGCAATCTGCATTTTGCGAAGTTGGAACTTTAGTAAACTCCGGAAAGTTCGATGGATTTAATTCTGAAATCGCAAAAGAAAAAATTTCTGATGAATTAGAAAAAATTGGGAAAGGAAAACGCAAAATAAATTTCCGTTTGCGCGATTGGCTTGTTTCTCGTCAGCGATATTGGGGAGCGCCGATTCCGATTGTCTATTGTGAGAGTTGCGGCGAAGTTCCGATTCCCGAAAATCAATTGCCGGTGTTGCTTCCTTACAATGTTGATTTTCGACTTGGTGGTGAATCGCCGCTTGCTCGCAGCGAAGAATTTGTAAATACAACGTGTCCTAATTGCGGAAAGAAAGCAAAGCGCGATGTTGATACGATGGATACATTTGTGGATTCGTCGTGGTATTTTTTGCGTTATCCTTCTTCAAAAAATTCCGAAGTTGCGTTTGAAAAAAATGTAACGAACCAATGGCTTCCCGTTGATAAATATGTTGGCGGAGCAGAACACGCGGTAATGCACTTGCTGTATGCGCGTTTCATTACAAAAGTTTTGCGCGATACGGGATATATAAATTTTGATGAGCCGTTTCTTTCGCTCGTGCATCAAGGAACGATTACCAACAAAGGCGCGAAGATGTCGAAGTCGCGCGGCAATGTTGTCAATCCCGGAACGTTTACGGAGCAATACGGCGGCGATGTGTTTCGTTTGTATTTAATGTTTATGCGTCCGTATGATGAAAGCGGTGATTGGAACGATGAAGGAATTCAGGGGACGTGGAGATTTGTGAATCGCATTTATCAACTTTTGTTGGATAATAAAGAAATGTTGCGAGCAACTTCATTTAAAGCGAAATATGAAATTCAATCATTGCAATCGTTAGATAAAATTTTGTATCGCAAGACAAATCAAACACTGAAAAAAGTTGAAGAAAATATTCACGACTTTCATTTCAATACAGCAATTTCAAGTTTGATGGAACTCTTGAACGAACTCACAAATTCACCCGCCGCGGCGGGCAAACGAACAAACGAAATAACGACTTGGTGTATTCACAAACTCATTATTATGCTTGCGCCGCTTGCTCCACACTTTGCGGAAGAGTTGAATGAAATGTGCGGTGGAAAAGAAAGTTTATTCAAAGGAAACAAATGGATTCGCTATGATGAAACTGCAATTGCGGAAGATGAAGTTACGATTGCTATTCAAATCAACGGCAAACTCCGCGACACAATGCAATTTCCAATTGATTCGCACGATGAAATAATTAAACAAGCAGTCTTGCAAAATGATGTCGTTAAAAAATACGTTGATGGAAAAGCGATTGCAAAAGTTGTTGTGGTGAAAAATAAATTGATTAGTATTGTGGTGAAGTAAAATGTTGAATAGCACACGGATAACACTGATGAGACTGATTTTTACAGATTTAAATCCGTACTTATCTGTTATATCCGTTTCATCTGTGTGCTATTTACCAAAGTTGTTCTAAAGCAATGCAAAAAAAACTCATTGAAATTGAAAACGCGAACGATGTATCTCATTATAAAATTGAAATCATTTTTTCTGATGGGAAAGAAAAAACGATTGACTTTGAAGATTTTTTACGACAAGCAAAAAACCCAATGACAACACAATAATTAGATTTGAAGAAGTTTAGAAAATTTCAAAGTTGAATATGGCGATTTGATTTGGGGAGATTATGAGATGTGTTTTCCTATTTGGGATTTATATGAAGGGAAGATTTGAATATGTTGATGAAAAAAGAGATTGCAAAATTTGTTGTGTGAAGTAAAAAAAATACTTATTTAAAAATGTAAATGCCAATTCAAAACTCACAAGAAAATATTGGAACTGTTGGAGAAAAGTTAATTGCAGAATTTTTTGACTCTAAATTTTCTCGCTTTTATTCTTTTCCAAATCCGAAAACAAAATCAAATGAAGAAGTTGCTGATGTTTTGATTTGGTTAAATAGAACTATTGTCCTTACAGAAGTAAAAACTCGCGGAAACGGTACAGCATCAACAGAATCTTGGATTAGTGGAAAAATTCAAGAAGCATGTGAACAACTTGAAAGAAATTATAAACGAATTGTAAATGATGAAGTTATTAATCTCCATAATTCTTTTTATCAAACTCCATTAGATTGTAAGGGAGTGTTTAGTACCATTGGTTTGATTGTCCTTGTGTATGATGATATTTGTAAAATAAATCCAACCACAATAGTTTCAGATATTTACAGAAAAGAATTTCCGATTCATGTAATATCATGGAATGATTTGCAACAAATGATTAAAGAAATAGATACAGTTCCAGATTTTATCTATTATCTTAATGATCGTTTTAACTATTTGAACAAATACTCTGACATTCCTTTGGATTGTGAATTAAATGTTTTGGGTTACTATAAAAGTAAGTCGAATCATTTTCCAACGACGACAGCCGATTTTTCAAAAAAGAATTTTTGGGCGGAATATCAATTCTCAATGTCAGACGAGATTAAAATAAGAAACGAACACAATGAGCAAAGTTGGTGGATTGATAAATTAGAAAATGTTTTTTCTCAACAACGGAAATTACATGACGGTTTACCATTGGGACTATATTTTGTATGGGAAGTAAGTTCTTTAAGTCGAAGAGAAAGGGCATCATTTGGAGAAAAAATAAATTCAGTTCGAGAATGGTTTGAAAAAGGTAAATTGACACGTCATTTCGCTTTTTTTAACCATTCAACTGCCAATTGGTTGGTTTTTTATTTCTCTAAAAGTGAAACTGAAGAAATTTTTGGTGAATTAGAAAAGTTGATTGAACTTAAACTCATTAAAGAAATCGAAGAAGTTTCGTTTAATCGAGGAGTTTATGGATTTGGTTTTCAAGTTTCTACCACTTTTCCTTCACGTGTTTTAGGTTTGACAAGTGCGATTGTAATTGGTGCAGATGAAGTAAAAATATATACTAAAAACGATTATATAGAATGTCAGAAAGTTTGGGGAAATGACGATGCAAAACAAGTTTTTATTATTAAAGAATTTCCGACTAATTAAAGTAATGTTAGCCAAAATAATTTTCCTCAACTTTGTTATTATTATAATTAGTTTTTCTCAAGAATCACAAACTTTTAGCATTGGGAAGGTTGTAGAAGACTATGGTGCTAATAGTTTGATATTGGATAATGTTTCAGTCTCATCAACGAGTATTACCTTTAAATTTTATTTTTACAACGCCTCAGCGTACGGCGAAGCCAATTGCCTAATTTCTGCTATTGCTACAGATAGTTTTAGTAGTAAAATAGAGATTAAAGGAATAACAGTCGGAAAATCTGTTTCAGTTTTCCATAATTCAACAAAGAATTTTACTCTGAAGATAACTCGACCTTTTAATTTATTAAAGATTAAATTTCTAATAGAAGGATATTCCTTCTCATCTAAAATAAAACTTTCAAAAACTCCTTATGATTACAATGATCGTTATGAGTATCGAGAAGTTTTTGATATTTCTGATTTCATTGATAAAATAACGTATAATCCGAATAAAGAAGTAGAAAAAAAAATAATAAAAACGAAAGAAATAACTAAAAAACATGATACTGAAAAACCTTCTTTAACTATCATCAGTCCACTTATAAACAAGGGAATTATTAGAACTGAAGAATCTTTCATAACAATTTCTGGAAATGCAACTGACAAGGAGGGAATTGCTTTTGTAACAATCAATGACAAAAACGCTCAACTCAAATCTAATGGAGATTTTCTTTCTCGTATAAAACTTAAAATCGGTAAAAACACTATCACAGTAAAAGCAGTTGATATAAACGATAACGAAACCACAAAAGAGTTTGTGGTAATACGAGAAGAGTTCACACAAGAAAGCGAATTTTCCGATGTAGATTTTGCTCCGGAAAGAAAAAATAAAAACGAAAATGGAATTGCCGTTGTGTTTGGTATTGAGGAATATCAATACGCTCCCAAAGTAACGTACGCATACAGCGATGCAGATATTTTCCGTGAGTATTTAGTAAAAAGTTTCGGCTTCAAACGAGAGAATATTTATTTCCGAACAAGCGAGCGAGCAACCAAAGGAGAGTTTGATAAAGTTTTTTCTCTAAACGGTTGGCTCGCAAAACAAGCGACTTCAAAATCCGATGTTGTAATTTTTTATGCTGGTCACGGTGCACCGGAAATAAAATCAGAATCTGCTTATCTCATTCCTTATGATATTGACCCGAACTATTCTTCAACGGGTTATGCGCTTCAAGAACTCTACGATAATCTCGGAAAGATACAAGCAAAATCCATTACCGTATTTTTAGATGCGTGTTTCTCCGGTGGAACGCGGGATAATCAATCCTTATTATCCGAAGCGCGACCAGTGCATTTAAAAATAAAAGGAAGTATTGTTCCCGATAATACAATTGTCTTTTCTGCTTCGGCAAATAATGAAATCAGTTCCGGTTATTCTCAAAAACTTCACGGATTGTTTTCTTACTTCGTTCTCAAAGGTTTCAACGGATATGCAGATGTAAATAAAGATGAAAAGATAACAGTTGAAGAGTTGCAAAATTATCTTTCGGAAAATGTTTCAACACAAGCAAAAAAAATGGGAAGAGAACAAAATCCGCAATTGTTGGGTAAAGAAAGAAATAGAGTTTTACTGAAATACTAAAATGCAAATCGAAAACAAAACTTTGTGTCTTTGTGACTTGGTGTTGAAAATTATTTTACCACCAAGACACCAAGGCACAAAGAAAGTAAAAATAAAGACGATAGCAGAAAACTATTCACCGCGAATCTTCACGAATACTACACGGATTTTCACTGATTCAATTCGTGTTTATTCTCGTTTCATCCGTGTAATCCGTGGTTAATAAAATCCAAACGTGAACACTTACTCCCGTATTCTTCGTTACATCAAACCGTATCGCAAACAATTATTTCTTTCGTTTGTCTTTCTCGTTTTCTATTCAATCTTCAGCGGACTTTCGATTTATTTAATTGTTCCACTTCTTCAAACACTTTTCGGGCAAACATCTTCCATCGTTGCGAACACAACTTCTACCAAAGTTATTGATGTATTGGAATCAAGGATATTGAATTTCTTTTATCACTTCGTTTTTGTTGAAGATAAAATGGAATCATTGATGCGAATAAATCTCATTGTCGTCATTGCATTTCTTCTCAAAGCATTGTTTGGTTACGCGCAAGCATTCATCACTGCGCACATTGAGCAAGGAGTGATTCGCGACATTCGGAATGACGTATATGAGCATTTGCATCAACTTCCGTTAGAATATTTTACGAATGAACGAACGGGAAATTTGATTTCGCGCGTAACGAACGACGTCAACATTATCAATAACGGACTAACGCAAAGTCTCGTCAGTTTATTTCGCGAACCGATGTTGATAATTGTTTTTCTCGGAATTGCAATTTCTATTTCGTGGCAACTTACATTACTTGCGTTACTCATTTTCCCCTTTGCAATGCTCATCATCAGCGGTATCGGAATTAAACTGCACAAAGAAAGCGGTGTATCGCAAGAACGAATGGCAGATATAACTTCTGTGTTGCAAGAAACAATTTTCGGCGTAAAAGTGGTAAAAAGTTTTGCGATGGAAGAATTTGAAACAAATAAATTTAAAAAAGTTACACAACAATTTTTTCGTTCTGTCCGCAATATTTCACGTTTGCACAAACTTGCAATTCCAACAACAGAATTTTTAAGTATCGTTGCCGCTGTTGTAATAATTTGGTATGGAGGAAAACAAGTTCTGCTTGATAAAACATTGGAAGCAAGCGCGTTCATCGGATTTATTCTCGCCATCTTTCAAATAATGCCGCCGATTAAAGAATTAAGCGGTGTGAATAATCGCATTCAGGAATCCACGGCGGCAGGAAAACGTTTGTTTGAAATTCTCGATATTGTTCCACCGATTCGCAACGCAGAAAACGCAATCGTATTGAAAGAATTTCAGAAAGAAATTTCGTTCAACAATGTTTCGTTTGCATACACTGCGCTCACTGATAATTCAAAAAACGATTTACGTTTTGTTTTGAGAGATATTTCGTTGAGCGTGAACAAAGGAGAAATCGTCGCGATTGTTGGTTCAAGCGGTTCGGGAAAAACGACATTAGTGGATTTGATTCCGCGATTTTATGATGTGCAGAAAGGGACTGTTACTATTGATGGGAATGATGTTCGACAACTTGAAATAAAATCATTGCGCGATAAAATCGGAATTGTAACGCAAGAAACAATTCTTTTCAATGATTCGATTCGGAATAATATTGCATACGGAGAAGCGGAAGTTTCGATTGAAAAAATAGTAGAAGCGGCGAAGGTTGCGAATGCGCATTTGTTTATTTCCAAAATGCAAAACGGTTATGAAACGGTAATAGGAGATAGAGGCACGAAACTTTCCGGCGGAGAACGGCAACGTATTGCTATAGCGCGAGCGATGTTAAAAAATCCGCCGATATTAATTCTCGACGAAGCAACTTCCGCACTTGATACAGAATCGGAACAACTCGTGCAGCAAGCAATTGAAAAATTGATGGAAGGAAGGACTACGATTGTTATTGCGCACCGTCTTTCCACAATTCAAAAAGCAAATCGCATTGTAGTTCTTCACGATGGAAAAATTGTAGAAATAGGAAATCATTCTGAACTTGTTGAGAAAGCAAACGGCGTGTATCGAAAATTGTACGAATTACAATTTTCCGAAGGGATGCCTTCGGCACAAGCATAAAGCAAAGTAGCCACTGATTCACCGAGTATTTCATCAACGATACTTGAACGGCGAAATATGTTTTCACGCGTATTAAATAACATTCCTGTTCATCTTAAATTCGTCAGTGCAATCTTTGCATTGGGAATTATTTGCTTCACGATTGCGCGGCTCATTTTTCTCCTCGTTCATTTTCCTTTCATTGAGGATGGGTCAATTAACCTTCTTCTTCAAGCCCTATTTATCGGCTTCCGATTCGATTCAGTTGTAAGCGGGTATATATTAACTCTTCCGCTTCTTTTTCTAACAATACTATCATTCCTAAAAAAAGACCAGCACCGCTTTTTCCAACAAACGATTTTTCTCTTTCTCACATTCGCGTACGGAATTTCGCTCTTTATTTGCTTTGCGGACATTCCCTATTTTGCGCAGTTCAATTCCCGAATAACCTTTTCCGCATTACAATGGATGAACACGCCGTCGTTTGTTTTCAAAATGGTGTTACAGGATATGCGCTTTTATCCGTACCTCGTTTTGTGCATTGTGTTCATTTATGTATTTATATTCCTCGTTAAAAAAATACAGAAACGATTTGGAGACGTCCATCAAAATAATTTCGTGACTCGAACCATTGGTTCATCGTTATTGTTTTCAATTCTTGCATTTTTACTATTGTTCATTGCAATACGGGGGAGAGTTGCGGAGAAATCACCGATTCGTTGGGGAACGGCTTTTTTCAGCACACATCCATTCCTCAATCAGTTGGGTTTGAACCCGGTGTACACATTTGTCAGAAGCTGGCTTGATACATTCGATGAAAAAAATAAATCTCTCCGATTGATAAATGATGATATTGCTATAAAAAATGTTCAACACGAATTAGGAATTTCTACACCGCGATTTGATTCCCCTATTGCTCGCTCGGTGATATCGCAAGCGCCACAAAATAATTTGAATATCGTTCTGATTATAATGGAGGGAATTTCTGCGCGGCGAATGAAACGAAACGGTGATATGACGAACGTTACCCCCGCGCTCGATAGTCTGGCAGAGATTTCTCTCACGTTTGACAACTTTTATTCTGCGGGAATTCATACTTTTAACGGCGTTTATTCAACCTTATTTGGTTTTTCTTCATTACTTCATAAACATCCGATGAGTTCTACTGAAAGTATGCAGCAATTTACGGGCATCGCCTCAACACTGTTGAAACATAATTATCAAACACTCTTTTTCACAACGCACGATGAGCAGTTTGATAATATGGGAGGATTTTTAGGTATGAACGGATTTCAAACTATCATCAGTCAAAAAGATTATCCTTCCGAAAAAGTGTTAAGCACACTCGGCGTTCCCGACCATTTTTTGTTTGAATATTCACTGTCGTATTTAAAGAAAAATTCTCTCGATGATAGACCATTTCTTGCTGTGTATTTAACCGGAAGTAATCATGGACCCTATATTATTCCCGATGACATCGCTTTTAAACCTCACAGCAAAAAGATTGAAGACCAAACGTTGGAGTATGCAGATTGGTCGTTGAGATATTTTTTTGAGAAAGCGAAAAATGAATCATGGTATCGAAACACAATCTTTGTTTTCGTATCCGATCACGGCGCATTTCTTTCATCAAAATATCCGATGGATTTATCGCACAATCATATTCCGTTCATCATTCATTCTCCTGCAAATCTTGTTGAAAAGAAAATGATTTCGAATGTTGGCGGACAAATAGATGTATTTCCGACGTTGATGGGTTTGTTAGGTATCTCGTTTGTGAATAATACGGTAGGGATAGATTTATTGAACGAAAACCGGCAGTACATATATTTTAACGACGATAATAGTATCGGTTGTCTCGATGAAAAATATTTTTTAGTTATTCCCCGTGAAGGAAAAGAAACAATATTTCGTTATCGTGAAGAGGAAAATGCAGCAGAGAGCATTGAAGTAACCACTAAATCTGTTGCAATGAAATCGTATGTTTACTCCCAATTACAAACGACTCAGTGGTTAATTGCAAAGCGAAAAGTTGGAGAACAATCTGCAAAACCGGATTCAGTAGCGATTCGATATAATTGACGAATGCACAATCTCCGTTTACATAAGTTATTTTTTGCGTTCACTCTTGTGTACGTAACAACTATGATAATTTCGGTCTCTCTCTTGCAAATTTCTGCGGGAGCGCTTTTTCTGTTATGGCTTTACGGACTACTTTCTAAAACAATATCGTTCGAAACGAAAAGTCCATTTTTGATTTGGTTCGGTGTATTCGTCGTCGTTCGTATTGTTTCGATATTGTTTTCCGAACATTTCGATATCAGCGTAACTTCACTCTGGACGGAAATCATCTACTACGTTCTGTTTTTTGTTCTACTTTCTTTTTTAAAATTATTCGACGACCGACAGCGTAATATAATTCTTCGCACTATTCTCACTGTTGCATTTGTTGCAACGCTCTATGCTTTAGGGAAATATGTTTTTGGTTTTGAAAAGAGAATTTCTTCGACAACGGCGGGATACACAACATTCGCTCTGTACTTATCTGTACTTCTCGGTGTTGTGTTATTTATGGAAAAAAGAAAGGAGATATTCACCAATTCATATCGGTGGAGCATAACAGTATTATTTATTTTAGCAGGAATTCTTTTTACGTTCAGCAGAATGCACTGGGTGATTGCCTTTCTTCTGATTGGAGCGTACGGCATTTTCAGAAATAAAAGGATTGCAATTGGATTAGGAATTATTGTTCTTCTGGTTTTTGTTTTTACTCCATCACTCGTCAAACGTGGAACGACATTACTTAATCCGCTCGATAATTCCAGCGGCAGAACTCTCATCTGGCAAGGTGCAGCGACGATTGCCCACGAACATCCGGTGTTGGGGTTTGGTCCACAAACATTCAAAACCGTTTTTCCGATTCAGAATAAAATCAAAAATCCCGCAGGACGCTATTTCATCACTTCCTGGGAGAGCGATTTTTTACGCACGTATATGGAAACGGGAGTGTTGGGAATTCTCTCGTTTCTTGGATTGTTCGGCTCAATTTTTTATTACGGGAGAAAAATTTTGAAGTTGGAACACATCGATGTGAGACAAAGGGATTTATGTTTTGGACTGCTCGCAGGAATGGTCGCATTCTTCCTTACCTGTTTTACAACGGGGTTTGTCGCGGCTCCGATTACATCACACCTTTTTATGTTTGTCCTCGCTTTATTATCACGGGAATATGAAAACGCTTTCAGTAATAGTAATAACGTATAACGAAGAACATAATATCGAGGAGTGTCTCCGTACTATTTCGTGGGCGAACGAAATCGTTGTTGTGGATTCGCATAGCACTGATGCAACCGTTGTTCTTGCAAATAAATTTACCGACAAAGTATTTCTTGTGGAAGGGAAGGGATATGCGGCAGCAAAAAACTTCGCGTTGGAAAAAACTTCCGGTGAGTGGATATTATGGCTCGATGCTGATGAGCGGGTTACGGAAGAATTGGCAAAAGAAATTCAAGCCGTGTTAGAACAATCCTCAATAGTTTTCAACGGGTTTGAAATTGCCCGTCGTGCTTATTTTCTCGGGAAGTGGATTCAACATTGCGGATGGTATCCGGGATATGTCATTCGATTGTTCCGAAAAGATTCTGCACGATTTAAGGAACTTGCCGTTCACGAAATATTAGAATTTTCCACACCAAAAGTCAGCCGATTACGTGGAAATTTATTACACTTCACCGACCCGAATTTGTTTCACTATTTTCAAAAGTTCAATAAATACACTTCGCTTGCGGCGGAGGAACTTGAAAAGAAAAATATTTTGTTCTCGCTTTCCGATATTATAATTCGCCCCCTCTGGATGTTTTTCAAAATGTATTTTGTAAAGCGGGGATTTATGGACGGTATTCAAGGATTCATTTTATGTGTTTGTTCTTCACTCTATGTTTTTGTGAAATACGCGAAACTCTGGGAACGAAATGAAGTAAGAAGTAAGAAGTAAGAAGTAAGAAGTAAGAAGATAACTCTGTTAACAATAAATATAAACTATACACTCAAAACCTCAATCTATTTATGGATAATGATAAAAGCACAATGCTCTTCTTCGGATTAGTTTATTCAATGCAAATGACTGCGATGCAGCATTTAGGTAAAATAAAAAATCCGGCGACAGATAAAGTTGAACGAAGTCTGCCTGATGCAGAAGCAATTATTGATATGCTCGAAATGCTCTCAACGAAAACCAAAGGGAATCTCAGCGAAGAAGAGTCCAATCTCCTTGCGCATATTCTGAAAGATTTACACTTAAATTATGTGGATGAATTTAGTAAGGAGAAAATAGAATGAACATCGGGATTATGGGCAACCGAACAAAACCCGAGCTTTCGTCGGTTGTGCAAGTTCTCTTGAAATCTCTTGAAGATAGAGAGGTGCATATTTATGCAGACGGAGAACTCTCAGAACTTTTTGCGAGTTTCAATCATACGCTTAAGATAACATTTGAACCACTGCAAAAGATTTCTTCGCGGTGTGATGTGTTGCTCTCTTTAGGTGGTGATGGAACAATGTTGAATGCTGCAAAAATAGTTGGTGCGAGCGGTGTTCCAATTTTGGGAGTGAATCTCGGGAAGTTAGGATTTCTCGCTGGAATTTCCGTGAATGAATTGGAAGAAACGCTCGATGAATTGTTCGAGGGGAAATTGATTTCCGAGGAACGTGATGTCCTACAGGCAACAAACACCCACAATAACGAAAGATATTTTGCTTTGAACGATATCGTACTCGATAAAGGTAATGCCTTTCGTTTGATTGAAATTGATTGCTTTGTGAATAAGGAATTTCTTGGTTCCTATTCGGCGGATGGACTCATTGTTGCGACATCTACCGGCTCGACCGCATACTCAATGGCGTGTGGAGGACCTATCATTATTCCTTCGTGCGATTCAATTGTTCTCACCCCCATATCGCCCCACAATCTTGCATCACGCCCAGTCGTTATTTCGACGCAAAGCACAATTCAATTACACGTACGGCAATCAGATTTTCCGGCTCATCTTGCAGCAGACGGGCAGAGCAATCATTTTTTTCCTTCACCTGTTGAAATAATCATTTCCGCTGCCCCATACCGGATTCAATTTCTACAGAAACAGAATTACAATTATTTTGAAACACTTCGAGCTAAATTAATGTGGGGAAGAAGATATGCAAAACCATTATGAGGTGAGATCACATTGTTCATTTCAGCATCGGCAGATAGAAAAGAGCAACACGATATTGTAATTCGCAAAAAATATTTTCAACAGGGAAGGAGAAAATATTCAATGTATTTTCTTAGTGAAGAAACTTGTTCTACTTTTTTCAAAGTGCATTTTCAATGTTTACTTTGGTTTTCAGAGCCATTTATGGTATATTTTCGCGCCAAATTTTTAATCTGGCGGAGTAGCTCAGTTGGTTAGAGCAACGGAATCATAATCCGTGTGTCGGGGGTTCAACTCCCTCCTCCGCTACTCTGCGATTGACTCTCGACTATTTTGGGGAATCCGCATCATTTGATTTTCCGAAAACATCGTTTCCCGCAATGAAACAATCATTACACTTGAAAATTTCTCGCTTCATTCGCGATAATGGGCTTATTTCTTCCGGTGATAATGTCCTTGTTGGTGTCAGTGGAGGAATGGACTCCATAACTCTTTTTCACGTTTTACTTTTCTTAAGAAACGATTTGGAATTTACTGTCGCGATTGCGCATTTCAACTATCGTTTACGAGGAGAAGAGTCTGACGAGGATGCGCGGTTCGTCGAAAATCTCGCAAATAAACATAACGTAAATTTTTTTTCCGAAAAGAAAACTCTGCATACGACATCTGGTTCAATACAAGAGCAAGCGCGAGAACTCCGCTACTCTTTTTTTTCCCGTATTGCTGAACACAACGCATTCACCAAAATTGCTACTGCGCATACGGCTGATGATAACGCAGAGACATTCTTGTTTAACGTTTTGCGTGGGAGCGGAATTCGCGGAATGTGTGGAATTCCGATAATGAGTAAATCAAGAAAAATAATTCGTCCGCTTTTGCAAACTTCGCGTGCTGAAATTGAAAATTATATCCAAGAATATTCGTTGAACTATCGAACAGATTCTTCCAACGCGAAGAATACCTACACACGAAATTATTTACGCAATGAACTCTTCCCGGGAATTCGGACTCGTGTAAACCCGAATGTTACAGAGACGCTTTTTCATGCGTCGCAACGATTTTCAGAGTTAGAGAATTTTTTACGCGGTGCGTACGAAGAGATGAAACTACGTCTTGTGAAATTTCGCAATCAAACCGAGTCGAAAATTTCTGTTCCTTCGCTGTTGGATTATCATCCTTCTCTTCAAGATTATTTTTTCCATTCTTTTCTTGAAGAATTCTCACACGGTGAAACTTCATCTTCTCACGTAAAGGCACTTCGTTCTTTGTTAACCAGCGAGACAGGGAGTTTTCTTCACTTAATGGATGGCATTTCCATTTTTAAAGACAGAAATTTACTTGTGTTTACAACCAAAAAATTTCAGAATGAGTTCATAATCCCTGTCGAGTTGGAAAAGCAATATTTCGTCGGGAAGAATGTATTTCAGTGTACTCGCGTTGCGTCGTCCGAACAATTTACCGAGAAGCCACCTCACGTTGAATACATTGATGCGGGGCGATTACACGACGAATTGGTTCTCCGCTCGTGGAATGCCGGGGATACTTTTTTTCCATTAGGATTCGCGGGCAAGAAAAAGTTGAGCAATTTCTTTATTGATATGAAAGTTCCGCTCTACGAAAAAAAATCTATCCCTTTGTTTACGTCTGGTGATGAGATTGTTTGGGTATGCGGAAAAAGATTAGATGACCGATATAAAATTACTCCCCAAACGAAACAGATTGTAAAGTTGGAGTATAAGAGCTTGGAAATAAACTGAATGAACACAATTTCAATTAATGGAGAAGTATTTTCTCTGATGTTTTCCGAAGCGGAAATTCTCCGGAGGATTAAAGAAATCGCGAGAACGATTTCAACAGATTATCTCGGTAAAACACCGATATTTGTAGGAGTATTAAATGGCGCCGTAATTTTCCTGTCTGATTTAGTGCGCGAAGTTACCGTTGATCTGGAAGTTGATTTCTTAAAACTCTCGAGTTACGGAGATGAAAAATTCAGTTCCGGCAGCGTAAAACTGTTGAAAGATTTCGACGTTCACATTGGGGGGAGAGATATTTTAATAGTGGAAGATATTGTTGATACGGGCTTATCTATTGAATTCATAAAGAAACTCGTTTTCCCTCGTAACCCTGCATCGGTAAAAGTTGTTACGTTACTTCATAAAAAAAAATCACAGCAAAACCAAAACATCGAGTATGTTGGCTTTGAGATTCCTGATGAATTTGTTATTGGCTACGGACTTGACCATAGCCAAAAATACAGGAACTTACGCGGCATTTACCGATTAACAAAATAAGTTTATTAAGATTGAAGCATATCATTTATGGAAAATAAAAACAGAAACGGTAAACAACCCGAACGTAAAAATCCACCTCCGCGAAAACAGAAGATGTTAAAACCATCGAAAAATCGCCCGCAAAAACCTATGGGAGATAACGAGTTTAATTGGTCAACAGGCTTGCGGAATATTTTTACCCTCACATCAATTATCGTTGTAGTTTTTCTTCTCATCACACTTTTTCGGTCTGGTGAAGCGGGCGATATCGAAGTTTCTTTTCCTGAATATCTTCAGCAGATTGAACAGAAAAACATCAAAGAGGCAGTGATTAAAAAATCCGATTTCAGCAATTTCGTTTTCATAGGAACTTTAAATCAACCTATCGAAAAACGGTCTTCCTCCGGTTCATCAACTGCATACACCCGCATTGTGGTCGTTCTTCCGTATGTAGATAGCGCCGTCATTCAGCAATGGAATACTGCCGGATTTAAATACAATATAATTCGCGAGGATAGTACGTGGTTAAACTCTTTGTACTCCGTTCTTCCGTGGGTATTTATTTTTGCCGTCTGGCTTTTTGTGATGCGCAGAATGCAAGGCGGGGGAGTTGGCGGTCCGCGCGGGATTTTTTCATTCGGAAAAATACAAGCAAAGATGATGAATGAAAGTACTGTTCGCGTAACGTTCGATGATGTTGCGGGGGCTGATGAAGCAAAACAGGAATTGATGGAGGTTATTGAATTTTTAAAAGAACCGGAAAAGTTTCAACGACTTGGTGGAAAAATTCCCCGCGGTGTTTTATTACTCGGTTCACCCGGGACAGGTAAAACATTACTCGCTCGTGCAGTTGCGGGAGAGGCGTCGGTTCCGTTCTTCTCAATTTCCGGTGCAGACTTTGTCGAAATGTTTGTTGGAGTTGGTGCAAGCCGTGTTCGTGATTTATTTGAAACGGGAAAGAAAAATGCTCCCTGTATAATTTTCATTGATGAAATTGATGCTGTTGGACGGCATCGTGGCGCGGGTCTTGGCGGTGGACACGATGAACGGGAACAAACACTCAATCAACTGCTCGTCGAGATGGATGGATTTGAACAGAACAGCGGTATTATTGTTATCGCCGCAACCAATCGCCCCGACGTTCTCGACCCGGCATTGCAACGTCCTGGAAGATTTGACCGCCAAGTTGTTGTTGACCGTCCCGACGTAAAAGGACGAGAAGGAATATTGAAAGTTCATACCAAAGATAAACCGCTTGCTGAGGATGTTGATTTAACAGTACTTGCAAAAGGAACACCTGGACTTTCCGGGGCTGACCTCGCAAATTTAGTGAATGAAGCGGCACTTCTTGCGGCACGAAAAAATTTGAAATTTGTTGATATGCATTGCTTTGAAGAATCGAAAGACAAAGTAATGATGGGAACGGAGCGGAAGAGTATGCTCATCAACGATAAAGAAAAGAAAATTACTTCGTACCACGAGTGCGGACACGTACTTGTTGCGAGAAATATGCCCGATGCCGACCCCGTTCACAAAGTAACGATAATCCCACGTGGTCGCGCACTTGGTGTTACCACTTATTTACCCATTGATGAAAAGCATACGTATTCAAGAGAATACCTTGAAGCGATGATTACTTACGCTTTAGGCGGACGTGCCGCAGAAAAAATAGTGTTCAATCAGTTAACTACCGGTGCTGGCAACGATATCGAACGCGCAAGTGACATCGCCCGAAAAATGGTTACCCAATGGGGAATGAGTGATTTACTTGGTCCGATAGATTACAGTACAAAAGAAGAAGAAGTATTTTTAGGAAGGGAGATCACCCGCGAGCGACATTTTGGCGAAGATACGCAACGGATTATTGATTCCGAAGTGAAACGTATCATTGAGTTGGGCGTTACCCGTGCCGAAACTATTCTGACAGAAAATTTGGAAACGTTACATCGGCTCGCAGAGGTTCTATTGGAGCGGGAAATTCTTGACGGTGAAGAAATTGATAAAATCATTCGCGGTGAAACGCTCGACCCGCTTCCGGTTTCTAATAACGGTGATGCAAATCGTTCGAAGGATGGACCGGAACCACATGGCTCTTCTGTTTCTGCAGTAGTTTGAGGACTTTGTTGGAAACCCCACGTTCAATTGAATTTGATTTTCGAAAAGAAGTTATTCGAAAATTGATTCACCTCGCATCGCTTTCAATTCCACTTGGATATTGGTTTTTTCTTTCGCAAAGTGTAGTCCTCACAGTACTTATTATTCTCACGGTGTTCTCATTGTTTGTGGACATTGGGAGATTATTTTCTCCACCGTTTTCAAAATTTTACAATTCGTTGTTCCAATCAATTCTCCGGGAACATGAAACTACCGAAAAGAAAAAAAATCTTACCGGCGCAACGTACGTTTTAATTTCTGCCGTCATTTGTATTGCATTATTTCCGAAAATAATTGCTGTAACCAGTTTTTCCATTCTTATTATTTCCGATACTGCTTCTGCATTGTTCGGGAGAAAATTCGGGAAGCATAAATTCAAAAAAATTGCCGGTGGGAAAAAAAGTTGGGAAGGAAGTATTGCGTTCGTTCTTTCAGCAATCATCGTCATTCTGTTCACGCCGAAAATCGAATATACATTCGGCGAATATGTTCTTGCAATTATTGCTTCTGTTGGCGGCGCGATTGCAGAACTTCTATCGTTTGATATTTTTGACGATAATTTTGCCATTCCACTCGCCACCGGTGCGCTGATGTGGCTTTTTTACATCGGATTTTTTCCGGAAATAAACCTCCACTCTATTTAAATTTTTGTATGAGAATATTCAAACTGCTTTTTCTTTCACTCTTACTTTTTTCGTTTTCCTCTTCTCAACCGAAAACGATAACAATACTTCATACAAACGATATGCATGCATCGTTTATTCCAAAGGAAGCAACGTGGAGTAAGAAAGAACCGAAACCGATGGTTGGCGGAATGAACGAATTGTTTTTTATGTCCGATAGTATCAAAAAAGTGAAAACGTGTTTGATGTTTGATGCCGGTGATGTAATGACCGGAAATCCAATCACCGAATATAAATACCAAAATGCGTTTGGCGGAGCGTTATTTGAAATGATGAATAGAGTCGGATACGATGCGTGGTGCTTTGGCAATCACGATTTGGATGCCGGACAGGAAAATTTACTTGCAATTACTAAGATTGTTCACTTTCCAATTTTGTCATCCAATGTTGTGAATGACAAAAATGATTTTCCGTTAAACAACAAACCATACACAATTATAGAAAAAGGCGGATTGAAAATTGGAATTATCGGAGTGATGTCGCAATTTCTGTACAACTTGGTGAACGAAAGTAATCTCAAAGGAATCAAAGTTCTTTCGCCGAGTGAAACTGTGCAAAAATATGTTGATGAACTCGACCCGAAAACCGATTTACTCATTGCTCTCACGCACGAAGGAACCGATGATGATTCTATTCTTGCTGAAAATGTTCACGGATTGGATGTGATTGTCGGCGGACATTCGCACACACGACTCACGAAACCATTGAAAATAAATGACGTAATTATCGTTCAAGCGGGAGCGAATTGTGAAAATCTCGGCGAACTTGAATTGACTGTTGAAAATGATAAAGTAACGGATTACAAGGGAAAATTGCTTACGCTGTGGTACCGTGATGACAGACCGAAGAACGAACTTTCTAATTTTATTGATTCAGTGAAAACGGTTATTGATAAAGATTATTCTGAAGTGATTGCCGAACTCAAATCCGATTGGCGCAGAACAAACGGCGAAAATAATGTGGGAAATTTTATTTGTGATGCACAAAAAGAAATCGCTCAAGCTGACGTCGCGTTTACGAATTCACACGGAATACGAAAAGATGTACTCGCTGGTCCACTTACGAAAAAAGAATTGTTTGAAGTTCTGCCATTTCAAAATATGATGACAACATTTCAATTAAGCGGAAAACAGTTGCAGGAAGTTGTTGAATACATTATCAATAAAAAACCGGCAGTTCAACTTTCGGGAATTAAATGCGTTTATACAAAAAGTAAAGACGAAATCGAAATTGATAAACTCGAAATCAATGGCAAGAAAATTGACGAAGATAAAATGTACATTTGCACTGCAAGTGATTTTTTTGTTGGTGAAGCAGATAGATATATCGGAGTGAAACCGAATAACGTTATCACATCAAATACCACCGTATTCAAAGCAGTGGAACAATACGTGCGACAAATGAAAGTCATTGATTCACAAATTGAACATCGCATAGAACAAGACAAATAATTTTTCCCATAACTATTTATAGACTATGAACAACTTTCCTATCCTCATTATTACCGGCAGACCCGCTGCAGGAAAATCTGAAGTCATTGATTTCTTAAAGCACACAAATACCGACGAACGGTTGAATCGGTTTCACATTTCCGATTTTGAAGAACTCGATGATTTCGTGTACGTGTGGGAAACATTCGAGATTGATGACATTCTCACCCGTCATAACAAACCGCGCGTTTGGAGCGATGAAAAATATTGGTTCAAAGATGAATTCATTTGGAATTTATATATCGAGCGAATCAATTTGGAATACAGAAAAAAACTTGCTCGTAATGCAAACTATCACGAAAAGATGACTACCCTGATTGAGTTTGCCCGTGGAGGAGAAAACGGAATTCAAGAAGCGCTCAATAATTTACACGAAGATATTTTGAAGCGAGCATCGTTGTTGTACATAAAAGTTTCGTACGAAGAATCAGTGAGAAAAAATCGTCGCCGCGCAAAACCGGGAATGGAAGATTCAATTTTGTATCACTCGCTTCCTGATGAGAAAATGGAATTCTATTACAAGACGAATGATTGGGAAAAATTAGCCGCGAAAAATCCGGATTTCATTGAAGTAAAAGGATTCAAAATTCCTTACGCTGCGTTTGAAAATGAACCGGAAAAAACACTTGACAAAAATTTAATCGCTCAGGAACTTGAACGAACGACATCGAAACTTTGGAATTTGAAAAAGTAATTTTGAAATAACATTATGTGGAAAACCGAAGAAGGTAGTACCGGAAGACTCATTCAACTCTGTATTGGTTATTTTTCGTTTTACGTCGTTACCGGAATCAGCGCGAAATTATTTACTGACAAACATATTGCGAGTTCGTTGCACTTCAACCAAATCGAATATATGGTGTACAATACGATTGGCGGAATGCTCACTGCGCTTGGAATTGTTATTGTAATGCGTTGGTACAAACTGAAATCGAATCAAATGATTTCAGTTGGTGGAATTTCAATTCCTGAGGAAGTGAAATACATTCTTCCTTCAGGATTAATGACAGCGATTGTAATTCCGACAACGACACTGATGTACACGTTTGAAGGAATGTCCGTAATGGTTGCAATGGTGATTATGCGTGCAAGTGTTATCGTAATAAGTCGAGCAGTTGATGCGGTGCAAATCGGACAAGGGATTTTGAAAAAGAGAGTGTATGCAGAAGAAAATTATGCTGTTGTTTTTGCATTACTTGCAGCCGGTATTAATTTATTTTACGTTCAATCCGGTGATTTTGATTTTTTGAATAATTCTGCGGCGGTAATAATTTTATCAAGTTATATCGTTGCGTATTCAATTCGTATTTACATTATGAATTATTTTAAGAACACACGCGGGAAAGGTATTCCTCTTGATAACAATGGATTTTTCGGCATTGAACAAATATTTGCATTCTTCTTTGTTGTTTTGATTTCGCTCTTTATTTATTTCAGCGCTCCTTCATTGGGCTGGGAAGTTCCGCAAGTTACTTTGTTTCGCGAATCATTTTATAAATCAAACACGTTGTGGTTTTTAGGAGTTGTGAGCGGAACTGCATTTGGTCTCGTTGCGTTCTTTTCCGTTTTTCTTTTTATGTTCAAAGGGAGAACAGCAACATTTGCGGGACTCGTCAATCGTTTAACATCGCTCACAGCAGGAACTGTTGCAACGCTTCTTTCAGCAATAATTCTTGGCGCAAAATTTCCCAAGATGCAGGATTGGATTTCGCTTGCGTTTATTCTTGTTGCTGTTTGGTTTCTTACGGTTTCAGAAAGAAAGCGGACGGCAGAATTGAAAGCGGAACAAAAGTAGTTGTTTTGTGTGTTTAGGAATTATCTTTCACGAACAACTTTAAATGATTATGAACAAAACTATTTTATTTGCGACCTTATTATCTTTTTCTTATCTCTCTTTCGCCCAACACAAACATTCAAATTATGTTGGCGAGGATAAAAGAATCATCAAATCACTTTCCGATGAGGATATTCAAAACTTACAAGAAGGAAGCGGGATGGGACTTGCGAAAGCCGCTGAACTCAACCATTACCCGGGACCAAAACATGTATTGGATAATGCTGACGAATTGCAACTTTCTGACGAACAAAAATTTAGTACGGAAAAATTTTTCAGGTCAATGCACGAAGAGGCAGTTCGACTTGGAAATTTGATTATCGAAAAAGAACAAACGCTGGATAGTTTATTCGCAAATAGTTTGATTACTCAAACTTCACTGAAATCTGAACTTGACGAAATTGCACAACTGCGATCGCAACTTCGCTTTACTCATCTCCATGCGCACTTGGAAATGAAAAACATACTCAGTGAAAAGCAAATTGCAAAATACGATGAGTTGCGCGGTTATGTTTCTCAAAAGAAAATGAAAAACCATCAGACGAATAAAACAAACCGTTGATGAAACTTTGCGAACTCAGAAATTTTTAGTATCATTTTCCGAAAAAATTAAAGCAACAATGAAAAATAAGACACTTATTCTCGTAACATTTTTTCTGTTGGGATTCTCCGGTGCAGTTGCACAATTTAAATCGCAGCAAAATCCTTCGAATGTTGGCGGATTTTCTTCTCTGCCAACAAGCTCGCTCTTTAGCTGGATTGACCCGAACAAATTTTCAATGCACCATAATTTTTCGATGAACTACGCAACAACCGGAGGAAAAAATCTTTCCGTGAGCCAATACACGAATTCGATGCAGTATCTATTTTCCGATTTACTTTCCGCGCGGGCAGACGTGAGTATGATGTATTCGCCAAATGTTACCGGTTTTCGAGGTCAATCTTCATCCTTTTCCGGAATATTTTTGAACCGCGCACAAATTGATTTTCGTCCGTGGGAAAATGTTTTATTTCAAGTGGCGTATCGTCAACTTCCTCTCGGTTCATATTACTCCAATCCATTTTCACTTTCCGGTGGTTATTACACGCACCCCTTTGGAGACGAATAATTTTTCTCGCATCATTTGAAATATATTTTTGTAAAATAGATTTTCTCCGTCAGCAGAGCGATAGAGAAAATCTTTTTTATTTTGTTGGTAACATACGCTGATGGCAGATTCTCCTTCGCAAGAACAACCAACACTGTTTGACCCACACACATCGGTATCAACAAACGATTCTCTAACCCTGAAAAGAAAATTTCAATGGCAGTATGTTGCCTTGAATATTCTTATTGTGTTTTTTTTCGGTTTATTGTTGTTTCTCCTGTATGGTATTGTGTCACCGTTTTTTGTTACGAAAGAAATAAAAAATGTTCTCCCTGTGCTTTCTAAAACAGTGCAAGTAGATATTCTCAATGCAAGCGGTGTTTCGGGAATCGGAATGAAATTGACAAGACAATTACGCACACGCGGTGTTGATGTGATTGATGTGGGAAATTTTTCCACGGAAACCAACGAAAGTTTTATTATTGACCGACTCGGAAGCAGGAGGGATGCAGTTATATTTTCCCGTATCGTGGGAATTGATTCTAACAAAATCATTCAGCAAATTTCCCGCGATTATCTCGTCAATCTCTCGCTTGTCGTCGGAAAAGATTATCAAAAATATTTTACAAACAATTTAAAAGAATACGATTAAGGAAATACCTTGGCTACAAAAATAACAGCAAAAAAAATTGCAAAACTCTGTTTTCTGAAAAAAGCAAACGATGTCGTTTTGCTCGATGTTCGAAAACTCTCAGACGTTACTGATTTTTTTATCATTTGTTCCGGCGATTCGGATACACAAGTCCGAGCGATTGCTAATGCGGTGATGGAAAACGCGAAGAATGAAGGTTTGCGCCCCTGGCACTATGAAGGAATGGAGGTTGCTGATTGGGTAATCGTTGATTTTATTGATGTCGTAGTTCACGTTTTCAAAAAGTCAGTTCGAACATATTACAATTTGGAAAAATTGTGGGGCGATGCAAAAATAGAACATATCGAAGAAAAAGGAACAAAAGCAAAAACAACCGTTGTAAAGCCGAAAAAGAAAACTACGGCGAAATGAAAGAGTATTTAGAACCGCAAATAAAAACGGCGTGCGGAAGAACTTTCGGTGCAGAACTAAATTCCAGAAATATTCCCATTGCTTTTGAAAAGCCGAAGGTTGCAGAACACGGCGACATTGCAACGAACATTGCAATGCAACTTTCCAAAACATTCAAGAAAAATCCACGACAAATTGCAACGGAAATTGTCGCGCAATTACAATTTGATTCTTCAATCGTCGAAAAAGTGGAAATTGCCGGACCAGGATTTATCAATTTTCATTTCACGAAAAATTATTTCCAAAATGAATTGAAGACTATTCTCGAAATAGAAAAATCTTTTGGAAAAAGTTTTGCAAACAAAGGAAAGAAAGCGCAAGTCGAATTTGTTTCCGCAAATCCCACAGGACCATTAACTGTTGGACACGGAAGGAACGCAGTGTTTGGTGATACCGTTGCACGATTGCTTGAATGGAGCGGCTACGATGTTACGCGCGAATATTATTTTAACAACGCCGGAAGACAAATGCGCGTTCTCGGTGATTCTGTTCGTCTTCGATATCTTGAACTCATTGATGAGAAAATACGATTCCCTCAATTTAGCAACAACGACGCAAGTAATTTTGCCAATGCACTTTCTGTTGGCGAAATTCCTTTCCCTGAAGATTACTATCAAGGCGAATACATTACTGACATTGCAAAAAGTTTACACACACAATTCGGTGATTCCCTTCGCAATGAAAACGCTGAGGGAAAATTCAAACAACAAGCGGAATCAGAAATATTTGAAGACATAAAAAAAACATGCAAACGCTTAGGAATTGCGTTCGATGTTTTCTTCAATGAGAATACTTTGTATGAAACCGGAATGGTGAAAGAAGTAATAGAAGAATTCAAACAGCGTGGAGTTGCTTACGAAAGTGAAGGTGCCTTGTGGTTGAAGAAAGAAATTCTCGGCAGCGAAAAGGATAAAGTAATTGTGAAATCTACCGGCGAACCAACTTACCGTCTGCCCGATATTGCATATCATCGCGAAAAAATTCGCCGCGGGTTTGATTTGATGATTGATATTCTGGGAAGCGACCACATTGCAACCTATCCCGATGTTATTGCGGGATTAAACGCGCTCGGTGAAAACGAAGGCGCGAACAAAATAAAAGTTCTCATTCATCAATTTGTTACGATTTTGCAAGATGGTGAAGTTGTAAAAATGTCCACGCGGAAAGCGAATTACATTACGCTCGATGAATTAATGGACGAAGTTGGCGCGGATGTGGTGCGATATTTCTTTTTGATGCGCAGTATCGGAAGCCATCTCAATTTCGATTTGAAACTTGCGAAAGAACAATCCGACGAAAATCCTGTGTACTATTTACAGTATGCGCACGCGAGAATTGCAAGTATAATCCGTTTCGCAGCAGAGAGCCAAGAGCCAAGACCCAAGAGCCAAACGGTAGATTTTTCTATGTTGAAAGAAGAAGCGGAGATTTCTTTGATAAAAATGTTGAGAACATTTCCTGAGATTGTAGAAAATGTTGCAACGAATTTCGAGCCGCATTTACTCTGCGAATATTTACACGAAGTTGCAGGAGTGTTTCACAAATTTTACCACGACCATCGCGTTGTTACGGATAATAAAGAATTGACTTCCGCTCGACTCGATTTATGTTCCGGTGCAAAAATTGTTTTAGGTAACGGACTTGCAATTTTAGGAATTACCGCCCCGGAAAAAATGTGATAGCAAAGGAGCGCTATCAATTTTGAGGCAGTTGCAATGTATTTCTCTTCAACGTCCATTTTGTAGAGCATATTGGAATGCTATTTCTGAAGGGGGAATAGATTCACGATGAAAGTGCCACCAAACTTTAATAGTAACCCGCAAATGCACTAAGTATTTTTTCAACAATCACATAAATCGGGATATGAAAAAGTGTATTTAATACGAAAGATTTTTTTGGGTTTAAGAGGAATAATCGGTTATGTTTTTCACGAATACCCATTCTATTTTAATTACGATAAGAAAGAACTCATTGATTTTGCTTGCCGAAAAATTATTCCCGAAATAAAATCCTTTGCAGATTTAGGCGGAGTTTGGAGAATAAACGGCGCTTACACATTTTATACTCTGAAAACGTACACTATTCCTTCCGCATTTTTAGTTGATACAAATTTTAATTCAACGGTGATTGAGAAAAGTAAGGAAGTCAAAAATCTCAAACTCGTTGAAGGAGGTTTCGGAGAAAGTGCAGTTCTTGAAACAATTGGAAATGTTGATGCGGTATTATTGTTTGATGTACTTCTGCATCAAGTGCAGCCGGATTGGAATGAAGTTTTGAAAATGTATTCAACGAGAACAAAATGTTTTCTTATTTTCAACCAACAGTTTACGCATTCAGAAAAAACTATTCGATTGATGGATTTGGGAATGGACGAATATTTTTCTCATGTAAAAATGAATCGAAGCGACCCAGTATATCAAGACCTTATTCTGCATTTCAATGAAATTCATCCGACATTCAATAAACCATGGAAAGATATTCACTATTACTGGCAATGGGGAATTACGAATAACGATTTGATTTCTACCATGAATGATTTTGGATTTGAAATGAAGTACCATAAAAACTGTGGACAATTCAGCAACTTTCCAAGTTTTGAAAATCACGCTTTTATTTTTTTGAAGAAATAATTATGCCAACACACAAAACAAAACCACAAGTCGCTGTTTCAGAAGATTTCCAACTTGCGTTGAATAAAAATATCAAGGCAAAAACATAATTTGAAAAACTTCCACCATCACACAAACGCGCGTATCTCGAATATGTAAACGAAGGAAAGAAACCAGAAACACGAATAAAACATATCGAGAAAACGATCGAGACTTTGGCAAAACAAATCAAATAATTTATTTCCTTTTCTCTTTTCACGATTTTCTCCGCAAATTTTCTATCAACTAATCATTCAACCAATATGAAACACAAATCAATCATTATCTTTTTCTTTCTTCTTCCTTTTTCCTTCTTACTTTCACAAACAACAAAACAAGATTCATCTGCAACAAAAGACACAACAAAAAAAGTAGATGAGAAATGGGATGTAACAAAAAAACATGGTCCAACTTCCGATATTGAATTTGTTACTGATGAAGGAACGTGGATTTCGTGCGATGTTTCTCCCGATGGAAAATGGATTGTGTTCGATGTGCTTGGCGATATTTATTCAATGCCAATCAGTGGAGGAAATGCAACACTCGTCTCAGGTGGAAATGCGTACGAAACACAGCCACGATTTTCTCCCGATGGAAAGAAAATTTCTTTTACCAGCGATAGAGATGGCGTTGAAAATATTTGGCTCATGGATAACGATGGAAAAAATCCCAGGCAAATCACACACGAAAAAGAACGTCAAGTGAATAACGCAGTGTGGACTCCCGACGGAATGAATATCGTTGCGAAAAAACATTATCGCAATACTCGCTCGCTTGGGGCTGGAGAAATTTGGATGTATCATATTGGCGGCGGCGATGGATTGCAAATTACGAATCGCCGCGATTGGCAGCACGATGCGGGTGAACCAAATATTTCTCCCGATGGAAGATATTTGTATTACAGCGAAGACATCACCGGCGGAAGTCAATTTGAATACAACAAAGACCCGAACGGAACAATTTATGTTATTCATCGAGTTGATTTGCAAACAGGGAAGAAGGAACAATTCATAAATGGGCAAGGCGGTTCTGTGCGCCCGCAAGTTTCTCCCGATGGAAAAACAATTGCGTTTGTAAAACGTGTGCGGCTCAAAACAGTTTTGTATTTGTTTGACATCGAAAGCGGAAAAGAAACTCCACTGTATGATAATTTAGATCGCGATGCGCAAGAAACATGGGCGATGTTTGGTGTTCATCCGGGATTTTCGTGGACTCCCGACGGAAAGTTTATCGTGATTTCTGCGAAGGGACATCTATGGAAAATACCTGTTCGCCTTGGAGAAAATGTTGCAACAAAAGAAGCAGCGCAAATTCCGTTCAATGTTCATGTAAAGCAAACCGTTGCTGATGCAGTTCGATTTCCGCAAGAAGTTTCGCCGGAAATGTTTGAAGTGAAATCACTGCGATTCGTTACTGTTTCTCCCGATCAGAAAAATGTAATCTACACTGCGCTTGGAAAATTATACATCAAAGAATTGCCAAACGGAAAACCCAAACGAATCACGAACGACGATTCACGATTCGAGATCCATCCTTCGTTTTCATCTGATGGAAAATGGATTACGTACGCAACGTGGAACGATGATGAAATGGGAGCGATTTACAAAGTTCAAACAAATGGTAAATCGCAAACGAAACTCACAACGATGAAAGGACATTTTGCAGAGCCGAAATTTTCCAGCGATGGAAAGAAAATTGTTTTCCGAAAAATCAGCGGCGATGATTTGCGGGGGAATTTATTCACGCGCGATTTAGGAATTTACTGGATGAATTCCGACGGAGGTAAAGCGACTTTGATTACGGAAGAAGGAGCGAATCCGATGTTTAACAAAGATGGCGATAGAATTTTTCTTCTTTCAAACGAAGGAGAAAAAACTGCGCTCATCAGCATCGGACTGAATGGAGAAAAACGCCGCGTGCATTTTACTTCCGATAATGCAGAAACAATTCTCACTTCGCCGGATGAAAAATGGGTTGCGCTTGTCGAACGGTACAACGCATACATTGCAACATTTCCCCAAACGGGAAAAGCAATTAATATTAGTCCAAACACTTCCGAATATCCAATGAAAAAAATTACACGCGATGCCGGAACGTATTTGAATTGGAGTTTCGATTCTAAAAAATTGTATTGGTCGCTTGGCGCGGAATTATTCTCTCGCGATTTGACGAATACCTTTAAGTTTGTTGATGGAGCAAAAGACAGCGTACAAGAAAAACCGGATACGGTTGGAACGTACATTAGTTTTTCAGCGCCGACCGATGTTCCGAACGGTTCTATTGCTTTAACGAACGCGACAATTATTTCGATGAAAGGCGATGAAGTTATTTCTAACGGAACAATTCTCATCGAAAAAAATCGTATCAAAGCGATTGGAACAAATGTCTCGATTCCGAAAGATGCAAAAGTAATTGATGCAAAAGGAAAATTTATTATGCCGGGAATGATTGACGTTCATGCGCATATTGGAACGGGAGAAAATAATATCACGCCGCAAAACCATTGGCAATACGATGTGAACCTTGCGTTCGGCGTAACAACTGCGCACGACCCTTCTTCCAACACGGAAACGGTGTTTGCAAATTCCGAAATGATAAAAGCGGGAATGTTGACTGCGCCGCGATTGTATTCAACCGGAACAATTTTGTACGGAGCGGAAGCTTCGGTGAAAGCAATCGTCAATAATTTTGATGATGCGATGTCGCATTTACGAAGAATGAAAGCAAACGGAGCGTTCTCGGTGAAAAGTTACAATCAACCGCGTCGCGACCAAAGACAGCAAATCATCGAAGCGGCGCGTAATTTACAAATGATGGTTGTTCCCGAAGGCGGCTCAACATTTTTTTGGAATATGTCAATGATTCTCGATGGACACACGGGCATTGAACATTCGATTCCCGTTTCGCCGCTGTATAAAGATGCGATAACGCTTCTTGCAAAAAGTAAAACGGGACACACTCCAACATTGATTGTAAGTTATGGTGGATTGTTCGGCGAAAATTTTTGGTACAAGAATACAAAAGTGTGGGAAGATGAACGCTTACTCGCATTTACGCCGCGCGAAATAATTGATGCGCGTTCACGCAGAAGAATTATGGCGGAAGATGACGACTTCAATCACATCGAAAATGCGAAAGCGGTGAAAGCGGAATACGATGCGGGAGCGAAAGTACAACTTGGCGCGCACGGACAATTACAAGGACTCGGCGCGCATTGGGAACTCTGGATGCTTGCGCAAGGTGGAATGAAACCGCTTGAAGCAATTCGTTGCGCAACATTATACGGAGCGTATTACATCGGTCTCGATAAAGATTTGGGTTCGCTTGAAGTCGGTAAACTTGCAGATTTAATCGTGATGGAAAAAAATCCTTTGGAAAATATTCGCAACAGTGAATCCATTCAATACGTAATGAAAAATGGAAGATTATTTGATGCGTCAACAATGAATGAAATCGGAAATCATCCGAAACCACGAGGAAAGTTTTGGTGGGAGAGGTAGGGTTTAAGATATGAGATATGAGATGGAAGAAGAAGTGGAGTGCGGTGATTGAAAAATTCCATTGTTATAATATTTATTCAAAATTAATCTGATTAATTCTATGTTCAAACAACTAATTACTATAATTCTCTTTGTAATCATTTTTACAAATATTTCTTTCACCGACGAAGGAATGTATCCGTTGAGCGAAATTCATAAACTCAACTTAAGAGAGAAAGGGTTAAAAATTTCTTCCAAGGATATTTATAATTCTAACGGTGTTGGAATTATTGATGCGATTGTCAACGTTGGCGGGTGTACAGGTTCTTTTATCTCTTCGGAGGGATTAATCATTACCAATCATCATTGCGCCTTTGGGGCAGTGCAATCAATAACAACAAAAGAAAATGATTATGTTACCGACGGCTTTTTCTCTAAAAACAGGGATGAAGAAAGGCAAGCGAAAGGGCTAACTATTAGAATCACTGAATACTATCGCGATGTTTCAAAGGAAGTTTTATCTGTTGTCTCTGATACAATGGAATTTATTTCCCGCTCAAAAGCGATTGAGAAGAAGATGAAAGAAATTGTTTTGGAAACAGAAAAAAATAATTCGGGAAAACGTGCCGAAGTTTCTGAAATGTTTCCCGGAAAAAGTTATATGCTTTTTATTTACACGTTTTTAAAAGATGTTCGGCTTGTGTATGTGCCGCCTCGCTCGATTGGAGAGTTTGGGGGCGAAGAAGATAATTGGGTTTGGCCCCGACACACAGGAGATTTTTCTTTTCTTCGCGCGTATGTTGCTCCCGATGGTTCTCCCGCAGAATATTCCGTGAATAACATTCCCTATCACCCAAGAAAATTTTTGAAAATAAATCCAAACGGGGTCGAAGAAAACGATGCGGTTTTCATACTCGGATATCCGGGGAGAACGTTTCGACATCGCACGTCTCATTATCTTTCGTACGAAGAAGATATTCGCTTACGGTATATTCAGGAATTGTATGCATGGGAAATTTCGGTTATGGAAAATCTTGGAAAAGATAATCGAGAAGTTGCCATCAAACACGATGCAAGAATAAAATCCCTTGCCAATGTAGAAAAAAATTTTCGAGGAAAGCTGCAAGGGATGAAACGGTTGCATTTGGCGGATAAGAAAAAGAAAGAGGAAGAAGAACTTCAACGCTTTATCGAATCGGATGCAAAGAGAGTACAACTCTATGGAACCGTCTTGTCGAAAATAGATGATGTGTACAAGGAAATGCGCGCGAACGCTCAGAAAGAACTCTTGCTCGATAATTTTCGCCAGAGTTCAACATTGCTCAATACGGCGTACACATTATACGAAGCAAGTATTGAGATGAGGAAACCGGATATAGAACGCGAGTCTCAATTTATGGAGCGGAACATCATCCGAACGAAAGAATCGGTTATGCTCACTTTGAAAAATTATTTTGAGGAAACAGATAAGATATTTCTCAAAAAATTTCTGCTCGATGCTTTGTCGTTGCCTTTCCACTTACGAATTTCTGCCGTGGATGAAGTATTGCAGGGAGATTCATCGGAAAAAGCAATTGACGCATTTATTCAAAACGCATTTCAACATTCACAGTTACACGATGAAAAAATAGTTCAAGAAGCGTTTGCAAAATACAGCGATGATTTGGAAAAAATGAATGATGCATTTATTTCCTTCGCAAAAAAATTATATCCAACGTATCGAGAGTTAAAAGAAGTGCGGCAGCGTAGAGATGGTGAACTCAATAAACTTTTTGCATTGCTCGTTGATGTGAAAAAAGAATTTCAGAAGAAGGAATTTATACCTGATGCAAATAGTACATTGCGATTGACTTTCGGAACAATAAAAGGGTATTCGCCGGCAGATGCGTTATATACTTCGCCGATAACAACGGTGAACGGAATTGTGCAAAAAAATAATTCCGGGCGGGAAAATTATTCGGTTCCGGAAAAGATTCTTGATTTGTATTCCGCAAAAGACTTTGGACGTTATAAAACTCAAAAACTTAACGATGTTCCGGTTGCTTTATTGTATAATTTGGATACAAGCGGAGGAAATTCCGGAAGTCCTTTGATGAATGAACGGGGTGAACTTATTGGGGTGAATTTTGACCGAACATTTGACGCAACGATTAACGATTATGCGTGGAGCGAATTATACAGCCGTTCAATAGCGGTAGATATTCGGTACGTTTTGTGGATACTCGAAAAGTTTGCGGGTGCAGAAGATTTGTTGAAGGAAATGAATGTGACGAAATAAACAATCCCGTCTGATTATCTCCTTGCTTTTATTATTATCGAAATAATTCAGTCAGGCAATAATTTATTTTTTCGTTGCCTTGTTAACTGTCTATTATTATATTGAACCCACTTTTCTATAATTTTTTGGAAATATTTTATGAAGCACACATTACTTTTTCTTGCCATTACATTTTTTCATTTCAACGAGAGCAGTTTTGCATTGCCGCGGTTTGCTGTGATGACCGGGACGAAATGCGCTTCTTGTCACGTCAATCCCACTGGCGGGCAAATGCGAACAGAATATGGAACGTCCTATAGTTTAGATAATCTCTCGTTGGAAGTTTCCCACGACCCAGATTTTTCATTCGACCCGAAACTATCGGAAAGTATCACGCTTGGCGCGGACTATCGTTCACAATTTATTTATGCGCAAACACCGAATGATGCACTAAACGGTTTTCATTCAATGAGTTTAACACTGTATGGTTCTGCCACGTTGTCAAAAAAAGTTACGTTATACTTTAAGCAGGATGTCATAAATTTCGGAGCGAACGAGGCGTATGGGATTTTTAAAATTCTTCCCAGTGGCGGATATGTGAAAGGGGGTTCCTTCACGCCGAATTATGGATGGCGGCTCGATGACCACACGAGTTATATACGGGGTGGGGATTTAGGTTCGATACCCGGGCTTTCGTATTTGCCGGGGATGATGTTCGTTCCCAATTATAAAGATATCGGAATCGAAGTTGGTTATACCTTCGATAAGTTTTTTGCGACGCTCGGAATTTTCAATGGTAACGGATTTAACAGTAAAATTGATATATCAAAAAATAAAGCATTCGTTGGAAAGGTGGAGTATAGCAACTCGTTCTCGGAAATCAATTTCAGAGTTGGGATTTCCGGTTATCGCTATCGGGAGTTTCAAATGGCTGGAGTCGGTATCGGATTTGGAACGGAAAAAATTGCGCTCCTTGGAGAAATAGACTGGACACAAGGACAATTTGACGCGTACACTTCCTCGATAATAAATAAGGATAACAAAACGTTTGCTTCGTTTGTTGAATTCGATTACAACATCACCCGGGGGATTTGTTTGATCGGGAAGTATGATTTGTTTGATGCTTTACAGGGAATAAAAGATACAGAATTAAATCGTGTTACTCTCGGTTGCGAATTTTTCCCCTATTCTTTCGTCGAAGTCCGTCCGCAAGTTCGCATCAATTCGGAAAAACCGACCATAGAAAACAATCAGTTTTTAGTGCAAACGCATCTTTGGTTTTAAAATAATAAACAACTCTTAATTAACAATACTATGAAAAAACAACTCAACTACCTTGTAATTCTCACGTGCCTCATTCAGTTCTCTTTATTCACACAGGAGAAAAAAAGTAATCCTCTTACAAAAGATTCTCTTAAAAAATCAACCTCAGTAAAAGAGGATAATAACAAAGTCGAAAAGAAAGAAAGCGTTCAATCTAATTCTGAATCCAAGGAAAAAAAGAAAGCAGATTCTACTTTGGTTATTGAGAAAAAGCAACAGCCCCAAATTGTATCTTTTTCAAAAGATGTTTACCCGTTGATTGATAAACATTGTATGCCGTGTCATGCAGAGGAAGAGGAAAATCCGAGCGAACTGCATTTTGATTCGTATGAGTCATTGTTTGAAGGGGGGAAAAACGGTAGTCCCATTTTGGTTGGAAAAGGAGATTCAAGTTTGATTGTAAAAAAACTTCGTCCCAATCCTGCCTTTGGTAACCAGATGCCATTACCAAAAAAGAAAGAAAAACTTTCGGAGGATGTTATAAAAATTTTTGTTCAGTGGATTAATCAAGGCGCAAAAAATAATTAAGAAGGTAGAAACTGTTTTTTGTTTCATTCTTTCTAATTTGTTTTTGTGTTGATTATTCACACCAGAAATTTTTCACCATTGTTTTTTCTTGTATTAGTTAATGATTGATGCAATGGAAGAAAAACCATTTACCCCGCTTCAAGAAAAAATAGAAGAACTCTATTTACGAGAAACGAATTCTGTTCATCGGAAAACTGTTCTTCCGGTATTTAGCGAACTTCGGAGACATCTTAACAGTGGAGAAATACGTGCCGCAGAATTTCGCGAGGGGAGATGGTATGTGAACGATTGGGTGAAAAAAGGAATCTTACTCGGCTTTCGATACGGTGTTCTTTCTGAAATTATTCAGAACGAAAGTGTTCGTTTTTTTGATAAAGATAATTTTCCGCTCAAGAAAATTACTCTCGAAGATGGCATTCGAGAAGTACCCGGCGGGACCTCCATTCGCGATGGATGTTATATTGCGAACGGTGTTGTGATAATGCCCCCCGCGTACATCAATATCGGAGCATTCGTAGATGAGGGAACAATGATTGATTCCCACGCACTGGTCGGTTCGTGTGCACAAATCGGCAAGAACGTTCACATTTCTGCAGGAGCACAGGTTGGAGGAGTTCTGGAGCCGGTCGGTTCACTTCCTGTTATTATTGAAGATGACGTTATCCTCGGAGGAAACAGTGGAGTCTTTGAAGGGGTGATTATCCGTAAAGGCGCTGTTATTGCTTCAGGAGTCTGTTTAACTTCCTCAACACCGATTTATGATACTATCAATGAAAAAGTGTACAAAAAAGGAATTTCACGCCCCCTCATCGTTCCTGAAAATGCTGTCGTTGTTTCGGGTTCACGAAAACTCATCGGGGAGTGGTCGCAAAAAAATGGTTTGCAAATTTATACTCCCGTTATTATAAAATATCGGGATGCGAAAACTGATTCGGCGACAACATTGGAAGACACGCTTCGTTCATAAGACCAAAACAACCTTTGTCTAAAAATATTCTGATAACAGGAAGTAACGGATTACTCGGACAGAAACTTGCTTTTTTATTTTCACAATCCGATTACTACAAAATTCTTCTTGCTTCGAAACAACCAAAATCTGTTTTTGGAAAATCACTACCATACCAGACAGTAGATACAGGGGTAAAACAAGAAATAACGCGTTGCATTCGGGAGTTTGCGCCGGACGTGATAATCAATGCTGCAGCAATGACGGATGTTGATGGTTGTGAGGAACATCGTGAGAAAGCATATACCGCAAATGTTACTTCAGTCGAAAACATTGTAACTGCAGCAAAAGCCGGAACACACATTATTCATTTTTCTACTGATTATATTTTTGACGGGAAAAACGGTCCGTACGATGAATCGGCAATTCCTAATCCGCTTTCGTATTATGGAAAAACAAAGTTAGCGAGCGAAAATATTTTGCGCGGGAGCAATTTCGATTATTCGATACTTCGGACTATGGTGCTGTACGGAACAGGAATGAATGTTAAAACAAACTTTGCGTTATGGGTGATACGCTCGTTGGAGGAAAACAAAACTATTCGTTTAGTAAATGACCAACTCGGAAATCCGACACTTGCCGATGACCTCGCCTATGCAACTCTCCGAGTTGTTGAAATAGAACGCAGTGGGATTTACCATATTGCCGGGAGAGAAATCGTAAGCCGGTTTGATTTTGCGCGGGCGATTGCCGAAGTTTTTGCTTTTGATGAATCTTTAATTTCACCCATCGCCACCGCGGAACTGAAGCAGAAAGCACCTCGTCCGCTTAATTCAGGATTACTCACATTGAAAGCTGAGTCTGAATTAGATATTAAAATGTCGGGAGTAAAGAAAGGTTTAACCACACTCTATCACCAATTTGAGTTTGAAAAGAAATTTGATACATAAATTACCATGCTCGATATAAAATTTATCCGTGAAAACATTGATATTGTCCGCGACGGAATCAGAAAAAAAAATGAAACCGACAATCTCGATGAAATACTTCGATTAGATGTTCGGAGGCGAGAGGTGCAACAACAGCTTGATGCTTTGAAGAATCGCCGTAATATTGTGAGCGATGAAGTTGCAGCATTGAAGAAAAGAAAAGAAGATGCTGCACATTTAATTTCGGAGATGGCAACTCTCAAATTGAATATTCAAAGTTTAGAAGTTGAAACAGCCGAAGTAGAGCAATCTCTCGCTCCATTGCTTCTAACCGTTCCCAATGTTCCGCATTCTTCTGTTCCGACAGGAAAAACTGCTGAGGATAATGTTCCTATTTTTTCCTGGGGAAAACTTGAAGAATTTGATTTCGTTCCCGTTCCGCACTGGGAAATTGCTTCCAAGCATAAGATAATTGATTTTGAACGAGGTTCACGGGTTGCCGGAGCAGGTTTTCCGTTTTATGTCGGGAAAGGCGCACGATTACAACGAGCGTTGATTAATTTCTTTCTGGATGAAGCGGCGGAAAAAGGATACACAGAAATCGAACCGCCGATTGTTGTCAATGAAAGTTCAGCGCGAGGAACAGGACAAATTCCTGATAAAGAAGATTTGATGTACACCGCTGAACGTGATGGATTATATATGATTCCTACTGCGGAAGTACCCGTTACGAATTTTCACAGAGAGGAAGTGCTTCCGGAACAACAACTCTCGATAAAGTACTGCGCGTACACTCCATGTTTTCGCCGTGAAGCAGGTTCATACGGAAAAGATGTTCGCGGATTGAATCGGCTTCATCAGTTTGATAAAGTTGAATTAGTGAAATTTGTCCACCCCGATAAATCGTATGATGAACTTGAGAGTTTACGTGCAGATGCGGAGCAACTTCTTCAAAAACTACAACTACCGTATCGTGTATTACTAATGTGTGCAGGTGATATGGGATTTTCGCAAGCAAAAAAATATGACCTCGAAGTTTGGTCGGTCGGACAAAAACGATGGTTAGAAGTTTCTTCAGTGAGTAATTTCGAGTCATTTCAAGCGCGGCGAATGAATATCCGGTTTCGCCCGACTGATGGCGGGAAGCCGGAAATTGTCCACACCTTGAACGGTTCAGCGTTAGCGCTCCCCAGAATTGTTGCGACAATACTTGAAAATAATCAGACACCCGAGGGGAAAGTCATAATTCCCAAGGTTCTTCAAAAGTACACCGATTTCTCAATCATCGGTTAATTTTCAGGAAGTGGTGGCGGTGGAAGGAAAGAATTATTATACTCGGATGTTTGAACCTCCTGAATTTTCTTTTCCGGAATGGGTGGGATTTCAATTCCCGGAATGATGGGAATTTTATGAACAGTCTTGTACCAGATTACAAGAAGTGAAGCAACAACTCCATCGAGACTGAATGAAGTTTTCAAATCCTCGATGTATTCTTTCTGGCTGGCAGTTTCAATATCCGTCATCGAGAGAATTCGTTCCCATTCACTCCATGGCTTTCCGGTTCGCTGTTCAATAATTATTTCAGTCGGTTCCTGACGTTGTGGATTTTGCATAATGGTTCTAAAAAAAATCGGCTGAATATATCGAAAACCGTCTCCCACTTCCAAAATGAAAAGAAATTTTTTTTTATCGCAAGGTTGTTGCCGATAGTGAAATAACCTTATATTTTGCCCAAGTTTTGCTAAACCTCCCAACGAAAAGTATTTTACGAAACTGAAAAATTATTATGGATAACGAAAGTTCTCAGGTTCAACAGAAGAAAAAACAACAAGCGCCTGCTTACTCCCAACGTCAGGCAGAGGAACGTCTTGCTCATTTTTTAGAAACCATTCCCGAGATGAAACATCCGCGGGAAATGGAAACTGTTCTGTCCATAACCAAAGACATCATTGAATCAGGATTCGACGTAACTGCCGTACATCAAATGTTGGCAGAACGTGCGATGTTTTTTGTTCTGAAGGAATTGGAAGAGGCGCAGTTCCACCATAATCTTGAAGCGTTTATTCTTATTGCTAAACAGACCGTTGCAAACATCCGCCAACAATTGTATCAGGCGGGCGAGATGTCTATGAATCTGACGCGTAATAAACTTGAAGAGGGTGATGTAGGAATGGTTCGACGATTTCTCCACGTTTGCAAAACAGCCACTGATGAACTCCGCTCACAGGAAGAGCAACTCGAAGCACGCCTGATGGAGTTAGCGGATGAGAAGCTGAATGACGATACGATAGAACTCGTAGAAAATTATATCGGCATTGCAAAGTCAATCATTCCGGATTTAACTCCCCAACGACAGCAACTGACGGAAAAAGTATTACGACTTGCAGAACGAGCGCTCGACCAAGGGAAATTAGAACTCACTGAGCGATATGTTGGACTCGCTGCAATTGCCGGTGGAGATGTCGCCACTTCACAGGAATACCTTGCAAAAAAAGTTGCAGTACTTGCTGAAAAAGAAAATCAGGTTCCGATAAAACAACGGAATGTGGACCTCGTATGGCAATTACTTCGCATCATTAATAGCGTAAGTGGTGATTCGGCAGAAATTGAAAGAAAACTCGTCGCTGATATTGATGCACTGGAAAAGAAAAAACTGCAAATGCAGATTTTCAAAGGGATACTTGTTTTAGGAATTTTAGTAGGTTTAGTCTATGGGTATTTCTGGTGGAGAGACGAACAAAAATTAGCGCAAATCGAGGCTGAAAAACAAGCCGAACAACAGCGCGAAACTCTCTGGCAACAAAAGATAAGCAATGCAAAATCCGGTGATATACTATATGAATTTACCGGACATTCTGAGGGAATCACCGATATTGCAATTTCACCGGATAATAAATATCTCGTGTCAGTTGCGAATGACCACAGTACAAGAGTTCGTCGTTTGAATGACGGAAAAGAAATCCGATTACCCGATAAAGATGCCGCCATTTTTTCAGTAACAATTTCACAAGAAAAAGAAGCGGATAAATTTTCAGTGTTTGTTTCGAGTTCTACGACGATTTATGCATCACGTCTTCTTTCTGGTGAACGTGAAAACATGATTGACGCGCACGGTGATTGGATAAACGCCCTCACTGTTACTTTTGATAATCAATATCTTGTTTCTGCAAGTAACGATATGAAAGTAAAAATGTGGAACAGGAATGATGGCAGCATTGTGAAAGAATTTTCCGGGCATACCGCTCCAGTTTATTCAATAGCGCTAGATTCGAAAAATACGATATATTCTGCCAGCGATGATTCCACCATTCGTATTTGGACTGCCGCTTCCGACGTCGAACAGTCTATCGTACGAGGATTTGGTGCAGGTATAAAATCTATTTCACTTTTTGCAGATGGAAATACACTTGCACTTTGTGGTACAAATGGTATCGTGAAGGTATATAACATTTCGGAGGGAAAATTCACTACCGTTGATGTCGGAAACTTAGCAGTGAGCGCACTCAGTTTCACTTCGGATGGATTGCAACTCTTGATGGGAACAACAGATGGCAATCTGATAACTTGGGATAGAGGAAGCGCTAAGATTTTATCAACAACAAAACTTCATCAGGGAAACATCAGTTCATTGTGTATCAGTTCTTCGTCTTCATTTATCATCACCAGTGGAGGGGAAGATAATCTTGTAAGAGTTTTGAAGTACCGGTAATCTTTGGAGCATCTCTAAAAATCTTCAATGTTTACAGTAAAAATAAAAACCTTGAAGTTTTTGAAACTCGTTTTTAAAGGTGCACTTTGAATAAATATATAAAGTTGAACATCCAATCGGGATGTGGCTCAGCCCGGTAGAGCGCTTGGTTCGGGACCAAGAAGCCGGGGGTTCAAATCCCCCCATCCCGACATCTCAATGTTAAAGTCCCCAATTCAGTAATGAGTTTGGGACTTTTCATTTTTTAAACATCGTTCTCCTTCCCTCACTTTTCTTATATTCTCTCCGTATTTTTTCAAACTATGTCAAACTATCTCATCGCAATTATCGGACGCCCAAATGTCGGTAAATCAACATTATTCAATCGTATTATCGGTGAACGTAATGCGATTGTCCACGACTTACCCGGCGTTACGCGCGATAGGCACTATGCCGAGGCGGAATGGGCAGGGAAACAATTCACGCTCGTTGATACGGGAGGATTTCTTCCGAACAGCGATGATGTTTTTGATTCTGCTATTCGTGAACAGGCGCAAATTGCCATCAATGAATCTGATGCAATTATTTTCCTTGTTGATGCCGAACAAGGAGTAACTTCTGCTGATGAAGAACTCGCTACCATTATTCGCAAATCACAAAAGCCAATTTTTATAGTCGTCAATAAAATTGACAGCGATAAACGTGAAAACAGATTAGGTGAATTTTATAAACTTGGATTAGGCGAGCCGATTTCAATCTCAGCATTAGGCGGAAGAAGAATCGGAGATTTCCTCGATACGATTACGGAAGCAATTTCTGAATCGGCGGATGATACCAGTGATGAACGGTTGAGACTTGCAATTGTCGGAAGACCAAACGTTGGAAAATCCTCCATTGTTAATACCCTTCTTGGAAAAACACGAACCATTGTAACTCATATTGCCGGAACAACGCGCGACCCGATTGATTCCATTCTCAAAATAAACAAAGAAGAAATTCTCCTCATTGATACTGCGGGACTGAGAAAGAAAAGCAAGATTGAAGAGAGCGTGGAATTTTATAGTACCCTTCGGACAATAAAAAGTATTGAACGATGTAATGTTGCGATTGTCGTCATAGATGCCTCGGTTGGTTTGGAGAAACAAGATTTTTATGTGATTGAACGTGCTGTTGAAGCACGAAAAGGAATTTTACTATGCGGAAATAAATGGGATTTGGTTGAGAAGGATGATAAAACTGCGATAAAGCATGAAATCCGTTTACGAGAACAACTTCGCGAATATGATTACTTACCGATTATGTTTGTCTCCGCATTAACGAAACAGCGGATTCTCAAAATCATTGAATCGGCGAAGGAGATAAATGAAGAACGAGGAAAACGAATCCCGACAACAGAATTGAATAAACATTTTGAAGACACGTTTTTCAATTCGCCGCCGCCTTCGAAATCGGGAAAAGATATTTCGCTCAAGTATGTAACGCAAACTAAAGTGAATCCTCCGATTTTTTTATTCTTTGCGAAAGAACCGAAATTGATTACGGAAAATTACCGACGTTATCTCGAACGGTTACTGCGTGAGGGATTTGGGTTTGCTGGAGTTCCGTTGACATTGCAGTTTAGAAAAAAATAAAATGGTTTCCGGTTGGTGGTTAGAGGTTTGTGAAATGTTGTCCGAATGTCGAATTGGTACGAATTTACGAATACCACACATTCGTAAATTCGCAATCATTCGTTATTCGCACAATCAAATTTACTTACTCAAACCACAAACCTTAAATCACAAACCGTTTCGCTTCAAATGAAGAAAACCATTCTCGTTGTTGGCGGACTATCGGCTGGACCAAGCGCAGCAGCAAAAGCAAAGAGGGTCAATCCCAATGCAGACATCATTCTTTTTGAGCAAGGTGAATTTATTTCGTACGGGATTTGTGAAATTCCGTATTACATTTCCGGCGAAGTTGCAGATAAACAAAAACTCACTCCATTTTCTCCTCAAACATTTTCCATATTAAAAGGTGTAACGGTAAAAACATTTCATCGCGTTGAGCAAATTATTCCACAAAAGAAAATACTTGTAGTGCGGGATTTATCTCGTGGAGAATTAAAAGAATACAAATATAATTCTCTCATACTTGCAATCGGTTCTTCAACAAAAAAGTTGAATGTAGAAAATGAAAACGCAAGAAATGCTTTTCACGTAAAATCTCTCGAAGATGGTTTTGCAATAAAGAAGTTTGTAGATGAGAACAAACCAAAGAAAGCAATCATCATCGGTGGCGGTTATGTGGGAATGGAAATGGCGGAAACATTGCGGCGTTTGAATTTGCAAGTAACCATTCTTCATCAACGCAATTTACCGATGAAGGGCTTGGAAAATGATACGCGCGAAAAAATCGTTGAACAACTTTCAGCAAATGGAATTGAATTTGTATCAAACGTAAAAACAGAATCATTTCTTTTGGGAAAGAATGAATTGGTTTCGCACGTATTCACCAACAAGGGAACGTTTGAAACTGATTTAGTTATTCTTTCACTTGGTGTTGAACCAAATGTTTCTCTTGCAAAATCTGCAAAAATCAGAATTGGAAAACTTGGCGGAATCATTACTGACACAAAACAAATGACAAGTGTAGAAAATATTTATGCTTGCGGTGATTGTTGCGAGGTAAAAAATATTGTGAACGGAAAACCGATGTTGCTTCCCCTTGCAACAATAGCGAGCAAGCAAGGTTGGATTGCGGGAGAAAATGCGGCGGGAGGAAATGCAAAATTTGCCGGAGCGATTCGCGCAATTGCGTTACGTTTATTCGATTTGGAAATTGCGCACGTTGGAATTTCTTCCGATGAAGCGAAGGAAAGCGGATTTGACGTTCACGTGGAAAAAATTTCTACGCATAATAGAATTTCGTTTATGCCGGAAAGTTCGCGCATCAACATTATCGGAATATTTGATAAACGCAGTGGAAGAATTCTCGGCGCAAATTTATTCGGCGGTGAGGGAACAGTTCTTCGCGCAAACACACTCGCTGTTGCAATTCAACATAAACTTACGGTACAAGATATTTCCGATTTGGACTTAGCATACGCTCCGCTGTTCTCCCCGTTGTGGGATGCGGTTCTTGTTTTAGGAAATGCGACGAAGAAAAAATTACCTCGTTTTTAGATTTGCAGGTATATGCGACACGACAATAAAAGTAAATTTCGGAGGAGGTCAACATTCACTCTATCAATTTTTTTTCGGTACTATATTTGTCAGGCAAGCCAAAGTAAACAAATGCAAACTGTGTTGGAAAAAGGGAGAATGAAAGACGATGGATTCCAATGAAGAACTCAGAAAACAATACGTTCCTTAAATGAAATAATTTTCAATAAAATGTTTTCGAGAGATGATGTAAAGGGGAGTTAGTATATTTGTTGAGACTTTCCGGAACAATCTTCAACGATAGATAACAAATATTCTGAGTTGTAACACCAGGTTTTCAATGATGCTGAAGTCATGTTTCGCTTAGCATTTTTTTTGTGGTAGGTAGGTATCCATCTGATTATTAACAATGGATACCTCATAGTGTAAAAATACCCCATTCAATCGCTTAATTTTAAAAGAAAACCTTAACGATTATGATAAGGTTTATTGGTTTTTTGATTAAATTCAGCGTTTTGCGGAGAGGGAGAGATTTGAACTCTCGATACAACTTTACATCGTATGACGGTTTAGCAAACCGTTGCCTTCAGCCACTCGGCCACCTCTCCAAACAAAAATGCATCGGATGTGCGGTACACCCGATGCATAATGGGGGATGGGGGGCAACCCGGAGGTTAACCCCCCTAAAGCATTTATGGGAAAAGGAGCAAAAACCCATAAATGCGTGCAAAAGATATAAATATTATTTTAATTGCAAAACATTTTATGAAATTTTTTTTCTTTTTTTTTCTCTGTGTTTTTGTTGGTTCTTCTTCTCCTCGAACAAATCGTGAAGAATTTATTACTCTCTATACTGAAATTCTTTCTCTTGAACAGAGAAGTTTGCCGTACACTTCAGATTCAGTTCGTTTAGCATTGAATAAAAATGAGGTGAGGAACATTCTCAAAAAACATCAAATGGATATTGCCGAACTAAATGCTTTTATCGATGATATCAATTACAACCCCTACGAGTGGAAAGAAATCTTTGATTCAGTTTCAGTTCGCTTACAACGATTGAAGGAGATGGAGAGAATTCCGAACTAATTTTTTTTATAACAGATTAGCCAGCCAATGAAAAAAATAAATTTACATGCCAGCGATGAAACATTTACTGTACAAAAAATATTTTGTATCGGAAAAAACTATGCTGAACACGCAAAAGAAATGCAAAGTGATATTCCGGAATTTCCGGTAGTATTTTTAAAACCGACAACAGCATTAATTACAAATGGTGAGCAGATTTGTATTCCAACCATTTCAAAACAGCCGCACCACGAAGTAGAATTAGTTGTTGCAATTGGAAAAGAAGGAAAGAATATATCTGAAAGTGAAGCAGAAAATTATATTTTCGGTTATGCGGTTGGATTGGATATGACACTACGCGATGTTCAAAGTGAAGCAAAGAAAAAAGGGTTGCCGTGGACAATAGCAAAAGGATTTGATACTTCTGCACCGGTTTCTTCCATCGTCCCGAAGTCGTTTTTTAGCATTCCAAATCCTATTGAATTTTTTTGCACAATAAACGGAATTGAAAAGCAACGCGGTAAGTCAAATGAAATGATTTTTTCCCCAACCAAATTGATTTCTTTTATCTCAAAATTTTTTACACTCGAAGTAGGTGATTTAATTTTTACCGGAACTCCAAGCGGAGTCAGCGAAGTTCATCACGGCGATATTATTGAAGCAACGTTGGTTGGCTTTACATCAATTCGTCATCAAGTGGTATTTCTCTAATCAAAAAAGAATCGTGGTTATTTTCAAAAAAATATATTTTCCTTTTTTTCTTCTTCTCATCGGATTTCTTTTGACCTCGTGGAATTTTCCCAAGAGGAATGGATTAAAATCGAACGAAACGGTGTTTTCCCACTCAGCATCAGGATTTGATTTTTCTTTGAACTTCATTTGGCCAACCGATGCAAGTAAAGTTGTAACAAATCAATTTGGTGCTTACCGTAAAACTCATTTTCATGAAGGAATTGATATCAGCACAAATCGGAGAACAGGGTATGATGTGTATGCTGTTCGGAGCGGATATGTTTCGCGAATACGAGTTTCACCCAATGGATACGGGTTACAAGTTACAATGAAACACGTTGATGGCTCGAGCGCGAGTTTTTCTCACCTCAGCCGTTTTGCAGAGCGGATTGAACGATATGTAAAAAAGGAACAATACAAAGCGGGCGGTTATGAACTGGATATTGTTCTTGACAGTGGTTTAATGTATTACAATCAAGGTGATATTATTGCGTTCACCGGAGAAACAGGCGCGGGTCCGCCGCATTTACATTTCGAAGTATATGATAACAGTATGAACCCGGTGAACCCTTTGTTGATAGAAGCGTACCAAATTAATGAATCAACGCCGCCGATTATCGGGAGATTATTATTGCAACCGCTAACAGTTTCTTCTCGTATAGACGGGCAGAGAAAGAGTAAACGGTTTTCGACAAAGAAAAAGCCGAATTCAGAATATGTAATCACAACACCGATTCACATTGCAGGTGATATTGGAATGGAAGTTTTTACCGAAGACGTTTCCGATAGTGAGCGCCGACTTTCAGGAATTTATACGTTGCAACTGTTCCTCGATGATACTTTATTGTACGAAGCGCAGTATAATTCATTACGAAATAACGGGGCGAAGGAAATTGCTTTGCATTACAATTATCCATTGATGCGGAACGAAGGAGCGAAATTTCAAAAACTCTATATTGAAGAAGGAAATCCGCTCCCATTGTATCAATCTCCTCAAATACTAAACGGAATTATTCGTTCAGATAAAATTACTCCGGGTGAACATACATTCAAAATTGTTTCAACAGATTTAGCAGGAAATTACGCTACATTAAGCGGAAAATTAGTTTCCAATCATATTCCTGAAATTACAAACGCAACCTTCACGGGAAAAAATATTTCGTTCTCTTTAAATAACGAGAATGTCGTGAAGGAAATTCAATTATCAACGAAGTTCAATGGCAGTGTCTGGAAAACGAAATCAATAAAACTATTTTCACGTTCAATGAGTATTCCCTTCACGCGAAGCAACGGTGATGTTGTTCGGCTCGTTGCAACGAATAAATATGGAACAAGTTCGTTCCCTGCTTTTATTTTTTTGAAGCCGGTATCTGTTTCTTCACCGACAATAAAAATCGAAAAGCAGATGAAGGGAGGTGAGATGGAATTTACAATCCGTGCAAATAGTGCATTCACAAAACAGCCATCAATCGGAATACGCGAAGGAGCGGTGGATAGGCAAATTATGCTGAATGCCCTTGATGTGAACGAATACCAAGGTTCGTACGCTCCATCAACGAATTTTATCGGCGAAAGAACGCTTGAAGTATCAGGCGAAGTGGGAGGAAAATTTGTGCAATCATCTGAATCTTTTTTTCTTATTCCGATTGACCCCCATCAGAGTGGGGAAATTTTCTCAAGCGATAGGAATATGAAAATTACGTTTGAGAAAAATTCGGTGTATAAACCCTTGTTTCTTTCCTATGCAGAAAAAGGAAATGGAGAAATGAAAATATACAGCGTGTATCCTAATGACGTGATGTTGAAAAAAGGGGTATCGGTTTCTTTGTATTATCCAAAAGAAATAAACCCGAAATATCTTGGCTTTTACTGGAGTGATGGTGTGAAATGGAAATTTCTTTCATCAAAATTAGATACGACAAAACTTTCAGTCACTGCTCTGCTTACACGGACGTTTGGGGAAGTTGCGTTATTTTCTGACAGCATACGACCAACGATTAAGCATTTCAAGATAAAGGGAAACTCTGCCCCGTCTGTTCAGTTTGCTGTGCGAGACGATATGAGCGGAATAAACTTAAACGACGCGAAACTTTTTGTAGATGGCGCTCTCGTGATTCCGACAGTAAGCGAAGGAGGAATTTATAGTGCATATCTCGAAGGGTTGTCGAGCGGAAAACATTTGGTGAGATTAACAGTGAAAGATAGAGCAGGAAATAGTACCACCGAGGAACAGCCGGTACGGATTCCTTAAAAAAAAGAAAAATATTTTTTTCAAATTAAAATTTATTCCTACTTTTTGCCCGACTTCAACATCAGATAATTTAAAATCCAATATTTCATTCACTTTATTATAAACTTTGAAAGGTATATTCAATGAGTTCAGTACGTTTGTTAGTAGGCACAAAGAAAGGCGCATTCATTCTCACCGCAGATGGAAAACGTGAGAAATGGGAAGTGAACGGTCCGTTTTTCGCCGGTTGGGAAATTTATCACGTTAAAGGTTCTCCCATTGACCCGAATAGAATTTATGTTTCGCAATCGAGTGGCTGGTTCGGACAAATGATTCAACGGTCAGATGACGGCGGGAAAACATGGTTTCAACCCGGAATGAAACCGGGAAACCCAACAACAACTCCCGATGGAATGCCGGCTACCGAAAGCAATAAATTTCTTTACGATACTTCTCCCGAATCCGGAAAACTTCTTACCACACATCAATGGTACGATGGAACGCAACATCCTTGGGAATTTAAAAGGGTGTGGCATCTCGAGCCATCACTCACTGATATTGATACGGTGTATGCAGGTGTTGAAGATGCGGCAATGTTTCGTACGACGGATGGCGGAAAAAATTGGAACGAACTTTCCGGACTTCGCGGACACGGTACCGGACCAAATTGGTCTCCCGGTGCAGGAGGAATGGGATTGCACACAATTCTCATTGACCATCAAAATCCAAAGCGAGTGTTTATTGCAATTTCAGCTGCGGGCGCATTTCGAACTGAAGATGAAGGCGAGACGTGGAAGCCGATAAATCAAGGACTTATCTCGCAATACATTCCCGACCCAAATGCAGAAGTTGGTCATTGCGTTCATCGCATTGCAATGCACAAGTCGCGCCCGAATACATTGTATATGCAAAAACATTGGGACGTAATGCGAAGTGATAATGCCGGTGATTTATGGCATGAGGTGAGCGGGAATTTACCAACGGATTTTGGTTTTGTAATTGATGTTCACGCGCACGAGCCGGAAACAATTTATGTCGTTCCGATTAAAAGCGACAGCGAACATTTTCCACCCGAAGGAAAGTTACGTGTCTATCGCAGTAAGACGGGGGGAAATGAATGGGAAGCGCTCACCAAAGGTTTGCCGCAGAAAGATTGTTATGTAAATATTCTCCGCGATGCAATGTGTGTTGATTCACTCGATAAATGTGGAATTTATTTTGGAACAACAGGCGGACAAGTGTATGCTTCTTCCGATTCCGGTGATAATTGGAAAGCAATTGTTCACGATTTGCCAGCAGTGTTATCGGTTGAAGTGCAAACAATTGTATGATTCGTGTTATTCTTCCACCGTATTTACGAACAATTGCAAGTTTAAATGGCGAAGCAAAACTTTCTATCGAAGGAGAAGTTACGTTACGTTCTGTAATTGATACGCTGGAAATAAATTATCCGATGTTACGAGGAACAATTCGAGATTATGCAACTCAGCAACGTCGTCCATTTTTACGATTCTTTGCTTGCAAGGAAGATTACTCACTGGAACCGTTAGATACTTTGCTTCCACAATCAATTGCTTCCGGCAAAGAGCCATTTTTCATTGTTGGTGCAATTGCTGGAGGATAGAAATGAGATTTGAGAATTGAAAACACAGAAGCAGTATCTCTTTTTCGATACTGCTTTTTTTGTTTTTACAATTGAACCGTCCTAGAATAAGTTGACACAAACTGAATCAACTTATGGAAAACACAAAACGAAACGGGAACACAAAACGGACGCAAAGAGATTACGGATTAGCGTTCAAATTACAAGTCGTCGATGAAGT